>Ga0334890_1000017_pt1 | contig 321128 bp, 261 predicted proteins | sample GraSluR1_MG_3_FD_207220 | JGI IMG/M metagenome (GOLD analysis project Ga0334890, IMG submission 207220) | Sludge microbial communities from methane-producing bioreactor in Wageningen University, Netherlands - Granular Sludge_31_08-R1 | ecosystem: Engineered > Bioreactor > Anaerobic >...
CCGTTCTGCGTAGATACACCTGGGGCTTGGATGTGGCCGGTTTGGCGGGTAGGATGAACTCGCTGGCGGCGGCTGGCGGGATTGGCGGGTTGCTGGCGGTTCAGGACGCCGGGGCGAGCCAGGATTACGTCTATTTCCACGACGCCCTGGGCAGCGTGGGGCAGGTGCTCGACCTCGCGGCGCCGACGGCGGGAGCGGCCATGGTGGCGAAATACGAGTATGACCCGTACGGCAACCAAACCAACGTGGCCGGCGGGTACGACCAGCCGTTCCGCTTCAGCGGCAAGTACCACGACGCCGAAACGGGGCTGGGCTACTGGGGCTACCGCTACTACAACCCGGTGCTCGGGCGCTGGATCAACCGGGATCCGCTGGGCGAGCTGGGCGGGCTGAATCTGTATGCGTACGTGAACAACAACGCGACGAACAACGTAGACTACCTGGGCTTGTCTCTCATATGTGTTGTTCGCTGTGCGTATTACTGCTGGGGGTGCGGCAGTGCTTTTGCATGTGTGGGAGCGGCGGGCGCGTACTGTGGCGATTCTGAACGTGAAACCGAATGTTGGAATGACTGTTATGAGGGGCATGGAGATCCGACGGGCTGCCTCGTTCAATGCTCAATAGACTGGAAGCCAGGCCAAGGGCGAAAGTGGAAGGACTGCTTCAGAGGGAGATCAGAGAAATGCAGACGGCTAGATAAGACGTGTACGTCCTGCGTTACGTGTGCAGTCACGTGCACAATCAAATGGATGTTTCCAACCTTCATAATGCCCGATGAACATCCGTCGCTTGATACTCATGAGTCGCCGGCGGCGGATGGCTTTGGAGAACTGTCCGATGCGACATGGTCAGCAGTCCGCGCGTCGCGCTGAGTGCCGAACAGGATGTGCAACGCCGCTTGCGTCGAGAAGAGCCATATTGCGCTACGTGGTGCCTTCCTGCGCAGCGGTAGCCATACTGCTTCTGTGCCTGGGTTGCTCACGCAGTGAGGACGATCGGCTCCTCGATGACTCAGTGTCATCCGCACTTGCGGCCTATTCTTCGCGAGACCGGCAGGCCATGGAAACCGCGCTCGAGTCGCTGATGCCATTTGGCGAACGTGCGGTGGACCGACTGCGCGACAGACTCAGAGGTCGTAGCGAATCTGAAAAGGGCTTCGCCGGAATGGTGCTCGCTGACATCGGCAGCGAGCAGGCCTATGGCGTGTTAGTGGATGCACTGCGTGGACGCACGGGCTTGGAGACCCGGCTGGCCGCAGTCCTCTTGGCGAGCTTTGTCGAACGCAACCTGTGGGAGCCCGCCCGGGCCCGGCAGGTTGCCGGGGCGGGAGAAGCGGCCCTGGAGTTTCTGCGCGATTCGTCGTCCTATCCGGAGCAGACCGCCGCAGTCCACCTGGTGGTTGCGCTGCAGATTAAGGAGGCCTTGCCGGAACTTCAGCGGCTGGCCCGCGCAGGAGAGCGGCCGCAGCAACGTTGGCGGGCCGCGGAGGCCTTCTTCAAGCTAAGTGGCACAGCCGCACCGTTTGTGCCGGCAAATGAGCGTTTCGGCGACGTCAGTATTCAGGAGGACCTTCTCAAGAAGCTCGTTTCCGTCGACATCAGTGGCGAGGCAATATTCGCAGCGCGTCTGGTTGCACATCCCGCCGGCGGCAGCGCGATTGCAGCGTTCCATCAGGCGCGCGCCGACGCCCGCACGGGAGTACGTGTCCTCGACGCTTCCGGGGAGATCATGGAGGCGTACAGCATTGCGGGATTGCTGTCCAGGCCCCTGATGCCGCGGGCGGCCGGACAGGCGCAGGTGCCCGCCATGGTAGCCCTGCAGCAGAACAATGTTCGGGATCGTGGGAATTGCGTTGCGGCGTTCGACTTTGCGGGTAACCGCCTCTGGTCGCATGAGTTAGAGGCCGGCTCTTTCGGCCGGCTGACATGTTTGTACGGCACGGATCGCCAGCCGTATGCGCTGGTGGTCTCCGGGTCGGACAGGGTGTTGGCTACGATGTCGCTGGACGGGCGGTTGCACAGTGCCGGTCCGGTGTTGCCTGGACGCATCTTGGCCGTGAGTGAGTGCATTCCCGATCGCCTCCTGGCGTACCGCTCCACCACCGGGTACATCTACACGCTGGACAGCGCCGGAGTTGTGATCTCGGAGGCGCAGTCAGGGTCCATCTACGACGCAGTATTCGTTCCTGGCGGCGACGGGGATTATACCATCGTCTGTACGACTGCCGCGGATGGGCAGCCGATGTTGACGTTTCTGGATTCCAGCATGGCGGAACTGGCCACGTGCCAGATTGCAGGCCCGATCGGGGCCATTGCTCCTTTATATGGGCGCTGTGATGACGAATCTGCGTATGTGCTGGTTCTTTGCAGGACAGGCGAACTCTTGGCCATCGATATGGATGGCGTTCTGCGCTGGCGTGGCCAGGTCGCTGACCAGGATGGGGCATTGTCTTCGGACGTCGGCCTCGACATCTTGCGAGACGACGCCGAGGGTACGGCCACGATTCTCGCCCATTGGTCACAGCGCGTTACCGTCTGGCGATACGCCAAATAGCGACGCCGTTCTGCGTAGATACACCTGGGGCTTGGACGTGGCCGGCTTGGCGGGTAGGATGAACTCGCTGGCGGCGGCCGGCGGGATTGGCGGGTTGTCGGTGGTCAGGGACGCTTGGCCATGAAGAACGTGTGGTCGAGGTCCGCCTCGTAATAGCGATCGTTGGCGTTCAGGCTGCCGATGCGGACAAACGGCCTGGCGGCATGAACGAAACGGGCGCCGTCAACGGCAATCGCGGTGTGGTGGATCCGGCCCGCGGCGTTCAGGAAGAAGAGCTGATCTCCGGGCCTCAGGTCCGTCCGGTGCCAGGCCGTGGCCACCAGCCGGCCGGCGAAGGCCTGCTGCCAGGCGTCGCGTGCCGTCGGCTGGCCGCAACGGGCCCAGACGTTTGTGACGAAGCCGCTGCAATCCACGCCGGCCGGCGACCGGCCGCCGAACACGTAGGGCACCCCCAGCGAACACTGCGCGGCCGCGGCCCGGGCCCGGCCGGCGCTGTCGGAATCATCGATACGTACGGAGGCGGTGGGCACGGTCAGTTCACCGCCGTCAGGCAGCAGAATGACGCAGTCGTCCCCCACTGTCCGGACGAGCGGCAGCCGCGCGCCGCGTGGGATGGTTGCCTCCGGCCCCGGCACGTCGTTCAGCAGAACGACAGCCGCGCGACGGCAGTAGTCGTCGAAGCGGTCGGCCATCATGGGCTCGATGGCGGCGGAGGGTGTCCAGCCCCAGTAGCCATCGCCGGCCAATAGCAGGTAGTAATCGTCCTGCTCGTCTAGCAGAAACACGGCTTCGCCGAAGAGCAGGTCCGTTTGGCGGTCGGCCGTGGGCTCGGGCTGCGTGTAGGTGAGGGTGTTTGCCTGCCGGCACACGCCGAAGAGCCGGTCGCCCAGCCGGATACGATTCGGCAGCGGCTCGACGGCGCTGGTGACGTCCGTTACGCCAATGCTCTGCAGCGCTGCCACCAGTCCGGCGGTGAGTTGCGGGGCGTTCGTACGCCCGCGCAGCACGACCTCAGTGGGGCCGACGTCCGGCGTGACATCGAAGTACACCAGGCTGCGGTTGGTAATGGCGGTCTCAGCGTAGCGGCTGCAGAACCAAGCGATGTGCTCGCGTGGCAGCGCCCCGACCGGCCAGATGACCCGGGCCAGGCGGCGGGCCGGCGCAGCGTCGGACTCCGGGCGGTCGGCCGGCTGAGCGGCCGCGGCGGTTGACGAACGGTTAAGGCAATTCGGCCACAAAAGGGCCAGGCCGAGAATCGTGCAGACGACCATTGAGGCAGGGCGCACCAGACACCTCGCAGTGGTTAAGAAACGGCCAAAGCTACTCAGAAGAACCCTATTGTGCCAGGGACGGAAGTCTCCGGCCATGCTCATGCGGGCGGCGCGCTACACGTCCGTGCGGCGGTAGTACCAGTCGACGTAGTCCTGGTCGGCGGCCGGGGGTTCGCCGGCCTGTGCGGCGGTCTCCGGCGGCGGCAGAATGGCTTTGTCTCCCGGCTGCCAGCCTTCCGGCGTGTAGACGTCGTGCCGGTCGCAGGTCTGCATGGCGGTGACGAGCCGCAGGATCTCGGCCACCGAGCGGCCGACCGCCAGCGGGTAGTAGAGCATGCCGCGCAGGATGCCCTCGGGGTCGATGATGAACACCGCCCGGACGGTCGAGGTGTCGCTGGCCCCCGGTTGGATCATGCCGTAAGTGCTGGCGACCCACATCGAGACGTCCTCGATGATCGGGAAGGGCACCTGCACGCCGAACTTCTCCTTGATACTGCGGATCCACGCCAGGTGAGAAAAGTTGCTGTCGATCGACAGCCCGAGCAGCTCGCAGCCCAGGGCCTGGAACTGCGCGTAGGCTTGCGAGAAGCCGACAATCTCGCTGGCACAGACGGGGGTGAAGTCGGCCGGGTGCGAGAAGAGCACTAGCCAGCGGCCGCGGTAGTCGCTCAGACTCTTACGTCCGTGCGTGGTATTGGCCTCGAAATCCGGGGCCGCCTCATACAGGCGCGGCGTTAGGCGCAGGTTCTCGGGATCGATGACGCGGTTTCCGACGCGTATGCCGTTCATGAACAACTCCTCCAGGCTGTCGGCTCGTATGGCGGGCCGCCGCTAGCCGATCACGGGATACTTCCGGCACATGGCCGTCAGGTCGGACACCAGGGCTGGCAGATCGGCTGCCAAGCCGCGAAACTCGAAGCTCAGGACGGCGCCCGTGCCGGGCGGATAAGTCGTCAGGCCGCACCAGCGGACCAGCCCGGCGGCAGTCAGCTCGGCCCGTAATTCCACCAGGTCCTCCACTGTGGAGAGCGCGGCCTGGCCGTGGCCCCGCGCCTGGGCGGCTTCCAGATCGCGCAGGAAGTCGGCCAGGTCTTCAGCCCGCAAGCGGCCGGCGAAATCAGCCTGGTAGCCCGGCAGCACGATTGCCACGCCCACCGTAAGCCAGTTGGCGTCCTCGGCGACCGGCGCATCAGGATACGTGCGGCCTTGTACCGCCAGCGTCACCCGGACATCGCCGTTGCCTTCCGCCTGTCCGCTGATTGTAAGCTTCATGGCGCTGGCACCTCAGCGACGCTGTTGCCCGTCTGGCCGTCGGCGCGCCGCAATCCCCGGAACGCGATAAGTGACTGGGCATGCACACCGCCGTGCCCCTGCAGCTTATCCGGTTCCAGTCTTGTTGGGAAGGAACCCCGCCGGCGGCCGGCCGCGGCGCTCACGCCGGGTCCGCGTCCTGCACCACCTCGCGCGGCGGCTTGGGCTCGTACTTGGGTATCTCCGGCTCCGGAACGTGCTCAATCAGCATGTGCACGACCTTGACCGAGTCCAGCCCCTGGGCCTGGGCGGCGAAGTTGCAGGCAATGCGGTGCCGTAGCACCGGCACCGCCACCTTGCGAACGTCCGCGATGCTCACGCTGTAGCGGCCGTCCATCGCCGCCATCGCCTTGCCGCCCCACAGCAGGAACTGACCCGCCCGCGGCCCGGCCCCCCAATCGACATATTTCTTCACGAAGTCCGGCGCGGTCGCGTCGCTGGGCCGCGAAGCCCGCGTCAAGGCCGCCGCGTAGTCAACGATGTATTCCGTCACCGGCACGGCCGCAATCAGCTTCTGCATGTTCAGCACCTGCCGATCACTCAGCACGGTGCGCAGCGCGGGCGTCTCCTCGCCCGTCGTCTGCGTCAGGATCCTCTGCTCCTCGGCCAGCGTCGGGTAATCCACCCAGACATTGAACATGAACCGATCGAGCTGGGCCTCCGGCAGCGGATACGTACCCTCCTGCTCGATCGGGTTCTGCGTCGCAATCACGAAGAACGGGTTCGGCAGCGGGTACGTCTGCGACCCGCTCGTCACCTCGCGCTCCTGCATCGCCTGCAGCAGGGCCGCCTGCGTCTTCGGCGGCGTGCGGTTGATCTCATCGGCCAGCACGATATGCGCGAATACCGGCCCGCGCACGAAGCGAAACTCACGCCGCCCGTCCGGCAACTCGTCAATCACGTTCGTGCCGGTGATGTCGGAGGGCATCAGGTCGGGCGTGAACTGGATGCGCTTGAAGCTCAGCGACGTGATGCGCGCCAGCGTCGACACCATCAGCGTCTTCGCCAGCCCCGGCACCCCGACCAGCAGGCAGTGCCCGCGCGTGAAGATCGCGGCTAGCATCTGCTCGATCACGTCGTTCTGCCCGACGATATGCCGGGCCAGCTCGTCGAGAATCAACTGCTTGGAGCGGTGGAATTCCTTGAGCAGCGTTTCGAAGGACTCTTTGGCCATGCCGTCCCAGTCGTGTCGTTGCGCCGGGCGCCGTCAGCTCCGCGGTCGCGGCAGCTCGCCGGTCTCGTAAGCCCGGGCCAGCCGGTCGTACGCCGCCCGGTAGGCCAGGAAGCGCACATGATACTCGGCGCGCGACGGCTCGTCAGGCGCCTTGTCGGGATGATAGTTCTGCGAGACCTGCCGCCAGGCCTGCTTGAGCGCCGCCGCCGTCGCGTCCGCCGACAGGTCGAACAGCGCCAGCGCCTCGCGCACCTCCAGCTCAGCCGCCCGCCGCTCAACCTGCTCCGCCACCACCGTCCGCTCCCGCGGCCCGGCCCGCTCACGCAACCAGCGCCAGTCCCAGACGTCCGGCAGGAGCGCTCCGGCCGTCGTGCCCAGGATCGTCAGCGAGCGGGCAAACGGCCGCCCGCGCAGCCGCAGCAGGCTGTCCAGCACCAGCCCGGTCGTCGCCGCGATTTTCCCGCCGATCCGGGCGGATTTGCGGCGCTGGGCAGCGTACTCACCTACCAGCAGCGGAGCGATGTCCCGCTGCCACACCCGCCGCAGGAAACGTCGAAAGGCTTCGTTGTCGCGCGACCGTGTTGCGGCCATGTCAGTCGTGGGCGAACATGGTGGTTACGCGGCCGCCGGTAGCGGCCGACCTGCGAGGTTATACCACGCTGTTGGCGTCGTGGGCAGTCATGTCGGGAGTCGGTAGAAGTGCAGGACGCTCCGGAATTCGACTTCGTGGCCGAGGCGGGCGACCCCTGGACGCCTTTCGTCGGTGTGGCGTGCGTGTCGGCGGCGGCCCTGGTACTGGCGGCCCTGGGTCGGCGACGCTTTCCGGTCGGGGTGAGCCAGGCCCTGTTCGTGGCCGGCGTGAGCGGTGCCCTCCTGGCAGGCTACGCACCGAACCAGGCCGGGCCGGCGCAGCCGGTGGCCGTTTGCGCGTTTCTGACCGGCATGGCGGTGCTCTGGCACCTGATGCGCCGCTGGCTGGCGCGCCAGCAGAACCAGGCCGCCGAAGGCGCATGGGCGCAGGAACTGGCACTGCGCAGCCGCATCGCCGGCCACGCCGTCGTGATTTGCGGCGTGCTGCTGGCGGGCGTGTCCCTGCAACTGCCGGCCGACCTCGACCGGCAGACCTGGCTGGCCATCAGTCTGTGTCTGATGATCCTGGTGGGACTGTCGGTCCAGCGCCTGGCGGGGGGGGGCGGCGGCCTGAGCCAATACGCGATGCTCGGGCTGCTCGCGTGTGCGCTGCGGCTGGCATACGCGCCGGCCGACTTGCTGCCCAGCCCTGGGGGGGTGGCGCTCGCCTTGCTCGCTGTGGGAGTGGCGGCGCTCCTGGCCGCGCTCGTGCCGCTGTTGGGTCGCTGGTGGCACCGCCGCCGCCTCTGGCGGACAGCTCCGCATGAGTTGGTCGTGCCGCCGCCGGAATATCGCGTCTTCTGGGCCGCCGTGTTAATCGTGGCGGCCCTGGTTGGCGCCGCAGGGCTAATGGTCGCGGAGTCATGGCCGACGCCGCTGGCGGTTTTCGCCGCTGCCTTGGCGGCACTCATCGCCGGCCACCGCCGACAAAGCCTCGCCGCCGGAGAGCTTGGGTTGGTGCTGGTGGGCGCGGGGATAGTGCTAATGGCCACGGCCTGGTTGCCGTCTGCGCCGCTGAACTCGCTGTTGGGCAGCGCTGTCGCCGGGGGCTACCTGCTATGGCTGGCACGCTTTTGGCACCAGCAGTTGCACGATGGTCAGGTCTGGACGACCGCCGGGCGGTTGATACCGTCAGCCCGCCGACTGGCGTGTGCCGCGGCGGCGCTCTGCGCCGTTCTGGCGGTGGCGGCGGCGACGACTGACGCCGACGCGCTCGCACAGGTCGGCCGCTGGCAGGCACTGCTGGCAACCTTGGCGCTGCTGGGGCTCTGGTCGATGCTGGTGCGTGACGCCGGCGGGGAGGGCGGCACGCTCGGGGCGTTTGCGGCGGGTCTAGTGCTGCTGGCCGCCTGTGTGCCGGTGCGGGCGTTGCTGGCGATGGTGAACGTGCCGACGACTGGGCCGGTCCTGGCGGCCGGCGCGGCACTGCTTCTGGCGCTGCGGGTTGGTCACCAGCGCGGCCAAACGGAGGTCGATTCGGCCTTCAACGCTTACATTGGCGGCTTCCTACCGGCCGGCGTGCTCTACGCGGTCGTGTTGTCAGAGACATACGGCGACGCCCGCTTCGGGCTGGCCGGTATTGCGCCGCTCGCCGGCCTGTTGCCGGCCGTGCTCATCCGCTGGCGGCCGTGGCGGCGTGAAACGCGCGGCGAGCCGGTGGAGTAACCGTGGTGAAGCGCGTTTTCCCAGACCGTCTAGCGACTCGGCGGGTCGTGGTGATTCCATCCGACCTCGACGCTGACGGCCGGGCGCGCTTCATCGCCAAGATCGCGGCGGCCGTGCGACAACAACGCGAGTTGGCCGGGCGCTGCGCGGATGTGCTGCGGGTCAGCGGCGAGGTCGGTGAGGAGGGCGACCGGCTGCTGATTCCACACGAGCCGGCCACTGCGGCCGATCCGGACGCCATCATCGAGTGGCAGCCGCGGCCGGACATCAACACGCTGCTGTGGCTGATGCTGCCGGCCGGGCGCGCCCTGCGTGCCGCAGCGCAAGCCCGCATGGTGCATGGCGGCATCCAGTTCCGGTCAATCTCTCTCGACGAGGCCGGACAGCCGAAGCTGGGCGACTTCGGCATCGCGCCGGCGTTCGCCGACGTCTGCGGGCGCGACTCGCGGGCCCGTATTTGCTGTGTGGCCGGCGGCGCTGCGGAAGACGGCGCCGGCGTGGACTCGGGTATGTGGGAGCTGTTGCCCCCGGGCGAGACCCGTCCGCACGGCTGGATTGCCCCGCTGTTCGCGCACGAGCTGTTTGAACAGCAATTGCCGCTCAACCTACAGGCGGATCAGTTCGCGCTGGGCGTGGTGCTGTTTGCCGTGGCGACCGGCCGGCATCCGTACGGGGCGAGCTGGTCAGATCCGCTGTTGAACCTGTATTTCCAGATCGAGCCGTACTCACTGGCGGAGGTGCGCGCCGACTGGCAGGAGGCGTTTGCGCGTCATCGCGCCGGCGTGGCGGCGAGCACGGACCGGCCCATCCTGGCCTGGTCCGAACTGGTTCTGGGATTGCTCGCCAGCGAACCCGAGCAGCGGCAGTCCATGGCCGGCCAGGCCGCCGAAGCGTGTGCGGCACTGGCGCCGGCTGAATGGGCGGGGCTGGCCGAGGCGATCGCCGCCGGCCGGCAACTGCTGGAGCAGGGCGCGGCCCTGGATTTCCTGGAGAAGCTGGCGCCGTGGCGGGAGCACCCGGCCTGGCCGGAGCCGGGGCGCGAACGTCTGGCGGAGTGGATTGGGCGCATCGATGCCCAGAAGGACTCGCTGCGGGCGCGCAAGCTGCGCGAGCAGCGCCTGAACGCCGGTCGCGAGGCGGCGGAGCTGTATGACCTGGCCACGGCCCGTGAGCACGCCGAGGCGCTCACGGCTGATGCGGACGCCGAGGAGGATTTGCGAACAGCGGCCGAGGCGCTGCTGAAGCTGTGCCAGGAGCAGGAGCAGTTCATCGAGTCGGGTGCCGATGCTCTGGCCATGGCGTACCTCGATGCGGCCCAGGAGGCCCTGGCCGCCGAGCGGCTGGACGATGCGCGCGAAGTGCTGCGTGGGATCATGCAGGACCCGGGCATGTCGCCGCTGCGCGCCGCGCAAGCCCGCCAGATGCTTGGCGACGTGGAGTTGACGGCGCAGCGTCTGGAGCGGCAGACGGCCGAGTTGGACGCCGCCGTGACCGAGGAACAGGCCTTCGAGCTGGCGGCCGCCGAACAGCGCCTTGCGCTGCTGCTGCAAGAAGAGCAGCCGGCCGAGTCGGTGGCGCGCCGGGCGGTGGCCTTGCTGGAGCAGGTGCGCACGCGGCTGAGGCAGCGGGCCGAATGGCGGGCGGCGCTGGACGAGGGGCTGGCCGTCTGGGAGCAGTCCGATCTGTCGGCCGTCGAGCAACGGCTGCAGGGTGTGCCCGAGAACACCGGCGATCCGCAGGTCGATCCGCAGCGCGCGCGACTGGCGCAAGCAGCCGGGCGCCTGCGCCGGGCGCTCGAGCAACAGGCGGAGGCCGAGCGCCACCTGGCTGAGAATCAGCCCGAATCGGCTGGCCGCTGCGCCGCGGCGGCGACGGCTATCGGGGAGCTGCCGGAGTCGCTGACGGCCGCGCTGCGTGAACTGGCGGCGCGCTGCCAGGAGGCGGTCAACCAGCAGCGCTTGGCAAAACTCGCGGCCGCCCGCGCGGCTTTGGACGCGGCCCAGGCCGCTTTTGATGAGGGCGACGTTGTCGCCAGCCGGCGGCGCCTGGATGCGGAAGTCCTGCCCGTTGCCGAACTCCCCGCCGACCAGCTTGCACTGGCCCAACGCCTGTCGGCCGAATGCGCGCGAGCGGCACAACTGCTGGACCAGTTCACAGCGGCCCGGGCAGAGCTTGCACAGGAGCATTTCGACGCCGCGACGGCGTGTCTCGAACAAGTGGCGGCCGATGGTTTGCCGGGCGTGCTAGTCGCTCAGAAGCAGCAGCTTGCGGATGAGATTGCCGCCGCGCAGGCGGCCTTCGTTCAACGCCGGCGGGATGAGCTTGGTCAGCAGCTTGAGCAGGCGGCGGCGGCGCTGGCCGGGGGTCGGCTGCGCCCGGCCGGCACCGTCCTGCGAACGGTCGAACGGTCGGCGTACCTGACCGAAGAGTTGCGGGCGCGTGTTGCGGAGCTGCGCGCGAAGATCGACCTCCAGCGCCGCGGGCGCAAGAGTCGCTGGCCGCTGGCGGTCGGTGGCGGTGCGGCGGTGCTGGTTTGCGTGCTGGGGGCGTGGCTGCTGATGCGCGGCGGCGACGCTACACCGGCAGCGCCCGTTGCTGATGCGCGCGTTGAACCGGAGCGGACGACAGCCGTCGGTGACGGCCCGACCGTGTCGGCTGAGCCGACGCCCGCAACGCCACTACCGCCGGAGCAAGTCGTCTCGGCTGAGCCTGAGCCCGAGCCTCAGGAGGTTGCCGCAGTCGAGATTCCGCCTGTTCCGCCCATCAGCGCCGTTCAGACCGACGCGGAGACGCCGGCCGCCAGCGAGCCCGCGACCGAGCCTGTCGCGGTTGCCGAGGAGGCTGCGCCGGCCAAGCCTGAGCCAGAACCCGAACCCGAACCCGAGCCAGAACCCGAGCCAGAACCCGAGCCAGAGCCGGAACCGGAACCGGAGCCCGAGCCCGAACCCGAGCCTGAACCCGAGCCCACACCAGTGCCTACCTTTGCCGACGCCGGCACGGCCTTTCGGGCGGCACTGGCGGACTTGCTCCCGGCTGGCGTGACGGGGCTTGAACTCGCCGGCGCGCCCCCGGACGCCATCACGGCCCGTGCATTCTGGAATGGGCGGGAGTTGGTGCCGTATTCTGAACTGGCCTTCGATCAGTCGGTCGGCAGGTTCATGCAGACCCCGCAATCCGTGGCGGCGTGGTTCGCCCGCCAGATTGACGCCCTGGCGGCAATGCAGTCAGCCCGGCCGCCGCAGCCCATGCTTGATGAGCGCTACGACGCCCGGCTGGCTGTGGCTGACGACGAAGCGACCGTTGCCGGCGCGGACGCGGACGCAATCTCGATCAGCGTGCCCGCCAGGTTGCGGGACGACCCGCGGCCAACGGCACAATTCGTCTTCGCCGGGCGCCTGGCGGATGATCGCCTGACCGCTACTGACGCGACCCGCGACGCGTTCGCGGCCTATCTGAACGGTCTGCGCCGCCAGCAAGCCCCCGCCGCGGCTGAGGCCGTGCGCCAGGCGCTGGCCGTACCGGACGGCGTTGAACTGCGGCTACCGGAACCACTGCCCGACGGCGAGCGGTATGCTCTCACGCTCGCATATGCCGGGCAGCCGCTGGTGGCGGTCCCCATGAACTGGTCGCCCGACTCGCTGACGTACGAGCCTGATCTGGCAGACGTACCGGCGACCATCAGCAGCGCGGTGGTGCGGCTCGTCGAAGCCGGGCCGCTGCGGCAAGCGCTTGAGGATGACTGGCGCGAATTGGCGGCTCAGTTGGCACCGCCGGCCGGAAGCCCGGGCGCTGCGTTCTTCAGCCGGTGTGTCCTGCTCGATGTGAAGCCGACGGCTACCGCTGAACCATTCGAGCTGTCCATCGTGGCGGTCGCCGGCCCACCGGCGGCCCCGCCGGAAGAGTGGATCGAACTGAATCTGGCTGTGGCGTTCGAGGCCGGCGCTTTGACGTGGCACAGCTCGGCAATTCCCGCGGCCCAGCGGCAAGTCGCGCAGACGCTGCAGCGCCTGGCCGCGGACCAGCAGGTACGTGCGCGGCGGCAGCAGCGGGCCGTCGAGGCGCTGGCGCGCGAGTTGAATGTTGCAGCAGGCGCCATCCAGGCGCAACCGGACGGCGACCTGCTGCTAGGTACGGCGTCACTGGCAGATGGCGTGTCTCGGTACGAGTGGACCTGGAACCCGGCGGAACTCGAGTATGCCGACCGGCGCCTGCTGCCGCCGCCGAGCCTGGAGCGCGATTTGGCGGCGCTGGCGGCCGGACCGGTTGATGCGGGGAGCTTCGTTAGCGTCCTGCGCGAAGTGACGCGGCGTAAAACCAGCGCCTACGGCCACGCGGCCTATCGCCCCGCATCCGAGGTGGAGGGCTCTGGAGACCCGACTGCCACGCTGCTTGAAACCAGCCGGGCGTTGCAGCGTCTGGTCGCGCCGAATGTGGCCGCGGATCCGTTTGCGACCATTTTCGTCGAGTATTACGTCGGGCCGGATGATGTGTATGGATTGGCCTGGAATGCACAGACCGGCCCGGGCGACCAGGTTGTCGGCTGCGAGCAGCCACGCGTCTGGCGCGTCATGGCCACGGCGGAGCTGCGCGGCTTCGATACGCCCAGCGCATTCCGCGAGCGCTACACGGCCGACGCCGCTTTGGGCGAGAACCTGCTCGGGCGGGCGCTTGGCCCCGCCGGTGCGCCGCTGGCGGCGTCGGCCGGCGGATCGTTCGGCCTGGTCATCGCGCCGCACGAGCGGCTGTGGCTGGTGCGTTGGGAGCAGGTGCGCGTGGCACCACGGTCGATTGAGGGGCTGGACGACCGGGGTGCCGGGGCTGTGCGTGAATTCGCCTCGCTGCGCCAAGTGCTCCAGCCGAGCACGTCGCGGCGCGGACAAGTGAGTTGGCGGCGGGCCGGCGTGTGGTGCCTGCCGGCGCTGGGTGGCGTGGCGCAGGTGCCGGCGGACGAAGTGCGGCTGGTCCTGGGCGCGCTGCTGCCGGGCAGGCCGGAAGTGGCCCTGAGCTTCGATCGGCACAACGACTTCGTGTTCACCTACGTAGAGGATCTGTCGCTCTCGGGAGACTTCGCCTGGCGTGAATACGTCGAGCGCGTCCAGCGGCGGGAGATCGGATACACGTTCTGGGAGCGCGGCTGGGCCGGCGAGCACTGGCGGCCCACGCCCTACACCAGCTTCGCCCTGATCCGCTCGACTGCGGAGTAGCTACCGGCCCAGACAGCAGGCCCAGCTTGTACCGCCCGGTGGGCCGTCTATAATGCCGCGGCGTGTGGCTAGTCAGGTCGGCGAGGGCATTAACCCGTCATCCGCGCCCGCCAACTTGTTGACGGGGCGGCTGGTCGGAGAAGCGATTGGAGGATGACATGGGCAATGGCGATGCCGAGCTTCGCAGGATCGCCTGGGGTGAGGTCTTTCCTTTTGTGCGACTGTTTCATACGTTCCGGCTGGCGATTGTGCCCAGCCGGATGCTGCTGGCGCTGATCTGTGTGGCCGGCTGCTACATCGGCGGTCGCGTTCTGGACTCGATTTGGACCGCGGCGGGCTGCGGCGTGGCGCTGGACCCGGCCACCCGGCAATCCGAAATCGATGCATACGCGGTGGCTTCGGCCGGTGATTTCGACCGCTGGCAGCAGCGCACCGAGCGGGCCCGGCAGAAGCTGGAGCGGGTGGCACTGGTCAGGCTGGGGCGCGCCGAGGACGAAGGCAGCGCCGAACGGCAGCTCGCCACGCGGCCGGCCAAGGAACTGCTGGACCTGGACACACAGCGACGCCAAGCCGATCAGGCCGCGCAATTCGTGCAGGAACGGCTCAAACGCACGCTGGCGACCCTGGCGGATGACCGCGATCTGCCGGCGGACGAACGGGCCGCGCGCCGCACGACGCTGGCGCAGTGCGCGGACTACCTGCTGCTGACGCTTGCGGGGCACGCGGTGGAACGCTTTGACCTGCCTGGGGACACCGTCTTCGCGTTCAATCAGCTTGCCCCGCCGGGCGCAGTTACCGACGAGCGGGAACGCGGTGATATGCTGCGGATCATCGAGTCACAGGCGGCGCTCAACAACCTGATGCAGAGCAACCCGCGCGGGCCTTTCATCACGCTCCTGGGCTTCGAATCGCGCTGCTTCGCGGCCGCCATTCACGGGGTGTGCAGCTTCCGCTGGGGCTTCGGCGGCGGGGCGCTCGACAGTGAGCCGTCGCTGTTGGGCAGCATCTTGTCGGCCGGCCGCGGCATCGCCTGGTTCGTGACTCAGAGACCTTGGTACGCGGTCTTCTACGCGCTGCTGCACTTCGTGCTGTTCTCCTTCATCGGCGGGGCGGTTTGCCGCCACGCGGCCGTGCAGGTGACACGAGACGAGACGCTTTCGCTGGGCGCGGTGCTGGGCTTTGCCCGCCAGAAGTGCGGCGGCCTGCTGTTGGCGCCGGTCATTCCGGCGGCGTTCTTCCTGTTCGTGGCCGTGGCGTTGTGGTTGGGCGGGCTGGTGACGGCCATCCCGGCGGTTGGCGAACTGCTGGCGGGCGTGCTGTACGGGCTGGCGCTGCTGGGCGGTTTCGCACTGGCGATGATCCTGCTCGCGACGGTGCTGGGTTTGCACCTGATGTGGCCGGCAGTTGCAGTTGAGGGGTCGGACGCCTTCGAGGCCGTAACGCACGCGGCCGGCTACGTGGGACAGCGAACCTGGCACGCGGGCTTCTACTCGCTGCTGCTGCTGCTGTATGGCGGCGTGTCGTTCGTGATGGTCCGCCTGATCGGAATGCTGCTGCTCAAGCTGACGCACGTGTTCAGCGGCGCGGGCATGACCTGGTTCGGCAACATCAGCGGCTGGCGCACGCATTCCATATCGAAGCTCGACGCCATGTGGAGCATGCCGGCCTGGAACGACCTGACCCTGCTGCCCGCGACCGGCACAACGCCCTTTTGGGGTACGTTCTTCAACGCGCCGCTGAGCTTCACCGAGACCATTGGCGCGTTTCTGATCGCGTGCTGGGTCTTCCTGGTCGTGGCGGCGGTCGGTGCCTTCGTCGTGAGCTTCTTCTTCTGCGGCAGCACGCAGATGTTCCTGCTGCTGCGCCGCGACGTCGACGCGGTTGATTACGACGAGATCTTCTACGAGGAAGAGGGCACCGAGCCGCACGAACCAGCGGCGGCTGGCGTGCCAACGGATGCCGCGACGGATGCGGAGCGGCCGGCGGACGAAGGCGGCGCAGCGCCAACCGATGACAGCAGCGCGCAGCCGTAGCAGGCGCACATGGCCAAGCACGAGCGTGCCCGAGCGTTCGCAGCGCAGCCGGACCCGCCGGCCGCGAAGGACTTCGCCCGCCTGCGGGCCTCGGGCCAGGCGGCCGGAGTCAGCCGCGCTATCGGCGGTGGGTTCGTGGCGGCGCGGAACGCGCTGGCCGGCCGGCTCGTGCGGCTGGGCGTCGCGCCCAATCACCTGACGTTCTTCGGCTTCCTCATGACGGTCGGGGCCGGCTACTGCCTGGCGCGCGGCGCGTCGCAGCAGGTGCCGTACTTCGTCGGCGCGGCGGGCCCCATCGGCTGGTGGCCGCTGGCGGCCGCCGGCTTCCTGATTCTGGGCGGCGCATCCGACATGCTGGATGGGGCCGTGGCCCGGCTGGGGCGCCAGAATACGGCATTCGGGGCGATCTTTGATTCCGTGCTCGACCGCTGCAGCGACATGGCCATGTTCCTGGGCTGCGCGGCGCATTTCGCCTGGCACGGTAACCTCACCTACCAGACGCTGGCGGTCGTGGCCCTCGCGAACGCCATCATCATCAGCTACACCAAGGCCCGGGCGGAGAACCTGATTCCGGATTGCTCGCCGGGCTACTGGACGCGGCCGGAGCGCGTCGCGGCCATGCTGATCGGCTGTCTCGTCGGGCACGTGCCGGCGGTGCTGTGGCAACTGGCGATACTGTCGGCTCTGACGGCCTGGCGGCGGGTGTGGTTCACCTGGCGCGCCACGGCCGCACAGGCTGCCGGACGGCCGTTGCCGCCGACCGGGCCGGGGTCGGGGCGCTGGAGTCGGCTGCTGCTGTGGCGTTACCCGCGCGGCTCGATACCGTACGACCTCGTCACGGGCCTTAACATTGCCTACATTATCTTCGCCGCCCGGCTGTGGCCGCAGCTCCTGGCAACCGGCGATGCGGCCGATCCGCTGGGGCGCTGGCTGGGGCGCTGATTGGCGGCCGGGCGAAACCAGCCGTTGACCTGCGGCCGGACCGGCGGATAATCGTAGCTGGCAACTTCTGAAATCAGCCGGGCCGGGCTCCGACTGAAAGACTGGAGATTCGCACATGACACGTACATCTGCTTCTCGGTCGGCCGTGGCCATGTTCCTGCTCGCGTGTTTTGCCCTGGCACCCGCCGCCGCGCAAACGCCGACACCAGCGGCGGAGGCGCCGCCGGCCGAAGCCGCCGCGGCGCGCGAGCCGGTCCTGGCGCGCGTCATAGAGGTCACGGGCGACGCCGAGCGCGCGGCGCTGGGCGAGCAGGACTGGCAGCCGTGCCAGGTCGGCGACGAGTATCCGCAGGAAACCGTCATCCGCACCGGGGTACGCTCCTCCGTCAAGCTGCAGATCGGCGATGAGGAACCCTACACCGCCGTCGTGATCGACTCGGCCAGCAAGACGGTGCTCACCGAGGCCTTCAAGACCGCCGACACGAAGCGCGTGCGCATGGGGCTGGGCTATGGCCGCATCCGCGCCGGCGTCGCCGAAGGCGGGCTCAAGAGCGATTTCACCGTGGACAGCCCGGTCGCCACGCTGTCGAAACGCGGCACGTGGAACTTCGGCATGTTCTACGAGCGGGGCACCGACCGTTTCGAGGTCTTCCTGCTGGATCGCGGGCTGGTCGAGGCGCTGAACCAGATCACCGGCGAGCGGCGGCAGCTCCAGCCCGGACAGGCGGTCACACAAGTCATGCGCCGCTGGCTGGACGAGGCCCAGGTGCGCCGCAACGTCCCGATTCCGGATCTACTCGGCCAGGGGAAAATCGACGTGGCCTTCAACCGCTTGCGTAACGACGGCCTGGGCGTGATCGACCCGGCCGGCAACCGCACGGCCCTGATCGATCTGTCGAACGACCTGGCGCGGCAGCAGTTCGCGGCCCAGGTGCTGCCCCTGGTGCCGGTGTCGCGGTTGCCGATCGAGAATCCCCTGCGGCCGGAGGGTTTCTTCGGCACCGGGCGCGGCGACGAGTTGATTCCGGTAATCCTGGATTCGCAGTCCGCGCTGGTCCAGCAGGGGCTGGCGCGTTCGGGAACCTACCAGTTCCGCCGGTCCGCGCTGGAGGACTGGTTGCAGAAACACAGTGCGCAGCGGCGACCCTAGCCGCTCGCGGCGCCATGTGAGTAAACAAGGCCGCACACTTGCCGCTTAAGTTCACCAAGATGCATGGGCTCGGGAACGACTACGTTCTCATGAGCCTGTTCGATCAACGCGTTCGCGCGCCCGCCGAACTGGCCCGCGCCTTGAGCGATCGGCACCGCGGCGTCGGGAGCGACGGGCTGATCCTGGTCGGCCCGCCGGAGAGCGATGACGCCGATGTGCGCATGCTCGTGTTCAACGCGGACGGATCGCGCGCCCAGATGTGCGGCAACGGCATCCGCTGCCTGGCCAAGTTGTGCCACGAGCACGGTCTGGCGCGGCAGAATCCCATGCGCATCGCCACGGATGCCGGCGTGCTCACCCTCGAGCTGACGTGCACGGCGGACGACCAGGTGGCGCTGGTGCGCGTGGACATGGGCGCGCCGGTGCTGGAGCCCTGGCGCATCCCCGTGGCGCTGGGCGGGCAGCGCGTCGTGGCCGCGCCGCTGCCGCTGCGGGCGCACGTGCTGTCGGTCACGTGCGTATCATTCGGGAATCCGCACGCCGTGTTCTTCACCGACGACGTCAGCAGTGAGCCGCTGGCCCAGTGGGGCCCCGAGATCGAGCGGCACCCGCTGTTTCCGGAGCGCATCAACGTGCACTTCGCGCAGGTGCTGGCGCCCGAGCGCGTCCGGATGATCACCTGGGAGCGCGGCACCGGCCTGACCCACGCCTGCGGCACCGGAGCCAGCGCCGTCTGCGTGGCCGGCGTTCTGAATCGGCTGACCGAGCGCGCTATTACGGCTGAACTGCCGGGCGGCGAGCTGTCGCTGGTCTGGGACGAGCCGAGCAACCACGTCTTCATGACCGGCCCGGCCACAGAAGTCTTCCAGGGCCAGTGGCCGGACGAGTAGCGGCGCCGCGCGTCAGTGCTCCAGTCTTGAAGCGTGCGTCGCGGCCGCGGGGGCTTGTTCCCCCTGGGTGGGGCCGGAGGCGACGCACGCGGCGCCCAGCCGTTTGAAGTCCTCCAGGATCATGTACAGGCACGGCGCCAGCAACAACGTAATGGCCGTCGCGAACAGGATGCCGTAGCCCAGCGACACCGCCATCGGGATCATGAAACGGGCCTGCCGGGAGGTCTCGAAGATCATCGGCGCCAGGCCGCCGAACGTCGTGAGCGTTGTCAGCAGCACCGGGCGGAAGCGCCGAATGCCGGCGCGCAGAATGGCGTCATGGGCGTTGGCGCCTTCGGCGCGCAGGCGGTTCGCATACTCGATCAGCACCAGCGTCCCGTTAACGACGACGCCGGAAAGTGCGATGATTCCCATCATGCTCACGATGCTCAGGCTGTAGCCCATCAGCCAGTGGCCGAGCACGGCGCCGACGATGCCGAACGGTATGCTGACCATCACGATCAGCGGCTGGACGTAGCTGCGAAACGGAATCCCCAGCAGGACGTAGATCAGCAGCAGCGCCGCCAGGAAGCCGCTGCGCAGGCTGGCCATGCTCTTGCGCATGTCTTCCTGCCGGCCCTGGAAGCTGTAACTGAGGCCGGGATAGTCGCGCAGTAGATCGGGCAGGACCGTGGCCTGCACGGCGGCCAACACGCGGTTGGTCTCATCCTGCGGCACGATGTCGGCGGTTACGCTGATGGTGCGGCGGCCGTCGCGCCGGTCAATGGTGGTGTAAGCGCGGCCGCGCTCCACACGCGTCGCGTCGCCCAGGGGCAGCTCGACTCCGGCGGGGGTTTGCACGATAAACGACTCAACGTCGTGCTCGCTGATGCGCTGGGATTCGGGGAAGCGCACCATCACCTTGACTTCGTTGCGCCCGCGCTGTTGCCGGAACGCTTCCGCGCCGTAGAAGGCGGCGCGCAACTGGCGGGCCACATCGTTGGCGGTCAGGCCCAGGCTGCGGCCGGCGGGCAACATCTGGAAGTCCAGTTGCTGCTTGCCCGGCGTGAAGCCGTCGTCGATGTCGGCCACGTTGCCGAACTGCGACAGCGCTGCGGCCAGCTCGGTGCCGGCGCGGTCCAGGACGGCGATATCACGATGAGCCAGTTCGATGGTCAGAGCCTTGCCCGAGCCCGGGCCGCGCCGGTCCGCCTGGAACCGCAGCGACTCCAGCCCCTCGATGCTGCTCATGCGTTCGCGCCACAACTCGGCCGCGCGGGCGGTGCTGATCGGACGCACAGCGGGCGCAGTGAGGAAGCCGGTGATCATGATCTCGTTATCTTCAATGCGCGCGAGCACGCCCTTGAGTAGCTGCGCGCCGCCATGTTCGACAACCACCCGGTCCAGGGCGTGCAACAGCTCGTCGCGCACCGCCACCAGGCGCGCCAGGGGCGTGCCGTACGGCAGCACCACCGTGGCGTCAACCTCGTCGCCCTCCACCGTCGGCATCAGCACCAAGCCCATGCGTCCGCTGGCCACGTAGCCGCCCACCAACAGCAATACGGCCAGCGCCACGGAGACGGTCAGGTAGCGCAGGCGCAGGGCGCCGTCCAGCAAAGGCCCGAACCACCCCTCGATCAGGCGCGCGATCGCCTGACTGAGCCGGTCGTGCAAGCGGTGAATCGCCTGGCCCAGGCGCGTGCCGCCTTCCCGCTTGGAGTGCGCCAGGTGCGTCGGCAGCACGAAGAGCGATTCGAGCAGGGAAATCAGGAAGACGGAACAGACCACCAGCGGGATGACCGCCCAGATCTTGCCCATGAAGCCGGGGATGAACGCCAGCGGCGAGAAGGCGGCGATATTTGTCAGAATGCTGAAGGTAACCGGCGTCGCCATGTCGCGCGCCCCGCGGATCGCGGCGGTGGTGAGATTCAAGCCCTGCTGGCGATACTCGAAGACGTTCTCACCCACCACGATCGCATCATCAACGACGATGCCCAGCGCGATGATGAAGGCGAACAACGAAATCATGTTGATCGTAACGTCCAGGCCGGGCATGAACAGCAGCCCGCCCAGGAATGAGATCGGAATGCCCATCGTGACCCAGAAGGCCAGCTTGTGCTCCAGGAAGACCGTCAGGATCACTAGCACGAGCATCAGCCCGATGAACCCGTTCTTGAGCAGCAGCTCCAGCCGCTGACGGTAGATATCCGACCGGTCGTGGACAATGTCGATGTGCACGCCGGGCGGCAACTGGGCGCTGACGTCGCGGAGTTTGGCCCGCACGGCGTCGGCAACGCCGATCGGCGTCTGGTCCCCCACCCGATATACGACAAGCGACACCGCGGGTTTGCCGTTGTACGTAATGAACTGGTAGGTATCCTCGAACGTATCCGACACGCGGCCAAGGTCGCGTACGCGCAACTCGGTGCCGTCGACCGAGGCCACAATCGCTATCTCACCAAACTGGCGGGCCCAGTCACGGCGCTCCGTCATGCGCAGCAGGACTTCGCCGCCCGAGGTCTTGACGCTGCCGGCCGGCGTCTCAACGGCGGCGCGGCGGACCACGTCGGCGATCTGCTCCAGCGTCAGGCCGTAGGCCCGCAGACTCTCCTGCGGCACCTCGATGCTGACCTCGAAGTTCCTCTCCGGCCCCAGGTCAACCTGCGTTATCTCGGGCGCCAGCAGAAGCCGGTCGCGCACCTGCTCGGCCAGCTCACGCAGTACAAGCTCGTCCAAATCGCCGTAGATCGCCAGGTCCACCACCTGCCGTCGCATTGTGGCCAGGACGACCTGCGGCTCTTCGGCGTCCACGGGGAACGTGGTGACGCGTTCGACTTCCTGCTGAACCTCCTGATAGACCCGCTGCCGATCGGTGCCCTCCTCCAGCTCCACCGAGACGATACCGACGCCTTCGCGCGCGACGGCGGTGACTTGCTCCACGCCGGTGATCCCGCGCACCGCCTCTTCGATCGCCAGGATGATGCCCTGCTCAACCTCCTCCGGACTGGCCCCCGGGTACGGCACGGTGACCGTCACGAAGTCCAGGTCGAACTCCGGAAAGACCTCCTGCTTGATGCGCAAGGCCGTGAAGAAGCCGCCGATCAACAGAAACAGCATCAGCAGGTTGGGGGCGACCGAATGCCGCACCATCCAGGCAATCGGGCCGCGCTCCACTGACGGGTCGGGTTGGAGGCTCATCGCGTGCTGCCCTCACGCCCCGTCAGCTCGGCCGGCGCCGCCAGTCCCGCGACCTCGGAATCGCCATCCGTCAGCCGCAACGCCATGCCCGCAACGGGCGACGACAGGTCCGACGTCACCAGGCGCTCGCCCGCTTCCAGGCCGGCGCTCACCAAGACGTGGTCGCGGCCGCGGAAGACAACATCGACCGCTCGAATGTCCAGCCCGCCCTGCGGACTGACAATCCAGGCCGTGTCACCATCGCGCACCTCTTCACGACTAATGGTGAAGACGTTGTGTAGCTCGCGGCCGGCAATCGCCACTTCCACATACGACCCCAGGAGCAGCGGCGCATGTTCATCATCAACCCGACCGTCACCAAGGGGATTCGGGACCGACACCAGCAGCCGGGCCATGCGGCCCTGCGGCTCGAGGTCGCCCAGCAGTCGCACGACCTCCCCGCTCCACTCCGAGCCGACCCCCGAACCCAGACGCCGCATGACCCGCGCCGTTGAGCCCGGCCCGTCCTCCGCGGGAAGACGGATCCACCGCAACTGCTCGACCGGCACGGCCACGCGCACCCAGTACTCATCCGTGCCCACCAGCGTGGCAAGCTGTGTTTGCGCCGTCACGAACGCGCCCACATCGACGTTCTCGTCCACCACCACGCATGAGAACGGCGCCGTAAGCGTGGTGCGCGCCAGGTCCAGCTTGGCCCGCTCCAAAGCGGCGCGGTTCGCCGCCACGTCGCTCGTCGCCGCCGCCAGCGCCGTCCGCGCGTCGTTCAGCTCCTTGACGTTCGTGGCCTGGTGGACCTGTAGCCCTTCAACGCGTTCCAGTTCCCACTCGGCCGAGCGCAGTTGCACTTCGGCGCGCTCCAGAGCGGCCTCGGCCTGCCGCACGGCAATCTCGTAGTCCGCCGGGTCAATGACGACAATCCGCTCGCCGGCCTGGATGCGGCCGCCCGGCACCAGGGCCGCGTGCCGTTCCAGAACAACGCCGCTGACCTGCGGCTGCAAGACGACCCGCTGAGCCGCAATCGCGGTGCCCAGGGCTTCAACCACGGCGCGGGCCGTGCCCGGTGCCACGAGCCTGGTCTGCACCGGCGTGGCGACCGGCGGCGCCGGCCGCTGCCGTACCTGTGGGGCCGTCCGGATGAGCTCGTAAGCTCCCAGCGCGCCGCCCGCGACCACCAGGACGGGCAGAATGCCGTAGAGGACCACGGAAAACGCGCGGGCAAGAATGCCGCGCGGCGAACGGCTAACTGTACTCATGCGTCGGTCTCCGCGCGGGGGAAGTTCCGCAGCGCCGCCAGTGAGAATCCGGCAATGTGAGCGGCGATAAGTTCAATGCCCGCCGGCGTATACTCCAACCCAGGAATCAATTGCGACACCACGGCTCGCCGATGCGCAATGTGTGCACACTGTCCGAGGATGCTCTCGGCACACAGCCGCACCGCCAAGTCTGACGTCTCCGGCGGCATGAGCTCACCCACGATCGCAGTAAGCTCCTCGAACCGTGGTCGGATGAAGCGCTCGACTATGATGTTCATGACGCCGGTGGGCTCCGCCAATTCGCGCAGCAGCAAGCGCATCCGCCAGGGCGCCTGCTCCTTCAACACGAAGCCACGCAGAAGATATGCGATCATAGTGCGCAGTCGCTGCTGAGGTGGGCAGTCCCGCTGGGCCTCGAGAATCTCCTGGTCACTGTCGGCAAGCTGCTGGTGCGCTTCTTCGAACAGGGCCACATACAGGCCGTGCTTATCGCGGAAGTAGTAGTTCACCGCGTTGAGATTGGCCCCCGCCCGTTCGACAATCTCGCGGATTGTGGCCCGCTCGAAGCCCTTCTCGGCGAATACCTCGCCGGCGGCTTCAAGCACGCGCTGGCGCGTATCCATCGAGTTACCGGTATTCACGGTCACGCGCTGCTCCTTCCATACGTATTAAACGCATAGAATAAACAATTGTTTCACTGCCGGCGGGACGGAAATGTAGAAAGCTGTAAACCCTTATATGGAGATATTTTGCGGCAACACCAAATCTTCACTCGCCCGCTATGGCGGGTGTGCGGCGGGCCTATCCCCGGGCTTCGTCCGCCACGCCCAGGCGCAGCTCCCGGGCGGCGTCCGTTGCCGCGCCGATCTTGACGGCGTAGCTGGTCTGCCGGGCGATGTCGTCGTCCGTGATGATGTGCGCGTCCAGCAGGCCGGTCGTGCGGTAGCCCGTCCGGAAGTAGTTGATCTCGGCCAGCGCGCGGCTCCAGCCGTCGAACCACTGCTCGAGATCGCGGCGTTGCTCGTCGGTGCCGGCGAAGTGAACCAGCAGATCAATGTCGCTGGCCGGTCCGGCGGTGGCGTTCTTGGTGCTGCCGATCAGGTAGACGGCCTTCACGCCGAAACGCTCGGGCTCAAGATGCGCGGCGATGCTCTCGGCCATGCGGGCGCGCCAACGCCAGTCCGGGCCGTCGCCGACCGCCGCCGCCCCGCACTCATCGACCGTCTGATGCAGTTGCGCGGACTGATCGACGAGCACCGCCACGGCCTCCTCGAGATCGGCGTTCATCAATACGGACAGAGTCTTGCCGTCTGTTGCCTGCGGGACATCGATGACGCGGACGGTTTCGTCCAGGTGGGCGAACTCCGGTGCGAGCCTGGTCAGGAGGTTAGGTGATCTGGTCAGGAACACCGTGTCGAAAGCGACGCCGTCCTCGTCGGGATAGAGCGGCACGTAGCGAATCCCCGCCTCGACCAGGTCCTGGAAGAAGTGGGTCCCGAAGGACACGTCGGGCGTGTAATCCCCGGTCTTACGGGCGATCTCTATCAGTATGGCCGTGTTGCTGATATCCGAGTAGGTCACGGGCACGCCCAGCTTGATGTCGCCGCGACTGCCCCAGCGGCCCGGCCCCATCAGGATGAACTGGCGCTTGGGCAGCAGCTTGTTGAGCCGCCCGACAGCCCGACCGACGGCGATGAGCTCCTCGCGCGTGCTTAGGCGGCCGTACTGCTCCGGATCGACGTACACGATGTGGGTGATGTTCGGCACCGTTCCGTTGGAGATGTGCCGGCGGGCCGAGAAGATCAGCCGGTCGCGCGGGATGTCCCGCGGGATGGATGCCGGCCGGGCATGCCGGGCGGGGGCCTGGGCCCGGCATTGCAGCAGATAGAGGTCCTGCCCGTCGAAGGCGAATTCGATATCCGCCGGGTAGCCCAGCTCACGCTCCAGAAGCGTCAGCAGGGCGTGAATCTGCTTGATGAAGGGCGTCCTGCTCAACAGGCCTTCGAACGTAACGACCAGATCGTCCTTGGCGAGGTTGATGTTGCCGGGCAGCGCCGGCCGCAACTGGCCGTCGCTGTAGACCGAAACCAACTGCGCGACGCCGGGGACGGCGTCCCCCACTCTGCGCAGAAACTCGGCCACCTCCACGGTCTCAAACTTGTTCGTGGCCAGGTCGATCACGTCCATGTAGCGCGGCGCGTAGCGCACGACCTCCTCCGGCGTGGCGTTGGCCCGCAACCCCGGCTGCCCCGGGGAGACCAGCACCGGGAAGTCGTCGCCCAGGCGGTCCACGGCGCGCGTGCCCAGGCCGGGCACTAGGCGCACCAGCCCATCCTTCTGCTTGATCCGGGGTGACCAGCGAAACTCGTTGTTGCTGAAGGCGACGCCGGCGAACGTGGGGAGGAAGTAGTCGCCGATCTGCGTGCCGACCACTTCCTGGATCAGGATGCCCATGCCCTCCTGGAAGTCCAGCAGGTTGCGCTCGGCCCGGTACTGGATCGGGTCGGGCCCGAAGGTCGAGGCGTACACTTCAGCGATCGCGTCCATCAGCGCGTCGAGACGCTCCTGCTTGCCGCCGCGGTTGGCCAGGAACAGGCTCTTGTACTTGCCGGAGAAGACCGCCCCGAAGCGGTCCTCCAGCAGGCTGGAACTGCGGACAATCAGCGGCCGCTCACCGAGATCGTCCAGGGCCAGCGACAGACCCTTGACGATCGAGGCCGAGAACTGGGAGTTCTTGAAGACCTGCACGATGTCCGGGTATTCCTGGCGAACCACCTCGATTTCCTTGTACTTCTGCGAGAAGACGTCCTCGAGGTGGTTGCAGTACACGAAGTCGTGCATGCCGTCCGAGGTGAGGTACCAGGTCTTGGGCGTCTTGATCTGCGCCAGCAGTTCGTTTTCAGCCTGGTGCCGCCGCACGATCTGGTGCGCCAGGAACAGTCCGGCCCCCTTACCGCCGGTCTTGCCGTGACCGCGCGCGGGGTAGATCAGGCGTTGAATCAACAGGTGGAAATCGCGGATCTCGACATAGTTCTTGGCGATGTTGACGTACTCGAGCTGGTCGGAGAGGAACCGCCGCACCAGCGACACCAGCAGACCCTTGCGGGTCGAGGTCGCCAACTCGACCTCGCCGTGGCCGGAATGCTGGTAGCGCTGGATGGCGTCGCTGACCTCCGATATCGAGGTGTGGTAGTTCTCCAGCGTGTTTACCAGGAAGCTGGCGCGGTCCTGCTTGATCCAGTTATGCACGCAGGCGACGATCTCCTCGTCGCTCAGATGCTTCGCCGCCAGCTCGAAAACCTGGTCGGCCAGCGCTATGGCCGACGGCGCCGCGTCGCGCCCGCGCGGCTGGTTGGATTCGAAGAACACCTCCGGCTCATCGCCGCCGCGTGGCGGATGGAAGCTCCGCAGCAGGCCCCCGGCCTCCTTGACGCCGCTCCAGCAGAGGTGATTGATCATCTTGCGAGCCACGCGCATCAGCAGGCTCTGATCGGTACGCCGCAGCAGACCGAGGATTGCGGACCACTCGCGGCCGCGGCCCGACGTCGGCACGCCCATGTCGCGCATGGCCTTCAGCAGCCGGCGCTGCGTGATGCAACTGCCGATGCGCTCCGCGACCGTTTCCAGGAGCTTGCGTTCTTCCCGCAGAAAAGGACCTTCGGCGGCCGACGGCATCCACCCGAGATACGCGACCTCGAGCGTGCCGACCGGCTCGCCGTACACGCGAATCGTGGCGCGCTGCGTCCAGGGCGTCTCGCGGAAATCCCCGGACGTGTAGATCCCCTCCTCGCACTGCAGGCGCGCCGCGCACACGTCCGGGAACTGCCACGCGGGCGGAACGGCGGCGATGACTTCCCGGAGAACCTCATCCAGCGTGAGGTCGTCCGCGCAGATGACCTCCTCGACACGATACAGGCAGTTGAGCTCCTTGGCCCGCTCCTGCAGCGATCGGAGGATATCGCTCACGCTTGTCTGCTGATCGGTCATGCGGACACCTCCGCGGCCGGCCACATCCGGGCGCGCAGCATCACATCGCGGCCCGTCCACCCGGCTCGCCGCCGCCGCTGACCGTGAGATGCTCGTCCGACTCGCAGAATCGGCGGTCGTATACCGGATACAGGCCGGAAACCGGCGGTTGCGCTGGCGACCTGCACGCTCAACCGTACCGCCGGCATCAGCATGCTACACCCAACCGCGATCCCTGCAGGCCTGCGCCACACGCGCGATCGCAATCGTGTAGGCCGCGTCCCGCATGTAAAGCTTGCGCTGGCGAGCCGTGTCGCTTACGGCCCGAAACGCCGCCGTCATCATCGTATCGAGCTTATGCAGTACTTCGTCCTTCTCCCAAAAATAATTCATATTGCTCTGGACCTGCTCGAAGTAGCTGCACGTCACGCCGCCCGCGTTCGCCAGAAAATCCGGAATCACATATGTGCCGCGCTCGTGCAGCACGTGGTCGGCGTCCGGCGTCGTCGGGCCGTTGGCCCCTTCCGCGATCAGCCTGACCCGCTTGGATATCTTCCCGACATTCTCGCCGGTGATCGAGTTTTCCAGCGCGCACGGGAACAGGATGTCCACGTCCTGTTCGATCCAGGCTTCGCCGGGCAGTTGCTCGTAGCCGTGCTCGGCGGCCTTCTGCTTGTTGATCCCGCCGAAACGGTCGGTGAACGAGCGCAACTCGGCCAGGTCGATGCCGTCCTGCTTGCGGAACGTGTACGGCCGCTGGTCGCCCTGGTCCCAACACGAAACCGCCACGACCTTGCCCCCAAGCTGCGTGTACAACTCAATCGCGTACTGCGACACGTTGCCAAAGCCCTGCACCGCCGCCACCGTGTCCTGCGGCTTGACGTCCAACTCCTTGAGCGCCTCTCGCACCGTGAAGACCACGCCGTAACCGGTGGCCTCCGTCCGCGCCAGCGACCCGCCCATGCCGACCGGCTTGCCGGTGATCACGCCCGGATAGTGCCCGCCGAGAATCTGCTCATACTCGTCCAGCATCCACAGCATATGCTGGCCGGAGGTCATTACGTCCGGGGCCGGAACGTCGCGCAGCGGGCCGATGTCGCGGGCGATCTGCCGCACGTACGCCCGACAGATGTTCTGCTGCTCGTTCATGCTCAGGTGGTGCGGCTCGCAGATCACGCCGCCCTTGCCGCCGCCCAACGGCAGGTTCGCCACGGCACACTTCCACGTCATCCACATCGACAACGCCCGCACCGTATCAACCGTCTCCTGCGGGTGAAAGCGGATGCCGCCCTTGGCCGGGCCGCGCGCGTCGTTGTGCTGCACGCGGAAGCCGCGAAAGACCCGCACGGACCCGTCATCCATCCGCACCGGCAGGCTGAAGTGGTACTCCCGCATCGGATGTCGCAGCAGGTCTTTGGTCGGCTGATCCAGACCAAGGCTGTCGGCCACCTTGTCAAACTGGCTCTGCGCCATCGCAAACGCATTGAACGGCTTGTTACTCATGAACCTGGTCCCTCATAATCGCGGCGCCGCCGGCCGCACTCGCCACACGGGAAGTCGCGACGACGAGTACCCCTGCTCCTTCGCAGGTGGGACTCCTCGTCCGCGCAACCCACCATGCACGATACGTGCCACAGCCCCAAACCGGCGGCGCGGCACCGGTCAGGCACGCGGGCGAAAGCGAGCAACCAGTCCATAGGAACCCTGTGCAAGCACGGCCCTCCTGAACCATAAATGATTATACACCAATTCGTTACCGTGACAGGACCGGTGCAGTCCGGCTCGCCCCCGGCCCGGCGCTTCATTGCCAGCCGCAATGCCTAAGACCGGGACGCCCGGACATGCGATGAAATGGAGACAGCGAGCCTGCGTGGTTATCCGCTGCGCAGCACCAGTTGCCTGATGAATTGCCGGCGTCGTCGTTCCGCGACGCGGGTGCCACCACGCGCCACTCCGGTCCCCGCCGTTCGCCGCCGATCACGCGATGGACTGGCACCGCCCCCGCCAGCATAATGCCGCCGGGCGTCGGTACACCCGGCGGCAAGCCAACCATAACAGCGAGCACGCGTTGAAGCAGTCCAGCAAGCCACGGACAGACCGCCGCCAACTGCCCGCATTCCCGCGCGGCGACGCCCTGTTCGTGGCTGCGATCACGCTGCTTCTGCTGGCGGGAGCCATCGTTACGAATTTGCCGGCCCTCGCCGACCTCTCCTGGCCAGGCAACCTCTTCAAAGGGCTGATCTGGCTTATTACTGTCTATATTGTCCTCACTGCGACCCCCGGGCGCCAGGATGATCATGCCGACCGTGCCAGGCCGGCGCGCGACCGGGGCCGACGGATCGCGCCGTTCCTGTGGCGTCCGGCCCGCACCGGCACGCCCACCGTGGCGCTCGCGGTCGTGCTCCTGTTCGCGGTGACCGCCCATTACAACTTCGGTCGCTTCCACCAGAACGGCCGCTTTCTGCACCACCACGAGCTGTACCACTACTACATGGGCAGCAAGTACTTCCCGGAACTCGGCTACGACGGGCTCTACGTCGCCACGTACCGCGCACTCCACGAGAACGACAGTTCCGCGGCTGCCGAATTCACCGTCGTCAAGAACCTGCGCACCTATCGGCTCGAATCCACGGCCATCGCCCTGCAGCGGTCAACCGACCTCCAACTGCACTTCTCGGAACAACGGTGGCGCGAGTTCGTCCGCGACGTGCGCTTCCTCCAATCCCGCATACCGCTGAGCGAATGGCGCGTCCTGTTGGTGGACCACGGCTATAACGGCACGCCTTTCTGGACCATGCTCGGCTCGTGGTTCGCCGCGGGCCTGACTCTGAGCGACGGGGCGCTGTACGCGCTCACCGCGCTCGACCCCCTGCTGACGCTCGCCATGCTGATACTGGTCTGGCGGGCCTTTGGCCTGCAGACGGCGCTGCTCTTCGCGATCTTCTTCTACGCCAATTTCTTTGCGCCGTTTGGCATTGTTGGCGGCGCGTTTCTGCGGCAATTGTGGCTCGCGGCCCTAGTCGCATTCATCTGCCTACTCCGCATCGAACGTCGGGCCACGGCGGGCGCCAGCCTGGCGTTGGCCGTGCTGGACCGGGCCTTCCCACTGGTGTTCCTGCTCCCGTCGGCCGTGTTGTTCGTGCGGGACGCCTGGCGACAGCGCACGCTGCGCACCGAACACAACCGCGTCTTGATCGGCTGCGCCCTCACGCTGCTTGTGCTGGGCGCGGCGAGCGCTGCCGGCCCGCGCGGACCCGCGAGTTGGCGCTCCTGGTACGAGAACGTCAGCGCCCACAACCAGTGGTTCTACTTCAACCAGATCTCGCTGCGCAACTTGTTCGTGGCGACACCGGCCAGCGCGCTCCGCGTCACCGCCGACGGCTGGGACGAAGCGCTCTGGCAGCGCGAGCGCGAGACGCTGGCGGCAAGCACGACGAACACGCTGGCGGCCGTGCGCGTGCTCATGGTCCTGCTACTGATCGCACTGATTCTGAAGGAGCCGGACCCGAGGGTGCCGCTGGCGCTGCTCGCCTTTGCGCCCTTCCTCTTGTTCTATCCGGCTAACTACTACATCAGCATCCTGGGAATCGCCGTCATCTGCTGGCGCAGCGCGCCCGGCTTGGCACTGACGGTGCAGGCGCTGCAAGGCCTGTTCTGGCTGCTGGCGATTCGCTTCCCCCGCGCGACAGACCTGGAACTGCTGCACTGGATGATCTCGCTGGGCCTCATGGCCGCCTGCACGGGGTTCCTGCTGCGGGCCCTCTGGCGCGCGGCGCTGCCGCGCCGCACCGCGGCCATTGGGCTGGCCGGCGCAGCCCTCCTGCTAGCCGGCGCCGTCATCGCGGATGCTGCCGCCGCCCGCGCGCGACCCGACCGGCTGGTTCTGGACCTGACCACACGAGACATTAGCGCGCTGAGCGCTGTCACGGCCCGCTCGGAACTCATGGCCGAGTGGGGCAGCGCGTGGTCACGCAACGATCACCTGCTGTTTATCGCCGACGGCCCCGGCGCGCACGCCAGCGTCACCGTGCCCGCCGACGCCGCGGGCCGCTACCGCGTGACCATCGACTACTCGACCGCGCCGCCATTCGGCCTGGTTGCCCTGTCGGTAAACGAGCAGGACCGCTTCGAACCGGTCAACCTCTTCTCATCGGGGGTCGGGCTGCGCACCGTGGTCCACCGCCACGTCCCATTGCAGGAAGGCCCGAACGCCTTCACCTTCACTGTTCGGGGTAAGGACCCGGCCGCCGCGCACTACTACTTCGCCATCGACCGCATCGTCATCGAGCCCGAGCCCGACGCCGGCGACTCACCGCCGCCCGCCGCCAACGCCCTGGCCCGCCGGACCGCGCTGGACCAGGCCCTCGCCTGGGTTCGCGCGAACCCCGCCGACAGCTTCGACGGCGGGCGCGACGCCATCTGCGCCGAAATCGCGACGTTCTACTACCTTTCGCGGCACCCGGACCTGGCGCAGATTCGCCCGGCCTGCGTGGCGGAAATTCGCACACGCATCAGCCGGCTCGATGGCACACCCCTGGCCCTAACCCAGCCGGAGAAGTACGACAGCCTCGTGCTGGTCGCGCACATCGCCCGGCAACTAGGCCTCGACTTCCAGGGCCTAGAGGCCGCGGCCGCCGACGTGGCACGCCAGGCTCAGGCCGTGTACGCCGATCGCGCCGGGCTCCACTCCCTGCACCTCTGCACGTACCTGAACCGCACCGGCGCAGTTAACCCGGTGCCGTGTCCGCTGGAGCAGAGCATCCTCCATCACGAGTACCGGACACGCTCGTTGTTCAACTTGCTGCGGGGTGAAGTGGACCGCGCTCAGGCTGACGCGGTGCTCCTAACGCTCTTGTATATCGCCGCCGACATCAGCGTGCTGACGGATTTCGGCACCGAGCCACCGCCGCCGTCCGGCATTCTGGCCAATCGGGAATACTGGGCCGATCTGTGCGAGCATGGGTTGCGCTGGGCCCGGGAGACCGGCAACATCCTCGTGGCGGCCAGGCTCATACACGCCTCCCAAAGCCTCGGCCTGGAGCCGCAGGTGCCCTCGTTCGATGCCGGCATCGAGTTCCTGATGGAGCGCCAGCGGGCGGACGGCTCCTTCGGCGTCAGCAATGCGCAAGCCCCCAACGCATACCGTGACGGCGTGCTGGCCGGACTCATGGCCCTCGCCGCCGGCCTGTAGGCGGCGCCGCAGCGCGCTCGCCGGCTCTGCCGCCAGATCATCGTCTTCTGTCACGCGTCAGTCGTGGGCGGGTTCCATCCGCGGTGAGAGCGGGTACCTGCGGGCCCCGCCGCCGCGCACCGGCTCCAGGTCGTCCAGCCAGTAGGCCGCATCATCGCGCTTGTACTTCTGCAGTTGGCCGCGCAGCGCGTCATCCTTCGCCCGGTGAAACCGGATGTGGATGTGCCGGCTGGTGACGCCGGTGATCTCGACCTTGCCCAGCTCGTGCGACATCACGTAGCGGGCCCGGCGGGCCAGCCCGGAGCCGCGCCGCATGGTCTCCCGGAAGATCTCCCACCCGCGGACTATCGGCACCGCGTAGGGTTCGTTGCCGGCGGTCGGCCGACACTGGAACAGGTAATAAGGCGGACAGCCGACATATGACAGCTCGCTGAAGAGCTCCGCCAGCGTGGCCGGGTCGTCGTTCACACCCTTGATGAGCGGGCACTGGTTCGTGCATATGACGCCCGCTCGAATCAGGACGTCCAGGGCCTCGACCGCCTCGTCCGTAAGCTCCCGCGGGTGGTCGAAGTGCGCTACCATGTAGATCCGCTTGCGCGGCGTCGAATGGCGCGACAAGACATCCACCAGTTCGGCGTCCTCCGTGATGCGGAACGGGTCGAAGGCGGGCATCTTGGAACCGATGCGGATTATCCGCACATGCGGGATGGCCCGCAGTTGCTCAATGATCGACCGGAGCCTGCGCGTGCTCATGAGCAGCGGATCGCCGCCCGTCAGTAAGACATTGTTAACATTGGGGTTACCAGCGATGTAGCGGATGCCGGCCGACACATCATTGCTGGTCTCGTCGTTATCGTTCATGAACAACCGCTTGCGGAAGCAGTAGCGGCAGAAGGCCCCGCAGACCTCGTTGCACAGCAGTAGCACGGTGTGCTTGTACTTGTGCTGTACGCCCTGGGCGACCGTGACGGCCGCCTCGTTACAGGGATCCAACTGGCCCCATTCGGTCAGCTCTTCGGTCCGCGGAACAATAAGCTGCCGAATCGGGTCGTTCGGATCCGTCCAGTCGATCAGGCTGAGGTAATAGTCGTTAGCTCGGAAGGCGTACTTGGCCGTGACCGCCTCAAGTGATCGGCGTTCGGCCGGCGTCAACTGGGGAATGCTGGCCAGGTCTCGCAGGTACCTGACTTTCCGCTGCTGGCGATCTCGCCGAACAAGGCGAAGGGCTCGCGTATCCATACTCACCTCCATTTCTGGGGGCGCGGGTCCCGCTTGATCGGGCAGTGGCGACGGACTTCCAACGGTCGGGCGGACCAGCCCGGCCGGCGCTACAGAACCATTGCAGCACCATAAATAGGCCCACGCTCGAACTGAATCTAAGTATAGACTAGGACAAACTTTCCAATGCTGCAAGCACAATCGGGACGGGGGCTGAAGCCGTCGCGTTGTATGGTCCTATAATATTGTACGCAAGGGACGAGGCGAACCGCTCAATGGCCCCCAACCGGCCACCAAATTATCTTCCAGAAATCCGCCCCCGCTTACTTCGGTCGGCGACGAAAAACCGCCACAACATCCTCAACCGGCACCACGAACAGCCGGTTATCGCCCTCAAAGTCAACCGGGATCGCCCCCTTCGGATTGAACAGCACCCGGTCGTACTGCGAGATCGGATAGTCCTCGTCCCGCTCGATCTGGGCCGACACCGCCACCACACGTCCGGTAATCGTCGGAATCTCGATATTGCCCGGAAGCTGAATGCCGCCCTTGGTGGTCTTCTTATCCTCGTCCTTACGGATCAGGACGCGCTTGCCGATGGGCTCAACCGTTTCCAATGCGGGCGTCTGTGGTGCCTGTTTCATCGCGGGCCTCTCGGGTAGACTGCACCCCATTGTATGCCACGGATCGCCGCGGCGCAAGTAGGTTGGGCACCGTCAAACCGGAGGTCTCCGCAGTTGGACCGCGACGAGCTCGCCACACTCCTGAAGCGCTTCGCCAACGGCGAAATCGACCTCGCCACGGCCCTGCACAATCTGCAACATCCTGCATCTGAAGACCTTAAGTTCGCCTGCCTCGACCACGAACGCCCCCGGCGCTGCGGCCTGCCCGAGGTCATCTTCGGCCAGGGCAAAACGCCCGAGCAAGTCGAGGCAATCTTCGCCGCCCTCACCAAGCGCGGCCAGAACGTCATCGCCACGCGCGTTTCTCCCGAGGCGGCGGAGCGCGTTTGTCGCCAACATCCCGCCGCCAACTACGCATCCGCTGCCCGCATGCTGACGCTCCGGCAACGCCCCTCCCGCCTGACCGCCGGCACCGTGGGCGTCGTGTGCGCCGGGACGAGCGACCTGCCGGTGGCCGAAGAGGCCCGCATCACGCTCGATATGCTTGACCAGCGCACCATGACCTGTTACGACGTCGGCGTCGCCGGTCTGCACCGACTGCTGGCCCATTTGGACGCCCTGCGGGCCGCCCGTGTGCTCATCGTCGTTGCCGGTATGGAGGGAGCCCTGCCCAGCGTCGTCGGGGGCCTGGTCGCCAGCCCGATCATCGCGGTCCCCACTAGCGTCGGCTACGGGGCCAGCTTCGGCGGCATCGCCGCCCTGTTAGGAATGCTGAACAGTTGCGCCCCGGGCGTATCGGTCGTCAACATCGACAACGGCTTCGGCGCGGCTTGCCAAGCCGCCCTGATAAACCGTCTCGGCGAGCGGGACGAGGCCCACGCCGAACCGGACGGCCCCACCCCAGCCACGAGGGAGCACGAATGACCGATAGCGCCCAGATGCCGCAGGTGGTTAGTGATGTTCCCGTGCTGCCGCCCCGTGCGGCAGAGACGCACAAGGGCGAATCCGGCCACGTCGCGATAATCGCCGGCAGTCGCGGCATGAGCGGCGCCGCCTGTCTGGCCGGCCTGGGAGCGCTGCGGGGCGGGGCCGGGCTGGTGCGCGTACTCACGCCGGTGTCCACCCAGCCCATCGTGGCCGGCAGCGAGCCATCCCTAATGACGGTCCCGCTGCCGGAGACGAAGGCCGGGCAGTTGTCCCCGGCAGCGGCCGACCTCCTGGACAAGATGGCGTTTCAATGGGCCCACGTCGTCGCGATCGGCCCCGGCTTGGGCGCGAGTCCAGGCCCGGACTCAGACTTGGCCAAGCTGGTGGCGTACACCCTGGGGGCGGCTCGCCAGGTCGTCGTCGATGCCGATGCGCTCAACGCCATGCCGGAGTTGCTGCACCAGTGGACGGCCGCCTGTGCCCAGCCGCCGGTACTCACGCCCCATCCGGGCGAGATGGCGCGCCTACGGCGTGGGGCCGGGCTGGCGGAATTGAAGGCCGCCGGCGAGGAAGCGCGGCTACGACTCGCCCACGAATACGCCGTGCTGTCGAAGGCGGTCGTAGTGCTGAAGGGACATCGCACGATCGTTGCCACGCCGCGGCAAGCCTATGTCAACACAACCGGCAACCCCGGCATGGCAACTGGTGGAATGGGGGACGTGCTCACCGGGCTGCTGGCGGCCCTGCTCGGCCAGGGCCTGTCGCCCTTCGACGCAGCCCGACTGGCCGTTTACGCCCACGGCGCGGCGGCCGATCAGCTAGCCAGGCAAATTGGCCCGCGAGGCTACCTGGCCCGCGAGGTCGCCGACGCCTTGCCGACGGCGTTAGCCGAGGCGTCGCGTCCGCCGATCGGCTTCAAGTAGAGCGGGCCAGGCAATGTCGCTAACCTGAGGAGATGCTCCGGGCGGCTACACTTCCACTCGCGCGGCCGGGATGCGCTTGAGGTTCCTGGAGCTGAGCAGCGGCTCGACCACCTTGTCCAGGAATTCCCGTGTCTGTGCCGGCGCCAAACCGACGTGGCGCCGCGCGTCCAGCAGCTTGTTCCACTTCAGGCCGACGAAGGCGGGATCAGCCTGCAGGCGGCCTACCAGGTCGTTGTGATGGCCGTGCTGCTTGACCTGGTGCGCGGCGGCCTGCGTGTGCTGGCGCAGCCGCTCGTGCAACTCCTGCCGATCGCCGCCGGCCGTCACCGCCTCCATCAGGATGTCCTCGGTGGCGATGAAGGGTAGTTCGGCCTGCACATGGGCCTCAATGGTGGCCGGATACACGACCAGGCCGCCGCAGACGTCCTGCAAGAGCACGGCGATGGCGTCGGCTGCCAGAAAGGCCTCGGGGATTACCAGCCGCTTGTTGCTCGAGTCATCCAGCGTGCGTTCGAACATCTGCGCGGCCAAGGTCTGATAGGCCGAGCCGACCAGGCTGATCAGAAAGCGGGCCAGCCCCGTGGCGCGCTCGCAGCGCATCGGGTTGCGTTTGTAGGGCATGGCGGAGCTGCCGACCTGGTTGCGGCCGAACGGCTCCTCGACCTCCTTCCACATTGCCAGCAGCCGCAAGTCGTTGCAGAACTTGTGCGTCGAGGCGGCAAACGAGCCCAGCGCGGTCAGCACATCGATGTCCACCTTGCGCGAATACGTCTGTCCGGTAACCGGATAGCACTCCTCGAATCCCAGCCGCCGGGCGAAGGAGCGCTCGAGTCGCCGCACGCGCGCCGCGCTGCCGAGCAGTTTCAGAAACGAGGCCTGCGTCCCCGTGGCGCCGCGCAAACCACGGCAGCGCAGGTTTGCCCGCAGCATCTCCACGGCATGAACATCGTCCACGAAGTCGCTAAGCCACAAGGTGCCGCGCTTGCCGACCGTGGTGAGTTGAGCCGGCTGCAAGTGCGTGAACCCCAGCGTGGGCAGTTCCGCGTATTTCTCGCAGAAGTCCGCCAGGGCCCGCACCACGCCCAGCAGCCGCGCCTCCAGCAGCTTCAAAGCCTCGCGTATGATGAGCAGGTCTGCGTTGTCGACCACGTCCATGCTCGTCAGGCCGAGGTGGATGATGCCGCGCGCCTCCGGGGCCGCGTCCCCGTAAGCATGAATGTGAGCCATGACATCGTGGCGGGTTTGGCGCTCGTAGCGCGCCGCGGCCTCGAAATCGATCGTATCGACGGCCCGCTTAAGCGCTTTGACCTGCGTGCTGCTGACCGGTAGCCCCAGCTCGTGCTGCGCCTCGGCCGCCGCGACCCACACCTTCCGCCAGGTCGAATGCCGCTGCTGCGGGCTCCACAGCCGGATCATCTCCGCCGACGCGTAGCGGGTGGCCAGCGGATGCTCGAACCCATCGTGCTGCCGGGCGGACCGGCTGGTCTTGACCGGCTCAGTCGTCCTGCGCTGCTTCTGCGACAAGCGCGCCATCTGCTACTCCTCCAGGGCCTGACGCACGTCCGCCAACAGGTCGTCCGTGCCTTCCAGCCCCACGCTGAGCCGAATCAGCCAGACCGGCTGCGCCGGCGACTTGGCGTAGAGTGTGCCCCCGACTACCAAGCTTTCGTAGCCGCCCCAACTGACGCCAATCTGAAACAGCCGCGTGCGGTTCATGAAGCGGTGCACGGCCGCTTGCGTCTGCTCGGCCGGCTCGAAGCTGAACAGCCCCGCGTAACCCGCAAGCTGCCGGCGAGCCGTGGCATGCTGCGGGTGGCTTTCCAGACCGGGGTGATGTACGCGGCGAACCGCCGGATGCGCCTCGAGATAGCGCGCCACAGCCAGGCCGCTGCGCTGGTGCTGCTCCATGCGCACCGCCAGCGTGCGCAGGCCGCGCAGCAACAGCCACGCCGCAAACGGATCCGCCACCGCCCCCAGCAGTTCCATCTCGCGGAACACCCGGCGTTTCAAGGTCTCATCGCCACCGACGACGATCCCGGCCACCACGTCGCTATGCCCCGAGATATACTTCGTCGCGCTGTGCACAACGAGGTCGCAGCCCACCTCCAGGGGCCGCTGGAAGTATGGCGTTGCCCAGGAGTTGTCGAAAATGGTAGCAATGCCGCGCTCGCGGGCGGCGGCGAACAGCGGCACCACATCCGGAAGCTCGAAGTAACCGCTGGTCGGGCTCTCCAGGTACAGCACCTTGGTCTCGGGCCGCAGGGCGGCCAGGTAGTCCGCCGGTTCGCAACTATCCACAAACGTGGTCGCGACGCCAAAACGCGGCAAGTAGTGCCGCAGGTAGCGCTGCGTCGGCCAATACACGCCACCAGTGGCGACGACGTGTGCGCCCGTGTGCAAGCAGGCGTTCAGCGCCGCCGTAATCGCCCCCATGCCGGACGCCAGGCAATAAGCCCAGGTCCCGCCCTCCAGGCGCGCCAGCTTGGCTTCCAGAACGGCGTTCGTCGGGTTGCCCACGCGCGTGTATTCGAAGTGCGGCGTGTCGGCGGCCTCGCGCCGCTCCCAGGCCGCCGCGTCCGGATACACGAAGGTCGAAGTCTGGTACAGCGGTACGGCGGCCGCGCCGCGCTGCGCCAGCCGGTCTTCGGCGAAGTGCGCGCATAGCGTCGCGAATTGGGGTGCCGGAACCGGGTCGTCAGTCGGTGGCGGAGGACAGATTGGCACGCTCTGCGGATCGAAGTCCTGTTCGTTCATGCGGACAACTTCGCCGCGCACCGCCGGTTGGTCAAGCCCGCCTCCGGCACCGTGCCGGCGGCGCGTGAGCAAATGGCGCCGCCGCCCTTTGCCGCGGCCGGCCGGCGCACGCTGCGCTGCCAACGCACCGGGCGTCGGCGCCCCGCCTACTTGAGCTGCCGGACCGCTTCGGTGAAGGCCGGCACCACTTTGAACAGGTCGCCCACGATGCCGTAGTCCGCCACCTTGAACAGCGGGGCCTCGGGGTCGGTGTTCACCGCCACAATGGTCTTGCTGCCACGCATGCCCGCCAGGTGCTGAATCGCTCCGCTGATCCCGAAAGCCAGGTACAGCTTCGGCGTGACCGTCTTGCCGGTCAGGCCGACCTGCCGACTGTGGGGCTGGTAGCCGGCGTCGCACGCCGCCCGCGAGGCTCCGACCGCCGCATCAAGCACCTTGGCCAGGTCATACAGGATCTTGAAGTTATCTTCGCTTTTTAAGGCCCGTCCGCCGGCCACAATAATGTCGGCCTCAGTAACGTCCTTGACCTCGCCGCCCGTCCGGGCAACTTCCTTGACGGTGATCCGGTCGTCGCCGGGGGCCGGCTGGAAGGCCAGCGACTCACGCGGCGCCCCGCCGCCGCCCGTCGGCGCGGCGAACGTGTTCGCCCGCACCGAGACAATGACCGGCCGGCCGGCCGCGAAGTCCACGTGACAACTGGCCTTGCCGTTGTACAGCGGACGCGTGACGTCAACGGCCCCGCTTTCATCGATCTGGATATCGACGACATCGACCGCCGAGGCGGCCTTGGTCCGCAGCGCCACGCGCGGCACCAGGTCCCGTCCCATGAAACTCGCCACGGCCAGCGTTATCTTGGGCGCGACCTTCTCCATGACCGCCGCCAGGGCCGTGCGATAGCGCAGCGCCGAGTAGTGCGCCAGGGCCGGGTCGCTCACGCAGATGATCTGATCCACGCCGGTCTGGTCCACGGCGTCGGCCGCGGCGTTGATGGCATCGCCAATCAGGCAGGCGATGACCTTGCCGCCCGTCTTCTGGGCCAGCGCCCGGGCCGGCGTGACCAGTTGCAGCGCGGCGGGATGAACGGTGTCGTTTCTCTGCTCGGCAAAAACGAGAATATCGTTGCTCATGAGTCCACTTCCTCGTCGCATTCGCAGCAGGCCGGAGCCCGCGTTAGGTCCCTCTTTGATCCGCCAGCCGAACCGCAGCTACAGGGCTTTGGCCTCTTCGCGCAGCAGCCGCACGAGTTCTTTGACCGCCTCCTCAGGCTCGCCCGCGATTATCCGGCCCGGCGGCCGCTCGGGCGGCGGCTGGAAGCGGTGCAGCTTCATGCCGCCGACGTCCGCCGTCAGCGCCGGGAAGCCGGCCACGCCCGCCGCGGCAATGGTCTCCACCGGTTTGCGTTTGGCCTTCATCAGGTTCGGCAGCGAGGGATAGCGCATTTCGCACAGACCCTTGTCGGCGGTGATGAGCGCCGGCAGCGGCACCGCGACGATTTCCTCGGCGCCCTCGATGCGCCGATGCGCCACGAACGACTTGCCGTCGGCCGCGACCTCGAGCTTCACTACCGCGCCGATGTGCGGCAGATCCAGGCACTCGGCCAATGCCGGCCCGAGCTGCCCGCTGTCAAGGTCGATCTCCTGCTTGCCCGTAAGGATCAGGTCGTACCCGCCATCCTTCACAACCGCGCCAATCAGCGCGGCCGTCTGCAACTCGTCGAGCTGGCCGAAGGCGTCGTCCTGCAGGTGAATGCCCTGGTCGGCCCCGACTGCCAGGGCCTTCCGCAGGGACTCCGTCGCATGGGCCGGCCCAACCGTCAGCGCCGTCACGCTCTCGACGTCCGAACGCTTCTCCTTGAGTTGAACGGCCTGCTCGATGGCGAACTCGTCGAACGGGTTGAGGTCGAACTTGACGCCCGTGCGATCGATGTCGGCGCCGTCGGGGCGGATCTTTATGGTGGTGGTGGAATCGGGAACCTGTTTGAACACGACCAGAATCTTCATAGTGTCCTCCGTGCGGGCCGGACGGGCGGCCGGCCAGCCGACCCTGAAACAACCCATAGTAGCGTACGACGGGGGGCGTGCAACCCGGGCGTTGACGCGAACGCCGGTTCTCGGCCACACTAGCCCGCGATCGGGCGGCATGGGCCGCTCGACCGCCAATCGGACAAGCGGGCCGACCGGGTTGGCGCCCCGGCCGCGGCCGCGGACAGCAGCGACCACATGCGAATTCGAGAACTACTCTCCTGCGGGCGACCGAGCTTCTCCTTTGAGTTCTTCCCGCCCAAGCACGACGCCGGCTGGCAGCAACTGCGCCAGTCGCTGGCCGCCCTGCGCGACCTGCGCCCCACCTTCGTCTCCGTCACGTACGGCGCAGCGGGCGGCACGCGCCGGCAGACCACCAACCTGGTCGCGCGCCTCCGGGACGAGTACGGCTTCCTGCCGCTGGCCCACCTGACCTGCACCAACGCCACGCGCGCCGAGTTGCAGGCCGTGCTCCAACACCTGCAAGACCACGGCGTCGAGAATCTGCTGGCGCTGCGCGGCGACCCGCCGGCCGGACAAACGGGCTTTTCACGCCACCCCGATGGCCTGGCGCACGCCAGCGATTTGGTTGCCCTGGCACGACGCGAATTCAGTTTCTGCATCGTCGGAGCCTGCTACCCCGAAGGACACGTGGAGTGCCCCAGCCGCGACCTGGACCTGGAGTTCCTGAAGCGCAAGGTGGACACCGGCTGCGACGTGCTCATCACGCAGCTCTTCTTCGATAACCAGCGCTACTTCGACTTCGTGGCGCGCGCCCGCGCCGCCGGCATCGGGGTCCCGATCATCCCCGGCATCATGCCCATCACCAATGTGGCCCAGATCGAACGCTTCACCAGCATCTGCGGGGCGACCATCCCCGAACCACTGCTCAGCGAACTGCGCCGGCTACAGGACGATCCGCATGCCGTCCTGTCGATGGGCGTCGCCCACGCTACGGCCCAGTGCGTCGAGTTGCTGCAGCGCGGGGCCCCGGGCATCCACTTCTACACACTCAACAAGTCCCCCGCGACCCGCACGATCCTGACGGCGATCCGGGCCGTCTATCCGCCGGCCAACCAGCCGGCCGGCTCCTGAACGCCGCCGCCCGGCCCACTCCCATTGACTGGCAGCCGCGTCCCTGAGGCAGTACGCTGTTTGCCTGCCGGGGGCGCTGTGCCGCCCCGGCTCGTCGCCCGCAGTGAGCGCAACGAGGGCAGTCATGGCCGGTGCTATCGCCGAAAAAGTCGCCGCCGACATGAGCGCGGCATCCTGGATTCGCCAGATGTTCGAGCAGGGCCAGCACATGAAGGCCGAGTTCGGCGTGGAGAATGTCCAGGATTTCTCGCTGGGCAACCCCAACGCCGAACCGCCCGAGGAGTTCTTCGCGGCCCTGCGAGCCGTGGCAGCGGAGCGTCACCCGGCCCTGCACCGCTACATGTCCAACATCGGCTTCGAGGAGACGCGCGCCGCGGTGGCGAGCTTTCTTAGCACGGAATACGGCCTGGAGTTCGGCGCCGCCGACGTGCTCATGACCAGCGGGGCCGCCGGCGGCATGAACGTCGTGCTGCGCGCGATCTGCAACCCGGGCGATGAAGTCATACTCCTGGCGCCGTTCTTCCCCGAGTACCGCTTCTACGTCCAGCAGGCCAACGCCCAACCGGTGATCGTGCAGACGGATGAGCAGTTCGAGCCCGACCTGGCGGCCATCGCCGCCGCGCTGACGGAGCGCACACGCGCCATCATCATCAACTCCCCCAACAATCCCTCCGGCGCGGTCTACTCGGAAGAGCGCTGCCGCGCCCTGGCGGAGCTGCTCCGCAAGCATGACGGGCCGCAACATCCGATCTACATCCTGCTGGACGATCCCTACCGGCGGATCATCTATGACCTGGCGCGCTGCCCGACGCCGGCCCTGCACTACGACCGCACGATCATCGTCTCCAGCTACTCGAAGGACCTGAGCATCGCCGGCGAGCGGGCCGGCTACATCGCCGTGCCCCCAGGCGTTCCAGCCCGCGAACAAGTGCTAGGTGCGCTGGCCATGCTTAACCGCACGCTGGGTTTCGTGAACGCTTCGGCCGTCATGCAACGCATCATCGCACGCTGCGCCAGCGCCATGTGCGACCTGCGCTTCTACCGCGAGAATCGCGACCTGCTCTGCAATGCCCTGCGCGACTTCGGCTACGAGCTCATCGTCCCGGGCGGGGCTCTGTACGCGTTTCCCAAGACACCCGATCCGGATGACGCCCAATTCGCCAACGTTCTGCTGAAGCACCGCATCCTGGCAGTTCCGGGGCGCGGCTTCGGCCGGCCCGGGTATATGCGCCTGGCGTTCTGTGTCGATCGCCAGACCATCGAGCGCGCCCTGCCCGGCCTGCAGGCAGCTATCAAGGAAGTGCGGTGAGTCTGACGCGCACCTGATTGCCGCGCGCCCGTCTCCAGCACCCGCCGCACCAGGAAAGGCCGCCCGTGCGTTTGATCGTCGCTGTCATCAATAGCAAAGGCGGCGTCGGGAAATCGACCGTCGCGGTGCATGCCGCCGCTTGGCTGCGCGCCCAGGGCCTGCTGGTCGCGGCCATCGACGCCGACGCCCAGTCCAGCACGGCCGAATGGCTGCGCCGCGCCGAGCCCGAGTTGCGTGTCGAACGCTGCCCAACCTCCCAGGAAATCCTGGACCGCATACCGCGCCTGCGAACACTGTACGACGTCGTGCTGATCGACGGGCCGGCCGCGCTCAATACCGAAACCGTCACCATCGCCAGCCTCGCCGACCTGGTCCTCATGCCCGTCGGCCCCTCAATGATGGACGTCAGCGCTTCCTACCACACCGCCCGGCTGATCTATCGGCTGCGCTTCACGCCCGGGCGCCAGGGCCGGCCGCACGCCTTCGTCGTGTTCAACCGCGTCCAGCCGCGCACACGCCTGGCCCGCGTGGCCGCCACCGCCATCCTCAAGTATGGCTTCCCCGTCGCGCATCACGCCCTGCAACTCCGCCAGGCCTACGCCGAGGCCTGCGGCGAGGGCACCGTCGTCTGGCGCATGGGGGCCCGGGGCAACGCCGCCGCCGATGAGATCCACGCCCTGTTCTCGCAGGTCTTCGCCGGCGTGCTCCAAAGCCGCCTGGCGCGCTGATGGCCCGGCTGCCACGGCGGCACGCCGGCTTCCACAGCGGCGCCCAGCCGCCTCACGCGAATACGCCGTGCAGATACCAGCGCTGCCCGCCAAAGTCGTGAAACACCCAGAACTGCTCGCCGGTCTCGACGCTGACACGGAAGTAGTCACGCCGCACATCCGGCCCGCGCCACCAGCCCGTCTCTAGCCGTTCCGGCCCGCGCGCCGCCACCACGACATACTCGCGCCCGCGACATGCCAGCCACGTCGGCGGGCCGTCCGGCACCCGCGCAATCACGCGCAGCGGAACCGGCCGGCTGAAAAGCCGCACCGGCCGCGCCGGCCCCGACACAACAGCGTCCGCCGACGCGCCGCGCATCTCGCTCGGCTCCTCGGCCGATGCGTACCGAAACGCCCGCTCAGGCTGATAGTCGTCCATCGCCCGCGCCCGCCGCACTGCCGCCCCGCCCAGCCGCCCAATTAACCGGTCGACCAACTGGCTGAACTCCTCCCCTGGCTCGGCCGCGGCCGGCTCGAACAACTGCCCCTGCCCGGGCCGCCCAGGCGCAGTCTGACGCGCCACAAGCACCACGCCACACACGCCCACTGACAGGTCCACACGCTCCAGACGGGCAGACAACAACCCAGCCACGTGTTCCGCCGCGCCCGTCGGCCGCGTCAGCCGGATTGCCAGCGTCACCGGCGGCGCCTGTTCACAACACAGCACACACTCCAGACACCACAGTGCCCGCCCGGACGCCCGCAGCCGCGCAAACACCTTCCCCAACAAACGCTTCGCCATCGCTTCAACCGCCGGGCGCGCCTGCACCGGCTGCTCGAACTCGCAGAGCGCCTGCACCACTTCTTCCGGCATGCGCGTGCCGATGCCCTCAAAAACCTCCCCCAACGCCTGCTGCAAACGCCGCACCACTGGCCGCCCGCACCGGCCCACCAACCCAGCCCGCGGCAACTCCAGCAGCCCGCCAACCGTGCGAATGCCCAGCGCACTCAGCCGCGCAGCCCCTGCCGCATCCAGACGCAGCGCCGCCGGCGGCAGCGGCGCCAACCACCGGCGCGTCTGCCCCGCCGGCACGATCGTGACGTCCTCCTCGCCCGCGTGCGCCAGCGCCCAGGCCGCCCCTACCGTGTCCGCGATTGCCGCCCGCGCGCCAAAACCCTGCCGCGCCAACCCCACCACCGCCTGCCGGGCCAGGTTCTCTTCGCCGCGAAAAAACCGCTCGCAACCCGTCACGTCAACCAGCAGAACATCCGGCTCAAGCACCTCGACCTGCGGCCCGAAGCGCGTCGCCCAGTCCGCCAGTTGCTCCAAAGCGCGCCGATCGCCAACGGGATCATCAGGCACCAACAGCACATGCGGCGCCAAAGCCAACGCCTGTGCCAGCGTCATACCGGGCCGCACGCCGAGCCGCTCGGCCTGCCCATCCCTAGCCACGACCACGTCGCTGACGCCGGCGCTGCGCGTCAACACAAGCGGCCGCCCGACCGGCACGGCGGCATCGACGCGCTCTCGCCGGGCCCGCTCGATAGGTAGCCGCGGAATGTAGATGCACAGTTGCCGCCGACCCGTCACGGTCATAACCTCGCATAATTCCCAGTGCCGCACACCACCTACATGCTAACATATACCAAACTACCAGGAAAGACCAACTACACGTGGATATGTGGTATTTTCCAGTAGCATGGCAATGCATAGCTGCGCCGCCTGGCAGTAGTCCTGCTTCCGCCGACGAGCTTCGGGCATTGTGGGCGTCCCGACTAGTTTTAGTCTTCTACATCCCCCACCCGCCCCTGATCCGCCGGTGCAACCATCAGAAGCAGGTGTGACGACCGCCCGCCCAGCGCGGCGCGTGTCCATCCTGTAATGGCCCGCGCCGTGTTCATGCATAGCCGCGTGCGGCACACGCGTGACGGGGCGGAATGGCACACTTCAGACTGCGACCATGTTCATCTGTGAACCCACCGTTTGCCCGCACTTTCTGAATCAACTTCACTCTGCCCGCGCTCACCAGCAGTCGCGCCGCATGGCACCACGTGTATGACTGCGAACCATTGCTGTCGTCATTTTGTCCGAGAAGTAGAGTTTGGCACTTGACGCCTGCTGCGCGCAAGGTTTAGTATTCCATCAGCCGTCGGCTGGGTATTACGGTCGTCGACGGCTGTTGCTTACTCACCTGAATATGGATTGGAGATGCGCCATGGCTAAAGGAAGACGCCGTCGGATTAAAACCGCCAAGCCGCGTGCCGCGGCCGCGCCCAAGCGTGCGAAGGGCGGGCGCAAGCCGGCTGCCCCCACAATGACGAGCGCCCTCGCCAGCTTGACTGAGGCCCGCAACCATCTGGTAACCCAGCGCGACGCGCTCGACGGGCAAATTGCGGTGATTGAGCGCGCCCTCGCGGACTTGGGCGGAGCCGCCCCGCGTGCCAGGATCTCGGTCCGCGCCGCCAAGCGCCCGACCGGCCGCGGTCGGCGCGGTGGCCGCCGACCCGGCTCGCTCAAGGACAGGATTGCGGCAGTTCTGGCAACTCGCAAAGGACCAATGGCCGTCAAGGACATCACCGCCGCCGTCATGAAGACCGGCTACAAGACGCAGAACAAGACTCTCGCCAAGAGCGTGGGTATCGCTTTGACGCAGATGCCCGAGGTTGCCAAGGTCCGGCGCGGCACGTTCAAGCTCAAGTAGCAGCCGGTCACGATTGGTCCGGTCGCCAACCGGTCAGATACACAGGTATGGGCGTCACAGGCGGTCGCGGGACTACCTGTGACGCCCCCCTTCTGCGAAGATTGCCCGTGACTCCGCTGCAGAAGTAGCGTCGCCCCTGAGCCGGCCCGCCGGGCCGGCTGGCCGACGTTGGCCGCCGAGGACTCCCTCGGGATCCCTTGCCCGCTACGCAATGCCCCGTCTTGCTGCGGATTGCCATGCCGCCCCGCTGCTGCGCCAGACCTGGCCTGACGTCGCGGGCCCGGTGCGGATATAATGACAGGACTATGGCTACAGACTTTCTTGAAGACCTACGCCGCCGTAACCTGATTCACCAGATCTCTGCGCCCGAGCTGGCCGCTGCGCTGACAGACGGCCGCGTCACCGGCTACATCGGCTTCGATCCGACCGCTGACAGTCTGCACGTGGGCAGCCTGCTGCCGCTGGTAACGCTCCGCCGCTTTCAGCAGGCCGGACATCGGCCGATCGGCCTGGTCGGCGGCGGCACCGGCCTGGTGGGCGACCCCAGCGGCCGCGAGTCGGAGCGTTCCCTGCTGACGCTGGAACAGCTCGAACAGAACCTGGCCGGCATTCGCCGCCAGGTGGAGCGCTTCCTCGATCTCAACGCGGGCGACGCCCTGCTCGTTAACAACGCCGACTGGCTGCGCCAGTTGAATCTGCTGGAGTTCCTGCGCGACATCGGCAAGCACTTCTCCGTCAACCAGATGATGGCACGCGATTCGGTCCGCATGCGCCTGGAGACACGCGAGCAGGGCCTCTCCTACACCGAGTTCACGTATATGCTCCTGCAAGCCTACGATTTCCTGGCCCTGTACGATCGCTACGGCTGCACGCTCCAGATGGGCGGCAGCGACCAGTGGGGCAACATCGTCTCCGGCAGCGATCTAGTTCGCCGCCTGCGCGGCGCGGAGACCTTCGGCCTGACCATGCCGCTGGTCACACGCTCCGACGGCAAGAAGTTCGGCAAGTCCGAGGAAGGCAACATCTGGCTCGACCCGCAGCGCACCAGCCCGTACCAGTTCTACCAGTTCTGGATCAACACCGACGATACCGACGCCGTGCAGTACCTGCGGTTCTTCACCGGCCTGCCGATCGCGGACATCGAGGAGCTGGCCCGCACCGTCGCGTCCGCGCCCGAACAACGCGCTGCGCAGCGCGTGCTGGCCGAGCAGGTCACTGAGCTGGTGCACGGCCGCGAGGCCCTGGCACGCGCGCAGCGGGCCACCGCCGTGCTGTTCGACAAGCACGCCGACTATCGCCAGCTCTCGGGGCAGGAGCTGGCCGAGGCGTTCCACGGCGCCCCGACGACCGCGTTCGACCGCACAGCGCTCGGCTCCCCGGCCGCCGACCTGACTGCCATCCTCGAACAGGTGGAACTCTACCCCTCGCGCGGCCGGGCGCGCAAGGACATTCCGGCCGGCGCCGTCTCCGTCAACAATGTCGCTGTGCGCGACATCAGCTACCAGTTGAGCGAACAGGACCTTCTGCCCGGAGACTTCATCATCCTCCGCAAGGGCAAGAAGACCTACCACGTGCTGAAGGTCGGTGCGGCCTAGCCGCGCCTGCCGGCCACGGGTTGGCTGCGGCCGGCGATTGCTATTGCGCCACAAGCAGCGTACCATCATGCTGGTGCTGGGGGTGGTCCGTCGCGACGGACATGAGATTCGGGCACGATCGGCCCGGAGACCCTTTGAACCTGATCAGCGTCGGGCCGCGCAGCGCGAAGGTCGTGCGGCGGCCGGCTGCGTAGGGAAGCGGCAACATGCCTGCTTTCAGCCGCCAGACCATATGCGAGTTGTCGGCGCAAGTTCGACCCGGCCCGCACTGCCCGGCCGATTCGGACCCCGCCTGTCTGCGCCAACAGCTTCCGGACGAGCCGAAGACCGGCGGTGCGCCTTGTCAACCATGCCGGACCGCGCGCCGCCACCGGGAGAGACGCCATGACTCAGCTTGAAGCCGCCCGCCGCGGCGTGGTTACGCCGGAGATGGCGCGCGTGGCGCTGCGCGAGAACGTCACGCCCGAGTTCATCCGCGACCATGTCGCCGCCGGGCGCATCATCATTCCCGCCAACATACGACACCTGGCGGGCTCCAGTGGACAGCCGCCATCCGGCGGTCGCCGGGAGCGCGCGTTCCCGACCGAGCCGATCGGCCATCCGGGCTGCGCGCCGCACGCGGCCCTCTGGGTCAACCAGACCGTGGCTCAACGCCGGGCAGCCCTGGGCGATCCGGCCTATTGTTGTGGCGCGCGGGCCGCCAAACGGCTGGACCCGATCGGCATCGGCCGGCCGATCACGACGAAGATCAACGCCAACATCGGCGCCTCGCCCGTCTCCAGCTCGACCTGCCGGGAGGTCGAGAAGCTGCGCTGGGCCCAGCTCTACGGCGCCGACACGCTGATGGACCTCTCGACCGGCGGCGACCTGAACGAGTGTCGCCAGCAGATCATCGACAACAGCACAATCCCGATCGGCACCGTCCCAATCTACAGCATGATCGTCAACCGCCCGGTCGAGGAGCTCGACCACGACATGATTCTGCGGGAAATCGAGCATCAGGCGCGTCAGGGCGTCGATTACTTCACGATCCACGCCGGCATCCTGCGCGAACATCTGGGCCTCGTGACGCGGCGCGTGTGTGGACTGGTCTCACGCGGCGGCTCGCTGCTGGCCAAGTGGATGCTGCGTCATCGCCGGCAGAACCCCATGTACGAGCTGTTCGATGAGATCAACGCGATAATGCGGGAACACGACGTCGCCTACTCGCTGGGCGACGGCTGCCGGCCGGGCTGCCTGGCGGATGCCAGCGATCCGCTGCAAATCGCCGAGCTGCACGTGCTGGGCGAGTTGGTGCAGCGGGCCCGCGCCGCCGGCGTGCAGGTCATGGTCGAGGGCCCCGGCCACATCCCGCTCAACGAGGTGGCCTGGAACATGGAGACCGAGCGGGCCGTGTGCGACGATGCGCCCTTCTATGTGCTCGGCCCGGTCGTCACTGACGTGTTTCCCGGCTACGACCACATCACCAGCGCGATCGGCGCCACTGAGGCGGCCCGGGCCGGGGCGGCGATGCTCTGCTATGTCACGCCGCGGGAGCACGTGGGCCTACCGCGGGCCGAGGACGTCAAGCAGGGCTGCATCGCCTACAAGATCGCCGCGCACGCCGGCGATATCGCCCGCGGCGTGCCGGGTGCCCGGCGCTGGGACGACGACATCAGCCGGGCCCGCGCCGCTCTGGATTGGCAGCAGCAGTTCTCACTCGCGTTCGACGGCGAGACGGCCAGTCGCCTGCGGAGCGACGACCTGCCCGACGACTCGGACTACTGTGCCATGTGCGGACGCGAGTGGTGCAGCCTGCGCACCAGCCGGGACGTCCAGGAGATGGCCCGCCAACAGGCCGCCGACACCGAAGAACCGCTCGACGCCGCGCGGTGAACCGCACGCGGCGTAATGACTCTCACGGTCCCGTAACAAGGCCGTCGTCGGCCAGTTGACTCAGCCGCCAGCGCGCCAGGTGAAACTCGTTCATCGCGTCCGGCGGAAACTCGTCCGGATCAAGCATGAGGTCCGTCGCGACGCATTGCTCAAACCAGCCGCGCGCCGCCTCCGGCTCGCCGCGCAACAGGCAGCTTTCGCCCGCGTAATAGTAGGCCTCGCAAATCCGGCGCAGATCCCCTGGCGTGGCCAAGCTGGCCAACTCCGACGGCGCCGACTCACCAGCCAGGCAGGCATAAACGCGCGCCAGCCAGCCGCCGGCCACAAGTCCCGCGCGCGCCTGCACCAGCACGTCTTGCGCCTCCGCGCGAATGCGCTCGGCCGCCGCTCCGTCATCAGCCTGCTCAAGTAGACGCGCCTGGTCTTGCAGCAAGATGAATAGCCGCGCGTCCGCGAGATTGGGAGCCCCGCGCTTCGCTATGAACGTGCGGTAATCTGACGCTGCGGCGTCCGGCCGTCCCAACATCCACAACGCCGTGGCGCGCCCATATAACACCCAGTACGATCCGCGCGTGGCGTCCGCAGCCCGCGTGTAGTCTGCCAAGGCACCGGCCAGGTCGCCCTGACACATACGGGCCGCAGCTCGACAGCGATTCCCCCGAGCATGGTCCGGAGCGCGATCCAGCACCTGCTGGTAGACTTCCACGGCCTCGTCCACCCGCCGCATCGCCAGCAGCGCGTGGCCCATCAGCGCCGCCGTGTCAACCGGCTCGACGCCGTCATCAAGCAAAGACCGCGCAACTGCCAGGACGGTATCATAGTCGTGCAGCAGCGCGCACAGGTCGGCCAGCCGCCAGCGGGCCAGCACGTGAGCCGAATCGCGCGCCAGCGCCTGCTCCGCGTAGCCACGCGCTTGCTCCAGATCCAGCGTGGCGAACGACAGCACATACGCGGTTTCCGCAGTGGGCGGCACGCCCCGAAACGCCCGCGCCCGTAACTCACGCGCTTGTTCGCTCCGACCTATGACCTCGTAAAGCTCCGCCGCCAGGGCACAGTAGGCCCAGCATGAGTGCTCCTCATCCGTCCACTGCAGCAACTGCTGAACTGCTAAGGCGATGAGAGAGTTGTCCTCGGTCTCACGCCCGATCTCGAAGCGCGCCCGCGCCAATAGCAGCCGCGTCTCGGGCAGTCCAATACCCGCGTGCGACATAGCCTCAGCCGGTCCAAGCACCTGTCTGGCACGCCCGCGCTCCAGGTCGAACTGCAGGCGGAGCGCTTGACGGCGGGCCGCCTGGACCTGGCGCGCCTGCGCCTGCGCCGCTGACCAACTGTGCCACCACCAGGACCCGAAGCCAATCACCAGCGCCAGCAGCACGACCGGCAGCACCGGCCGCACCCAGGTGTGCTGCCGCAGCACCAGACCGCCCAGTGAACGCAGCCGCCCCAGCCGACTGAACGCAATCCGCTGACCACGCAGAACCCGCTCCAAATCCGCACTCAGCTCCCGCACCGACGCGTAACGCTGCTCCGGCTCCTTCTCCAACGCCCGCAGAATGATCGCCGCCAGCGCCACGCCCAGCCGACGCCGCAACGCCCGCGGCTGCCGCGGCGGCTCCTCCACGATCGTCCGCAGCGCCGCCTGCAAACTCCTGCTCACATCGTACGGCGGCTCACCCGCCAGCAGCTCGTACAAGAGCACGCCCAGCGAGTACACGTCACTGCGAGCGTCAATACGCGCCCCATCCCCAAGCGCCTGCTCCGGACTCATGTAACGCAGCGTGCCGACCAGGTGACCCGCACCGGTCACCGTCATGCTCACGCTGACATCCGCGTTGGTCAGCCGTGCCAGCCCAAAATCCAGGATCGTGGGATGTCCATTGTCATCCACCAGAATGTTCGACGGCTTGAGGTCCCGGTGAATCACCCCACGCTCGTGCGCATGCTGCAACGCGTCACAAACCCGTACGAACAGCCGCAAACAATCTCGCACGCCCAAGCCGTGCGCGCGTACGTACCTGTCGAGCGGCACCCCGACGACCCGTTCCATTACCAGGTAATACTGCCCGTCGGCCGAGCGGCCGGCGTCATACGCCGCCGCTATACCCGGGTGCCGCAGCGTGCCCAGCAACTGCATCTCACGCTGAAAACGCACCAGGTCGCTGGCCCGCACCTGGGCGCCGCCCCGCAACACCTTCACCGCCACACGCCGCCCCAACGCCTCCTGCTCGGCTTCGTAGACCACCCCCTGGGCCCCCTCGCCCAGCACCCCCTTCACGACGTACGGCCCGATCTGCGCCGGCGGCGCCGGACAACTGGCCCCAAAGGCCGCCACTGCCTGGCTGATGTCCGCCTGCATCCGGGCCAGCCGGGCGGCACACTGCGGACAGGTGGTCGCGTGCTCCTCAAGCTCCGGGGCGTCGCGGTCCAGCCAACTCCACAACTGCGTTTCCGGGACGCCGCAGTGCGGGCATTGCTGCCCGCTGTCCGCACAGCGGTCAGCCTGCGCCGCCCCGCTGGTATCGTCCGCCGCGCGGTCCAAAACTTCACCCAATTACCGGCAAAGACCTGCTCAAACACACAACCCATTGTGCTGAAATGCACTACCGCGTGCCGGGCACCCCACGTCGCAGCGCGGCTCGGCAACCCCGAATCGCGTGCTACGTGCCAGAAAGCCCGAGCAGACGATTCCATTCTAGCGAAGCCACCGCATACGAACAAACCCGGTGGACACCCCAAACAGCCCGGCCAACCACGCCGGGTGGCAGGTTCTCAAGAGGCGCGGCTTCGTGCAGGCCCGGCCCAGTTCGAGCGGCAAGAATCATCGCAAATGGTTTCGCAGAAGCGGTTTATGACAGAAGACCCGGTCGGCGCCTGTCATATGGGCTCGCGAAGCGCTGTATCATGTGAGCGCGTCGGTCATGCGGTTGGCGAACGTCGCGTTGCCAGACAGGCTCTGTCGTGGTCGCAGCAAGCGGCCGACGTCTGCGACACACGCATAGCAGGAGGTAGCAGACCATGCCAGACACGATGCCGTCACGCCGGGGGCAAGTTTGCAGTAAGTGGGGAGGCCCGGTTGCCGGTCCACGCGTTGCCCTGCTGGTCGCAGCCGCTATCATGCTGTCCTGCTCGGCCGGCAGCGCCTGGGGGCAGTTCCAGCTCTTCGACAACTTCGAGGATGAAATCACCGGCGCGATCAGCGGACAGGACGGCTGGTACTCGTCGGGCAGCGACATCAGTGTCGAGCTCGATCCGGCTGCTCCGGAGAACCAAGTTCTCTACGTTCCGTCATCCTCGTCCATTCTGCGCAAGCATTTGCTGGTGGAGGATCTGGCGGTCCCGGATGGCACGATGCGGACGTTGTTCATGCGCATGCGTGTCGCCGAGAAGCAGACGTATTCCGTTGGCTTGTCGCCGTACAGTTTCCCCTCCGAGTACAGCGACTTCGCGAACGAGCTCGGCATGGCGAACAGCGCCCCCAACCTGGACCTGCGTGTGTGGGATGATGACGGTGACAACTACCAGGTGCTCACGCAACTGACGGCGGACACGTGGTACAACATCTGGATCCTGGTGGATACTGCGCTGAACCATTGCCAAATCTGGCTCAACGAGTCGCCCGCGGGGTATGCCACGGCCGCCGACAAGCTTAGCGCTCCCGATGGCGACGAGACGTTCGAGTTCCGCAGCGGCGACCACAGCAGCATGGCCACCTTCTACATCAAGACGTCCGGCGGCGGCAGCGGCTTCGGGCCCGTGTACTTCGATGATATCTACCTCGAAGTCACGACGGCGCTGAACCTCGGCAATCCGGCCGGCCCGCCCACCGGTGACTGCAATGATGACGGCCTAGTGGGCTTGGCCGATGTTGCCGACCTGGGCACCTGCCTCCTGGGCCCACAAGAACCCACCTCGGACGGCTGTCGGTGTCTGGACACCGAATGTGACGCCGATGTTGACCTGCGTGATGTGGCATTGTTGCAGGTCAACTTCACGGGCTGACCGGCCAGCCGAACTGTGTGAGATGGGCTGGCGGTTGGGATTCGGCTGTTAGCAGCCGGACGGGTCTCGTGGGCGCGGTCGGCGAGATTTGGCTCGTCGCGTGTCGGCTTGGTCGGACACCATTGTGTACCGGGGCCGATGGCACGGCGCTTCTGAGGAGTCCGGCTGCCCGGGGCCTCTGTATTCGGTTGTCAAAGATCCGCTCCGGTGCTGCGCTGAGTGACCGCGAGGAAGCGGTTCCGTTGCAGGCAGCCGCGGCCCGGTTCACAGCCGATGCGATTGGCGTCCTCTCAGCGCGGGGCATCAAAGATGCTCGGTTCCTCGATCGAGCGCTTCGGCGGGCCACCCCAGGGCAGTCCCGGCAAGGCAACGGGCGTGTCGAGTTGCACGCCGATCCCTTGGTGGGCTGCGCTGGCCGGCGCGTCTAAGCGTTCGGCTAGTAGCGCTGCGTCAATCGCACGTGTCACGGGACGGTCAGCTTGCCCGGCGCGGTTAGGCGCCGGGGCCGACGGGTTCGCCAAGGCGTTCCGGGCACTGCGTGAGCACTTGATATATGGCGCGTGAATGGGGTGGGGTCAAAGAGTTTGGGCGGGGTTGTTGCTGGTTGGCGGTGGGTGTTGCGGGGTGGTGGATTTTGCGCGCGATCAGAATGAGGGACGACGCTTCCGGGCAGGACGGCAGTGGCACCGGGCTTTCGTTCCGCCGGTTGTACGTGGATTGCACGGCGCGTCACGTGAGCGGAAGCCGCTGCTGCGCGAGGCAGCAGTGGCTTCCGCCTGTGGCCATGTTCCGCCGCAGCGCCCCTGCGGGCTACCTGCCAATCAACAACTGCACGAACGGGTCGATGTCGAAGGCATTCACGAGGCCGTCGGCGTTGCAGTCAGCCAGCATGGGGTTACAGCCATGATACGCTGCGAAGTAGCCGGCAAACGGCGGCTCCTGTCCGGAACTGGTCAGGGCCAGAACGAACGGGTCGATATCGAAGGCGTTGACCAAGCCATCGCAATTCAGGTCGCCGGGCAGCAGTTCGCACTCATCCGGAATGCCGTTGTCGTTGTCGTCTGCAGACATGCCGCCGGCAATGTCGCATTCGTCCGGGACGCAATTGCCGTTGCAGTCCTGACTGGTCCCGGCGGCGATGTCGCATTCGTCGGGCACGCCGTTACGATTGCAGTCGGGCAGTGCGAAAACGTGGACCGACCCGGCGTCGCTGCCCCACTCAATGTCGCACGCACCCACAACGGCGACGTTGCCGGCAATGCCGACGGTAACGCCAAACCCGTCGTCACTGGTTTCGTCCGGCGCGACGAGCCTGGCTTCCTGGGTCCAGGTACCGCCATCACGGCGGAAGACGTAGGCCGTGCCTGAGTTGAAGCCAAGCCGCTCCTGGTAAGCGCCTACAACGGCCACGCCGCCGGCGAATGCCACGTCAAGGCCGAACCAATCTCCTCCCACGCCATCGCCCGGCAGGAGCTTGGCCTCTTGGGTCCACGTGTGGCCGTCGCGGCGGAACACGTACGCCGCACCGGCATCGTCGCCAAGCTCGTCGTTCCATGGCGCACCGATGACGGCGAGACTCCCGGCCATTGCCACAGTGAAGCCGAAGAGGTCCTGGGTGCTTCCGTCGCTGGGCAGGAGTTGGGCTTCCTGAATCCACGTGCCACCGTTCTGGCGAAACACGTACGCCGCGCCGGCATCGCTGGCCAGGCCGTCATGGGCGTAGGCCCCCACGAGTGCGAGTTGTCCCGCCAGCGCCACACTGGCGCCGAAGAAGTCATAGGCCGCACCGTCGGCCGGCAGCAGCTTCGCTTCCTGCGACCAGGTGCCACCAATACGGCTGAAGACGTAGGCAGAGCCGGAGCTCTGGCCGAGGTCGTCATCGTTCTCAGCACCCACGACGACCACGGTACCGGAGATGGCCACGCTGCTGCCGAAGCTGTCGCCGCTGGCGCCGTCAGCCGGCAGGAGTTTCGCTTCCTGTGTCCAGGTGCTGCCGGTGCGGCGGAATATGTAGGCCGAGCCGGAATTGATGCCGAGGTCGTCGTCGTACGGAGCGCCAACGATGGCGACGTCGTTGGAGACTGCCACGCTTAGGCCGAAGCGATCGCCAGCGGCGCCGTCTGCAGGAACCAGCTTGGCTTCCTGCAACCAAGCATCCCCGGCGCGGCGGAATATGAACGCCGCCCCGGAGCCAATGCCCAACTCGTCATCTTCGTGGGCGCCCACCAGGACGACGTTGCCGCAGGCCGCCACACGGTAGCCGAAACCGTCAAGACTTTCCGCTCCCGCTCGTCGCAGCAAGGCGACGTGGGTGATGTCAACTTCGCACTCATCCGGTACGGCGTTGCTGTTGCAGTCCGTGCTGGTTCCGTGACTGATGTCACATTCATCCGGAATGCTATTGGAGTTGCAGTCGGGGCTGTTGCCGCAGCCAAGCGGATGGCTGGTGCAGTTTCCAACAGCGCAGTCGAGGTCACAGGCGTCGGGCACGCCGTTCTCGTTGCAGTCCTCGCACTCATCGGGGACGCCGCTCAGGTCATAGTCTGTGCTGGTCCCAGCGGCGATATCGCATTCGTCGGGAACACCGTTCGCGTTGCAGTCCGCGCTGGTTCCGTTGGCCAGATCGCATTCGTCCGGCAGCCCGTTTGGCTGGCAGTCCACGCTGCCGCCGCAGCCCAGAGGGTGACTCGCACAGTTGCCCGCCCCGCAGTCGAGGTCACAACCGTCAGGGATGCCGTTTCCGTTACAGTCCTCGCACTCATCCGGAACGCCGTTCAGGTCATAGTCTGTGCTGGTCCCGGCGGCGATGTCGCATTCGTCGGGAATGCCATTACCGTTGCAGTCCTGACTGATTCCGGCCGCGATGTCGCACTCGTCGGGCAGGCCGTTGCCGTTACAGTCCTGGCTGGTCCCGGCGGCGATGTCGCATTCGTCTGGTACGCCATTGCCGTTGCAGTCCGGCAGGGCGTAGATGCGGACTGAGCCGGAGTTATTGCCGAGGTCGTCAGCGCCATAGGCACCCACTGCGGCCATGTGGCCGGATGCCGCCACGCTGTAGCCGAAGTAGTCACCTGCTGCGCTGTCAGGTGGCGAGAGCTTGGCTTCCTGGGTCCAATAGCCGTCGTCGTGCCGGAAGACATAGGCCGAGCCGGAATCGTTGCCGAAGTCGTTGTCGCCATAGGCACCCACGACGGCCAAGTTGCCAGAGATCGCCACGGCAGCGCCGAAGTAGGCTCCGCCCGCGGCATCGGCCGCCGTGAGTTTGGCCTCCTCTGACCAAGTGCCGTCGAAGCGGCGGAAGACGTAGGCTGAGCCGGAGTCGGTGTAGAAGTAAGCGTCGCCGTCGCCGCGGGCGCCAACCAGGACGACATCCGCGCCAGCGGCTACGCTGCAGCCGAACTCGTCGCCATCTGCTCCGTCGGCTGCCAAGAGCCGGGCCTCCTGCATCCAGATATAGCCGTGACGGCGGAAGAGGTAGGCTGCGCCGGGCCGCGCGCAGAGATGCTCGCTCCATGTGGCGCCCACCACGGCCAAGTCGCCCAGAAGTGCCACACTGCGGCCGAAACCAGCCCAGTTCGTGCCGTCCGTCGGCAGGAGCTCGGCCTCTTGCACCCATGTGCCAATCTCGTGACGAAAGACGTAAGCGGCGCCGAGATCTTCGCCCGGGGCGCCCACAACGACTAGTTCGGCGGAGAGCGCCAGGGTTCCGCCGAAGTAGCTCCCGGTTGCGCCATCTGGCGGCAGAAGCTTGGCTTCCTGCGTCCAGGTCGCGCCGTCGTAGCGGAACACGTAGGCCGAGCCGGAGTTCTTGCCAACGGCATCGTCCGCGGGAGCACCCACGACGACCACGTCGTCGGCGATGGCCACACTGCTGCCAAAGGCCCTCCACACGCCGGCGTCAGCCGGCAGAAGCTTGCTCTCCTGAATCCAGGAGTTGCCGTCGCGGCGGAGGACGTATACCGCGCTGGCACCGTAAGCGCCTACGGCAGCCAAGTCGCCGGCGACGGCCACACTGACGCCGAATCTGTCGGAACTGGTGCCGTCCGCCGCGAGAAGCTTGGCGAGTTGGCTGACTTCAAGCTCGCATTCGTCGGGGATCCCGTTCGGCTGGCAGTCGGCGCTTTGGCCGCAGCCGAGCGGATGACTGGCACAGTCACCGAAGGTGCAGTCAACGTCACAGATGTCCGGTATACCGTTCTCGTTGCAGTCTGTGGCGCACTCGTCAGGAATTCCGTCGAGGTCGTAATCCGAGCTGGTTCCAGCAGCGATGTCGCACTCGTCGGGCACGCCATTGCCGTTGCAGTCGTGGCTCACGCCGCCGGCAATGTCGCATTCATCCGGGATGCCGTTGCCATTGCAGTCGGCGCTCGTGCCAGCAGCAAAGTCACACTCATCCGGCACACCGTTCGGCTGACAATCGACACTGCCGCCGCAGCCGAGCGGATGACCCGCGCAGTTGCCGACACTGCAGTCGAGGTCGCAACTGTCAGGGATGCCGTTGCCGTTACAGTCCTCGCACTCATCCGGGACGCCGTTCAGGTCATAGTCTGTGCTGGTTCCAGCAGTGATGTCGCATTCGTCGGGAATATCGTTCGCGTTGCAGTCAGCGCTGTATCCGTTGGAGACATCGCACTCGTCGGGCCGACCATTGGCGTTACAGTCCGCGCTCGTGCCCTCGGCGATGTCGCATTCGTCGGGAATGCCGTTCGCGTTGCAGTCCGGTACGACGAAGGCGTAGGCCGAGCCGGACTGACCACCAAGGTCATCAGCGCGATATGCGCCCACCACAATCAGCTCGCCGGACACGGCCACGCTGTAGCCGAAGTAGTCCGGCGCAGACCCGTCCGACGGCAGGAGCTTGGCCGTTTCTGCCCACGTGGCGCCGTCGTACCGGAACGCGTACGCCGCGCCGGAGTCAGTGCCCACATCATCGACACCATAGGCACCCACAACGGCCACGTCTCCCGAGACTGCCACGCTGTAGCCGAAATAGTCCGAGGCAGCCCCGTCTGTCGCCGTGAGCTTGGCTTCCTGGATCCAGTTGCCGTTGTCAGAACGGAATACGTATGCCGAGCCGGAGCCGCTCCTCTGGCCGGCATCCCACGCCGCACCCACGAAGATCAAACCCGCAGAGGCTGCCACGCTGCATCCGAAGCCGTCGCCAGCCGCGCCATCGGCTGCCAGGAGCTTGGCTTCCTGCAACCAGACGCCTCCGTCGTGCCGGAACACGTACACTGAACCAGAGTTCTCGCCAAGGTCGTCGTCCAAGTGGGCGCCGACGATGGCGACATCCCCGAAGACCGCCACGCTGCTGCCAAACCAGTCCCCAGCGGCACCATCGGCCGCCAGGAGCTTGGCTTCCTGCGTCCAGGTCTCACCGGTTCGGCGAAACAGGTAAGCTGATCCGGAATCAACGCCAAGGTCACCGTCGCGCCATGCACCCACGAGAGCAAGGTCGCCGGAGACCGCCACGCTACGGCCAAACCAGTCGCCTGCGGCTCCATCAGGTGGCAGGAGCTTGGCTTCCTGCGTCCAGACGCCGCCGCTGCGCCGGAACACGTACGCCGATCCCGACGACGAGCCGAATGTGCCGTTGCCAAGGGCACCAACAACCGCGAGATCTCCGGAAATGGCTACGCCCCAGCCAAAGGCGTCCTGTAAGCCGCCATCCGTCGCCAGAAGCCTGGCTTCCTGTGTCCAGGTGGTGCCGGTGCGCCGGAAGACGTACGCGGAGCCCCTGTTCTGTGAGCCAACGTCGTTCAGCGGAGCGCCGATAATCGCCAGGTCACCAGAGACTGCCACGCTGTGGCCGAACCAGTCGCCCGCAGCTCCATCCGTCGCCAGGAGCTTGGCGAGTTGGTGGACTTCAAGCTCGCACTCGTCGGGGATGCCGTTCGGCTGGCAGTCGGCGCTTTGGCCGCAGCCGGGGACGTCGCACGGTCCGCCGGGCGGGCCGCAGTCGATGTCACACTCGTCCGGGATGCCGTTGTTGTTGCAGTCCTGGGAGTAAGCGACAGGCGTCAGGGTGAGCAGCAAAGCCGCGACTGCTACGGCCAACAAGCGGTGGCGTGTGTTGATACACATGGGTGTGCCCCTATCAGCCTCCCCGAAGTCACCCGGCGGGCGAGCCGACACTCCACACGAGGTCGGGCCCCAGACGCCCGGACCGGCCGTGATCCGAATCCAGGAGGCACAGCCAGTATACCGCGCTGATTGACCTTGTGCAACACTTCACCCGTCTGCAAGATTTTTCTGATTTTCTGCCAAGAACCCCTTGCGCCGGGAGCGCGCACGCGCGTATATCCTGGCCATGCGCAGCACGGCGACACGTTCGGAAGCGCTCGACAAGCTGGTGGCGGCCTTGCAGAGCGGCCACTGTGATGCCGCCGCGGCGCGCGAACTCTATGCCTTGGGGCCCGACGCCGTCGCGCTCGCGCTGCTGGCCGCCGCACGGCGCATCGCCGAGCAGGATGCCCGGCTGGCGCTGTTGGAAACGCAGGCCCAGGCGCCCGGCGGCGTTTCGCCCAGCACCCCCTCGGGCATGCGGCCGGTCTACACCAAGCCCAACGCCGCCGCCGGACAGACCACCGCCGGCCGACGCCGCAAACGGCCCGGGGCGCGCAAGGGGCACCCCGGCACCCGCCGGCCGGCGCCGACGCGGATCGATGCGCGGAAGGAACACCGCCTGTCGGCCTGCCCGTGCTGCGGCGGCCGGGCGATCAGGCGTTCACGTTCCTGGGCTATCCCGCCATCCCGTTCGAGAACAATCATGCGGCGCGGCAGATTCGGCCGGCGGTGATCCCGCGGAAAGACGGGCAGTCGAACCGGTCCGAGCGCGGGGCGCTGACGCAGGCCGTGTTGATGAGCGTCTACCGCACGCTGCGGCCGCGCGGCCAGGACCCGCTCGGCACCATTGCCGCCGCCCTGCGCAGCTACCTGCAAACCGGGCAACTCCCACCACTACCCCCCGCAGACACTGCAAACGGGTGAACTCTTACGGTACAATCAAGATGTGGCTGAATGGCATGACCGGCCGGGTTCGGAGCGCAGCGTGCAGACCTGGAAGGAATTCGACGCCAACGTCATAACGCACAGCGCCGCGCATCATCTGATGGCGGTGGACGACCTGATCCAGCGGTTGGGCTATGCGCGCGTGTCGGACGTGGCCCGGCAACTGAATATCACGCGCGGCAGCGTGTCGATCTCCTTGCAGCCGCTGAAGAAAGCCGGCCTGATCGTCCAGGATGAGAACCGCCACCTGAGGTTGTCGGAGCACGGCCAGGCGCTGGTCGACGCGGTGAAAGTGAAGCGCCGCATCGTGCAGCGCTTGTTCGCGGAGTTGCTGGGCGTGGCCGAGCAGCAGGCCGAGATCGACGCCTGCAAGCTGGAGCACCTTGTGAGCAACGAGACGGCCCGCCGGCTCATCTCGTTTCTGCGTTTCATGGACCTGCATCGCGACGTGGCGGCCGAGTTCCTCGGGCGGTGGCGAACGGTGGATCCGAGCTGCGGCGAGCAGGCGGCGGCGTGTCCGACATGTGAGAAGGAGTGCATGGCCCGGAAGGTCAGCGACCCGCCGGAGTCCTGAGGGAGGTGTGCGTGTCCCAGCTTTCAGTTGACGAGATCCTCCAGGAACTGCATCGCATCTTCGCCGAGGAGATCGAGGCGGCCATCCGCTACCTGCACCTGGCTAACGCGGTGCGCGGGGTGGAGCGATTGGTCGTCGAGCCGAAGTTGCAGGAGGGTTTCCGCAGCACGATCGAGCACGCCCAGATCATTGCCCGCAAGATCCGCGAGCTGGGCGCAGTTCCCAAGCTGGAACTGAGCCTGTCGCTGCCGCCGGACTCGATCGGGGCCCGAGCGGCGTTTGAGCTGGCATTAACGTTCGAGGAGGCCGCCCTCGAGGCCTACCAGGATCTGCTCAAGAAGGTGGCGGGTGACGTAGCGTTGGAGGAGTTCGTGCGCTCGCAGATCACCATCGAGTGTGAGCACATCGCCGAGCTCAAGCAGCTCTTGGCGGAGTAGGCGGGCCGTCGTTAGAAGTTGTTCACGTCGTCGGGCGTGCCGTAGCGGCCGTCGGCCCCCGGCGAGATCAACATGTAACTCTCGCGCCGATAGGGTGTTATCGTGCGCTGATCGTCGCCGGCCGCACTTGCTCCAAAGGCGTTTTTGTCAAGAATATAGTAAACGAATGTGTCCCGGCTGGCAGCGACCCTGTCGGGCGTCAGCTCCTCGGGGCCAAAGTTTGCGATCAGGTGCGGGGCGGTCGCCAGCGCGAAGTTCCAGGGCGGGTAGTCACCAGAACCTCCTGTGTCGAGGCGCATGCCGGTGAACAGGGCGTTGTCCTCGAAAGTGTAGATCCCCGGCTGCTCGCTCGTGCGGGAATAGCGGGCGATGTTGGCGTTGGAGCGCGCCGCCTGATGGGGATCAGCCCGATAATACAGGATCGGATAGCCGAAAGCGTCCAGTATCACGCGCTGCTCAAGTGTCAGGGCATCTACTTCGGCCAACGTTGAAAGGTCGGGCTTTCCGGGCAGGTCGGCCGGCTTGCTGAGCGGGATGTTGGAGGGATCAACGTACGGCCCCATACGGCTGCGCGCCACGTGGTCATACCAGCCTTCCTGGGCATATGGCGAAACGGGTGCCGGGCCGTCGGCCGGTGGTGGCACGAGGTGGGCCGGGCGGTAGCCGAGCAAGTCCTTGCCCATCAGATGGCGCACCAGCCACTGGGCGCCGAAGATTACCTGGCTGCCGGGCTCGGTTTCGTCTTCCGCCACGGCGGAGGGCGGATAGCCCTGGAACTCCTGCTCGTTCTCGCCGCGGAAGAATTCGAGCCCGTCGCCAATGACTTTCAGCGTATTCAGCGTACTGAGTCGGCGGGCCTGTTCGCGGGCGGAGCGCAGGGCCGGCATGAGAATGGCAATCAGCGCTGTGATAATGGCGATAACGACGAGCAGCTCAATCAGTGTGAACGCGGCGCCGCGACCCGTGGAAGATCCCCGCCGGTCTGTGATTGATAACCTATTATTCATCAGACACCTATGCGCCGTGAGCTGGGCTGGCCGGGCTGCGTCACGGCCGCTCGCGCAGCCCAGGTGACAATATCAGGCAAACGGCGGCGGCCCGCAATGCCATTGTTACGGATAGGTCAACCGTGCCGGGCGACCGAGGGCGGGCGCGGGGGACTTGATTTCAGCAGCAAGGCAAGGATAGGTTGGCGGCCCCGGCCTCAACTACCGCCCGGGCGGAATCGTGGCTGACGGGCGCCGTCCGGCGCGGTCGGCCAAACCCTCCTCGATCAGGCGGGGAATCTCATCCGGTGAACCGCAGAGCATGGCCGCTCCGAGGTCGTTGGCGATCTTCGGCATGCCGTAGACCACGCAGGAGCGGGCCTCCTGTGTAATCGTGAGCGCGCGCGCCTGGCGCAGGCGCAGCAACCCGCCGGCACCATCGGCCCCCATGCCGGTGAGGAGAACGCCAACGATGTTGCGGCCGAACCGAACGCCCGAATCAAAAAGGACGTCGACGCTCGGGCAGTGGCGGTTCACGGGCTTCTGGTCCGCGTAGCGCGCCACCCACGCGCCCGGCGTGCCACGGATAACCAGGTGCGTGTCGCCGCGGGCCACAACGGCCCGGCCGGGCGCCAGCCGCTCGCCATCGCGGGCCTCGGTGACGGTCATGGCGCTGAAGCGGTCGAGTCGGGCGGCGAAGCTGGCGGTGAAGTCGGCCGGCATGTGTTGCACGATGGCGACCGGGGGAAAATCGGCTGGAACGTTGGCGAGCAGGGCCCGAATCGCCTCTGTACCGCCGGTGGAAGCGCCGACGAGGACCAGGTACTGGGCTGGGTTTGCGCCCGTGCGGCTGAAGGGGGCCGGTTGCCAGCGGGTGGCGACGTCGCTCAGCGGAATCGGACGGGCCTCCAAGAAGGCCAGCCGGATCTTCTGCGCCAGTTCGGCAGCGAAGCGCCCGGCCGAATCGGGCGAGAGAGGGGTGGGCCGCAAGGCATATTCCACCGCTCCCATGGCGGCGGCCCGCATGACGCGCGGCCCGCTGTGCAAGCCGGCGGCGGTGTACACGATGGCTGGAACCGGGTAATAGCGCCGCAAGCGCTGTAGCAGGCGCAGGCCGTCCTCCTGCGATACGTCAAGTACCACCACGTCGGGCTGATGCTGCAGGATGGCGGCGCGCGCGTCCACGGCGCCGGTGGCGGCCGCCACCACGCGAACGCCGTCCTGCCGGGCCAGCATCGCGGCCAGCAACTGCCGGCCGGGGACGGCCTCGTCCACAAGCAGCACCCGGATCGGCCCGACGCGCTTCACGCAGATCGCTCCTGGCCCAGTCGCCGCACCAACAATTCGCCGGTACCGGTGTTGAACAGCAGCTTGCGGCCGAACGCTCCGCCGGTGTGGCGTGTCACGACGAGAATGCCGTACTCGCCCAGCAGGGTGTCGGCGATAGCCGCATTTAGGTCACCGATGCGAGTTGATGCGGCCGCGCCCACGGAATGCCCGCCGCCGATGATGGCCGCCCGCAAGGTGGCGACGGTCGCGCCGTGGCGGGTGAGGCCCAATACGAGGGCCGGAATGGCTATGAGGCCGAAGCGGTTATCACGCGCGCCTTCACCCACCGGAATCGGCAACAGGTAGTGGTTCACGCCGCCGATCCGGCGCTCCGGGTCCCACAAGCAGACGGCCACGCAACTGCCGAGTATGGTCTTCACTTTCGCGGGTTGTGCGCGAATCGTCAGGTCCCCCGGCGACAAGTACACGTCGACGGGCATGCGCATCATGAGGCCGGCTTCTGGTAGATCGTTGGTCGGACGTACTTAAGGGAGTGCTTGATGGCGTTGAGGCTCTCGGAGTGGCCGATCAGGAGATACCCGCCGGGGCGGATGTGGCGTGCGAGCTTGGCGACCACGGCCTGTTGCGTCGGGCGGTCGAAGTAGATCATGACATTCCGGCAGAACACCAGGTCGAACGGGTAGCGAAACGGGAACTTCTCCGCCATCAGATTCAGGTAGGCGAAGGTGATCAGCCGGCGCAGCTCGGGCACGACCTGCACCAGCGGCTGCGGTTTGTGCTGGATGGTGGTGAAGTAGCGATGGCGGAAGGGGGACGGCACGGTGCCGACGCGATGGGCGTCGTAGATGCCCTCCTTGGCCTTCTCCAGCACGGCGGTGCAGATATCCGTGGCGAGGATCTTGAGCCCGACGCCGCCGGCGTTGTGTAGGGCGTCGTGGGCGGTCATGGCGATCGAGTGCGGTTCCTCGCCGCTGGAGCAGGCCGCGCTCCAGATGCGCACCTCGCGCTGCCGCTCGCGCCAGGCGCGGTCGGCGAGCCAGTCCCGCAGCGTCTGGGCCAGGAAGTCGAAGTGCTGTTTCTCGCGAAACAGGTGGGTGGTGTTGGTCGAGATGGCGTCAACAAGGTAGTGCAGTTCGCGACCGCTCTTATCGCCCTTCACGTGCTCGTAGTAGGCGCGATAGGAGCGGAAGTTTCCGGCGCGCAGGCGCTTGCCGAGGCGGGCGCGGACGAGCTGCATCTTCTGATCACCGAGGTTGATGCCGGTCTGCTTGTAGACGAGCTGCCGGAACAGCTCGTACTCTTCGCGCGTCAGGTCGCGGATGGTTGCCAGCGTGCTCATGGAGTGCTTCCGTTCTCCCGGGCGGCCGAGCGGTTACAGCGTTTCCGCCTGCTCGTGCAGGCAGAAGAAGGGCTCCTGGTTGACTGAGAGCCGATGGATGTCTGCGTGCCGCTTCTGTACGAACGCCGGGAGCTCCAGGCATTCCTGGACGATGGGGATCGTCAGGTTGTACGTCGCCGTGGTGCCGTACCAGGCCGTCACCAGTTGGCCGCAGAGCACGTTCATGAATTCGCGCAGGGCGTCTTCGGCGGCGGCGCGGGCATCCTCCTCGTCCGCCTCAATGCCCAGCAGGTTGGCGGCCAGGGCGGTGGCGAACGGCCGCGTGCACCAGCAGCGTAGCGCACCGGCGTGCGGGCCGTAGTAGTTCACTTCGCACGCCAGCCAGGCGATCTCAGAAGGTGGCCGGGCGTCGTGGTCGTCAGTGACCATGAAGGCCAGGTTCCCCAGCACTTCCGTAACCAATTCCGGCAGCGCCGGGCGGGAAGCAGACTCAAGGCTTGGTCGTTCCATCATCGTTTCCTCAGGCGGCAGACGGCCCGGGCGCCGGCATGCTCAGGTCGACATCGACGCTGGGCAACACCGTCACCGAGCCCGTCTGCTGATTCACTGCCACCAGTTCAGTAACACCACTCAGCTTGCGTTCCTCAATCTTGACCGGGCCGTGCAGCAGACGAGTAACCTGCGTCTCGCGCGCGCCGATCCTGATACGCACGCCTGGGTTGATCAGCTTCTGCACGAGCACGAACGGCTGGCCGCGCGGGGGGGCGGCCTCCAGGAGCCGATCGCGCTCCTGATAGAGCTCGTCGACACTGAACTCGAGTTCGTCCGCCTTCGACATGAGCTCGGTGGCCATCTCGCGCTGCTGCGGAGTAAGGCGCTTGATATTCGCCATCAACGGCTGGATCTTCGTGCGGATACCTTCGGCCGACTTGACGCGCTCGGCCGCCTCGACCTCGATCTGGCGCAGGCGGCGCAGCGTGTCGATGTGCGTGCCGACCGCCACGGACGTGCCCACGCCGGCGTCACTGCCCAGGGCGCCCACCGAGATGCCCTCGCGGGCCCACGTGTCGCCCCCGATGATCGTGCCACTATCACCCGTGATCCGATCAGCCGTCTGCACGTTGCTGTTGATCGTTTCCTTGTCGAAGCGGAATTCACCGCCGGCGCTGACCACCGATTCGTTGCAGAAACGGGCAGTCACGCGGCCGCCGGCCTGGATCCGGCCGTTGCATTCGCGGCCGCAGATGCCGCCACGAACCAGGATATCCTGACCGACTTCCACCTCGGCGGCCTCGATCGCCTTGTCAACTTGAAGCGACTTGGTCGTACGGAGCGAGAAGCACGACCTGACGGTCCCGCAGACCCGCACGTCAACACAGACATCCACGCTGCCGGTGTCGAAGTCGATGTCGCCGTGAATGATCAGAACGTCCTCGACCCAGAGCTTGCCATGCACATAGCGCACTTGCCCGGCAATCTCGGTGACCGCCTCCCCGCTCTCCGCGTTGACTTTGACCCCGTCGCCCAGTGCGACCGGCTTGCCGTTGCGCTGCCGGGGCGGCACCTCGTTGCCAAACAAGTCGCGCCCCGGCACGCCGTCCTCCGGCGGCACGACGCGGCCGACTACGCGACCGGCCTCAACGGTCTTGATCGAGCTCCGGGACCAGTAATCGATCGAGTCGGCCTCCTGGGCCCCGGTGTCAGCCTCGGCGAGGTCCACACTCCATTCGAACTCCCCATCGCGAGACTCAACCGGGGAAACACCCTCGGCAACCAGGAGCTTCTCCGGAATCTCCGGCGGGGCATCCGCCGGATCCTCGGCGGTCGGCGCCAGCGCTGCGAGCGTCGCCACGCGCTGCCGCACGTCCTCCGTAATGGGAATCCGAGACGATTCCAGTATGCGCAGCAGCTCTTCCAGCCCGGGTGGCTTGTAACCGGGAGTCCCGGCGCGCGTCTGCACGACCCACGCCTTGAGCCGGTCATTAGCCACGATGACCTGCACGCCCTCAGTCATCTTGGCAGCGTCTGTGCTCACGGCAAGTTCCTCGGCACCGTCCGTGATCGGTGGCCACCCGATATGCCGCATCGGGCGCTGACGACATTACATCGTCCAGATTCAGGTGTTGCGTGCTTACAATCGCGCCCCCCAGCGCGGCCGGCACCCCGTTAGCAGTCCGAGAATCGCCGCCCCCGCAGGAGCCTAACTCAACCCTGCCTTGAGCAGGTCCAGCAGGCGCAGAAGGCCGACGGGCCGACCCGTGGTGTCGGTTACCACGAGGCTGGTGATCTGGCTGTCGCGCATTATGCGGAGGCAATCGATAGCCGGATGGGAGGGCTGAATGGTGGATATCGGTACCGGCGGAGACGCCGAGGGGCGGCGGCTCTTGGCGTGCGCGGTTTCGGCGTCAAGTGCGCGTGGTTCGGCGACGCGCTCGAATACGCGCCGGAGGTCGCCGTCCGTGAACGTTCCCAGCAAGCTGCCATCCGGCCTGACGATCATGGCCAGGCCGAGTTGCTTGCGGGTCATCTCGAGGATGAGGTCCTGGAAGGACGCGCCGGCCGGCACGAGCGGAAGCTGCGCGCCCGCGTGCATGAGGTCGCCGGCCCGCAGCAGCAACCGCCGCCCAAGCGTGCCCTCAGGATGGTACTGCGCAAAATCCTCCGGCCCGAAACCGCGCTGATGCAACAGGGCCATGGCCAGGGCGTCGCCGGCGGCCAGCATCATCACCGAGCTGGTGGTGGGTGCCAGGTTCAGCGGTCCGGCCTCGGGAACGTCGGGCAGCAGAATAACGTGCTTGGACAGTTCGGCCAGGCGGGAGTCCGCGCGCTGCGTGATTCCGATAACCGGGCCGCCCAGCCGGCGGAAATGAACCACGAATCGCAGCAGCTCGTCAGTGTTGCCGCTGCACGAGAGGGCGATAAGGCAATGCCGCTCGCTCACGATGCCCAGGTCGCCGTGCAGGGCCTCCACCGGGTGCATGTAGACCGCCGGCGTCCCCGTGCTCGTCAGCGAGGCCGCGATCTTCTTCGCGATGTTCCCGCTTTTGCCCAGACCGCTGACGATTGTCTGTGTCGCCGTGAGGACGGTGCCCAGGACGGCGTCGAAGCTCTCGTCCAGGCTCTCGGCCAACTGGCCCAGAGCGCGGGCCTCATCCGCGACAACGTGACGGGCAATATCCAGCGCGCTGGCCATACTGCTCTGCACTCCTGGCGCGGCGGCCTGCCGCGCTTGCATGTTACTCAAACCCCGGCGCAAGGGGCGCCACCTGCGGAGACTCGCCGGCCCGCAGTGCGGCGAGCTTAGCGCTGATCGCCGCCTGCAGCCGCTCCGAGCGCGCGGCCCGCTCCTCTTCCGGCTCCTGCAACAGCAACTCCAGCGCCTTCTGCCAGTGCATGCGCGCGGCACCCTCGTCGCCCAGCCGATATAGCGTATCAGCGTAATGATCGTGGATCACGGCGTCCTGCCCCTCGCGCAGCCGTAGGGCCCGCCCAAGCAAGCGCCGCGCGCCGGCCAGATCGCCGGCCTTGTAATAGGCCCATCCCAGGCTGTCGAGATAGGCCGCCCGCAGCGGCTCGCCGGCGACCGCCTTGGCGATCATCGCGGTCGCCCGCGGCAGGCGCTCGCCGGCATCCACCCAAGTGTAGCCCAGGTCATTGTTCAAGCCGATGTTGTCGGGCTCCAGCTCGAACAGTTGCTCAGCCACCGCGCTGTACTCGGCGGTGCGTTCGGCCAACGCGAGAACCGTCATCCGGCAATTCAGCCAGATCACGCGCGCCGCCCGGCTGCCGGGATCGAGCCGGTTCAGCTCCCCGAACCAGCGGTCACACTGCTCCAGGGCGCTGTCGTAACGCTCGTCTCCGATCAGAGTGTGAACCAACTGCTGCCATATGGTGCTGCGCTCGACGTGCGGCAGTGCGCCCTGTTCATCGAGCAACGCCTCCAACTCCGCGACTGCCGCGTCCGTGCGGCCGGCCGCGGCCAGCGCGCGGGCGCGCCAGCCGCGCAGCGCGACTTCCGCCTGGGCCGAGACCGACTGGAAGTCGCTCAAGGCTGCCAACGCGTCCTCGGGCCGATCGTCCGCCAGCAGGATCTCAACCAGCCACTGCATACTCTGCGGATCAACCGGGTTCTGCGCCTGCCACTGGCGCACCTGTTGCTCGGCAAGCGCGCCGCGGCCCGCTTCCACGCAAACCTGCACGAACTCCGCGCGGCGCCGCATAAGCTCGGCTTCGCCCTCTTCCAGCTCGGGTCGCAGCGCCCCGGCCTCCACCTGGACCTGGCTATCCTCGGGGTTCTCACGCAGGCGGTCCAGCAGATTCCGAAAGCGGGCCCGACTCGCCTCAAAGCGATTGTCGGCCGCGCTGAGCCGACTCGCGGCGAGCGCCACAGCCTCGTCCGGCCGGTCCGCCAGCAACAGCACGTGCAGTCGCTCGAGTACCCAGGCGTCCGGGTCTTCGGCCGCCCAGTCCGCCAGGAACTCCAGCGCGCCGTCGAACTCCGAGAATTCCGTGTACGACATCAGAAGCTGCCGGCGGTACTCGTCGCGCGTGCGCTCGTCACTGGCGGTCTCAATCAGGCGGTGCAGCGCCTCCCGCGCCGGTTGGAGTCGGAAATCGGCCAGGCAGGCAGTGGCATACAGGCCCAGCAGGTCCGTGCGGTTCGGATAGCGCGCCAGCAGCTCGGTCAGAATCTCTATCGCTTGCTCGTACGCCAGTTGCCGGCCGAACACGCGCGCTGCCAGGACGCCCTGGCGATAGTCGTCAGGCGGCGCCGCATGGTGTTTGGACACAATGGCCGCGGCCTCGTCGGTGCGTCCGCGGACATACAGCCCGGCCGCCAGCATCAGCCCGGTCTGCGTGTCGTCGGGGTGGAGCTCGAACTGGCGGGCCAGCTCCGCCAGGTGCGGCTCCTGGAACGGCGCCTCCGCGAAGCGCGCGGCCGTCCGAATACGCCGCAAGACGTCGTCGGGCAGGTCGCGCCCTTCGGCCCGCAGAACATGACCGCGGGCGATACTCAGCTTCCCGCCGCCCAGGTAGGTTTCGACCAGCTTCTCGGCCGCCTCGGCATGGTCGGGATCGCGCTCCAGCACCTCGTGGAAGAAGCGCTGCGCCGCCAAGGAGTCGCCGGTCCGGCGATAGTGGCGGGCGAGCGCCAGAACGTAGTCGGGATCATCGGGGGCCCACTGGTACGCGTCGCGGTAGGACTCGAGCGCCGCCTCATTCTCGTCCAGGCCGGCCAGGGCGCTGGCCAGCACGAAATGGGCGGACGCCAGCCGCGGGGCCACTTCGAGGGCGGCTAGCGCCTGCGCGCGGGCCTCGTCCCAGCGGTACTTCTCCAGCAACAGGTGGCCCCAAGCCACCCGGGCCAAGGCGAAGTCCGGCCGCTCCGTCAGCACCAGCTTGAACCGCTCGACCGCGAATACCGGGTCGCTGTCGGCGGCCGCGCTGCCCAGCACGAAGTCGGTGGCGAAATCGCGGTCAGCATCCACGTGCAGGCGCGCCGTAAGTTCCGTGAGTTCGCTCTTCGCCTCTCGCGCGGCCATCCAGGCCACAAGCAGCGCCCACGGCGGCTCGCATTCAGCGGGATGCGCCCGCACGAACTCCACCAGCAGGCTCACGCCGGCCGCAAGCTCACCAGCCGAGCGCAGCGCAACGGCAGTGGCCCAGGCCGCCTCGGCATCGCCGGGCGTACTCCCGAGCAAGGACTGCCACAGGCGCGCCGCCGCCGCGTGGTGACCGGCGGCCGACAGCAGGTGCCCGATCCGGCGGGTGCTTTCGAACGGCGCGCCCGCGACGGCGCGGGCGGCGAGATCGTCCACAAACGCGTCCAGAGCGCCGGCGGCGTCCGCCGCTGCGACCGCGAGGCTAAGCAGCGGGAAGCTCGTGCCGCTGTCATCGGTGGCGGCCAGCCGCTCCCGGCAGTACGCCCAGGCCGCCGCAGCCTCGTCGGCCGCCAAGAGCGCCTGGAGGTATAGCCGCGCCACGTGCGGCTCTTCCGGCCAGCGGCCCAGAGCCTCGGCGGCGACGCGGACAGCCTCTGACGGTCGGCCCAGTCGTCTCAGCAGCTCCAGCCGCTTCTCGATCATGCCGAGCCGTTGATTGGCCAGCAGTCCGGCGATTTCCGCGTCGTCCTGGTGCTCGGGATGTGTACCCCAGATGGTCGCATCAAACTGCCCGTAGCTGTCGCAGGCGGCAGCCAGATGGCCCGTTTCCTCCAGGCAGTAGCCCAGCCAGTACCAGGCCAACGTGACGCGCGGGTTAGCCGGCTCCCTTTCGGCGGCAAGCGTGGCCGTGCGGAAGTGCGCCGTGGCGCGCGGGAACTGCTGATCGAGTCGATAGAGCTGACCCAGCAGATAATGTGCGTCCGTCATGGCCGAATACAGCCGAACGGCCAGTTCGGCACACGCCCGCGCTTCGCCGAGGCGGCCCAAACGGTATTTCGTAAGCCCCAGCAGGTACGGCAGTTCGGCGTAGTCCGCCTCGGCCTGGCGCAGGGCCTGGTCGAGGTGTTCGGCGGCTTGCGCGTACTGTCCGTCAGAGACAAGCTGACGGGCGGTTTCGTACAGCTCATGCACTGCCGGCTGCTGATCGAGCGCGGCGGCGGTCGGCGGCGTCGCGGGGTGCCCGGCAACCTCCGCCAGTGGCAGGTTCGCCACAGCCGGATCCGTTGGCGGCGGGGCGGCCGTAACGAGCGCGGCTGCGCAGAGCAGGAAGGCGGTCAGTAAAGCTGTGCTCGGCACGCTCGTCGATCGATCAAGCCATTTCTTCCCTGACATGGCAGCACCCCAATTAACGGGTGACAGATTCCTTTGGCAGTTACGGCGGCGTGTGGGGCGCGGCGTTGCACTGGGCCCGGCGCGCCCGGTGGCCGGGGCCGCCACAGGTTGATACTCTAACGAGCATGGGGACTTGTGGCACGCCGACCGGCACGTTGGCAGGTGAAATCCGCGCAGCGGTCAGCCGCTGCTGGGGTTATGGCGAGCTGCGCCCGCTGCAGCAGGAGGCCATTGCCGCCGGGCTGGCCCACCGGGATTCGCTGGTCGTGCTGCCGACGGGCGGCGGGAAGTCGCTGTGCTACCAGGTTCCGCCGCTGCTGGCGGGCCGGACGGACGTGGTCGTCTCGCCGCTGATCGCCTTGATGAAGGACCAGGTGGACGGCCTGCTGGCGAACGGCTACCCGGCGGTGGCGTTGCACAGCGGCCTGCCGCGGGCGGCGATCAGTGCCATGGAGGACGAGGTGACGGCCGGTCGCTGCCGGCTGGTGTTTGTTTCGCCGGAGCGGCTGCTGACGCCGGACTTCCTGGCGCTGCTCGACCGGCTGGCGGTGCGGGCGTTCGCGATCGACGAGGCGCACTGTATCAGCCACTGGGGGCATGACTTCCGCAAGGAGTATCGCCAACTGGCGGTGCTGAAAGAGCGCTTCCCCGCAGCCAGCGTACACGCCTACACGGCCACCGCGACGCAGCGGGTGCGCGACGACATAGTTGCGCAACTGCGGCTCAAGGACCCGAGCGTGCTGGTGGGCCGCTTTGACCGACCCAACCTGATCTACCGGGTTATTCCACGGATTGACGCGTATCAACAGGTGCATGAGATCCTCGAACGGCACCGGGGTGAGGCGGCCATCGTCTACTGCATAACGCGTAAGGAAGCCGAGGACATGGCGACGCAGCTCCAGGCGTGTGGGCTGCGAGCGGGCTGCTATCACGCCGGGCTGGACCCGACGCGGCGACAGTTGACGCAGGAGGCCTTCAGTGCCGAGCGGCTGGACATAATCGCGGCGACGATCGCGTTCGGCATGGGCATCGACCGCAGCGACGTGCGCTGCGTCATTCACGCGGCGATGCCCAAATCGATCGAGCATTACCAGCAGGAGACGGGCCGGGCCGGGCGTGACGGGCTGCCGGCCGAGTGCTGCCTGCTGTATTCGCCGGCGGATGCGGACAAGTGGGAGTGGCTGGTGCGGCGCAGCATCGAGCAGGCCCAGGCGCCGCCGGAGACGCTGGCGGCACAGGTCGAGCTGCTGGCGCAGATGCGCGGCTACTGCGCGGCGCCGGTGTGCCGGCACAGGTTTCTGTCCGAGTACTTCGGGCAGGCGTATGAGCAGGAGAATTGCGGGGCCTGTGAAGGGTGTCTGGGCGAGATTACGGCTGACCCGGAGGCCACCGTCATTGCGCAGAAGATCCTGTCGTGCGTGGCGCGCGTCGAGCAGCGCTTCGGCGTGGGGCACGTGGTCAAGGTGCTGACCGGCGCGCGGGACCGCTTCGTCCGGCGGCTTGGGCACGAGCGGCTGAGCACGTTCGGCATCTTGCGAGAGCATGACCAGAAACGTCTGACGAGCCTGGTCTACCAGTTGATCGACCAGGGACTTCTGGATCGTACGCCGGGGGATCGGCCGGTCTTGAAGCTGAACGCGGCTTCGTGGGAGGTGTTGCGCGGGGCGCGTGAAGTGTGCCTGGTGCGGCCGCCGGCCGGCCCGGTCAGCCGGACGCGCGTGGAGCGCGAGTCGTGGGAGGGCGTGGACCGGGCGTTGTACGAGAGCTTGCGGGCATTGCGGCACGAGATTGCGCTGGAGCGCGGCGTGCCGGCCTTCGTCATCTTCGGGAACGCCACGCTACGTGACATGGCCCGGCGGCGTCCGCAAACACACGCGGAGCTGCTGCAAGTGCACGGCGTGGGCGAGAAGAAGCTACGCGAGTTGGGGGCGCGCTTCCTGGCGCTGCTGCAAGCGCACGGCCAGGCGGCGGCGCGGGTACAACGACAAGACGCGGCCGGGGCCGGCTAGGGCTGGCCGGCGAAGAGCCAGGAGAGCGGGCGCCAGATCAGCTCGCCCAGTACGCGGAAGCCGCGGAAGCCCCAGAAGCAGACCCAGCCGGACAGCATGAAGACGTTGATCGTCAGCAGCCAGGCGCAGATGCGCGGCAGCGGCCAGAGGCGCAGCCAAGCGCGGCGCAGCCGGGCCAGGCGGTGGTCGGGCTGACGGTCGAGCTGGCGCTGCCAGCGTGACCAGCGCTGGTTAATGGCCACCAGCAGGCCCATCGTCAGGCCCCAGAGCGCGTAGTTGAGGCTGAGCGAATGCCAGAGGCCACAGACCAGGAACGTGACGGCCAGGGCCAGGAAGGAATTCCAACGGCGGCGCGCGAGCGGGAAGAAGATGTAGTCGCGCAGGATGAATGAGAGGGTGATGTGCCAGCGTCGCCACATGTCGGTGAGGCTGCACGCCAGCCAGAAATGGCGGAAGTTCTCGGCGGCGCGGTAGCCCAGCAGGCGTGACATGCCGATGGCGACGTCGCAGTAGGCGCTGAAGGCGAGGTAGAGGGCGAAGACCAGCACGTGGATCGAGAAGAACAGCAGGACGTAGCTGGTGGTGTGCTCGGGGTGCTGCATGAACTGCCGGCTGCCCAGGCCCTGGCTGTTGGCCCACGGGAGCAGGTATGCCTCAAGCACGACGGCCTTGACCAGCGCCTGGCCCAGGCGGCCGAGGCCGGCGAGTCGGTCGCGCCAGGTGCGGCGTTCGTGGCAGGTGTCAATCTGGTGGTTGAATTCGGCGTAGCGCTCGATGGGACCCTGGATGAGGGTGGGCACGTAGCAGAGATAGGCAAGGAAGCGGGCAAAGCTGCGCTGTTCCGCCGGAATCGTGCCGCGTTTCAGTTCTGAGAAGTAGTGGACCATGCGCATGACGAGGTACGCGGCCCCGATGTTGTGCGAGTCGCGCAACATCAAAGCGAAGAGCTGCGACTCGGTGCCGAACCAGTGCGGCTCCCAGCTCAGGCCGCGGGCGCCCAGCGGTAGTGCCCACGGCGCGTACTGCAAGAGCCCGGCGTTGGCGGCGGCAGGCAGGTTGACGGCGTCCAGCACGTGCAGCAGCACGAAGTAGACGCTGATGATGGCAATGGCAGCCAGCGGTGGGCCGCCGGGCCACACGTCGGTGCGCCGGACCTCCCGCGCGAACTGCTCACTAAGCCGGTAGAACAGCAGGCAGGAGAGCAGCCAGAACACCAGGTAGGCGGCGCCGAAGACGTAACCCACGAACAGCAGGCCGGTCAGGATGAAGCCGCGCCGCAGGTGCCGGACCGGCCACAGCAGTAGCACCGCCAGCAGTGGCAGGAAGATGAGGACGGCGTTGCGGCCGGCCAGCGTGTCGCCCAGCCATGCGGCGTCCCAGCCTGACCAGGGCAGCCGGCTCAGCGGTTGCCACAGGCCCTCGACCGCGTCGAGGCCGGGGATCACGGCTGGCGCGCACAGGCCCGGCACGGCTATTGCCCCCGCCGCATATCGGGGCGCGCCATGCTCAGGCGCGCGTGGACGGGGCCACGGGCGCGTCGACGACGACGCGCCGCCATGATTACATCAACGCTGGACAGGGCTGGTCGCGTGGGTCACCTCCATCCCAAGGCGTCGGCCAGGCCCAGGGCGGGCCGGCGGATCAGTTCCCAGGCCACACGAAACCCGCCCTGTCCGCCGAAGGCCACCAGGCCGCTGAGCACGAACGCGTTGATCGTAAGCGCCCAGGCGCAGATAGTGGGGAGCGGCGCCAGGCGCAGCCACGCTTGCCGCACAGCCGCCAGCCGGCGTGTCGGATGGCGGTCAAGCTGGCGCATCCAGCGCGACCACTTCTGGTTGACGGCCACCATCAGACCCATCAGCACGCCCCACAGCAGGTAGCCCAGGTTCAGGTTGTGCAGCAGCGCGCAGACGATGAAAGTCACGACCAGGCTGATCGTGGTGTTCCAGCGCTGCCGCACCAGCGGCATGAACACGTAGTCGCGCAGGATGAAGGAGAAGCTGATGTGCCAGCGGCGCCACATGTCGGTCAGGCTGGTGGCCAGCCAGGGCTGGTCGAAATTCTCGACGGCGCGGTAGCCGACCAGGCGGGCCAGGCCGATGGCGATGTCGCAGTAGCCGCTGAAGTGCAGGTAGATCCAGAGCACCTGGAGATGCGCGCAGAAGAACAGGACGGCGTAGCTCTGGACCCGCGCGGGCGCTTCGTAGTACCGCCCATCGACGACGATCTTCAGCACCAGTGGCAGCAGCACCGCGACGCAGAACACGTTCTTCATCAGCCCCAGCCCGATGCGCGCCAGGCCCGCCCCGACGTCCGCGCGCGTCCGGCGTTCGTGACAGCGCGCCAGGCCCGCCTGGAAGTCGTGGAAGCGCTCGATCGGTCCCTGCATGAGCGTCGGGCCGAAGGAGGCGAACGCGATGAAGTTCAGCAGCGTGCGCTCGGCGCGCGGGATCGTGTCGCGCTTCAACTCGGAGAAGTAGTGCATCATGCGGATCGTGAAGATCACGATCCCGTTGAGCTGTGGCACGAAGAAGACCGCGGCGAAAATCTGCGGCGGATGGGTCAGGAAGAAGCGCCACGAGCCGTCGCGTACGTTGAGTGGGAACAGCCAGCGCGCCCGGTCGAACAACTCGCTGTTGAAATCGCGCGTGATGTTGATCAAGCCGAGTGCCATCGAGCCGACGTACCAGCCACCCACACACAGAATGGCAGCCAACGGCGGCCCCCACTGCAGCACGTCCCGGCGTTTCGCTTCTACGGCGAAGCGCTCGCTCAACCAGTAGAACGTCACGCACATTGCCAGCCAGACCAGCGGATACACCGGCCCGAACAGGTAGCCGATGAAGATCAGGCTCGTGACGATGATGCCGATGCGCAGGTGCCGGCGCGGCAGCAGTAAGAGAATCGGCACGAGCGGCAGGAAGAGGATCACCATGAAACGGTCGGCGAAGATGTACGGCCAGAACTCCGCCAGCCAGTTCTCCCAGGACATCTGCCGGAGCATCTCCCGGAATGTCTGGCCGGTGGGCGGAGCTATCTGTGCCAGGATCGTGGCAGCCAACACGTGCATCTATTCAACTGTGTACCGGCAGAACCAGGCCGACGCCGCGCCAAGCCGCGTGCCGCGGACCAAACATACCCGCTGCGGTCGGGAAGGAAAAGGCGGATCAAGGCCGGGTTGTCGCGCCCCAGAAGGACCGCTAAACTCTGGTGGGTGTTCGCATGGTCGGCGGCAACAGCGCGAGCCCTCCGCCGCAGACCGCCTGAATGGATGTCACAGTTGAGGAAGGCCAAGCAGTCTGGACGACGCAGACGCAACGGCGCTGCGGCGCCGGCCCGGGACCGCGCCGCGCCGGCCGTCCCCCCCGTCGTCGGCTTCGTTTCGCTGGGTTGCGTGAAGAACCTGGTGGACTCCGAACGCATGCTGGCGCAGGTCGCCGAGTCCGGCGCGATCATCAGCCTGGACGAGTCGGCCGCCGACACAATTGTCGTCAACACGTGCGGCTTTCTGGGGGCCGCCCGCGACGAAGCCATGGCCGTCATTGCCGAACTGGCCGAGCGCAAGCGGCGCGGGGAACTGAAACGCATCGTGGTAGCCGGCTGCCTGGTACAGCGGGATGGCGAGCAGATTCGGGAGCGCGTCCCGGAAGTTGACGTGCTGGTGGGAGTACACAACCGCGCGGACGTGGCCCGCGCGGTCTGGCAGCGCCCGCGCGCCGCCGCGGTGGACTGCTACCTGGGCGACTATCACGCCCAGCCCTGGTCGGACCAGGGCCGGCTGCGTCTGACGCCCCGGCACTACGCTTACGTGCGCATCAGCGAGGGCTGCAACCAGAGATGCACCTTCTGCACCATACCGGCGATTCGCGGCCCGCTGCACAGCAAGAGCCCGGATGAGCTGGTGGCCGAGTGTCGCGAGCTGATCGCCGACGGGGCGCGCGAACTCGTGCTCATCGGACAGGACACGACCAGCTACGGCGCTGACATCGGCTACACGCCCGGGCTGGCCGGCCTGTTGCGGCGGCTGGACGGCGAATGCGCCGGAGCCCGCTGGCTGCGGCTGATGTACGTCTACCCGACGGTGCTGACGGACGAGATCCTGGCCGCCATCGCCGAGTGCCAGCGCGTGGTCAAGTACATTGACATTCCATTGCAGCACATCAACACGCGCATGCTGAAGTTGATGGGGCGGCGGATAACGCGCGCCCAGACTGAAGCGCTGCTGGGGCGCATCCGGGCGCGCATTCCGGACGTCGCCATTCGCACGACGATGATCGTTGGGTTCCCCGGCGAGACGGAGGCGGAGTTCGCGGAGCTGCTGGCCTTCATGCGGGACTTCGGCTTCGACGCGGCCGGGGCCTTCAAGTACTCGCACGAGCCGGAGACGCCGGCGGCGCGCCTGCCGGAGCCGCTTGACGAAGCCGAGAAGGCCGAGCGCTACGAGCACTTCATGCTGACCCAGCAGGAGTTGGCGTTGCGGGCGGCCCGGCGACGGGTGGGCCGGAGATTGGAGGTGCTGGTGGACGAGCGACAGGCGGACGGCGCGGCCGGGCGTCACGCCGGGCAGGCGCCGGAGGTGGACGCCCTGTGCCTGCTGCCGGGCGCGCCGCGCAAGCCGGGCGAGTTCATCCGAGCCGAGGTAATCGACACGCAGGGTTACGATCTGGTGGTGCGTCCGACCCGGCAGCGGCGTCCGCGTTAGCCGCCGGCCGGCGCGGCGGGCTATTCAGCCGGCGAAAAACGGTTATCCTGATAGGTGGTGCCGGTGGGTTGCCCGGCGGCGGCACGAGCCGTGGCGGGCGCGGCGGCGCGACTCGGAATCGGCGGCGCCGGGCGGGTACATTCCTGCCTGGGCGTCACGCACTGGCGGCAAGGATTTAGCACCATGAACTCAAGTGCACGGACTACTGACGAACTCCGGACGGCAACGCGCCCAGCGGCGCCACGGCCGCTCAAGGCGCTGGTGGAGCGCCTGCTGATTATCGGACTGGACGGGGCCACGTTCGACGTGCTGACGCCGCTGATGGACGACGGCCACATGCCCAACCTGCGGCGGTTCATCGCGGAGGGCGTGGCGGGCGTGTTGTATTCGACCAAGCCGCCCATCACGCCGGCGGCCTGGACGACCTTCATGACCGGCAAGGGCCCGGGTCAGCACGGCATTCTCGACTTCGAGAAATACGACGCCACCCACCACGAGCTGACCTTCAACAGCACGTACCAGATTCGCGAGAAGACCATCTGGGATCTGCTTAGTGAGAAGGGCCTGCGTGTCGGCAGCATCAACGTCCCGATGACCTTTCCGCCCCGCCCGGTCAACGGCTTCATGATCAGCGGCTTCGAGACGCCCAGCATCAAGGAGGACTTCACCTATCCCCGCGAGCTCAAGGACGAGATCTTCCAGCTCATCCCGAGCTACAACTACCGCACGAACTGGCAGCGCCGCGCGCTGGGCGGCCAGGACGTGCTGGCCACGAACCTCGACTACATCAGCCACAGCTTCGACCAGGGGCTCACGCTGACGCGCTACTGCGGCGACAAGTTCGGCTGGGACGTGCTGATGACGGTCTTCAAGCTGGTGGACAACGTCCAGCACAAAGCGTGGAAGTACCTGGATCCGAAGACGCGCGGCCACTACCCGCGCGAGGCGGCCATGGTGGCGCAGGTGTTCAAGCACCTGGACGACGTGCTGGGCGGCATGTTCGCCTACGCCGAGAGCAAGGGCGCCACCGTGCTGATCATGTCGGACCACGGGCACGGCAGCCTGGACGGCAAGGCCCAGCCTAACCTGCTGCTGCACAAGTGGGGCTACCTGCAACTGCGCAGTGCCTGGGAGCAGGCCGCCACCCGGACGGGCCACCTGTGGCACCGGTTGACCAAGGGGCGGGCCACGCGTTTCGAGCAGGGCAGCCGCGGCATCGAACGTGAGTTGGCGGTTGATTGGTCGCGCACACGGGCCTGTGTTATGCATGCCGGGATCTACGGCTACTTGTATATCAACCTCAAGGGTCGCGGGCCGCACGGCATCGTCGCGCCGGCCGACTACGAACCCCTGCGCGACGAGCTGATCCAGCGGCTGCTGAGCGTCCGCGCGCGTGACCGCGCGGGCCGCCCGCTCAACGTCTTCCCGGAAGTACATAAGACCGAGGAGCTGTATGGGTGCGACCGCAGCGAGAATCCGAATCTGCCGGACCTGTTGCTGGTACCCAACCCTGGGCTGGCGGTAGTGCGTAAGATTCGCAGCCGCCGGGCCGTGCGCTGGTGCGAATCCGCCCGGCTGGAGGGCACGCACCGCGACGAGGGCATCCTGGCCGCGGGCGGCCGCAACATTCAGCGCGGCGGGCGCAGCGAGGCCAACATTGTCGATATCGCCCCGACCATGCTCGCGGCCCTGGGCCTGCGCGTGCCGGTGGACATGGAAGGCCGCGTGCTGAGTGAGCTGTTCACCTCCGCGCCGGTTGTCGAACGCGAGCCGCCGCTGAAGAAGCCGGTCGACGAGGCGATCGAGGTATACAGCGACGAGGATCGGCGTCTGCTTGAGGAGCGTCTGAGCGAGCTGGGCTACCTGGAGTAACGCCGCCGCGGGCGGGACTACCGGTCACCGGCAAGCAGCGCGCGCAGGGCCTCGTTGAGCTTGTACAGCGGTTCCGCGCTCACCTGCGGTTCGGCCACGGTGCCACGCACGTGATACTGCACCAATTCCCGCCCGGTGGTTTCGAGCAGATCTGTCAGGACGGCCACGCGCGGCCAGTTCCGCGGATGGGCCCCCACCAGCAGCAGCGCGATTTCGTCCGTGCTCATGTTCCACGTGCCGTGGCCCACCAGGCGCAGGTCGCGGCTTTGCAGCTCGACGCGCGTCAGTTGCAGCTCAGCACCGGCCCACATGAAGCGCACCTCGGCCGTGTCGTATACGTCGGTCGTGCGCTCATCGGCCGCGGCCACCTTGGCCAATACGGGTGTATTCAGGATCGAGCCCCCGCGGATGCGCAGGCTCCCGCCGCCCCGCCGCGCGTCCACGTCTGACGCCCGACCGCGGAGGTATATGTGCCCGTCCAAGCGCCCCCGGCGGGGCGCCGCGGCGGGCTCTGCCTGGCCCGGCCAGAGCTGCTGTAGTGCGACGTCCTGCAGTGTCAGCGAAAGCTCGTAGTCCGAAGTCTCCGGCGAAATGTGCACATAGCCCAGCACGTCGCCGTCACACAATCGCCCGTGCAGATCATCCAGACGCACCCACGGTTCATCGGGGTTGTACTCGAGTTGGCCGGCCCAGTTCGCCAGTGGTCGGCCGGCTACTTCGCCGCGCTCCACGGCGAGACCGGCCTGCAACGCCACCTGGCCGTCGGGCCGCACGTGGCAGGTGCCCGCCAGTTGCCCAACCACGCCGGTCAGCGGCAGGCCCAGATCCAGTGTCCCAGAGTCGATCATGACGCGGCCCGCGAAGTCCCAGGTCGGGCGACCATCGTCCTCGAGCCGCACGCGGTCAAGATCGGCCCCCCACAGACCGCCGGCCTGCATGCGCTGGAGCAGCCGGGCCAATGGCGCCGGCAGCGCCGCGACCAGCGCTTCGGTCAGTTCCACTTGGGCGACGCGCAGGCTGAAGTCAGCCGCTCGCCCGGCGGTGTTCCACCGGAACCGCCCGTCAGCCGTCACAGCGCCGGCGGCCCCCTGGCGGGCGTTGAACTCATGCACGTCCAGGACATTGGCCGCCAAAGTGGCCCGCGCGCGGACGTCGCGCAACTCCACCGGCAACACCGCCGCGGCCATGCGCTCGGCGGCAATCTGCACCAGCGCGGCCGCCTTCGTCGCTCCGCCGGCCTCTTCCGCCGGCCCCACCTGGAGCGCCACGTCGCCCGTCCCCCCCAGCCCCAGCGCTGCCACCTGCTCACGCCACGCGGGCGGAACGAACTGCCGCACCAGTTCATCCAACGGAGCGGCGCTGACACGCACTTCCAGCACGGCTGACTCCGGCCCGTCCGGGCCGGACGGCAAGGTGCCGCCGATCTCCAGCCGCGCGGCCGCCTGCCGCGCCGAGAAGCTATGAATCAACTGACGTTCCGGCGTGACGGTCAGCCAGCCCTCACAGTCCGCCCACGATTGCCGGGGGTCGAACCCGGCGAGACTGCCGTCCTTGACGTGCACCGTGTACTCGGTCTCGTGCGCGCCGCGCAAGCCCACGCCCCGCACGCGCCCCCATACGTCGGCGCGACCTGTGAAGCTGATCTCGGCGACGGCTTCGCCCGGCAGGGCCCGCACCACCGCCCGCCGTTCCACCGGTACATCCTGGGCCTCGATCACCAGGTCAAGCTGCTCGGCGCCGCCCGCGACCGCCACGGTGCCCGCCAGCCGCACGGCCCCATCATCCAGGTAGCCGTGCAGTTCGTGTACGGTCACGACGCCGCCGGCAATCGTCACGGCGCCGTCCGCGCATTGCAGCCGCTGCTGCGTGTCAAGCGATAGGCTGCCGGCCCGCAGCCGGGCGTCCACGCGCACATCGGTCGGCTCGGACTTGGCGGCGTCGGGGGCCGCGTCCGCGCGCTGGAGGCGTACGAGCACGTCACATAGGCCGATGGGCGCCACCTCCGACCAGAGGCGCTGATACTCGGGCGGCAGCGCTGTGAACAGTTCGGCGTCCAGCGGCACGTTACTGCCGGCGAAGGTCAGGTCCAAGCCGGAAGCCCGCCGCGGGCGGTCGACCGTGCCGGTGGCACGCACGCGGGCCGAGCCGTGCCGCGCCACGAGGCCGTCCAGAACGATGCCGGCAGGCGAAAAACGCACGCGCCCGCGGACATCCTCGAACGGGTATGGGAAGTCGTCGTAGCGACAGCGGCAACCCAGCGGCTCCACCTCGCCCTCGAAGTGTAGAGCCGCACCGCCTGCTGCCGTCTCGCCGGAAGCGCGCTGGAACCGCAGCGACAAGTTAACCACCCCCTCAGGCTCGAAGTCGTTGAGAAAACCGTGCACGCCGCGCGGCAGATGCGGACTGAGCACGAAGTCCGCGTGCTCCTGCTTGGTGGGCAGCGCGCAGCGTTCGAGACGCAACTCACCCTCCAGCGGACCGTCCAGCACGGGTGGCCACGCTGTCAACTGCGACGGCCGCGCGTCCAGGCTGATCGCCACGGGGGCTCCATTCAGACGCCCCGCCCCATGTACAACGACCTGCCCCCCCCCATCCGGACTGCTGGTCAACTCCAGCGCGATCCGCGCGTCCGACACCTGGGCGAAACGCCGCGACGGCGACGATCCGACGTCGCTTGCCTCGACCGGCAGAGCGCAACGACCATCCGCGATACTTAGTCGGGCGGTTTCCAGATGCGGGGCCCGAAATGCCGGCGACGCCTCGTCCGCCCCCAGACTACCCAGGCTCAGGGCGAGGTGCTCGACACGCACGCGCCCACGGATCACCCACTGGGCGAACGTGTCCGCCAGCGTCCGGGGCAAGACTGCCGCCGCACTCTCCAGGTCCAGCCAGCCGGTCGCCAGCTCGCCCACCGCCGTCTCGGTGTCCCAGCTCAACTCAGCCAGGGCCACATCGCCGCCGCCCACCTGCACGAGCCGGGCGTGATACCCGGCCCCGCGCGGGGCGGCGTAACCCGTGACGCGCCATTGGCGTACGAGCTGCGGCGCGCCCTCCGTGACAGCCAACAGCCGCACATAGCCGCTGGCAAGGTGGATTGTCGGCCAACTGGCCGCGCCGGCAACCTGCGGCAGCAATGCCAGCCAGCGCCCCGTGCGCGTGCCGGATTCGGCGTCCGGTGTAGCTCCCGGCGGCTGGCATAGCAGCGCCAAATCGGCCTCGTGCAGCACCACCTGCCGCACGCGCGGCCGGCCGGTCGCTAACTCGAACGGGTTACAGCGGATACAGGCGCGCGCCACGCGTAGCCGGGCGCTCAGGCGGCCTTCCCCCGGCTCGGCCGCTGCCTGCGAGCCGGACCGCAAACCAAGGTCCACATCCAGCAACTCCAGGCCGTCGCTGAACGAGAAGGAGACGGCGCCGATGTTGCCAACGTCAATGTCCGCCGCCGCGAGCAAACCGACTACCGCCGCATGCAGCCGTGCGGGGCGCGTAAGGTAGAGGTACGCCGACGTTGCGAAGACTAGGCCGGCGACCATGGTCCATATGAACAGCCTCAGCCAGCGCCTCAGACTCCGCTTCATAAGGGGATTCTGTCACGCCGCGCCGGCCCTGCATAGCTGACCAGAGAGGAAAACTGGGGCGGCGGTCGGCCGCGCGGCCGAACAAGCGGCCAGCCGCACGCCCATCGGCGGCAGCGAGACCGCAAACGATTTCTTGACATACTCTTATCCGAAATCTGTGGGCGGGTGGCGTGGCGGGACTCTTGGGAAGGCGTATTCTGCCGGTGAGAGCGCGGTATGGGGAGCGGCGGTCAACCCGGCCCTCCCGCCGTAGTCGCCAATGTTGTAGCAGGCGACGGCGACCCACGGAATTGCAGTACTTGTCAGAAGATGGCGTGCGGCAGCGCCCGCGGACGGAGGTGCATATGCTGAGCAGAGCGAAGGTGAAACTGGCGGCTGGGGCACGTGTGCGAGTGAGAACCCCGGGGCGGCCCCCGGAGTGGGCCAGTTGGGAGCCCTGTCAGCGCACGTCCAACTCGGTCAAGAAGCGCCTCCGCGAACTGTTCTTCAGCGGCGACCGTCGTGTCGCCGGCACCGTGGTATACATAGCAAGCGAGGCATTGCGGGACCGACTGCGGGCGCAAGGACGTGTCAAGATCGAGCTGCGCGATCCGGCCGGATCGACCGTTGTCATCGTTGCTGACGCCGGTAACCTCATCGCAGCGTAAGTTACATCGTTTCAGGAGGTTGGCGACTGCCAGCCGTGATCGGCCGGCGCCGGCGGCACGCGCGGCAGCACGACGTGCGCCGTTGTGCCTTCCCCGGCAACACTCTCAAGCCAGACCCGGCCACCGTGCCCTTCGATGATCCGATAAGCACGGGCCAGCCCCAGGCCGCGCCCCCGGCCGGCGTTGCGGTGCGAGAAGAACGGATCAAAAGCCCGCTGCAGAACCGCCGGCGTCATCCCGCAGCCCGTGTCGCGCACCGAAATCTCAACCAGCCCTTCAGTAACCGATGGCTGACAACGGATCGCGATTGACCCTCCCGTGGTCGAAACCGCGTCCACTGCGTTGCTGATCAGCTCGTTAAGCACGGTCCGGAGCTGGTCGCGGTCACCCCGAATGGTCAGCGGATCGGCGGCGCGCCGCGGGGCCGCGCCGGGCGCAGTCATCCGCACTTCAAGCTCGAGCGCCGCGTCGCCCAGCTCGGCGCGCTGCAACCAATCGGCCCGCACTTCCTCCAACAACTCCGGAATGGAAACGGGCGCCAGCGTCGGCGGGCGCGGCCGCGCGAAATCCATCAAGGCCGAGACGATCGCGCTGCACTCATGGGCCTTGCCGCGAATCTGGTCGAGTGCCCGCAGGACGTCCGGGGCCTGGAGCGACTGCGTCAACATCTGGGCCCGACCCGAGATCACGGTTAGCGGCCCGTTCAACTCGTGCGCCGCGCCGGCCGCCATCTCCGCGATCATCGAGAGCGTTCGCGACCTCAGCAGTTCCACTTGCGCCTGCTGCAACCGCCGGTTAGTCTGGGCCAGGTCATCAGCCAGGCGCCGCGCGTCCACCTGGGCATTGGCCCGGCCGAGCGCCAGGGCCAGGCTCGCGACGAAAGACCTGAGGTCGTCAGCCTCGGGAGCCAGCCGGCCGCGCTCGTCGGCCTCCGAGCAGAAGACCACCCCGCCCACAAGCTGCTGGTCATGCACCACGGGAATGAGCCAGGCCGTGGCGCGCCCCAGATCATCGAAAGCCGGCTCCAGCATGCGACACAAGGACGGCGGGGCCTCGGACACCACTAAGCTCGCCAAGTCACCGGGGCTGGACAGCCACTCCTGCATGTCACTCGGCACGCGCTGCGCCAGGCGCCCGCCGCGGCCGGTCTCGTCGTGAACCCAGCACAGATCCACCGCCGCGTGGTGCTCGCGCAAGCCAAACGCGCCCACGCGCGGCCGCTGTAGCGCAACGACGGCTGCCGCCGCCATAGCCGCGACAACCGCGGGAGGATCCGAGGTGGCATCGAGAAGCTGATCGAAATGACTGATGGCGCGGAAGTAACGGGCGCCGGCGGCGAGCTTGCGGCTGCTAACCGACAGTTCGGTATTCAGGCGGCCCAACTCGGTGTTTGCGCGCGTAATCGCCTGCAGATACACGGCTTCGGGCGCCTGCGTCCCCAAGCCCAGAATCTGGGCGTGCGTAACGACGTCGCCAACCAGGTTCGCCACCACGTGCTCGATCTGCTGGGCCGAGAAGTTGAAGCGCTCCGCCACGTGTGGCGAGTGCTCATAGAACATGTGGTTGCCGGAATAGCCGATGCGCTGCTCGCGCGCCAGCGTGTCGGCCAACTGCACGATGCCGACCAGCATCGGCTTGGCGACCGAGCTCGGCAGCGTCTCGGCTCCCAGATGGTGCAGCCAGATTGCGTCGCGCAGCTCGCGTGGCAAGTGCCAGCGCTCCGCCAGGCGGCGCCCCGCCACCGTGTGATCCGTACCCAGAACCGAGCGCTCGAAGTCCGCAATGTCCCGCCGGGAGTGGTTGGCATGCGCCGCCGCCCGGTCGTACGCCTTCGGAAAGACCGTGCTGAGCGCCACCTTGCCGAGGTCGTGCAGCAGGCCGGCCACGAACGCTTCGGCCGGGTCAACGTGGAGGTCCCGGCGCGCCTCTGCCAGTCGCCGTGCCGCGCATGCCACCGCCAGGGCGTGCTTCCAGAACTCGTACCGATCGAAAGCGTAGACGCCGTTCCCTGGCGCCGCACCGGCCAGGCATTCGAAAACGCTCACGGCCAGAACGATGCTGCGGATTGGGCCGAAGCCCAGCAGTGGAACGGCCTTTTCGAGAGTGGTGACGGGAGCGCTCACGCCCGCCCACGCCGACCCGGCGACCGACAGAATCTTCGCGGTCAGCGACTGGTCGGCCTGCAGCAGCCGAACGACGTCAGCGGCGGAGCTATGCCCGTCCGTCGTGATCTGGAGCAACCTGACCGCAATGGGCGACAGGGTCGGCAGGCGGTCCAGGTGCGTCAGTACCAACTCGGGGTCAGGCTTCTCTCCCTCTCCGCTGGTATTGCTACGCCCGCGCAGCTCGTCCACTCACCAATTCCATTATACGAGTGACCAACTGCTCAATGCTGAACGGCTTCTGGAGGAAGTCGTCCGCACCATCCGCATATAGCTTGTCCACGTCCTGCCGGTCCACCACACCCGAAACGATGATCACCTTCACATCCTTCAGAGACTCGTCCGAGCGGATGCTCCGGCAGACAGCGTTACCGTTGATATCCGGCAGCATGTAGTCCAGGACGATAACGTCCGGGAGGAACTCGCGCGTCCGCAGACCGGCATCGAAACCGGTTGCGGCCGTCTGGACCTCGAAGCGGCCGTCCCGCTCCAGCAACTCTACCAGCATCTCCACGATCGCCGGATCATCATCCACGACCAGCACCCGCGTCTTGCCCATCTCGAGCCGATCCAGCGGGATCGTATGTTCCTTCATGAAGTGGATTAGGCTGTCACGCGGGATGCGCCGAAACCGTGAGCCCGGAACGCGAAAACCCTTCAACCGGCCGCTGTCAAAACAGCGGATCACCGTCTGCTGGCTCAGGTTGCAGATCTCCGCAACCTCACCAGTGGTGAAGACGCTCTTCAGCAGGCCCGTCTTGTCTCGGTTGTTCCTGGCCATCTCACGTCCAAATCTTTCCTATATACCCTACTTTCACAATAATAGCATATTGGGGTTGATTTGGCAACCCTCGCAGCCATGTTTATGGACCCGCCGTTAACGTTCAGTTGTCGGCGCGCGCGTGGGCCGCTAACTGGACGAGAAGAATCGAGACATCCGTCGGATGAATTCCGCTGACGCGGGCCGCCTGACCGACGCTGCGGGGGCGCACCGCCTCCCAGCGCTCCCGGGCCTCACGCCTTAAATGCTTAACATGTCCATAGTTAAAGTCGGAAGGAATCGGCCGTTGCTCAAGTGCCTCGGCCTGTGCCATTAGCCGCCGCTGACGTTCAAGGTATCCGGCGTACTTTACTTCAACTAACACACTGGCCCACGCGTCCAGGTCTGCGGCGAGCGGCCGCAGCTCAGCGAACATACCCACAAATCTCCGACCGTCCTCGTCCGGCCGCCGGAGCCACTCACTGAGTGTCCGGCCTTCGCATCGGAGCCGACGGAGCGCCTCCCGCAACCGCTCCCGCCGCGCCTCCTTCTCCCGGAAGCGCTCCCAGCGGGCGTCATCCACCAAGCCCACCTCGCGGCCCAGACGCGTCAGGCGCGAGTCCGCATTGTCGATACGCAGGTGCATGCGATGCTCGGCGCGCGACGTGAACATCCGGTATGGCTCTGTCACACCGCGAGTTACGAGATCATCAATCATCACGCCGATGTACGCGTCGCCGCGCCCGAGCACCACGGGCTCCCGACCCGCAACGAACCGGGCCGCGTTGATACCTGCGACGAGGCCCTGCCCGGCCGCCTCCTCATAACCGCTGGTCCCATTGATTTGGCCGGCACTGAAGAGACCGCGCAGGCACTTCACCATCAGCGCCGCGTCGATCTGCTCCGGCGGAATGAAGTCGTACTCGATCGCATATCCCCACTGCACGATCCGAGCGCGGTCCAGGCCCGGGATGGATGCTACCAGCCGCTCTTGAGTATCAGCGGGCAGTGACGTGCTCAGGCCATTGAGGTAGATACGCTCGCTATTGCGACCCTCCGGCTCCAGAAAAAGCTGGTGCGAGGCCTTGTCGGGGAAGCGGACGACCTTGTCCTCGATGCTCGGGCAATAGCGCGGCCCGCGCGAGCTGATCTGCCCCGTGAACAAAGGTGCGCGCTCCAGGTTGGCGCGGATCAAGTCGTGCATGCTGGCGTTGGTCGCGGTCAGCCAACACGGAACTTGTTCAACCGACAGCCGATCGGTCATGGCCGACATCGGAACCGGTTCCGGGTCGCCGTGCTGTTCGGCGAGGGTGGAGTAGTCGATGGTGTCGCGGGCGATGCGCGGGGGCGTGCCGGTTTTGAGGCGGCCGAGGCGGACGCCGAGCGATTCGAGCGAATCGCTGAGGCCGTTGGCGGCGGCTTCGCCGACGCGGCCGCCGGGGGTCCGCTGCTCGCCGGTGTGCATGAGCCCGCGCAGGAAGGTGCCAGCGGTGATGACTAAGGCGGAGGCGGTTAGTCGGCGGCCGTCGGCCAGGACTACGCCCGCTACGCGCCGACCGTGCTGCGAGGCAGACGCGTCCTCCGCCAACAGTGCTTCGGCGCCCCCCTCGATGATTTCGAGATCGGGGCAGTGCTCCAGGCGGCGGCGCAGGGCGGCAGGGTAAGCGTCGCTATCGATCTGTGCCCTGGGGGCCCAGACGGCCGGTCCCTTTCGCCGGTTGAGCACACGGAACTGGATGCCGGTCTCGTCCGTGACCAGCCCCATCAGGCCGCCAAGCGCGTCCACTTCGCGGACGATCTGTCCCTTTCCGATTCCGCCGATGGCCGGGTTGCAGGATGGCCGGCCAATGGCCAGGGTGTCGAATGTGACGAGGGCGGTCGCCGCACCAAGGCGTGCGGCAGCCCAGGCGGCCTCGGCGCCGGCGTGTCCGCCGCCGACGACGATCACGTCGTATCGCCCCGAGCCCATCGGTCTCCTTTCGACGTCCGGCGTTGTGCTTTCGGCGGCGTGCACCGAGACACGTCTAATCCCGTGTGATAGTTTACTCGGTGAGTGGCGTCGGCGATGCGGTGGCAGGCGTGACAGCGGCGCGGGCATGTTGACATATCATGATATGCAGATATATTAACAGGTACTGGAGCCGGGCGGCGGCCCGCCGAAACGCTGTGGCCGGCGTCCCATGCGGACAGCCGGCCAGCCGCGGCGCCCGGCTCGATGAAGACTCGGCCCGTTACTTGCGAAGGTGAGTGATGGCAACTAAGCAGAATGGCGGCAAAGCGGGAACGGCTTGGCGCACAGTGGGCACCGGCGTCGGCTTCACGGCCATCGTGGTCATACTGCTGTTGTGGCTGGCCGGCGTATTCGAACCAAAGGTGAATGGCACTGCCGCTGCGGTGGCAGTGGCGGCCGGCCGGCCGCTGGATGGGCGTACGACGGTTCCGGCGCGGCTCGTGACGCTGCCGGCCACGGAGGCGGCCGTTGGGTCCATCCGGGCCGTGCACGAATCCGCGGTCGCAGCCAAGCTCTTGGCGAAGGTGGTGGAAGTGAACGTGCAGGCCGGTCAGGCCGTGCGCGCGGGTGACGTCCTGGTGCGCCTCGACGACGAGGACTTGCAGGCGCGTCTGCGGCAGGCCGAGGCGACTTTCGCAGCCGCCCAAGCCGCGCGCCGACAGGCTGAGATCGAGTTCCAACGGCTGGACGGCCTGTACAAGCAGGAGCACGCCACAAAGCTCGAATGGGAGCGCGCCCAGACTGAGCTGGAGACCGCGGCGGCCGGCGTGGAGCGCGCCGCGCAGGCCGCCCGCGAGGCCGATACCATCCTCAGCTACGCGACGATACGCAGTCCGCTAGATGGCATCATCGTGGACAAACGCGTGGAGGTCGGCGACACCGCCACCCCCGGACAAGTGCTGCTGACGCTGTATGATCCGACGCGCATGCAGTTGATCGCGCGCGTGCGCGAGTCGTTGACGCAGCGCTTGCAGGTGGGGCAGGACATTGACGTGCACGTCAGTGCGTTGGGCAAGACCTGCGCGGGGCGCATCAGCGAGATCGTGCCGGAGGCCGAGGCCGCCAGCCGCACGTTCTCGGTCAAGGTGACGGGGCCGTGTCCGGAAGGCGTTTACACCGGCATGTTCGGCCGGCTGCTGATTCCGCTCGACGATGAGCAGGTGTTGTTGATTCCGGAAGCGGCGGTGCGGCGCATCGGCCAACTCAATGTCGTGGACGTCGTGGCGCCGGCCCCGGACGAGGCGCATGCTGAGCCACGTGTCCAACGCCGCACCGTGCAATTGGGGCGTGTCTTCGGCGAGGACATCGAGGTCTTGACGGGCTTGCGGCCGGGGGAACTGGTTGCTCTGGGGACAGGCGCGGCGGCGTTGCCGTAGCGGGGGCCCGCTGGGGCAGAGGTTCAGAAGAATGGCTGAGCATGGCAAGAGCGGTGACCGGCAGCATGGGTTTACGAATGCCGTCGTGCGGGTCTTCCTGCACTCGAACCTGGCGCTGATCCTGCTGCTGATTGCGGCCGCGCTGGGGGCCACGGCGTTGCTGGTGACGCCGCGCGAGGAAGATCCGCAGATCATCGTTCCGCTGGCGGATGTGTATGTCAGCTTCCCCGGGCATGGGGCGGCGGAAGTCGAGCAGTTGGTGGCGACGCCACTGGAGAAGCTGCTCTACCAGATCGACGGGGTCGAGTACGTCTACTCGATGTCACGGGCGGACGAGGCCGTCATCACGGTGCGGTTTTACGTAGGCGAGGACCGCGAGCGCAGCCTCGTCAAGCTGTACAAGCGCATCGACGAGCACGTGGACCTGGTGCCGCCGGGCGTGGCCGGCTGGGTCGTCAAGCCGGTCGAGATCGACGACGTGCCGATTGTCACGCTGACGCTCGCGAGCGACGCGACCGACGAGCACGCGCTGCGGCGGATCGGCGAGGAGGTCGTTGAACGACTGGCGGCGGTGGAGAACGTCTCGCGTGCTTATGTTGTCGGCGGCCAGCCGCGCGTAGCCCAGGTCTACCTGGATCCGGAGCGCCTGCAAGCGTACAACGTGTCGGTGCTGGAGGTTCGGCGGGCGATCGAGGTCACCAACATCACGCAGACGGCGGGCGAGTTTGCCAAACATGACATCACGTTTCGGGTTGAGGCCGGGCGCGCCTTCGAGAGGGTGGAAGAGCTGCGCGACCTGGTTGTCGGCGTTTCTGACGACCGGCCGGTTTTCCTGAAGGACGTGGCCGACGTCACGGACGGTCCGGCCGAGGCCGACAGCTATGTGCGGCACGGCTGGGGAGCGGCGCGCGGCTTCGAGGTACACGCCGGCGCCACCGGCACGCTGATCGGTCCAGCCGCGCCGCAGTCGGATGAACCGGTGCTGTCGCGTCCGGCGGTCACGCTGGCCCTGGCGAAGAAGAAGGGCACGAACGCGGTCTGGGTGGCGCAGGATGTGATTCGCGCTGCGCAAGCGCTGCGCGCGGACGTGATCCCGGATGACGTCGAGCTGGTGATTACGCGCAACTATGGGCTGACCGCGGACGACAAGGTCAACGAACTCGTGGAGGCGTTGGCCGTCGCGGTGTTCATTGTCATTGCGTTGCTGACGCTCGGCCTGGGGTGGCGCGAAGCGCTGATAGTGGCGGTGGCGGTGCCGGTCGTCTTCGGCCTGACGCTGACGGTCAACCTGGTGGCGGGCTACACGATCAACCGCGTAACGCTGTTCGCGCTGATCCTGTCGCTGGGGCTGCTGGTTGATGACCCGATCGTGGACGTGGAGAACATCACGCGGCACTTCCGGCTGCGCGGGCGAGCCACACGCCAGATCGTGCTCGAGGCGGTGGCGGAGATTCGCCCGCCGCTGATCACGGCCACGCTGGCCGTGATAGTCTCCTTCCTGCCCATGTTCTTCATAACCGGCATGATGGGGCCGTACATGCGCCCCATGGCCTTGAACGTGCCCATCACCATGGTGATGTCCATGGTTGTGGCGTTCACTATTACGCCCTGGCTGGCGTTCCACGTGCTCAAGCGGCAGCACTGCGCGGGGCAACCGGCGGCGGGCAGCGGTTCGGCCACTGAGCCCGCGGCCGAAGAGGATGACCCGGAGCTGGTTCGCCGCAGCGGGCTGTATCGGTTGTTCGCACCGCTGATGCGGCCCTTGCTCAACTCGCGTCTGGCCGCCTGGGGCTTCTTGGGCACGATGGGGCTGCTGCTGGTGGTGGCGGCGGGGCTGGCCGCGACGCGGCGCGTGCCGCTGAAGATGCTCCCGTTCGACAACAAGAACGAGCTGCTGCTCGTGCTCGACTTCGACGAGGGCACGACGCTCGAACGCGCGGATGCGGCGGTGCGCGACTTCGAGCAGTACCTCGCGGCCGTCCCGGAGGTCACCGATTTCACCTCCTACGTGGGCCTGCCCTCGCCGATGGACTTCAACGGCCTGGTACGGCACTACTACCTGCGGCGCGGGCCGACCGTCGCCGAGATCCGCATGAACCTGGTCGGCAAGCGGAACCGTCGGCAGCAGAGCCACGGCCTGGGGCTGCGGATGCGCGACGATGTTACGGCGATTGCGGAGCGGCACGGCGCGAATCTGAAGATCGTGGAGGTGCCGCCGGGACCGCCCGTCATCGCGACGCTGGTCGCCGAAGTGTACGGCCAGCCGGACCATACTTACGCGGATCTCATGTCGGCGGCCAAGACGGTGCGGGCCCGGCTGGAGCGCGAGCCGTTCGTCGTCGATGTGGACGATATGGTCGCGGCGGACAGCCGCAAGGTGGTCTTTGTCGCCGACCGGGAGAAGGCGGCGCTGAGCGGCGTGTCGGTGGCGGAAATCGCGGCGACGCTGGAGGCGGCGCTGGGCGGCGCGACGGCGGGGCTGCTGCACGCCGAGCGTGAACGCAGCCCGCTGCGCATCGAGTTGCGTCTGCCGCGTGCTCAGCGGTCCGGCACGGCCGAGTTGGCCAACCTGCACGTCAAGGGCGGTACCGGCCAACTCGTGCCGCTGGCGGAATTGGGCCGCTGGGACGAGCAACTGGCCGACAAGACGATCTATCACAAGAACCTGCGGCCGGTCGTGTACGTCTTCGGCGAGACGGCCGGTCGGCCGCCGGCCGAGGCGATTGTGGATATCCAGGCGGACTTCGCCGGGCACGGGCCGGTGGGAGTACCGGAAGCGGCCGGCATCGGCAGCGGGGAGGTCGCGGAGGTGCCGGCGCGGCCGCTGGGGGCGCGTACGTTCCTGAACAACGGCAGCGGCATCGCGTGGTCGCTGCCGCCGGGGATCGCGGTGGATTTCGCGGGTGAAGGCGAGTGGGACATAACGCTCCGGGTGTTCCGCGACCTGGGGCTGGCTTTCGCGGCGGCGCTGGTGGCGATCTACATTTTGCTGGTGAGCCAGACGGGCTCGTTTGCGATTCCGGTGGTGTTGATGCTGGCGATACCGCTGACGGTCATCGGCATCATGCCGGGCTTCTGGTTGTTGAACGCGCTGGTCGGCGGTCAGGTCGGGCCTTACGCCGATCCGGTGTTCTTCACGGCGACCGGCATGATCGGGATGATCGCGCTGGCGGGCATCGTCACGCGGCAGGCGGTCATCATCGTCGATTTCGTGCACCTGTCGCTGCAGCGCGGGCGCTCGCTGTACGATGCGATTATGGAAAGCTGCGTGGTGCGGCTGCGGCCGATTCTGCTGACCGTCGGGACGGCAATGCTGTCGGCGGCGCCGATCGCGCTCGATCCGATTTTCTCCGGGCTGGCCTGGGCCCTGATTTTCGGGTTGTTTGCGTCAACCGTGTTCACGCTGTTCGTGATTCCGGTGACGTACTGGCTGGTCTACCGGAACCGGCCGGGGCACGGGCTGCCGGTCATGGAGCCGGGCGCGTAGCGGCCGCGGCCGGGCAAAAGCGCGGGCTGGGCAGCCGCTTGAGGACGGCGCGGGGTTGCCGGCTGCTGATCTGGCTGTCAGCGGTCGGCCGGTTCTCGTTGGTGCGGCGGACGCGGCATCTCGCCGGTCCTCGGCGTTCAACGCCGGCCGCCCGCCCCGCCGGGCAGCTTCGGGGTCCGTACAACCGCTACTGCGGACAGGCGCGGGGTGGAGGCGACCGGCACGCTGAGCCGCGGCCTGGCCCACGGAGCGACTGCCCAAGCCCCCGCCGGGCCAGTGTACGGCCGCAGATTTCCTGTTAGAATGGCCGCCTTATTTGATCACGCACCCGGCAGGGTCAGCAGCCGCGCGGCGGTCTGGCCCGCCCAGAGAGTTAGGAAACCATGGCGAACAAACCCACCGTCATCGTGGTCGGCGGCGGCCTCGGCGGTTTGTGGGCGACGCTCCGCGTCGTTGAAAGCGGCCTGCCGGTCAAGCTGTTCTCGCTCTTCCCCGTCAAACGCTCACACTCGGCCTGTGCCCAGGGCGGCATCAACGCCGTCCTGGACGTCAAGGGCCAGCACGACTCCATCAACCAGCACATCGTGGACACGATCAAGGGCGGCGACTACCTCGCCGACCAGCCCCCTATCCGCAGCATGTGCGAGGATGCCCCCGGCCTGATCCGCACTTTCGACCGCATGGGCGTCACCTTCAGCCGCACGCCCGAAGGGATCATGGACCAGCGGCTGTTCGGCGGCGTCAAGAATCGCCGCACGTGTTTCGCCGGCGCTACGACCGGGCAGCAGTTGCTGTACGCCGTCGATGAGCAGGTTCGCGCCCGCGAGGTCGGCGGGCTGGTCAGCAAGTACGAGGGCTGGGACTTCCTGTCGCTGGTGCTGGACAATGCCGGCGTCTGCCGCGGCATCACCGCCATGGACCTGGTCACCATGGAGGTCAAGGTCTTCCGGGCCGACGCCGTGATCCTGGCCACCGGCGGACTGGCGCTTACGTACGGCCGCTCGACCATGTCGAGCAACTCGACCGGCGCCCCGGCCGCCCGGGTCTACCAGCAGGGTGCCAGGTTTGCCAACGGCGAGTTCATCCAGTTCCACCCCACCGGCATCCCGGGACACGACAAGAACCGTCTGATGTCCGAGGCCTGCCGCGGCGAGGGCGGCCGCATCTGGGTGCCGAAGCAGGCCGGCGACCAGCGTGACCCGCGTCAGATTCCCGAGGCCGAGCGCTTCTACTTCCTGGAAGAGTGGTACCCCGCCTACGGCAACACCGTGCCGCGTGATGTCGCGTCGCGCGCCATCTGCCGCGCCGTGCGGCACATGGGCCTGGGTCTCGGTGGGCAGGACATGGTCTATCTCGACCTGACGCACCAGCCGCGTGATTTCCTGGAGCGGCGTCTGGGCGGCATTCTGGAAATGTACCGCACGTTCATGGGCGAGGATCCCTGTGACGTGCCGATGAAGATCTTCCCGGCCACGCACTACTCGATGGGCGGGCTGTGGGTTGACTATGACACGACGGTGGACGCTGCCGGCGCGGCGCGGATGACGCGGGTGCATCCGCGCAACCACGCTACCAACATCCCGGGGCTGTACGCCTGCGGCGAGTGTGATTACGCGTACCACGGCGCCAACCGCCTGGGGGCCAACTCGCTGCTAAGTGCTTCGTATAGCGGGCGCGTGGCGGGCGAGGCCAGCGTCGCCTACGTCAAGAACCTCGGCAAGAGCAACGGCGCGCTGCCGGACAGCCTCTTTGACGGCGAGCGCCAGCGCCAGGAAGAGCTCAATCAGCAGATTCTGTCGCGCGACCGCGGAGAGAATCCGTTCGCGCTGCACCGCGATTGTGGCGACCTGATGCGCGCCCGCGTCTTTGTCGAGCGCGACAATGCCGGTCTGGACGAGGCCCTGGCCGGCTTGCAGACGCTCAAGGAGCGGGCGGCACGCGTGGCCCTGGACGATGACAGCCGCTGGTCCAACCAGTCGCTGTCCTGGGCCCGGCAGGTGCAGGACATGATCGTGCTGGCTGAGGTAATCGCCAAGTGCGCTCGCCAGCGCGACGAGTGTCGCGGCTCGCATTACAAGGCCGAGTTTGAGTTGAAGGTGCCCGAGGGCAAGTTCGAGGGCGATCCCGAATACGAAGAGTACAAGGCCAGGTGGAAGGCCAACAACGACAAGTGGCTCAAGCACACCATCGTGACGCACACGGCCGCCGGTCCGGAGATTTCGTACAAGCCGGTCGACACGGCGGTGTTGCCGCCGGAAAAGCCGCGGGATTATCGCTAAATGCAGACCTTGACACCACATACATGCGACGGATGCGCGGATCACTGCGGGCTGTGTGGGCCCGGCCGGTCGCGGTTTGGCCGTCGATGGGTGGCGTGCTCTGAACGTGGATGAGTATTCGCTTCGCGAGGTTCACAGGATGCCCAGCGAGATTCATTTCAAGATACGGCGCCAGGAGAAGCCCGGCGCCGCGCCGTACTGGGAAGAGTTCAAGATGCCCTATGCCCCGGGGCACAACGTCGTCTCCGCGCTCATGTACCTGCGGGAGCATCCCGTCAACGTGCGCGGCGAGCGCGTCCGGCCGGTGGTGTGGGATTCGAACTGCATGGAAGAGGTCTGCGGCGCGTGCTCGATGATCATCAACGGCCGCGTGCGGCAAGCGTGTTCAGCGCTGATCGATAAGCTCAACCAGCCCATTGTGCTGGAACCGATGGCGAAGTTCCCGATCGTGCGTGACCTGCTCGTGGACCGCGAGAAGATGTTCGCCGCGCTGCTCACGGTGAAGGCCTGGGTGCCGATCGACGGCTCACACGACATTCACCAGCACGCCCCGATCATCTCGCCGGTGGAACAAGATGTGCGTTACATCTTCAGCCGCTGCATGACGTGCGGCTGCTGCATGGAGGCGTGCCCACAGTACCACGATGGCGTGGATTTCATCGGACCGGCGCCGCTCGGGCAGGTCCAACTCCACAACACGCACCCCACCGGGGCCTACTTCAAGCAGGACCGCCTGCACGTGCTGATGGAGAAGGGCGGCATCGCCGGCTGCGGCAACGCGCAGAATTGCGCCAAGGTCTGCCCCAAGGACATCCCGCTAACTGAGGCGATCGGCGATTTGGGGCGTCAGACGACGTCGCAGTGGCTGCGCGACCTGTTCATGGCGTAGCCGCCGACTTGTACGAAACGAGTGGAATGGAACTGTCCGGGCCGACAGCCTAATCGTTGCCGGCCCGGTTTGCTGTGCCTCACGCCCGCGGGTTGGCCAGCCGGCCCAGGAACAGCACACTGCCGGAACGCACATCACGGATCAGGAACAGGAACGGGCGGTCGGCCCGAAATACCGGCCGCTCGGTCGGCGCTGCCCGGATCTTCTGCACAACAGCCGTCGCGCCGGCGGCCTCAGTCCCCTGCTCGTTGACCTCCACGAACGCCTCGTGCAAGACGGCGCCAATGTACAGGTCGCGCGTCCCGTCCATCCCGGAGAAATCCGCCGCGCCGGCCCGGAACGCGTCGCGCATCCCCATTGCCTGCAACGTGTTATCCAGCCGCACGGCTGACCGCAGCATGAAACGCGGCAAGAACACCTGCACCTCGCGCTGGCGGAGCGAACTCAGTAGCTCGGCCAGGCGCGGCGGTTCGAGCGAGCCTTCCAGAGCCGGCAAGCCATCGGCCGCGCGTGGCAGCAGAACGACCATGCTCAGACGCTCGCCGGCGTACGGTAACTCCAGTACTTGCAGGCCGTTACGCTCCAGATACGCCATTTCGCCGGTCTGATGCATCAGCGGCACGCTCACCTGTGTCCCGTCGGCCAGCGTGAAAGGCGCTTCGCGCGTAGCGCGCTCCTCGAAACGCCGGGCCCACTGCCCCTTGAAGTAGATCGCGTTGGTAAGCACCAGGCGCGTCTGGGCATCCAGTATGCCCGGCGGAATCAGCTCACGGATCTTGTCCTCGGTGCGCTGGGCCACCCACGTGTTGATGCTTTGCCGGGCCGGCTCGAGTGCGTTGACGAAGTCGACCGTGTGCAGGCCGGCCGCATATTGTGTCTGGCCGATCTGGAGAAACTCCGGCAGGAACGAGTAACCCTGGTGCAGCCAGAGCGCGTTGGCGAGCTTAAGTCGATAGCCGTCGGCTTCCGGGAGCGGTTCCAGCCCGTGCAGCAGCTTGGCAAACGCCGCATGCAACTGGTCGCCTTCCGCCGCGAAGTGCAGCGTGCGGGCCATTTCCGTCGCCGTGTTGCCGCGCGCCCCGGCGTAGGTCATGGCCAGGGCCGTCGAGATGCTGAGCGGCGACGTGAACAGGTTGTCCGCGGGCGCGGCGGTGAGCTGGCGGTGCAGCTCGAGCGCAAACTGCGTATTTCCCTTGGCTAATGTCATTTCTTCATCCGTCGGCGGCGCCGGCTCATTTGCCGGCGGCGGCTCGGCGGCCGCCGTGCTGGCACCCAGAACAGCCACGATCAGTATTAGCGCGATACGAGTAGTCATCTGCAAGACCTCCCAACTTCACGGTCAAGAAATCGTCTTCCACCGGCGCGGCCGCATGCTCAAGGCGTCCGTGCGCGGGCCCACGGCTTCCGCGGCAAGCGTGCGGGCGCGCCGAAGTGTCATGGTGATTCTACTGGATTCTATGCGGCCGAAGTGATACGGTAGCCGGTGTATAGGGGTCCTGGCATGTCCTGGACAGGGTAGCAGCACGGCTGGAAGAGCAGGAGGTGAACGATGAGACACGTGGCATTGCGCGGCGTCGTATGCATGTTGGTCGCATATGGCCTGGCCGGAGCGCCGACCTGGGCGGGCTCGATCTACACGATCTCGGATCCCCCGGTCGATTTTCAGGTGATTGACATGAATCCGTTCGACGGGATCGGCGACACGGGGCCGTTTTCCACCTTCGCCGATGCTCTGCTGGGGACTGAAGGGGAAATCCGCTCGATGGCGGAGTTCGACATCTCCGGACTCAGCGTGCCACCCGGCGAGATGGTCATTGCCGCCACGTTCGAGGTGGTGATCACCGCGACTGAGATCTGGGGTCTGGGCGTCAGCGGCGAGACGCCGGACAGCCTGGCAGTTGACGGCTACGTGGGCAACGGCCTCGCGGAGCTGTCCGACTTTCAAGCTGGCGACGGCAACCTACTGGACCGGGTGCCAACCCCGAGCCCGTACATCGGCCAACTTCTGAGCTTCGAAGTGACGCCCCATGTCAAGTCGCTGGTCGCCGCCGAGGAGCAATACGTCGGGCTTACGATTCGGGCGGAGACGTTCGGCGGAGTGTGGGTCATGGAGGGCGGGGGCTACCCGAAGCTGATGATCACGGTTGGCGTCAGCTACGGGCTCGGCGATTTGAACTGCGATGGCCTGGTGAACGCGTTCGACATTGATCCGTTCGTCCTGGCCCTGACCGCCCCCGACGCCTACGCGCTTGCGTATCCCGACTGCGATTACATGCTGGCCGACATCAACGGCGACGGCGCGGTCAACGCGTTCGACATCGACCCGTTCGTGCTGCTCCTGACGGGCGGCTAGCAGGCCGCCGGTGGCGCCCCGTGCGCGGTTCAGCGGGTCAGTGCCTCGGCGAATAGCCGGGCAATGATCTCATTGCCCTGGGCGCTCAAGTGGTTGCAGTTGAGAAAGTTGGCCTCGTCGGCGTGCAGAACGTCATCCAGCGACGCGATGTCCACGACAGTGGCGCCGGCGTTGGCGGCGGCCTGCCGGATCCGCTCATTCAACAGCGCTACGTAACCATTGGCGTTGCGCGCCTGAAACGGCAGTATGACGTCCAGGAACATGGCATCGCACTCGACCACGGCTTCCCGCGAGGAGAAATACGTCGCGACGTAGACCGTTAGGCCGGCCGCCTGCCCCTCGGCAATAACGGTCTCGATATTGGCCTGGACGCGGTCGAGCATCTCAGCCAACTGCGTACCATGCGGGTAGCTGGGCGCCAGCGGCGAGAGTAGCAGCAGGCGATCAACCGCCCGCATGAAGTCGATGATGTCCGCGCCGCCTTCCCAGTACAGCAGGACCTCCGCGTTCGGGTAGCCACTTAGGGCCAGGAGCCCGCGCAGCCGGTCCAGCCCTTCCCCCGTTGCCTCACCGTCGTGGCCGTGGTTGGCGACAACTTCCGGGGGCAGCTCCAGGAGCTCAGCGAGAATCGTCGGGTAGCTGCGCCCCGATCGCCCGGCTGTCCCTGAGTCACCGAACGCGATGTAACGAACGGCCGGCTCGGACGCCAGCCGTACGGTGTTGTTGCAGCCGATGAGTGGCCAGACCAAGGCCAGCAGCAGGGCACCAAAGGCGGCTCTGCTTGGGCTGCCGCTGCCCGCCTGCTTGCCCGTCACCGTGGCGAAGTCGGCGGCGGGTATCGTCTCTGTAACCCGATCGCTAATGGCGTCCATGCCGGCGATTCTACGCCGGGCAGGTGCGGTCGCCAACGCTCAGACAGACCAGCGCCGCCGTACACCGCCAGCGATCAAAACCATCAGGTAGAGGGCCCCGGCCAGGATGATTGTCGTGGCGCCGGTGTGCAAGCCTAGCGGGTAGCTAACGGCCAGGCCGGTGGTCGTCAACCCCATGCTGAGCAGCGCGGCCAGCACCATCATCCGCCACAGGCTGCGGGTGAAATGGCCGGCCACCGCCACCGGTAGTGTGAACAGCGCAATGACCAGCACTATGCCGACCACGCTCACCAGCAGCACGACCGCCAGGGCCACCAGGCACAACAGCAGGAGGTAGTAGCGCTCCACCCGGACGCCGCGCAGCCGCGCGAACTCCTCGTCAAAGCAGACGCCCAGGAACTGCCGGTAGCACAGGAGCACGGTGACGACCACGATCAGGTCCAGCGCGGCCACGAGCCAGACATCGCGCGGCCCCACCAGCAGGATGCTGCCGAAGAGGTAGCTCATCAGGTCCTGGCCGTACCCGGGCGTGGCGTGCACGAAGAGCACGCCGGCGGCCATGCCGATGGCCCAGAGGGCGCTGATTACCGTGTCCTCGCGCTGGCGGGCGCGCAGGCTGACCCAGCCGATGATGACCGCCGCGAGCAGGGCCGCGACCAGGGCACCGTGCAAGGGGTGCAACGGTTGCCAGCCTGCCAGCGGGCTGTAGACCTGCCAGCCGTGCACGCGCTCGAAGTAATAGGCTGCCCCCAGGCCGCCGAAGGCGCAGTGGGCGATGCCGCCGGCGATGTAAGTAATGCGGCGTACGACGACGTAGCTGCCCACGATGCCACAGGCGATGCCGGCGAAAATGCCGGTCAGCAGCGCGCAGCGGAGGAAGACATTCGCCGGGTCGCCAAGGGCGGTGAAGAACTCGAACACTGCCGGCCTCACTCGTGCGTGCCGTGCTGGTGGTGCACGTAACGCACCGGCTCGCCGTAGAGAGCGCTGATGGCGCGGCCGTTGAGCGCGCTGGTCGCGTGCAGCTCGACGCGCCGGCTGACGCAAATCGCCGTCTGCACGTGCTGCGAGACAAAGCCGACGTCATGCGAAACCAGCAGCACGGTCATGCGCTCGTTGAGCCGGTGCAGCAGATCGAAGAAGTCGCCCTGCACGACCAGGTCCAGGCTCGCCGTGGGCTCATCCAGCAGCAGCAGCGCCGGGTCGGCCGCCAGGGCCCGGGCGATGAGCACACGTTGCCGCTGTCCGCCGGACAGCGTCGCCAGCGGCCGGCGGCCGTACTCGGACAGGCCGACTTCCGCGAGTGCGCGCTGCGCGGCGGCGCGATCGCCGCGGGCGGCCGGACCCAGCCCACGACCCAGCCCGAGCCGGCCCATCAGCACGACATCCGTCGCCGTGACCGGGAATTGCGGGTCAAACTGGGCGTGCTGCGGCACGTAGCCGAGCAGGCGGCGTACCTCGGCCGGCGGGCGGCCGAAGATGCGCACGCGGCCGCGCGTCGGGCGCAGCAATCCCAGCATCAGCTTCAGCAGCGTCGTCTTGCCGCCGCCGTTGGGGCCCACCACCGAGACGAACTGGCGCGGCGCCACCGTGAATGTGACATCTTCCAGCACCAGGGGGCCGTCATAGGCGAAGTCCAGCCGTTCGACTTCGATTGCCGGTGCGTCGCCAATGCGGGGTGTTCCTGCCATTCTCGTCGGCTCACCGCCAGTAATGGACTCAATCGCCGGTCAGGGCCTGCGCGATCGTTGTTGCCATGGTTTCCAGATTGGCGACGTAATCGCGGGCGAGCGGATCCAGTTGCACCACCCGGCCGCCGATATGGGCCGCAATCGTCTCGGCACTGCGCGTCGAGAACTGCGGCTGCACAAATACCACACGCGTGCCCGCCGCCTTGATCTGCGCCAGCAGGGCCGCCAATTCCCGGGGGCTGGGCTCCTTGCCCGCCGTCTCAACCGCCACCTGCCGCAGCCCGTACGCGTCGGCGAAGTACCCGTATGACGGATGGAAGACGACGAGATCGCGCCCCGCCAGCGGCGCCAGTAGTTCTGCTATGCGGGCATCAACCGCGTCAAGTTCCGCGTGAAACGCCGCCAGGTTCCGCTCGAACTCGTCAGCTCGCTCCGGCAATACGCGACTAAGCGCATCGCAGATCGTCCGGGCCTGAATCTTGGCCAGCCGCGGCGACAGCCAGATGTGCGGATCGTCACCGTCGTGCCCGGCGCATGACGGACCGTGCACGTGTTCGTGTCCGTCATGGTCGTGCGCGTGGCTGTGGGCCTCGATCTGGCGCAGGGCGATGCCCTGGCGCGTATCGACGACCTCGAGCCGTTCGAATGCGCCCCGGATTCTCGACAGCAACGCCTCCTCATACGGCATGCCCACGCTGAACAGCAGTCGCGCCTCGGCCAGGGCCGCCAGTTGCAGGGCCGTCGGCTCGTAAGTGTGCGGCGACTGTCCCGGGCCGACCAGCACCTGCACGTCAACGTGCTCGCCGCCAACCCGCTCGACGAACTGGGCCTGTGGCAGAACGCTTACGGCCACGCGCAGCTTGGTGGCATCCGCGGCCGCCACGACCGGCTCAGCGACGGTAGCTTGCGAATCGGCGGGTAGCGGCTCCCGCCGACAACCGACGGTCAAGACAATCGCCAGCCCTATTAAGCCAAACAGAACGCCGCAGCGTTTTTCTCGTGTAACCATAGTGCGACACCAGATTTATGCTCGCCAAGCCGTGAACGCTCCGCGTCGATCGGCTCCTATTGATATTACGCTATCACTAGAAATGCCATTGTCAACGCGCGTTCGCATTAAGCAACGACGGGCCGCTCGGCCGCTTCCTTCGCACCTGGCGCGACAATACATTAGCCACCGTGGACGCTGCGGGCCCAAATCGCCGCCCCTCGGGCAGACTCGTTGATACCGCCATTATCGTGTTGATACTGGCGGCCTGGCTGGCGGTCGTCCGCATAGTAACGGCCGGCGAGCGGACCGTCCTCTATGACACGTTCCGCGACATCGCCTGGGCCCAGAACATGCGGGCCGGCTGCTTCTGGGCGGATCCAAGCTTGCCGGACCAGCCGTACTGGTACGCTCCCGGTGGGCCCTTGCTGGTCGCCGGCCTGTCGGCCATCACCGGCTGCTCCGTCACGGACCTCTACGGGTACGCCGCCTACTGGCTTGGCGGCCTGCTGCCGGTCTTCACGTTCGTGCTCGTCCGCCGCGCTTGGGGCCTGGCGACCGCCCTGCTGGCGCTGCCGGCCGTCTTCATCGGATCGCAGTGGTGGCTGACGCATGGCGTCGTCGGCGTACCCGGCTCGCAGGGCCTGGGCCTGAACCTGCTCGGCCTTCTGTGCTGGCAGCGCGTCGTTCGGCAGGCACAGCAGCATCCCGCTTCCCAACCGGCTGGCCGGCGTCTCGTCTGGCCGATGCTCACGGGGGTGGTTCTGGCGGGCGCGACGTGGTTTCACCCGCTGTGCGGGATCGTCTTGGCCGGCACGATCGCCGGCCACGTGCTGCTGGACTTGGTCCTCGCCGCCAGCGCCCGCCGGCCGGGCAAAACGGTGCACGAGCGTCGTGCGCTCCTGGTGCCGATGCTGATCGTGGCGGCCGTCTCCCTGGCCCTGACGTTGCCGCTCATCATCCACATGGTCGGCATCCAGGCAGGCGACCCGCGCTTGATGCGTTTTTTCGCCGGGGAACTGGCCGAGCCGGACTTCTACGCCCAGGCTCGCACGCCGCTGGTCGTGCCGGCCGGCCTGCTGGGCGTGTGGTGCGTCGTACGGCGACACCCGGGCTCTGTCTGGCTCGTCTCCTACCTGGTGGTCGGACTTCTGGGACAGGCCGGCGGTTACGTGGCCGGGCTGACCGGCTGGAGCGTGCTGCAGTTCCTCCCGCACGAGTTCCAGTGGCACGCCCAATTCGCCATCGGCGTGTGTGCCGCAATTGGGCTTATGCACGTTGCGGCCGGTCTGGCCGGAGGCCGTGGCGCGATGCAACTGTTGGTAGGCGCTATCCTTATGACGCTCACGCTCACGCCCGGCCTGCGTGACCTGGGACGGGCGCGCGACTACCTCATCAGCCTGGAACCGCTGTTGGCTGACACGCGCGAGCTGCGCGCCTGGATTCTCACCAACACGACCCTGGCCGACACCTTCGTCTGTGAGCCGGACACCGCCCATCAGATCGTCGCCGCCCTGACGGGCCGCAAGTGCGTGGTGGTGTCGCCCGGCCACACCAACCCCGCCGTCGATCTGCGCGCCCGCCTGCGGGCTATGAACGAATTGCTGCGCACCGGCGACCCGCAGCGGTTTCACCAACTTGCACGGCAATACCGCGTGGATTACCTGCTACAGCGGGCCGCGTCCGCCGGGGAGTTGGTCACGCTGCGCGGCCGCTACGCGGCCTGGCCCGCGCTAGCGCCGGTGTTTGCCTCCAGCGACGGCCGCTGGGTAGTGTACCGTGTAAGTGCGCCGGAGGAGCGCCCATGACCGGCACCTACATGCGACATGTCGCTCTGCTGGTCGTGTTGGCGGCCCTGCTCGTGCCGCACTGGCTGCCGGCGTCACAGCCGCCGGCCACGCAGCCGCTGGTGTTCGCGGCCGGCTTGTTGCTGGGCGTGGCATTGGCAATCGTCTGGGGCGTGTCCGCCGGCCGGCCGGCCAAGGGCCCCCTTGCCCCACCCCCGGATCGACGCGGATAATCACAGGGCAGCTTCAGACCAGGCGCGCGGGCCGGGCGGGCATGACGAAGCCTCGGCCGCGGCGGAAGACCAATGCTCAAGCAGCACAGCCAGACCATGATAATCCTGTTGGTGCTCGCCGATGCGTGCGCCGTCGCCCTGGCCTGGCTGGGCAGCTACTGGATTCGCTTCTCGTTCCTGCCCGTGGACCCTGGGAAGGGCGTGCCGTCGCTGGGTGACAAGTTCCTGCCGATGCTGCCGCTGGTCGTGCTGGCCCACCTGCTGGTCTTCGCGCGCATCGGACTCTATCGCCCGCGCCGCGGCGACCGGGCCTTTCGCGAGACGCGCGACATAGTCAAAGCCTTTTTCGTCGCTGTTATCGTCGTCATCGTCATCGACTACCTGATGCCCGAGACCTACAAAATCTCGCGGGCCTTCGTCGCCACGTACGCCATCGTCGGCACTCTCTGCTTCGCGCTGCTGCGCGGCGCTGTCCGGCTCGCCCTGCACGCCCTCCGCCGTCGCGGCTACAACCAGCGCAGCGCCGCCATAATCGGCAGCGGGCGCAACGCCCAGCGCCTCTTCTTCGCGTTGGCGCGCCACCCCTGGACGGGCATACACGTCTGCTACTTTGTAGATGATCGCACCGCGGACCAGCCCGGCACCTTTCGCGGCATTCCCGTGCGCGGCCCGCTCGAACGCCTGGCCGCCATCGTCGAAGCCGAACCGGTGGACTCCGTCTTCATCGCCTTGCAGGCCGACCAGGCCCACCTTGCCGAGCAGATCCTGGCCACGCTCGGCACTTCAATGGCCGACATCCGCCTGGTACCCGAGATCAACCCGTATTTCACCATGCGGCCGGACATCACCCGCTTCGATGGCATCCCCATCCTCTCGCTGCGCCAGTCGCCGCTCTACGGCTGGAACGCCATCATCAAGCGCGGCTTCGATATCCTGGTAGGCGGAACGTGCCTGCTCGTCGCGGCCGTGCCCATGCTGCTGCTCGCCGCCGCCGTCAAGCTCACCAGCCGCGGGCCGGTCTTCTACCGTCAGCGGCGCATGGGATTCGACGGCCGCGAGTTCACCATGCTGAAGTTCCGCACGATGCGGCCCGACGCCGAGGCGCAGACCGGGCCGGTCTGGGCTGCCGCGGCCGACCCCCGCCGCACTCGTCTGGGGGCCTTCCTGCGGCGAAGCAGCCTCGACGAACTGCCGCAACTGCTGAACGTGCTGGCCGGCGACATGTCGCTGGTCGGCCCGCGGCCGGAGCGGCCCGAGTTCATCGAGCGCTTCAAGCGCGAGGTGCCGCGCTACATGCTGCGGCACAAGATGAAGGCGGGGATGACGGGCTATGCCCAGGTGAAGGGCTTGCGCGGGAACACTTCACTCAAGAAACGCATCCAGCACGACGTGCATTACATCAACAACTGGAGCGTCGGCCTGGACGTCCGCCTACTGCTGCAGACCATCGGCGGCGCCTGGTTCAGCAAGCACGAGACTTGAGCACTCGGGCGTCGGGGCTTCCGTTGCGCGCCGCCGTCGACTACATTCAGGATGTGGGCACGACGCCGGCCACAACCACCACCAACCACGCCGCCGGACCGCCCGCGGGGGCCCGGCTCACGCCCGCGATGCAGCAGTACTGGGAGCAGAAGCAGCAGGCGCCCGACGCGATTCTGCTGTTCCGGATGGGCGATTTCTACGAGATGTTCTACGACGACGCGGAGCTGGGCGCTAAGGTCCTCGGCATCACGCTGACCAGCCGCGACAGCGGCAAGACCCCCCTGGCCGGCATCCCGCACCACGCCCTGGAAGGCTACCTCGCCAAGCTGGTCGCGGCCGGCTACAAAGTCGCCATCAGCGAGCAGATCGAGGACGCGCGGCAGGCCCAGGGCGTCGTCAAGCGCGCCATCGTCCGCATCGTCACGCCCGGCACGCTTACCGACGACGGGCTGCTCGACCGCAGTCGCAGCAACGTGCTGGCCGCGCTGTGCCCGCAGGGCGGCGTGCTGGGTCTGGCCGCGCTGGAGCTGTCCACGGGGCATTTCGTCGTGCAGACCTGCCCGGCGCCCGACATCCTGAACGAGCTGGCCCGTCTGCAACCCGCCGAGGTTCTCCTGGCTGAGCCGACCACCCCCGGCGGCGATCCGCTCGCGGCCCGAATCCGCGACGACCTCGGCGTACCAGTGACCCAGCGCAGCCCTGCCGACTTCAGCGCCCCGCGCGCCGCGCAGCTTCTGCGCGAGCACTTCGAGACCGCCGGCCTGGAGGGCTTCGGCTTCGAGCGCATCGACCTGTCGCTCCAGGCCGCCGCCGCCCTGCTGAGCTACGTGCGCGAGACGCAGAAGACCCTGGCGCTGCACATTCAGCCGCCGCGCCGACGCGTGCCGGACGAACACCTGGCCCTGGACGCGACGACCTTGCGGTCGCTCGAAGTCGAGCAGACGTTGCGGACCCAGACCCGTACGGGGTCCCTGCTGGCCGGGGTTGACCGCACCTGCAACCCGATGGGCGCCCGGCTGCTGCGTAGCTGGCTGTGCTACCCGCTCAAGGACGCCGACCGCATCCGCGCCCGGCAGCGCGTCATCGGCGCCTGTCGGGACGACGCCGACGCCCGCCGGCTGCTGCGCCAGGCGCTCCGCGACATGGGCGACCTGGGCCGCATCATCGGCCGGCTGGGCGTGCAGCGTTCCACGCCGCGCGACCTGCGTGGCTTGGCGGACGCGCTGGCCGCCCTGGCGCCAGTCCGCGCGGCGCTGCGCGGTTTGCGCGTGGTGGAAGCCGACGCACTGGCCGAGCGGCTCGACGGACTGGACGATCTGGCCGCCCACCTCGGCACCGCCCTGAGCGACAGCCCGCCCCTGACCGTTCGTGAGGGCGGCATCTTCGCCCCCGGGTTCCACGCCGAACTCGACCGCCTGCGCTCCATCGGCAGTGCCGGCCAGCAGTGGCTGGCCGAGTTCCAGGCGCGCGAAAGCGCCCGCACGGGCATCCCATCGCTGAAGGTCGCGTTCAACAAGGTCTTTGGCTTCTACATCGAGGTGACCAACACGCACCGCGAGCGCGTCCCGCCGGACTACGTGCGCAAGCAGACCGTCAAGAACGCCGAACGCTACATTACCGACGAGTTGAAGCGCCATGAGGCCGACGTGCTGACGGCCGAGACGCGCGCCAACGAGCTTGAATACGAGCTGTTCAACGAGCTGCGCGCGGCCGTCGCCCAACACATCACGGCACTGCAGCAGGCCGCCGGCGCCCTGGCGGAGGTCGACGTCCTGGCGGGCTGGGCCGAGCTGTCGTTGGAGCGGCGCTACGTGCCGCCGGAGTTCGTTGGCGAGCCGGTGCTGGAGATCACGGAGGGCCGCCACCCGGTCGTCGAGCAGACGCTCGATGCGCGCTTCGTGCCCAATGACACGCGGCTGGCGGCCGGGGCGGCGTCGCTGGCCCTCATCACCGGGCCGAACATGGCCGGCAAGAGCACGTACATCCGCCAGGTGGCGTTGCTGGCGCTGCTGGCCCACTGCGGCTGCTGGGTGCCCGCCCGCCGCATGCGCCTCGGCATAATCGACCGCATCTTCACGCGCGTCGGTGCCAGCGACGAGTTGGCCCGCGGGCAATCGACATTCATGGTCGAGATGCTCGAGACCGCCAACATCCTGCACAACGCCACGCGCGGCAGCCTGGTCATACTGGACGAGGTCGGCCGCGGCACCAGCACCTTCGACGGCATCTCGCTGGCCTGGGCCATCACTGAACACCTCGCGCAGCGCTGCGGCTGCCGCACGCTCTTCGCCACGCACTACCACGAGCTGACTGAGCTGGGCGAGCTGCTGGAGCCGGTGTTCAACCTCAACGTGGAGGTGCGGGAGTACGAGGACCAGGTCGTGTTCCTGCACCGCATCGTGCCCGGCGCCGCCGACCGCAGCTATGGCCTGCACGTGGCCAAGCTGGCGGGCCTGCCGCGCGACGTACTAGAACGCGCCAACGCCGTCCTCAGCGAGCTTGAGAAGACGTTCTCGCGCGAGTCTCAGCGGCCCGTGCTGGCCGCCGTGCAGCGCCGGCGCCAGCGTCAACTGCGGCTGTTCGAGGAACCTGAGGAAGTGGTCATCCGCGAGCTGCGCGCGCTGGCCGAGGGCAGCCAGCAGTCGGCCGCTGACGTGATCCGCCGGTGGCGCAAACTCCTGGGGATGCCGGAGATAGGCTCGGAGCCACCCGAATGAGCTGGCTCAAGCGGGCGGCCGCCTGGTTCACGCCGGCCGTCATCGTACCGCGGGCGTGAACCCGTCCTCCGGCCTCCTTAAGACCGTCACACACCGAAACCTCTCCAGAGGAATCCGCCAGCACGTCGATCTATATCACTACGGAATGACCCCGCTGATGATGGCCATGCTGGTCGAACGCGTGCTGCCGCTGGTCGTGCTCGGCCGACTGGCGACCGTAGGGCCCGACGCCCAGCCGTCAGCGGGCCGACTCCGCGAACCTACAGTGAGTGCAACATGGATGTTGTGGGAATCATACCGGCCCGGGCCGGGTCGAAACGGCTGCCGAACAAGAACCTCGCCCCGCTCGACGGCCGGCCGCTAATGAGCTACACCTGCCGGGCCGCCCTTGACAGCGGCGTGCTCTCCGCGGTCTACATCAACACGGACAGCCGCGCGCTGGCGGACGTCGCGGCCGAGTTCGACGTAGCCTGCCCCGTGCTGCGGCCCGCACAACTGGCCCGCGACGACACGCCCATGCTCGACGCTAACCGCTTTTTACTACAGTGGTTAGCGCGGCGCGGCGAAACCTACGAAGCCGTCATGATTCTCCAGCCGACCTCTCCACTTCGCCCGGCGGAGGACATTCAGCAGGCCTGGGCCACGTACGAGGCGAACGCCCCGTGCGCCGTCGTGTCTGTCTCACCGGTCCGCCCGGCGTCATGGCTGGGCCGCGTCGGCAAGGACGGCCGCTTCGAACCTCTGCCGGGACGAGATGTTATCTACGGCCTTAACGGCGCCATCTACATCCACGACGTCGAAGACTACTTGGCCGACCGACGCCCCACCCGCACGCTGGTTCATCCCATGCCACGGGCGCGCGGCGTGGATATCGACACGGCGGAAGACCTGCAACATGCCGAGTTCCTGCTGCGACAGGCCGATCCGGAGCACTGCTCAGCCCTCTAGTCCCGGTCATGGCGCGGAAGTCATGATCGGCCCGCGGGCAGTTGGTGCCGGGGTGCGCACGTACGTAGTGGCGGAAGCCGGCGTCAACCACGATGGTAGCCTTGAGTTGGCGCTCCAACTCGTGGATGTGGCCGCGGCGGCCGGCGCGGACGCCGTGAAGTTCCAGGTCTTCCGGGCCGCCGAACTGACCACGGCGGCGGCGGCGTCCGCCGAGTACCAGCGGCAACAGACCGGCGTCGCGTCGCAGCAACAGATGCTCGCGCGGCTCGAACTGTCGGACGCCGACCTGGCCCGCATCGCCGCCCATTGCCGCGCTAGCAACATCGAGTTCCTGGCCACGCCCTTCAGTCCGGCGGATGTGGATCGGCTGACGGCCCTCGGCGTGCCGGCCCTCAAGATCGCCTCGACCGACCTGAACAACGTGCCGTTGCTGCGCCGTGCGGCCGACGCCAGCCTGCCGCTGATTGTCTCCACGGGTGCGGCGACGGCCGGCGAGATACAGGCCGCCGTCGGCCGCCTGCGCACCTGGGGCGCCGGCGAACGGCTGATCCTCCTGCACTGCGTGAGCAGCTACCCGACGCCGCTGGCGGCCGCGAACCTGCGCGCCATCAGGACATTGCGGGATACCTTCGGCCGGCCGGTCGGCTTCAGCGATCACACCGTCGAAATGCAGACCGGCGCCTGGGCCGTGGCCGCCGGCGCCTGCGTGCTGGAGAAACACTTCACGCTGGACCGCAGCGCGGCGGGCCCCGATCACGCCATGTCGGTCGATCCGGCCGGGCTGGCGGAGTATGTCCGCGCGGTCCGCACCGTCGAGTTGGCCCTTGGCAGCGGCGCGCTGGGTCTGACCGATCTGGAAGCGGACGTGCGGGCCGCGGCCGGGCGCAGCGTAGTGGCCGCCGTGCCGGTGCCGGCCGGCACCACGCTGACAGCCGAGATGCTCACGCTCAAGCGTCCCGCCGGCGGCATTCCGCCCGACGAGCTGGAAAGCCTCCTGGGCCGCACGGTCGCGACCGACGTGCCGTCCGATACGATACTGACATGGGATCTCATCGCGTGAGCCGCCGCCAGCCGCGCCGCGTCGCCGTCCTCACGGGCACGCGCGCCGAGTACGGCCTGCTGCAATCGGTCATGACGGCCATCGCGGCGGAACCCCGGCTGAAGCTCCAGACCGTCGTGACCGGCATCCACTTGCTGCCGGAATTCGGCCGCACGGCTGATGTAATCACGCGCGACGGCTGGCGCGTCGATGCGCAGGTTCCCATGCAAACGGGCTCGGACGATCCGCTCGACCAGGCGGCCGGCCTGGCGCGCGGCGTGGCCGGCATCGCCGCCTTCTTGGCGCAGGCCCGCACCGACATTGTCCTGGTGCTGGGCGACCGCATCGAGGCCATGGCCGGCGCGCTGGCGGCCGTCACTACGGGCCGCGTGCTGGCGCACGTCCACGGCGGCGACGTGGCCCCGGGCGACTTCGACGACAGCCTGCGCCATGCCATCACCAAGCTGGCCCACGTGCATTTTCCCGCCACACGCCGCGCCGCCCGCCGGCTCGTGCGCATGGGCGAGACGCCGGAGCGCGTCTACGTCGTGGGCGCGCCGGGGCTGGATCGGTTGCGCGAGCTGCTGGTCGAGCAACCGCCGCGCCGCAGCCGGGCGGGACATGCGCTGGTCATATTTCACGCTAGCGGGCGCCCGCCGGCCGTCGAAGAACGGGCGATGAACACACTGTTGGATGCCGTCGCCGCCGCCGGCTTGCAGCGGGTCATCATCTATCCCAACACGGATCGCGGGCAAAGCGGCGTTCTGCGGGCGATTCGCCGACATGAACGCGAGAGTGAGCGAGCGGCTATCACGACGCACCGCTCCCTGCCGCGCGATGACTTCCTGCGGCTGCTGATGAGTGTTGACGTTCTGGTTGGGAACTCGTCGAGCGGCGTCATCGAAGCGCCGTTGGCGGGCACACCCTCCGTCACCATCGGCGACCGCCAGGCCGGCCGCGAGCCGGCCGGGTCGTCGGTCATCTGCGTGGCGGAGTCTGAGCGGGCCGTGCGCGCCGGCCTGCGCCGCGCCCTGCGCTTGAAGGTTCGCCGGCGCGGCCGTAGCGTCTATGGCGACGGGCAAGCGGGCCCGCGCATCGCACAGATCCTGGCCGGCCTCGATGATCTGGCGGCGCTGGCCCGGAAACGCATCCGCTACTGACCCATCGCGCTCCGGCGCTACCCGCTGCTACTTAGCGGCACCCGCGTCCTCCAAATCGAGCTCGCCCCAGGCGATGCCGCGCTGCTCCGTGTCCAACGTCATGCTGTGCCGCACAAAGCGCCCCGCCGTCAGCACGTGCCCATCGGCGAACAGCACGTTGTTCCGACGCCGCCCATGCATGGGATTCAGCCAGGCGACCGGTGCGCCCGAGTGCGGATCCGGCATGTTGTCCAGGTCAATGTTCAGGCAAGGCTGCGTGGCGTTGTCCATGTCGGCGTCGTCGATCTGCAACTCCGTGTTCGTGCCGAACGGCGGCGCGTAGAACATCGGATTGGTGCAGTCCCCGCTGAGCACGAACTCGGCCGGGTAGCGCAGCCGGGTGAGCTGCGTGCTGCGGCGCTCGTCACGCTCCCAGGCGGCGTAGGCCGTGATGAAGTAGCTGACCGGTACACTGCTCGGGAACTCGGGACACTGGTAGATGTTGATGGCCGGCAGCACCCCCTCCAGCTTCAACCATTCGCTCCAGGCCGGCCCGGGATCATCCCCGCGCGTGCCGTCCAGGTCCGTGCCGTACCACCCCCACACGTGCCACATCGACCAACTGGGCAGCCAGTTGCCATTGGTGTCGCCATACATCTGCAGCGCCAGCCCGAGTTGCCGGAGGTTGGACGCGCAGCCCGTCTGCCTGGCCTGTCCCCGCGCCCCCGCCAGTGCCGGCAGCAGCACGGCAACCAGCAGCGACACGATCGCGATGACGACCAATAATTCGATGAGGGTGAAAGCGCGTTCTCGTCTGGGCATGAGCACTCCTCCTGGTGGAATTCCTGCGCCGCGTCCGAGCAGCGCCCCGGAGGGTAATGCCCGCGCCTGGGCATGACAAGCCTGGGCCGGCCGGCGCGCCCGGTGCTACGGCGCCGTGTTCAGCAGGCGCTGCGCGAAGGCGTCAGCGTCAGACGCATCCAAGCTGCCATCGTCGTTAAGATCGCCGCTTGGCAGGGCCGTCCATTCGCCGTCCGCGTGCCAAGCCAGCGCGTATTCCTCGCCCGGGCCGGACCCGGCCACCGCCAAGCGCTCGACGCACAGCTCATACCGGCCCGCCGGCGCGGCCGGCACGTAGATATGCTCAACCGTATCAACGAGGCTCCGCGAAGCGGCTAACACCACCCCGTCGCGATAGAGCACCAGGTCCAGGTTGTCCTGACAGTCCGTGGGGCTGGTGTAGAAGGAGTCCGCGGCGTCGATCAGGCCGTTGCCATTGGCGTCGTGCCAGAACGTATGCCGATCCCAAACCAGCGTGGCCGAGAGCGTGGCCCCGCCCGTTTCGAGCCGCCCCAGCCGGTAGCACACGCACCCGCGCGGGTCGCTCTGGTTCGCGACTCCGCTCACCTCCCCGAAAGCGTAGCCCGGCACGGCGGCCTCGACGGGACGCTGCGCACCGGCCGAGTACATCTCGTACATGCGCACCAGGCTGATTACACCAGTTCCTTGCTGGTCATCAAGTGGTTGCGTGGCGCTGTGCGACCAGGCCGCGCCGTCGGCAGCGCGCGCTTTGCCGGCCGAGTTCATGATGATGGCCTTGATCACGCGGTGGTCAGTGCTCTGCCCGTTGCGCTTGCCGTAATCGAGCAGTTGGGCCGCCGCACCGGTCACGAACGGAGCGGCGAAACTCGTGCCGACGTAGCCCTCGGCCGCCGGCATGCCCCGGCGCCAGCCGGCGTGTGTGGCAACCGCCCGCTCCGCGTCGTTGCCGAGCACATCCGGCTTGGCGCGCCCGTCCAGCGTGGGCCCGTGATTCTGCTGCTCCCAGACGTGCAGCAGGTCGTCCTGCAACCCGCCCACCGTGATGATGTTCCGTGACGAGCCGGGCGCCGTGGGGTGCGCGTGCTCCGGCAGTTGATTGACACCGGCCACACAAACGATGTTCCGTCCGTACGCCAGGTAGTCGGCCATCAGGTTGGTCACCACCGTTTCGCCGGTGTAACACTGCGTCTCCGACCCGAACCACCACGACCAGCTCATGTTGATGACCTCGGCCCCGTGCGCGACCAGGAATCCCGCCGCATCCAGCACGTGTGGCACCGGCAAGTCTGACATGCCCGCCCGGTTGATGAACTCCGCCGTCACGTACCGTGCGTCCGGCGCCAACCCGGTCAGGTCGCCGCTGTTCAGGCCCTTCGCCAGCACGATACCCATCAGTGCGGTCGCGTGGTCGGTGTTGAGCGGGCTGCCGTCGATGCCCAGCGCGTTCTGCGCCGCCGCTACCAGCCGCGGCCGACCGCGTGAGTCCTCGCCGTCAAACCACGGGTGCAGGAAGTCGAACGCGTCATCCATGGTCCCCACGATGACGTCCGTCCCGTCTCCGAGCAGGGCCCGCCCCGACTCCGCCTGCACCAGCGCCCATTCGGCCGTCACGTCGCCCATGACGTCAAACGTGATCGTGAGTGCATTGTCGGACTCGTCCGTCTCAACGATGTCATCATCCGCGTCCAACGTGACGGTGAGGCTGTAAGTCCCGCCGTGGTGCATCAGCCACACACCCCAGTTGTGCCACCAATACGTTTCGCCGCGCTGGCCGCCACCCAAGTCCACCCTGGCCGAATGAGACCAGCCGTTCACCGCGCGTCGGATCGTGAAGGGACTCGCAACCGGGTCGCGGTAGCGGTAGTCGACGCGCACCCAGAAGTTCTTGCCGGCCACGGGCAGCAGCGCCACTCCGTTGGCGTCGACGATCTGCACGCTGAGAATGCTCAGGTTGGCTCCGGTCTGCGGACCCGCTGGCGCGGCAACCGGTTCCCGCTGACCAGGCAGCGGCCCGCCGCTGTGCGCGGGCGGCAGGGCCGGCCCGGCACAGGGCCCGGGCCGCTGACCCGGCGCCGTCCTGGCATGACAGCCCGGACCGCCCAACGTCATGCATACTACGGCGAACACCCACCAAGTCCCCCGCCACCACGACCGCTTGCTCATAGCTGCTCTCTCTTTGCCCCTACACGTCTGCTGCGCGTACGGTTCGCCTGGCCCCGGTTCAGGCTAACCGGCCGCGCGGCCCAAGGCCACATGCGCGACTAGCCGCTGTCCGGGCTGGCCGGCCGGCCCAAGAAGCTGCCGGCTACCCACGCACTGGCCCAGGCCCACTGGAAGTTGAAGCCGCCGATGCGCCCGTCCACATCGAGAATCTCGCCGACCAGGTGGAGTCCCGGGCACTTGCGCGAGACCATGCTGCCGGGATCGACCTCGTTCAGTGGCACACCGCCGGCCGTCACCTCGGCGTGCTGGTAGCCGCGACTATCACGCACCGGCAGCGGCCACGCCGCCAGCGCTTGCACAAGTCGGCGGCGCTGCGGCTTGGGGAAGTGCGCCAGCGGCAACGCCCCGTCGAGCCCGAGTTCATGCAGCAACGCCCCCGCCACCCGCGCCGGCACCAGGCGCGCCAGGGCGCTGTGTACCTGGGCCTTCGGGTGCGCCGCGGCCAGTTCGAGCAAGCGCTGTTCGGCGCCGGCGAGATCCGCGCCGGGCAGAAAGCTCACCGCCAGATCCACCGCCTGCCCGGCCAGCCGGGCGCGCAGCCAGTGCCGGGAGGCGTCCAGCACCGCCGGCCCGCTGACGCCGAAGTGCGTCCAGAGCAGTGCACCGCGCACCCGCACGGCCTTCGCGCCGGCGGCACGTACCGTCAACTCAACGTCCTGTGCTATTCCGGAGAGCGACCTGTGGGAATCGCCCGCCAATACCAGCGGCACCAGCGCCGGCGTGGGCGGGACAAGCGCATGTCCCAGACGCTCCGCCAGCGCGTAACCCGCCCCGTCACTGCCGGTCTTTGGCAACGCGCAGCCGCCCGTGGCCAGGACCACCCGCCGGGCGTGCAGCGTCAATGTCGCCGTCACAATGCGGAAGCCGTCGTCGCGCGGCTCGACGGTCGTTACGCGCTGCTCGGTGAGGATCCGCACGCCGCAACGCTCCACCTCGGCCAGCAGCGCGTCCAGTACGGTCCGGGCTTTGTTGGTGGTCGGGAACAGCTTGCCGCCTGCCTCCTCATGGAGCTCGACGCCCAGCTCCTGGAAGAACGCGACCGTCCGCGGCACCGGGAAGGCCGCCAGCACGCGCGCGATCCTGTGCAAACTGCCGCCGCAGTAGTCAGCCGCCGAAACCACTCGATTGGTTACGTTGCAGCGCCCGCCGCCCGCAACGAGGATCTTCGCCCCCAGCCGCCGCGCGCCGTCCAGAATGACGATACTTCGGCCGACCGAGCGGCGCGCGGCGAAGATAGCCGTTGCCAGTCCGGCGGCCCCGCCGCCGACAATTGCCACGTCGACCAGGTCTGGAAGCACGGGTTGGGTCACGCCCGGATCATATCGGGTCGCCATGATCGGAGCACGCACGTGCCGCGCGGCGCCTGCGGCCCGGCGTCACGCTTGACTTGCGCGCGTGCGGCCGTAAGGTGACGAGTTGCCCCGCTGGCGCGGGCTGTCTTGTAAGTGTGGGAGAGCTTGGGCATGGCTGAAAAGCGGAAGAAGGCAGCGGTTCGTCCGGCGCAGCAACTGCGCGAAGGCTGGAATGATGCACTACAGCCCCTGGAGCCGCTGGATGTGCGACAGGCCGGCACGTTTTCGCAGATGCTCGACCAGATGTCGCGCACCGCGTTCTCCGGCCGGTCCCTGGGGGAGGCCGCCAGCATCCTGCACGAGATGGCGAGTGACGAGAAGTGCTTCGTCGTCATGACGCTCTCCGGGGCGATGACGATGGCCAAGATGGGCCTGGTCATCACGGAGATGATCGACCAGGGCATGGTCAACGCCATTGTCAGCACCGGCGCCTTGATGTGTCACGGCCTGGTGGAGCAGTCCGGGCACACGCACTTCCGGCACGATGACCGCTGGACCGACGAGCAGCTCTACGAGGCCGGCTACGCCCGCGTGTACGACACCCTCGAGTTGGAGCAGAACCTCGTCGCGGCCGAGAAGCTCATCCGCGCGGTCCTCAAGCAGATACCCACTGACCAGGCCCTTGGAACCTGGGAGTTGCACCAGCGCCTCGGTGAGTATCTGCGGGCCCAGGGCCCGGACCGCGGCATCCTGCAGTCCGCCGCCGCACACGGGGTGCCCATCTACGTGCCGGCATATACCGACAGTGAGCTGGGCATAGACATCTATCTGCACAATCTGCTGTGCCGCCGGGCTGGTGTTCCCGGCGTCAGGATCGATCCGCTGCGCGACATCGAAGACTACTTCGCCCGGGTCGTGCAGGCTGAGCGGCTTGGGATACTCACGATCGGCGGCGGCGTGCCGCGCAACTGGGCCCAGCAGATCGGCCCGGTGGCCGAGATCGTACACCGCCACACCAACGGCGAAGTCGGCGGGCTGGTCCGTTTTCGCTATGGCATTCGCATCTGTCCGGAGCCGGCGCATTGGGGCGGCCTGAGCGGCTGCACGTATTCCGAAGGCATCTCCTGGGGCAAGTTCATGCCCAAGAGTGCCGGCGGCCGGTATGCGGAGGTGTACGCCGACGCAACGGTGGCCTGGCCGATTCTGGTGCGCGGCGTACTGGAACGGCTGGGGCGCGTTTAGCCGCCGGCCGCTGGTGCCGCCGGCCTTGATCTGACGACTTACGCGGTCGCGAAACGCGTCAGAACCACCACAGCACGGTCGCGATCCACTCCCGGGCGCTGGTCACGCGGCGGGTGTTGCGCGTCACGAGTTGGGCGGCCGCCAGGTGCGGGCGCGTGTCATCGGCGATTGACTGCAAGTCCAATGTGGCGCAGCGCCGCTCAACCTCATCCAGAAGGGCCGCCGGCCACGGCTCAATCTCGCCCAGCACGACGTCCGCCGGCCAGCGCCCGGCCGCCACCAGCAATGGCATGAGGCGCGTGTACAGGGCCCGGAAGGCCACGCGCTGTTGGTCAGTGTCGCCCTCGCGCGCCCAGCGGAAGAGCACGGGCACCCCGCTCACGTCGCCCGCCTCCAGGCAGCCGTTGGCGCGCCCTAGCTCGTCCCAGGGCGCTGCGCCGGGCGAGGCGGCGGCCACCCAGGCAGTGAACCTATGCGGGTCAATCCGCGCGGCCGCCAGCCAGGCGGCCTGTCGCACGTAGCCGCTCGGGTCGGCCAGTGCCAAATCGGCCACAAGGTCGAAGTACCTGGCTTGCTCGTGTTGCCCGAGCGTATACACGAAGGCCTCGCGCACGTCGGCGACCGCCTCGCTGCCTTCCGCCAGCCGGTCGGCGATATACGCGAACCCCTGGTCGCTCGTCGTCTCCCAGGCACCCCACTTCCGTCGGCTCGGGTCTTCAGAGCGCAGCATCAACTCGGGCAGGCGTGTCTTGGGGCCGCCGAGGACCTCCCACGCCACGCCGGCCGCCACGCCGCAGAGCAGCACAGCACCCGCCAGCCACCACCACCGGGATGGCCGCCGTAAGATCCGATCTGGCTTAACTGTGGGCCGCGTCACGCCGCCTCCGGTACACCGGGCCAAGAAGCCCCGCCGACCCTACCATGGTAGCTGCGCGCCGGCCTGGGCGGGAGAGCGGCGGCCGCATTTGCCTGGCGCCTGGCCGGACGCTAGACTACCCAATGGAATCCTGCTGACCTGTTCGAGTAAGTCCAATGACCGAAATGATTTCCGCCAAGCTGGATGCCGGGCCGCATCGTTTCGCCCTGGTTGTGGCCCGCTGGAACGAGTTCATTACCTCGCGGCTGCTGGGTGGGGCGATCGACGCCCTGGTGCGTCACGGCGCTGCGCGTGAGAACCTCACCCAGGTCTGGGTACCCGGTTCGTGGGAGATCCCGCTGGCGGCCCAGCGCCTGGCCGGCTCCGGTCGTTACCAGGCCGTCATCTGCCTCGGCTGCGTCATTCGCGGCCAAACGCCGCACTTCGAGTATGTTGCCGCTGAAGTCGCCAAGGGCATTGCCCAGGTCACGCTGGCGACCGGCGTGCCAGTGACTTTCGGGATCATCACGGCTGACTCGCTCGAACAGGCCATTGACCGGGCCGGCACCAAGGCCGGCAACAAGGGCGCCGACGCCGCTCTCGCCGCGGTCGAGATGGCCAACCTGCTCCCGCAGCTTGCCCCGGCCGTTCCGTGAATCGCCCTGAAGATAAGCGCACTACCGGCACTACCATGACACTCAAGAAGCGGTCACAGGCACGCGTCCTGGCCGTCCAGGCCCTGTGCCTGTTTGATGCGCTGGGGGCTGACTTCGAGCAACGGCTCAGCGCGTTCCTGCACGATCCGCTGGCCTACGCCGATCTCGAACTGGAGAGCGCGCCCGACGCCGACACGCTGGCTTTTGCCCGCGAGCTGGCGCTGGGCACGCGGCAGGGGCAGGCGCGTTACGACGAGTTGCTCGAGCAATCGGTGCCGGACTGGTCCATCGCCCGGATGCCGCCGGTGGACCGCAACATCCTGCGGCTCGGTCTGCACGAGCTATTGGAGCATCCCGAGACGCCTCCGGAAGTCATCATTAACGAAGCCATCGAGCTGGCTCGGCTGCTGGGCGCTGAGGATTCAACCAGCTTCGTGAATGCCGTGCTGGACGCCAATCGCCAGCGGCTCGGCATCGGCACGCCGCCGGCCCCGCCCTAGCGGCCCGGCGCGCGGCACCGGCGGGGCGCGCGCGGACGCTTGTCCGTTGCGCTTGCTCACCTGAGAATCAAGGCCAGAGGAATGCCATGGGACTATTCGACCTGTTCAAGAAAGGGCTCCGTAAGACGCGCGAGAAGATCGTCTCCGGGCTGCGGTCCGTGCTGGCGGTCGGCCGCAAGATCGATGAACAACTGCTCGACGAGCTGGAAGATGCCATGCTCGCCGGCGACATGGGGCCACGCGCCGTGACTGCGCTGCACGACGAGATCCGCGCGGCCTGGAAAGCCGGCCGCATCAAGGAAGCCCAGGAAATCCTGCCGTTCCTCAAAACGCGCATCGCGGACACCTGGAAGCCCGGCGACCGCGCCGTCCGCTTCGCCCCCGCGCCGCCCACCGTCATCTTCGTGGTCGGCGTCAACGGCTCCGGCAAGACCACCAGCGTTGCCAAGCTGGCCTACTACCTCAAGCAGCAGGGTAAGTCCGTGTTGCTGGCCGCGTGCGACACTTTCCGGGCCGCGGCCATCGAGCAGCTCACGATCTGGGCTGAGCGCGTCGGCGCGGATCTAGTCAAGCACCAGCCCAACAGCGATGCCGCCGCGGTCGCCTTCGACGCCTGCGAGGCGGCGATCGCCCGCAAGGTCGATGTGCTGGTCATCGACACGGCCGGCCGGCTGCACACGCAGGACCATCTCATGCGCGAGCTGGGCAAGATCCGCCGCGTCGTCCAGAAGCGCTTGCCGGAGGCCCCGCACGAGGTGATCCTCGTCCTGGACGCCACCATCGGCCAAAACGCGATTAACCAGGCCAAGGTATTCTCGGACGTCGTGGATGTGACCGGCCTGTTCCTCGCCAAGCTCGACGGCTCCGCCAAGGGTGGCATCGTCGTGGGTATCCGCGACCAGCTCGACATTCCCGTCAAGTTCGTCGGACTGGGCGAGACCATCGACGCCATCGAGCCTTTTGACCCGGAGACGTTCGCGGCGGCCCTGTTCGCCGAGGACTAAACGCGCCGCTCCGGCCGGCCGGAATTGCCGGGCACGGCGGTCGCCCCCCTATGCCTTGTTGCGGGGCCGAAGTACACTACCGGTCTGCGCCGCGTACTGACCGCGGCGGTGACTGACACCGAGCCATGCAGGAGAGGTAAGGCATGCCGGCTCCGAACGATCGCAAGTATTCACAGACACACGAATGGTTCAAGGCGGACGGCAACGTCGTAACCATCGGCATTACGCAGTTTGCCGCTGATGAGCTCACTGACATCACCTACGTCGATCTGCCCGCCGTCGGCGCGACGATCACCAGCGGCGGCCAGTTCGGCGAGGTCGAGTCCGTCAAGGCGACCTCCGAGACTTACAGCGCCATCTCTGGCGTTGTGAAGGACGTGAACCCGCGCCTGGCCGACGAGCCCGAGCTGCTGAACAACGCCCCCTTCGACGAAGGGTGGATGATCAAGGTCGAGTGCGCCGACCTCAGCCCGCTCGACAAGCTCATGGACGGCCCGGCCTACGACCAGATGATCAGCGAAGCCTAGGACAGGCGCCGCCCGCCAGACACGCTAACGGCTTGCCAGGGTCCCCGGAGCCCGCCGATTCAAGGGCCGCTCCGGCCGCGACACTGGCGGCCGGGGAGTTGATTGCCCTATGGCACACACGTTCTCGACGAAGCTCCTGGACCCCTCGGACACCTTTGTCCACCGGCACATCGGTCCCAGCGACGACGACATCCGCGCGATGCTCGCCACGCTGGGCTGCGACTCGCTTGACGCCCTGGCCGACGCGGCCGTGCCAACCAACATCCGGCTGCCCGGCCCGCTCGATATAGGCCCGCCGCGCGGCGAGCACGAGCTGCTGGCCGAGCTACGGCAGATCGCCGCCCGCAACCAGGTCTGCCGCGCCATGATCGGCATGGGCTACTACGAGTGCATCGTGCCGCCGATCATCCAGCGCAACATCCTGGAGAACCCCGGTTGGTACACGCAATACACGCCCTACCAGGCCGAGATTTCGCAAGGCCGGCTCGAGGCACTGCTGAACTTCCAAACCATGGTGGGCGACCTGACCGGCCTGCCCCTGGCCAACGCTTCGCTGCTGGACGAGGCCACCGCGGCCGCCGAAGCGATGACCATGTGCCACCGCATTCAGCGCGGACAGAAGAACGCGTTCTTCGTGGCGGAGGACTGCCACCCGCAGACGATCGCGGTCGTGCGCGGCCGGGCCCGGCCGCTGGGCATCGAGCTCCACGTCGGCGACCCGCGCAAGGTCGATTTCGCCGGCGGGAGCTTCTGCGGCGTGCTGGTGCAATATCCGAACACCTACGGCCACATCGCGGACTTCAGCGCGCTGGTCGCGCGCGCCCATGGAGCCGGCGCACTGGTGGTCGTCGCTACGGACCTACTGGCCCTCACACTGCTTAAGCCGCCCGGGGAACTCGGGGCCGACATCGCCGTCGGCTCGGCCCAGCGTTTCGGCGTCCCGCTGGGCTTCGGCGGGCCGCATGCCGCGTTCATGGCCACGCACGAGCAGCACGCCCGGCAGGTGCCGGGCCGCATCATCGGCGTCTCGAAGGACGCGGAGGGGCAGCCGGCCTTCCGGCTCGCGGTGCAGACGCGCGAGCAGCATATTCGCCGCGAGAAGGCGACCAGCAACATCTGCACCGCCCAAGTCCTGCTGGCGATCATGGCCAGCATGTACGCCGTCTACCACGGGCCGCAGGGCCTCCGCCGCATTGCCGAGCGCGTCCACGCCTACGCCGGCCTGCTGGCGGCCGGGCTGCGGAAGATGGGCTGCCGGGTTGACGACGGACCGTTCTTTGACACGCTGCGCGTCCGCGTGGGTAAGCGCGCCGTGCGCGGCATCCTCACCCGGGCCCGCAAGCTGGGCATCAACCTGCGCGACATCGGCGACGGCTCGATTGGCATCGCGCTCGGCGAGACCACAACCCGGCAGGATACTCAGGACGTCTGGCAGGCCTTTGCCGGCAAAGAGCCGGTCGCGCTGTCGGTGGACGAGCTGGCCGGCGCGGTCGAGACCGGCTTCCCGCCAACGCTGGCCCGCTCGAGCAGCTACCTGACGCATGCCGTCTTCAACAGCTTCCACGCCGAACACGAGATGCTGCGGTATCTGAACCGCCTGCAAGCGCGCGACCTGTCGCTGTGCACCTCGATGATCCCGCTGGGGTCGTGCACCATGAAGCTCAACGGCACGGCCGAGATGCTGCCGATCACCTGGCCCGAGTTCGCGCACCTGCACCCGTTCGCCCCGCCCGACGAGACGCAGGGCTATGCCGAGTTGTTCCGCGTGCTGGAGCACTGGTTGCGCGTCCTGACCGGCTTCGCCGCCGTCTCGCTGCAGCCGAATTCGGGCGCCGCCGGGGAATATACCGGCCTGCTGGTCATCCGGGCCTACCACGCGGCCCGCGGCGAAGGGCACCGCGACGTCTGCCTGATTCCCACCTCGGCCCACGGCACCAATCCGGCCAGCGCGGTCCTCGCGGGTTGCCGCGTCGTGGCGGTCGAATGCACCGCCAGCGGCGACATCTCGCTCGACGACCTCCGCGCCAAGGCCGCCCAGCACCGCGGCCACCTGGCCGCCATGATGATCACCTACCCCTCCACGCACGGCGTGTTCGAGGAGGACATCCGCGAGCTCTGCCAGATCGTCCACGCCAACGGCGGGCAGGTGTACATGGACGGCGCCAACATGAACGCCCAGGTCGGGCTTTGCCGGCCCGGCGACATCGGCGCCGACGTCGTCCATCTCAACCTGCACAAGACCTTCGCCATCCCGCACGGCGGCGGCGGTCCCGGCATGGGCCCGATCGCCTGTGCCGAACACCTGGCCCCCTTCCTGCCCGGCCATCCGGTCGTCAAGTGCGGCGGCAACCAGGCCCTGGACCCGGTCTCGGCCGCGCCGTTCGGCAGCGCCAGCATCCTGCCGATCTCGTGGATGTACATCGGGCTGATGGGTGCGGCCGGACTGAAGAAGGCCAGCCAGGTGGCGATTCTCAACGCGAACTACATGGCGGAACGCCTGCGCCCGCACTACCCCGTGCTGTACACCGGCAAGCGCGGCCGCGTCGCCCACGAGTTCATCATCGATCTGCGCGAGTTCCAGAAGACCGCCCACGTGACGGTCGATGACGTCGCCAAACGGCTGATGGACTTCGGCTTCCACGCCCCGACCATGTCCTGGCCGGTGGCGGGCACGCTGATGATTGAGCCGACGGAAAGCGAGTCGAAGGCCGAACTGGACCGCCTGTGCGACGCCCTGATCGCGATTCGCGCCGAGATGCGCGACATCGAGGAAGGCCGGATCGCGGCGGACGACAGCCCGCTCAAGCACGCGCCGCACACGGCCGCCGCCGTGACCGCCAGCGACTGGCCGCGCGCCTACTCGCGCGAGCAGGCGGCCTTCCCCGCCCCGTGGGTGCGGCAGCACAAGTTCTGGCCGCCGGTGGCCCGCGTGGACAACGTCTACGGCGACCGCCACCTGGTCTGCACCTGCCTGCCGTTGGAGAGCTACGTGGCTACGGTGGAGCCGGTCGGAGCGCCGGCCTGAACCAGACCAGACGCCGCCAGTACTGTCGGCCCGACCAACCGTGGCCGGCCGTCGCGTCCCAGTGCGCGATGTACGTCCTGCCGTACGGGTCGTAGTCGTAACGCTCGACCAGCTTGGCCGGAACCGCTTCCGGCGTCGCCTCCGGCTGGCCGGCGTCCAGGCTCATGTGCGCGGTTCCAGCATGGCTGCCATATACAGAACTTCAGCAACCTGCTTCCAGTCTACAGTTACTCTGTGGGTGTCCCAGTTGTCACTTACGCTCGCATCGTTCTTGGTTAACAGAGCGTGCAGATGTCTTATGATTAGGCCGCAATCTTTGAGGAACTCAACATACACGTCCTGGAGGCATGGATCAGCCTCCACCGCGCGCGCCGCCGGAGGAGCTTGTAGCATAGGCCCCACAATCTCCAGAACAACCGACAGTGAGAGCTGACCGGAATGGCGATAGCAGCGTGTGATTGACCTTGCTGTGTCCCCAAACGGCAAAGTCCTATAGCCGCGGCGCCACGCGCGGAGGGCGAGGTGCTCATAGCCAGGAACCGGGTTCCATCGACACAACGCAAACACAACAGCGTCGCGCACCCCAAATGCGTCATTATCAGGCTGGTCGAACCAGCTCGCAATCTTCTCCACAATGTCACTATTCTCTGGTGCGCACAGGTTGACTTCCTTGGCAAACGCTGTTAGCTGCGCGGACAGCGCATGGCCCTCTGCTGTTTCCACCATCAGCGCAAACATGTCGTGGGCATCGTAGGGTTCGTCTGTCATTTCGCGTTTCTCCAGGCACTGTCAGTATACGAAGCCGGGGCAACCGGGCGGGTGGCACTGTCGAACCTCGCGGCGTCACCCGCGCATAGCAGTGGTCGTGTGCCGCTCTTGAGCAGCGCAGACGCGGGCCGTCCTCGAAACGTCATCAGAACTCCTGCATCAAGCCAGCTTCGTGCCCGCCACCGCGTCCAGCCGGCCGACCACGCTGCCGAGGGCGTCACGGACGTAGTGCAAAACCTCCTCCGATGCGGCCGCCACATCGCCGGCCGCTGTCCAGTCTATTATCACCAGCGGCTCCGGGAAGCGCGCGCCCCAGATGAACTCGCGAGCGAGCGTCCAGGTGCACGGCTCGGGGCCCGCGCCGTCCGGATCGTGCAGGACATACTCCTCGATCGGCTCCAGCCCGGCGGCGTATACGTGCCGCGTCCACAAGGCCGGCGTTGTGACGTGTTACGTATAGAGTGATACCCACAGTTCGATGTCCAGGCTAACTAAGAGTCCCAGGAATCCACGTGGACAGCAACAGCCCTTCATGAAGAACGTGGGGTTATCCAGTTCTATGCCGATATCCAATACCGGACCGCGCCCCACCTCGGCGGCGTATACCCTCAGACCCCTTATGTGCTTGCAGAGGAATTCCTCAGTATCCGTAACCGCCTGATTGAATGTCGCCGGCGACGTAACAGCGACGTTGAACTTGTCAAGTTCCTTGCGGTTCTTCTTCGGGATTACGATTTCGTGCCCGTCCTTCTTGAACGCCTCCTCAAGCTCCGGCACCCTCCGGCCGAATCGCAACATCACGGACATGCCTTCTTCCATCGTCCAACTCCCGTTCTCAGAAAGGCGTGCGAGTCAAACAGCACCATCAGAGCATAACCCACGGACTATGTCCAGAGCCGCCCTGTGCCCGCTTGGCCTGTGACGCCGCGGACCCCCGACCGAAGCTCGCTATCCGCCTGCTGGCGGTCTTGAATCCTCCGACCCAGCATGCTGGCCGACCGCCGGCGCGACAGCGTGTGCCTCGACACTCGTGATGCCTGGCGCGTCACCGTACATCGTGGGCAATGTTCGACACCAGGCCGCAGCGGTCACACCGGAAATCAAAACACCCGTGCCACGGCTCGTCCAACAGCCACTCCCCTTGGCAGCTTGGACAGTGCCGCCGGCGCTCGGCGTCGCGGCTCCGGCCGTCGTGCCGGTACAGATAGTAGTAGACGCGCTTGCCCGTCAGCTTCCGAATGCGTTCGCACACCTCGCGCCCTGCGGCGGAAAGGTCGCTGTCGAACCGGCTCAAGCAGCGGTAGGCAAATCGCTCTCCCGCGCGACTGGCAAACCAGATCCCATCAAAACGCTGGTAGTTGCGCCGCCAGAAGATGATGTCCTCGTAAGTCCCACATTCGTCCGTATGAGGGACACGATACAAGGGCACGGGATCGAAGCACTCTCCGCACCGCAGCGGTGACTCCATGCTCGTCCCGGTTGTGTACAACACGTACGAGCTCGGCGCCTTGTGCCGGCAGACATCCAGGGCGACCGGTTCGGACCCCAGATTCGTCACCCGCGTCAGCCGTAAGCCAGCTTGACGCAGCCCAAGTCGGGCCGCGCTCACCCACCGGCTCTTGCGCCTGGCGCGCAGGGCACCTGGTTCGGGGATGCTCACGTACGTGCGCACGCGCCGCCCCTCCCTGGCAATCGGCCATTCCTCACTGAGCACCTGGCCATTGCGTTGCAGCGCTTCCACCAACCGGTCCACCGCGTCGCCGATTGTCTCATCGTCAACCCGGCGCACCACGCGGAAACTCAGTTCTGCTGTGACCATGTCCGCACCCGCCCACAGATTCCACTTATTCGCCCGAGCTGCTACTGCGACAACGCAGCCTGTACTCGACCAGCAGCCCCGCCAGGGCGATTACGCAAGACGCCTTCCACAGCAGCAGCCACCAGGGACGCCACCAGGCACCCGTCTGCACCTCCACTACATCAGAAAGGCCGAAAAGCGCAAACGCAATCCCGGCCAACACACATCGGCTCCGCGCGCCGATCCGGGCCCGGGCAGCCAAGACGAAGAACGTCGCCGCAATCACCAGCCACAACCCTGCTTCAGCGTAATTGGCGACAGAAAACAGATCTGCGGGCACGGCACATTCACTCCGGCTGGGCCTGCCATCTCCGCGGCGGGTGCTCTGCTTCGAGACCCCTCATGTCCGTGGGCGCCCCTTTCGAGCCCGGCCACATGTCCCTGCTCAACCAGGAACCGCGACGGCCGCCTGCCGCTGCGAGACGACTCGACATCTGGCACATCTGGCCGCCAGTGTATCGACGTGACCTGCCATCGCAACTCCAGCCCGGTTCCGTCGATGATGCCGTCGTTCCCGCCACCGTGCCCGGCGCGCGTTAGGCCGCCGGGGATCTGCGCTGCCGCTCAGCTTGTTACTGTTCTGCCGGCCCGCGGCCCTTGCGTTGCGGGCGGAAGTAGGCAACATAGCTCGGTGTGAGCCGCCGACAGCAACGCGCCAATCTGGCTGCCTTCGTGATCGGTGCGGCCGCCGCCGCGCTGGTGCTGGCGGCCTACCTGGCCGGGGCGCTGGACTGGGCCGAACTCAAGACCCTGGACCTGCGCTTCCGCTACGCCAACGCGACGCCCACCGACCCGCGCATCACCTGCATCGACATCGATGATGCCTCGCTCGACAAGGTCGGGCGCTGGCCGTGGCCGCGCGACGAGCAGGCCGGCCTGCTGCGTGTGCTGAGCGAACTGGGGGCCCGGGCCATTGTGGTGGACCTGACCTATGCCGAGCCGCAGCCGGTGCGACCGCTGGTGCCGCGTGACGCGGACATGCTCGCCGACCCGTTTGACCTGGCCGCGGCAGATCTCGACACGGCGCTACCCGACGACGAATTGCGGGCGGCGATTGCCGCGGCCGGGAATGTCCACCTGGCGGTCCACTACGACCCCGACGCCTGGGACCGCAGCGCCGATTTCCAGGCCGCCGTTGCCGCGGCGCGGGCCGGGGATGGTGATGCCGCGGCCCTGGCGCAGCGGCGGGGAATCAGTCTCGAACGGGCACGGCAGTTGTGGCGCGCTGCCCACGTGGTGCCGGTGCTCGAAGATGACCCGCTGTGTTCGGACGAGATCGTCGCGCGGCAGACTGGTCTCGAGCTGTCCTTCGTCCGCCAGGTCTACGAGCGCTGCCGGCAGTTCGTGCTGCGCGGCCACGTGCGGGCGCGCCTGGCGGAGCGGCCCGAATGGCGCGACTTACCGCCGCACGAGGTACTACGCCGGCTGTACGTCGAGCTTTCTGACCGAACGCTGGCGGATGAAACGCCGCTGCGGGCGGCTCTGGTGGCGGCCTATCGCGACGTACTCAGCTATGACGCGACGATGGCCCGGCAGCTCAGGGTGCCCGCCGACCTGCGGGCCTGGGCGGTCCCGGCTGAGGCCGTCACGCCGGTCTACTTCCGCCTGGCCGAAGCGGCGCGCTCGTGCGGGTTCGTGGCGTACGAGCCGGACGCGGACGGCGTCATGCGCCACAACGCCTTGCTGGCCGAACATGATGGCCAGTTGTTGGCGCAACTGGCCTTCGCCGTGGCATGTGACGTTCTGGATGTGCGCACGGCGGAGATGGTCGTGCGCGGCGGGCGCCTGCGCCTGCCGCTGGCGGCGGGCGGCGAGCGCGTGATCACGCTTGATAGCTGCGGGCGCCTGCTGATGCCGTGGGTGGCCGAGCGCGACTGGACCAGGCAGTTCGGCGAGCACGTGCCGGCCGACGCTCTGTGGACCGTGCACGACCGCCGGCGCCAACTCGAGCACAATCGGCGCTTGCTCGCGGACGAACGCCACGCCCTGTTTGCCGGGGCACTGCTGCCGGATAACGCCGCGTATCGGCAGCAACTCGCTGAACGGCTGGAAATCGAGCAGGCCGCGGGCGCGGCCCGGCGATACGGGGACAACGCTCAAGCGGCCGAACTGACCGCGCAGGTCGAGGAGCTGGATGAGCAGATGGCCGCCTGGGAAGCCGCGGCGGTGCAGCGGTTGCGGGCAGTTGCGGCGGGCGCGGCGCCGGACGCGGCCATGACACCAGGCGATGCCGAGTTCGTGCTCCGACAGGCGGCTCAGCTTGAGGCCCTGACCGCGCGTGTCGCCGCGGCCAACGCGGCGCTCGCCCACGAAGTTGAACAAACGCTGGCGTGGCTCCGGCCGCGCGTCGCGGACCAGATCTGCCTGATAGGCTACACGGCGACGGCGCTGGCCGACATGACGCCGATCCCGACGCATCCACGCGCTCCGGGCGTCATCGCGCACGCCAACCTGCTGAACGGCTTGCTGACGGGGCAAATGGTAACGGCCACGCCGACGGCGCTGAACGCGCTGCTCGCGGCGGTGTGCGGTCTGGCGGCCAGTGTGCTGAGCACCTGGCGCCCGCCGCGCGCGGCCGCACTGTGGGTGCTGGCGCTACTGGCGGCTTTCCTGGCAGTGCACGGCTGGTGGATGTTCCACGCGCGCGGGACCTGGGTGGCCGTTACGCCCGCCGTCGGCACCATCCTCGTCAGCTACGTGGCCATCGGCACGTACCGATACTTCTTCCTGGACCGCGAACGGCGCGAGCTGACCACCGCCCTCAGCCAGTACACCTCGGCCACGCTGGCCCGCAAGATGGCCGAGGATGCCGAGCTGTGCCGCCGGGCGGAGACCCGCGAAGTAACGGCCATGTTCACGGACTTCCAGGGCTTCACCCCCATCTCCGAGCGCATCGGCCCGGAGCGCACGCAGCGCGTCCTCAACGTCTGCCTGGGGCGCTGCAGCGAGATCATGTTGGCCCACGAGGCCATGATCAACAAGTTCATCGGCGACGGCATATTCGCCTTCTGGAACCCCGTGATATACCCCCAGCCCCAGCACGCCGAACAAGCCTGCCTGACCGCGGTCGAGTTGATGAAAGGGCTGGCCCGGCTCATCGACGAACAGCGGCAGTCCGGCGGCGACGAGGTCTTCCAGGAACTGGTGCTGCGCATCGGCGTGGCCACCGGCAGCGCTGTTGTCGGGCCGTGCGGCTCCGAGCAGAAATATGACTACACCTGCATCGGCGACACGGTGAACGTCGCCGCCCGGCTCGAATCGGCCAACAAGTTCTACGGCACGCGCATCCTGGTGAGCGGCGCAACCCGCGCCAAGGTCGGGGACGCGTTCATCTTCCGCCCGCTCGGCGGCGTGCGCGTCAAAGGCAAGCATCAGGCCGTTCCCATCTTCGAGTTGCTCGGGCGCGCGGGCGCGGTGCCGGAAGATCTGTGCGCGTATGCCGACCAATTCGGCCAGGCCGTCACACACTTCCAGCAGCGCGACTGGCCGGCCGCCCGGGCGGCGTTCGAGACCTGCCGCACGCAGCGCGCCGCCGACCAAGCCGTGGACCGCTACCTCGCAGCGCTGGATGAATATAGCCGGCACCCACCCCCGCCCGACTGGCCCGGGGCGCTGGAGCTGACCGAGAAGTAGCCGCGCCGACCAAGCCGCGCCGCACTACGCCTCCAGGCCGTACAGCCGTCGATACTTGCCGTTCAGATAGTCTAGGAACGGCTGGGCCGAGAGTTCCTCTCCGGTGACAACTCGCAGCAGCTCGCGCGCCCGATAGCGCTTGCCGTGGCGGTGGATGCTCCCGCGCAGCCACTCCAGCAAGGGCCGCAATTGCCCCCGGGCGATCTGCGCATCCAACTCGGGCAGGGCCCGGCGGGCCGCCGCAAAGAGCTGTGCGGCGTAGATATTGCCAAGCTGGTAACTGGGGAAGTAGCCGAACGCCCCCATGCTCCAGTGCACATCCTGCAAGCAACCCTGCGCATCGTCCGGCGGCACTATCCCCAGCAACTCCCGCATACGCTCATTCCACGCTTCCGGCACGTCCGCGACGGCGAGCTGCCCGCCGACGAGTTCGCGCTCGAGCTCGAAGCGCAGGATGATGTGCAGGCCGTAGGTTACCTCGTCGGCGGCGACGCGCACCAGCGACGGCCCAACCGCGTTGATCGCCAGCAGCCAGTCGTCCAGGTCCGTGCCGACCCAGTCCGGCAAGACCTCCCGCAAGCGCGGCAGAAAGTGCTGCCAGAACGGCCGGCTGCGCCCGACCAGGTTCTCCCACAACCGCGACTGCGACTCGTGCAGGCCGAAGGACACGTAAGTGCCCATCGGCGTGCCGACGTGCCGCGGCTCGTAGCCTTGCTCGTACAGCGCGTGTCCCACTTCGTGGATCACGCTGAAGAGCGAATCCGCGATGTTCCGCTCGTCGTAACGCGTCGTTATGCGAACGTCCTGCGGGCACAGGGCCGTCGTGAACGGGTGGGCCGACACGTCCAGCCGACCGGCCGTGAAGTCAAAGCCCAGCGCGTCCGCCATGGCCCGGTTGAAGGCCGCCTGCTGCGCGACCGGCGCCGGTCGTCTCGGCAACTCCCGGTCCGGCTGCCGCGGCGCGGCCTGAATCGCCGTCGTCAGCGCGACAAGCTGCGGCCGCAGCGCGGCAAACAACTCGTGAATGCCGGCAGCACACTCGCCCGGCTCATATTCGTCCAAGAGCGCATCGTAGCGCTCCTGTTGCCAACCGATCCGGTCGGCCACTTCCCGTTTCAGCTCGAGTAGCCGCGCCAGGTGCGGCGCGAAGTGCGCGAAGTCGGAGCGGGCCCGCGCCGCTTGCCAGGCCTCGAACGCCAGCGCGCCGGCCTCGGCGATCTCGCGCACCAGCCTGGTCGGCAGCTTGACCGCCCGGTCGTAGTCACGCCGCAGCTCACGCAAGTTCGTCGCCACCACCGGATCAGCACGATCCGCCACGCGCTCCGCCTGCTCCAGCAGCGCGCCCAGCTCAGCACTGGTGAACCGCTCGTGCACGCTGGCGGCAATCAAGGCCGACTGGTTGGCCCGGTGTGCCGCGCCGCATTTAGGCATGTACGTCTGCTGGTCCCAGCCCAGCAGGGACTCGATCGATTCAAGCGTGCGAATCTCGCGCACCTGCTCGATCAGCATTTCGTATGAAGACTTCGACATGGTTTCCCTCTCGGCCTGCTCCAGACCAGCACCGCCCGGCACGGCCATGTTTATAAGCTCTGGGCGCAATGCGGTCGAGCGCACGCTTGTCGCGCCCCGGCGTCCGGGATAGCCTCGCGGGTCGGGACGGCGCGACACGCCGTCCCGCGGGAGTCCGGCAGTGGCGGACTATGGTATGCATGCATGGCTGTGGCTGTGGGCCTTGTTTGCCCTGGCAGCGCTGCTGGCCCGGCGTGATCGCCGGCTCCTGTACCGCCTGCCGCTGGCCGGCGGAGTGGCGACGCTGCTCGTCGGCGCCGGCACGATCGCCGCCTGGTCGCTTGGCATGCCGGACAGTCGCTGGCCGCACCTCGTCCTGGTGGTCGCGGGCGGATTGGCAATGCCGTTACTGGCCTGCTGGTTGCGCGCCTACCTGCGCCAGGATGTGCCCCGCTGCGCCAGTTGTTTGCGCGCCGCCCCGGTGTGGTCCGCCTTGTGTATCGGCCTGGCTGCCCTGGCGACAACCGCTTACTTCCTCCTCGGCCAAGCCGTCGTGGCACGCTGGGGTTTCCGCGACGATTTCACGCTATTCGAGTCGGATGGACCGCTGTACGTGCGCCTGATGAGCGGCGAAATCGCCGGCGAGCACGCCATCACGCTCAAGCACCCGCTCTTTCTCCTGCTGACGCGCCTGCTATACGTGGCAGCCCGGCCGCTGGGCGGGGTACACACGCCCGTTCTGCTCACCGCCCTGGCCGGCGGAGCCGCCCTGGCGCTGGCCGCCGCCTACTTCCGCGCCGTCACCGGCTCGCGCGTTCTCGCCCTGCTGCTGGCCGCCACGCTCGGCATCACCACGGCACACCTGGTCTTCGCAGCGCTGCCGGAGACCTACGCATTCTCCGCCGCCGGCCTGATTCTGTTGCACATGCTGCTTGCCGCGCGCCCGCAGTGCCACGTGCGACTGCGCCACGACGTGCCGGCCGCCGCGCTCGCCATCGGCATCACGCTGACCCATATCGCCACCGCCGTGGTCTGCTTCATAGCGGCCCACGCTTGGCGCTCGGGCTGGCGGGCAAGCCCGCGCTGGGCGGCCGGCGTGCTTTCGCTGCTGGCCGTCGGTCTCGTCGTGCAGACGGCCCTGGTACCGGAGTCGGCCCTGGCCGATGCCGCCGGGGCGTTGCGCGGCGAACGGCGCCATGTGGCACGTGAATCGGCGTCAGAGAGCACGCGCGCGCTTCACAACGTCGCGCGCGGCATGTTGGCGGAAAACGTCGTAGCCCCGGGCCTCGTCGTCCGCGCCGATACGGATGGGCATCTCGGGCTGCACCTGGGCCGCTATGACAGCGCCCTGGGCCGCATCTGCCTGGTCACCTGGTGGCTATTGCTAGCCGCTGCGGCCGCGCTGATCTGCTCACGCAGCGCCACACGCGGCCCGACTCTGTGGGCAGCGCTGATCTGCCTGGCCGGCTGCGCCGTGTTGCACATCTTCTATGGCAACGCCCACGTATTCCTATTCTCCGGCACATTCACGTTCTACTTCTTCGCCGTGCTGGCGCACGCTTTGCGCGTGCTCGATTGCCGCAGCGCCTGCGCACTCGTGGCCGTGCTGTTGGTGCCGTTGGCTGTGAACAACATGCACTTCTGTTGGCAGTGGCTGCGGCTGCTGGCCGAAGCGCTGCGCACCGGTCAAGGTTAATCGGCGCTGCCGGCGGTCCGCGGCGCAGCCCTGCGAAACTCCAACTGCCCGCCCGCACAGAGCCCGATCTCATACGTGCCGCGCAGCCGCGTCCCGTCCAATTCCAACTGAATCTGCGGATCGGCCCAACGTGTTGCGCGCGCCGGGCCGCGGTCCAGCCGGCGAACCGCGCCGGGCGCCCGCCGGAGCGGGCCTTCGTAGTCCAGGAAAGCGGGATGATGGTCGGCGATTCGTTCGGCCAAAACGGCCGCGGCCGTCTGCGTCGGATCACCCGCCAGGCGCCACGTGGCCAGGCCCGCTTGGCCGGGGACTCCGACCAGGAAGTCCCAGTGCACGTCCCCAGCACTGCGGTGCTCAAGCAGAACGAACATGGCCTGCGCGTCCGCGCTCACGGCTCGGGCCGCCTCCAACTCGGCGAGAGATCAGCGTTCCGACTGGGCGCCGCCGACATGCAGCTTAATGGTGCGCATCAGGTCGAGCGTCTGGTGCGCGTCGCGCCGGGCGCGCAACCGGCCGCGCAGGCGCGCGTCGCCGATCCGCTCCGGCGGCCGTCCGGTCGTGCTGTCGAGGGCCAGTGTGCCGCTGTCAATCTGGGCGAGCAGCGTCCGGTCGCGCTGCGTACGGGGATAAACGAAGCCGGTTCCGCCGTACACGGCCGTCCCGGCGGCGCTGTGTTCGACGTAGCGCAGCGTGGCACTCATGCCGGTCGGATTGACAAAGGTCGCCCCGGGGTGCGGCCGCCAGAACACGTGGATGTGCAGCAGACTGGTAATGGCGTCCGCCGTGTCATCGGCCGCCGTCTCCGCCCGGCCGGCGATGTGGATGTCACCGCTGCCATCGACATGGTAGACGCACTGGTCGAAAGCTACCCGGAAACGCTGCGGGAAATACGGGTCCTGGTAAGACGTCAACTCCAGGCCGCGCGGCACGCGCTGGCAGCCGGCCAACAGACCGCCGCACAATGACGCCAGCAGCGCGACCTGCACCATGCGTCGCCCGGCACAACTACTCGTCATCAACAAATATCCCGCTCTTGCGATTGGTGACCTGAGGGTTGGAGCGTTCGATGCCCAGCAGCGCCAGCGTGTTGCGCTCAACAATGCCGCGGAGCTGCGCCCGGGGGATGGCGCGCAGATTCGTACCGTGGCTGATCTGGTTGATCGAGTACAGATCCTCGATGCACTCGGTCGGCGCGCGATAGGGAAAATCGCTGCCGAACAGCAGCTTGTCCATCACGCCGTACTCCCAGGCCAGCAGCAGCGCGTTGTAGGTCTGCCACTGGCGTTGGTGCAGACCGGCGACGTCGGCGTAGACGTGCGCATGCTTGCCCAACAGGACAATCGTCTCCTCGATCCACGGAAACCCCATGTGGCTGATGATGATGCGCAGCTCGGGGAACTCGCGCGCCACCTCGTCCAGCAGCAGCGGCCGGCCAAACTCCAGCTTCGCCGCCGGACTGCGGTGGTTCTGCTCGAACAGCACCGGCAGGCCGCGCTGCACGCATGCCTCGTAAAGCCGCATGGCGCGGCTGTCGGCCGGATGGCAGTTCTGCATCGGCGGCGAAACCGTCACACCCTTGAGCTGCAACTCCTCCTGGGCAATCCGCAGGTCGTCCAGCCAGTCCCGCTCCGTGGGGTCAACCCCGGCGAACCCCACCAGCTTGGCCGAGTTGCGGCGGACGTACTGCGCCACAAACTCATTGGGGATCTCGCTGCCCAGATAACGACTCTTGAATGCCAGCACGATGGCCCGGTCAACCGCATCCACCGCCTGCAGGTGCCGGTTGACGTCCGCCTCCCCGGCCTGCTCCACCATGGCGGCGGCCGCGGGTCCGAAGTGCGTGGTCGGATCCCAGATTTGCGTGTGACAGTCAACGATCATGTTGGACAAACCTCGTCCGGCGAGGTGTCGGATCAGTTCCTTCCGCCCGCGCCAGTGCGTCGAGAGCAGTCCGATCAACTTGTTATCCGGCAGATAGTAAGGGCCCGGCCGCCAACCGGTCAAGCCGGGCTGACGGAGATTCGTCAGCCCGCCGCCGATTCGGCCGATTCGTCATTCGCCGTGCCGGCCAGATGCGTGCTCAGAACCTCCAGCACGGCCGACACGCTGTCGGCCATGTACGGCTCTGGTGCGTCGGGCTGCTCAGACCGGACAGCCGCCACGATCGGCCGCCAGTGCTCGCCGAGCAGGATCAGCGGCGCGGCGCGACGCAGTACGCGCTTGTTGAACATCTCCCAGACGGCGGCGAACTCCAGCAGCGTGCCTGTGCCGCCCGGCAGTACGACATAGCCGTGCCCCAGGCGAATGAGTGTTTCCAGACGCACTAACAGGCTGAATGTCGGAATCTCCTGCCTGATGTGCGGGTTCGGACCGCCCGGGCCGACACGCGACAGCGTAACCCCCATCGTGTGCCCGCCGGCCTCCACCGCCCCTTTGGCACCAGCCTCCATGGTCCCGCCGTAGCCGCCGTTGCACAACGCCCAGCCCGCGGCGGCGATGCCGCGCCCCAGCTCATGAGCTAGTTCGTAGGCGGCGCTCCCCGGCCGTGGCTGCGAACTTCCGAAGACGGTAACAACCTTCGGCTTCACGCTAGTCTCCGCTGTATGCCAGGTCGAACGGCGCCGGACGGAACCGCTGGCGCCCGGGCCATTAGGCGTAGTCTAGCCGGTGTGCGGTGCGTTGCCGATGGGACGGTTTCGGTCAACGTCAGGCGGTGGCGAGCGGATCGCAGCGCCCGTAGACTCAGGAGCGGTGAAAACGCCTGGAGGCGCCGAAGTGGGCGGCAAGTCGCAAGTCATTGGCCTGGTAGTCCTGTGTGGCCTGGCCGGCCTCGCGGCCGGGCCTGTGCCCGACGGAATGCAGCCGCCCGAGCCGCCTGGTGCAGGGCCGGCGGACCAGGTCACCGCGCTGCTCGACCAACTCGGTAGCGCCGACTTCCGCCTGCGCGAGGCCGCCACACACAGCCTGCTCATCCTCGGCGAATCCGTCGCTCCGCTGCTGCGCGCCAGGCTGGCTGAGGAAGCGGATCCCGAGGTGCGCATCCGCCTGAGCTTCGTGCTGGACAGCAGCGCGCCGCCGGTGGCTGCGGCGCTGGTCGTCCGGCCGGATCCGGGCAGCGGGCTGCGCGCCGGGGACGTTATCACGCACGTGAACCACCGGCGGGTCAACGGCAGCGCCGAGCTCTACGCGCGCGTGCAGGACGCCCGCGGCGCTTCGACGCTGCACGTGCTCGGCCGCGGTGCGATCGGCCCAATCGCGTCGCGCGCGCTGCCGATCGCGTGCGACTATCGCGCGCCGCATGGCGAAGTGCTGGCGCGCGTGCTGCGTCTGTATGACGCCGGTTACGCCGAGCAGGCCTACGAAACGCTGTCCGCCCTGGACCTGCCCCTGCCGGCGGATGAGTTGTCGCCCTTCTTCCACGCGGTTCTGGCGTACACGGCCGGCGACGCGGCCACGGCGTTCAGATTGCTCGCTGAACATCCGGAGGCCCGCCAGTCAATCTCGCTGGCCCGGGCCTGGACCAGTCCGTCGTGGCTGGACGTGTCCGGGCCGCAGAAGGCGCCCTTCCACCTGGAGCGTCTGCTTTGGACGGCGGCCGAATCCGCTGCGCCGGACGATAGTGCTGAGCGCGACGTCCCGGTTCATCGCGTGCTTATCCCGGCCGGCCGCTTCGTCGACGTGCTCGGGCAGGTGGCGGCGTCCTGGTGGGAGCAACACCGGCCGGTTCTGGGCGCGCACACGGAGGTCGATCGCGAGGCTGGGAACATGCTGGCGGTCAGCGCCTGGATGTTGTCGGAGCTGGATCTTGTGTCGGAATGCCTGCGGCTGATCGAGCCGCGCAGCGCGATTCTGCGGCGCGCGTCGCAGGGTGTGAACAAGTGGCTGCGCGTCCGCACGGACGCCTGGCTGCCGTTTGCGCACGGCGCGCCGGAAGCGGCGCTTGACGCGTTGTATCAAGATGCCCGCGGCATCCTGCGACCGCCCGGACCGCCCACCGACATTGCCCGCATTCAGCGTCCCGAAGTCGCTGCCGCCGTGGCGTTCTTCCTCTACCAGTTCCCCACGGACGAGCGCCTGGCGGAGCTGTTCGCGCTGGTCAATCAGCCGGGCCACCCGGCCCTGGAGGATTACGCCTACTGGATGCTCTTCGCATTGCGCGCCGAGAACAGCGCCATAGTGCACGAGCATCTCCTCGCCCTGCTGCCGTCCGCCACGGACGAGCAGGTGGGCCGGCTGGCTTTTTCCGTGGCGTTGCTGGAGTACGCCAGCCGCCGGCCGGATGAGCGCATATTTGAGCAGATGCACGCGCGGCTGACCGAGGCGGTGCGCGGTCCGGAATGGGCCCGCCCAGCGGCGATCGTCGCGGCGCTGCGGCAACTGGCCGCCGGCCGCGGCGCAGATGCGACGCGCGCCCTGGCGACCGCCGGCGGAGAGCCCGGCGCCGATGTTCTGCGCACCACCGCTGACTTTCTCACGTCCGCCCCGGCAGCCCGCCGGTTGCCGGCCCTGCAAACCCCGCTGCTGGCGGTGCCAATGGGAACAGAAGGCGGCCGATGGTTGGTGCTGACACGCGACCAGCGCCTGCTGCAATTCGACGCCGGCGCGGACCGCGTCACGCCCATCGACGGCCCGACGCCGAACTGGTTCCCGGGGCCGCTGAACTGGCCGTGGCTGGGACGCGATCCAAGCAGCGGGCGCGTGTGGGTCTACACCCTGCGGCGCGTCGTCGAAATCCCCCAGGACACGGCGTCCGGGCCGGCCCTGAATATCGCGCCCGACCAGATCGGGCCGTTCGACGTGTATGCCTCACCGGTGTTTGGCACGCTGGCGGCGGCGGTCCGGGACCAGCCCACGCCCGTCGGCGAAACGGCCGAGTTGTGGCGCGAAGACCTGCAATACGGCCAGGAGTACTTCGCGGACCCGGACCTGCCCGAAGTCGCGCTGGTTCAGACTGTGCCGGGGGACGAGCGCGTGATTCATGTAGCGCTGCGCGGCGGCCCGCAGCTTCTGCTCGATCGCACCGATGGTCGCGTGTGGACGTCGGCCGGGATGGCGCAAGAACTCGAGCTGCCGGCCCCGCCCATGTTCCTGCCGGTCGGCGTGCGCGACCAGCCCACGCCAATCGTCTTCCTTCTCAGCAATGTCGGCCTGCTGCGTCTCGACGTTGCCGCGGGGCGTCTGGGGCGCGTACCGCTGCCCGGCGATGAGCCTTATCCGCGCCTGATACCCGAGTCGTGCCCTTACGAACGGCGCGATCCGCGCTGGATGTACTGTGCGCGCCTGCCGGCCGAAGGCGGTCAGGTTTACCACGTGCGTGTGGCCGATAACGCGGTCGAGGAACTGGCGCTGGTAAACGAAGCGATCCAGCGCGATTATTACGCGCTTCAAACGCGGGATGAACTGCGCCGCCAGGTGCACGCCGCTCTGACGGAGCGCGGCTTGCCCGGCCTGCGCGAGTTCGTCGTCGACGCCGCGGAGACCGTGGCGAGTTACGCCGAGGAGAAACGCCGGTGAAACCTTTCACGCTGAAGTTGGGCGAACAGCCGCTGACGCTGGCGCTGCTGGATGAATGCCTGGGGCAGCCGCTGCACGTGGACATAAGCGGGTCAGCGCTTGATCGTGTCGAGCGCGGGCGCGGCTGGGTTGACGATCTCGTGGCCAGCGGCGCGCCGATCTACGGCATCAACACGGGCTTCGGACACCTGCGCAACAAGCGCATTCCGCCGGAGCAGCTCGATCAGCTTCAGCATAACCTGATTATCTCGCACGCGGTCGGCGTCGGTCCGGCCACGCCGCCCGAGATTGTCCGCTGGATACTCCTGTTCAAGCTGAACATGCTCCTGGCCGGGCACAGCGGCGTCCGCACCGACGTGGTGCGCGTGATGCAGCTCTTCCTGAACGCCGACATCCTGCCGGTGGTGCCGACGCGCGGGTCGCTGGGCGCCAGCGGCGACCTGGCACCCCTGGCGCACGTGGTCCTCGGCATGATCGGACGCGGCGAGATCAGCGTGCCCGGTGCAGCCGAGCACGCCGGCACGCGCACGGTCCGGCCGGCGGCCGAAGTCCTGGCGGCCCTCGGGCTGCCGCCCCTGCAGTTGACGTCCAAGGAAGGGCTGGCGCTGATCAACGGCACGCAGTTCATGGCGGCGTACGCGGCGAACATCGGCGTGCGAGCGCGCCGCCTGGCGGACCTGGCCGACTTGATCGCGTGCCTGACACTGGAGGGCTTCCGCGGCAGCATTCGGCCGATGGATCCGCGTCTGCACGAGTTGCGGCCGCACGGCGGCGCGCAAGCCGTGGCCGCTAACATCCGGCGGCACATGACCGGTAGCGAGATCCTCGCGTCGCATGCCGACTGCCCGCGCGTGCAGGATCCCTACTCGCTGCGCTGCGTGCCACAGGTGCATGGGGCCTTCCGGGACGTGCTCGCACACTACTGTGAGGTCATCACGCGCGAGATCAACAGCGTCACCGACAACCCGATCATCTTCGAAGATGCGGCCATCAGCGGCGGGAACTTCCACGGTGCGCCGCTGGCGCTGGTGCTGGACTACCTGGCCATTGCACTCACTGATCTCGCTAGCATCTCGGAACGCCGGACGTACCAACTACTGGGCGGCGAGGATGGGCTGCCCAAGCTGCTCATGCAGGATACCGGACTGAACAGCGGCTATATGCTGCCGCAGTACACGTCCGCCGCCCTGGTTAACGAGTGCAAGGTGCTGGCGACGCCGGCGTCCGTGGATTCGATTCCGACGTCGCTGGGACAGGAAGACCACGTGAGCATGGGGGCGACCGCCGCGCTGAAGTGCTACGAGATTCTGGACCGGGTGGAGACGGTGTTGGCCGTGGAGCTCATGTGCGCGGCGCAGGCCGTCGACTTCCGGGCGCCCCAGCGGCCCGGCCAGGGACCCGCCGCTGCTCACGCCATCATCCGGCGGCACATCACGCACGCCGACGCGGACCGGGAGTTCGGCGACGACATCCGCACAGCGCTGCGGCTGCTGCGCGAGAGCACCGAATTGCGGGCGATTGCGGGCGCTTAGACGGCGCCACGCAGCCGCGGTATTCGGCTGTCGAAGATCCGCTCCGGTGCTGCGCTGAGTGACCGCGAGAAACTATGAAAGCCGGGTCTCCTGGCGGTATACCGCCTTACGGGCTCGGCCGTTGGGGTCGGCCCAAAGATGAAGTCATCATCTTGAAGGAGGCCCGGCCATGTGGATTTTGGCACTGGATTTGGGCGCGAGCAAGTCGGTCTTTTGCCGGTTCGATTCGATCACCGGCGAATGCAGCCTGAGCAACGTGGCCACGCACAGCGGCACGCTACGCCAGCTCTTTGTTCGCCGCCAGCCCGAACTGGTGGTCGTGGAGATCTGTCCGCAGGCCGGACTCGTATAGGACGTCGCCGCCGACCTGGGCCTGCGCGACCGCCAGCAGCCCGCCGATCCCGCCGGCTGCTTCGAGCGAGTTGACGGAGCCGTGCTGCCCGGCTAAGTCCAGTGCCCAAGTGTACTTACGCACGAGGTTGTCGCTCCCGTCGAGTTCCATCAAGAGCAGCCACCTGAATGACCTGCCCCCGGGCGGGGCACTCTCAGCGGAATCACACCTTCACGGTCGCCGGACTATCCCATCCTCCGAGTTCACGCGCCGCCAATGTATGCGAGGACTCGGGGCGACAGGACGGACTCGACCTCGCCCGGACAACCCCAGCGGAGCAACATGTCCCAGAAGCGGCGCCGCACCTCACGAAACTCGAAAAGCGCGACATCCCGCAGATGTTCCGGCCAGATCACCCGGCTCCGGAACTCGGTTGACAGAAGCAACTGGAATGTCAAGTCGGTTCGAAGCATGCCGGCCATCGTAGCGATAGCCTCCCGCACCCCCAGCGCATCGTAAGGAACCTCGTGCCAGGTGGTTTCGTTCACCACGAATACGCAGAATAAGTCCTCGATGTAGGGTCCGTTGTCCGTGCTGTACTCACCCACGACACGGATTTCGTCAATCCTGAGCGCCCAGCCACAGTAGGGCGGCAGGCCGGGCTCGTAGCGGAGAATCCCGTTCTGAAGTGTCAGGCTCCCGAGATCAGCTGATCGCTTGCCGGCGCTGCCGCCCATCCTGATACTCCTTTTCAGAAGCCCTTGATCGCGCCGTGTCGGAGAGGATCCCAGTCAGCCGGAACACGCCGTCGTCCCTCACGGATCCACTCGATTGTAGCCTCCACTGCTACCTCACCGCAGCACGCACCGAGCACAGCACCGCCTATGCCGCCAATCGCAGTTCCCCACGGCCCGGCACACGTGCCACACGCGGCGCCGACCTTCCCGCCCAGCCAAGCACCCCCCAACATCCCGCCGTATCCGCCGGCTATCGCGCCACCTGCGCGCACCGTCTGAATCAGCGGGTCATCTGACGTAACGATCACGTACACATCGGCCGCCACTCCCACAATCATGCACGCCTTTCCAACATGACACGCAGTACGCGCGTAACCGGTGACCTTGAAGTTAGCTTTGCCCGGACTCCCGCGCCGCTTTGGGTGCGCTGTTCTCCAAGCCTCGGTAAACTGCTTGCCGAATTCGGTTTGCAGCCGTCCGAACTGCTCCTGCAGTGCGTCTCGCATCGCTGATCGTTCAGCCGCCGTGAAGCCCGGACGATTCAGCTTGGTAACCAACTCATCATATCGAAGTCGCAACTGACCCGTCCGGTCAAGCTCGAACCCTACGGCGATCGAAGCACTCCCTCCCGTACAGCACGACTGTATAGTAACAGTGATTGTGCCTGCCGGGCGAGTGCTTGGCTGCGGTTCGCTTGCACGTCCACGCGGCCAGAACGGATTGTCACCTGGCAGCCAAGGTGGCACATCCGTCGGAACAAGACCCAAAGGATCGACGAGGTCAACCGCATTATTCAGCGAGTACACGAGGACATTAATCCCGCCCGTTTCGCCAATCGGATCCCGGCTGAGCCACCTTCCCAGCCGCGCCGAGTAGTAGCGGTAGCCCCAGTAGCCCAGGCCGGTTTCGGCGTCCCAGTATTTCGTGCTGAAGCGGATGGGGCTGGCCTCCGCGTAAGTGTAGCCGCTCAAGTCATTTACGACGCCGCCGTACGGGCCGTACTCGTAATGCGCCGCGATCGCCGCCGCGGCCGAGCCGGCCGAGAGGTCCAGCACCTGGGCGACGTTGCCGTTGGCGTCGTAGGTGAAGACGTACTCGCCGGCGTCGACGCCGCCGGCTGCCGACCCGCCGCCGACCTGGGCCTGGGCGACCGCCACGTGCTTGTCCATATGCGGAAGATGGCAGTGCAAGTATACCATGCCCGATTAGCGAACGCGCTCGACAAGCTGCCTGAGTCTCTGGGCGTCAGGCGTAATCTCCGAGTCGATCAGCACGTCCAGGAGCAGCGCGTTCCTGTTCCGCGTTGCCAGATCATAGAATGTTCGCGCACCGCCGGGCAACAGCGGCAACGCCTCTTGCCGTCCAGTGCAGTCTGCGACGATAAGGGTGTCAGCGGTGCGGGTCACTGTAGTCTCGTAAGGAGTCCACCTGAACAGGATGGCCTCATTCTCGCCCCAGTGATGGACTGCCGACGCACTGGAAGGGTCGCGCGTAACCACTATGACGAGCAGGTTCAGAGCTGGATCGTCGAATGCAGTCGTGTTCTCTGAATCTCTCAAGATCTCCCTGTCTCGTACCCAAGCCCATCCCCAGTCGGTGGCGACCCAGTCTTGAAACAGGGGCCCAACGCTGGGTCGCCTCGCAAGCATAGTTCGAATCCATGGGCGCCCGAGATAGATAGTCGCGGGCGCACACAGAAGACAGGCTGCGATGGCCACCACGCAGATAATGAGTATCCTGTGCTTCGGCCCCGTCGCCTTGGCATATGGAAGCCGTAGCATCCTCAGTCCTCGCGAGCGGGCGTCGCCGATGACGAGTCCTTTTCCGCGTCGAACTGTCTGCTGCTGAAGCGGATCGGGTTGGCCTCCGCGTAAGTGTAGCCGCTCAAGTTGTTTACGACGCCGCCGGCCGGACTAATCATGGCGCAGAATTGGTGCGACCTCAGCCGAAGGGCTGACTCTCACCATTGCGTAATCGTTGACGTCGCTTGAACGCTGCCGCCAGCAGAGAGCAAACAGACGCTGCAGCGCAGAGTGCGGCCAACACGGTCAGCCTCGTGCGGTAAGAAGGCGCTGGATTCCGCAACGCAGTTCTTAGAATGGCCGCTTCGTCAGGAAGGGCGACCACGTCGGCTGACACCGCCGGTTCACCGCCTCCTGCAGGCAGCCACGTATAGCCGTCGTTCGTCCGCAGCAGGATGCCCTGATCGCCCGCAGCATACGCAAGGATGTTCTTCTGAACCGCCCGCATCACGCCGGAACGGTCCGGCCGGTAGAGCACCGCCTGGCCACTGCTGTCCAGCGCATTTCCCAGCAGGTAGTCGCCTGGGGCAACGCGTATCGTCCAATCACCGGCCAGTTCAGTCAGCAAGGATCCGGGGCCGGGCCGCGGCTCACGCTGTGCAAGGAGGAATACACCTGCTGCGATGAGGCAGCAGCACACTGCGATGGTGATCTGCGCCGGTATCCTCATGGCCAATGTCCCTGCCGCGCCGCGTGCAACCTGATGCCTAATGTTCCTCGTCCGCTGATCCAGTGGGCGACGCCGCCGTTCTCGTCGCTTCAAAGCCCGTCCCGCACTCCGGGCAGCGTCCACTCGGCGTGCCTCTAAGATCGTAACCGCAGCGAACGCAAAGGCCCGCGCGGGCGAAGACGCGATAGCGGTCCCACAGGCGACCGCCGGCGGCGGAGCTGAGACTGCCGAGGCACATTGCTACCGCCCACGCGAGTCCTGCGAGCACCAGGAAGCCCGTGAACATCCCGGCGCTGGACCGCAGGCCAACATCGACAAACACGCCCAGACAGATGGCATTGACCAGTGCGAGGCCCAGCAGGAAGGCCCGGCGGTCACTCTTGCGCTGCCGTCCCAAGTACCAGGCGGCCATGGCCGGTCCGGAGATAGATGCCAGCACGATGAGCGCCAGAACGAATACCATGCCCCAGGGCGCGGGCGCCAGCAGACGTAGCGACAGCGCGATCAGCACCGCGCCGGGCGCATAACAACGCAGGCAGCGCTCTGGGATCTCCGAGCTTTCAGATACTACTGTCAATATCGGCGCCCCGCTGAGTAACTGTTGGCGGCGAAGGCGGCCCGCGAGGATCTTGCCCCCAGAAGGGAGCCTTTACATTCGCCAGCAGCACCGCCCGCCGTGTCGGCATCTCCATGACGCTGACTGCTGAGATGTCGCCAGAATCCGCCAGCGACCGCCATTATAGCAGCATTGCCCCCAGCCGCGGGTCGCGTTTGCCGCCCGCGTGCACGTGTTTGCCGGTCGAGCGTCGGTGGCAACGAACGAAGCGGCGTAGTTTGTGGGGGGACGGTTAGTTGCGGGCCAGGAGGGCGGCTTCGAGTTGGTTCAGGTTCCACTGGACGATGTCGCCGTCGCGGGCGTTGGGGATGCGGCGCAGGTAGGCCCGCAGGCAACTGTACGCTCCGCGCACGTCGCCGCAACGCGCGTATGCGCAGGCGAGGTCCTGGAGGTGCTGTCCGGCTAGCGGCTCGACCGCGACCAGCCGCCGGAGCACACGTGCGAGGCGGGGCCAATCGCCGCGGGCCAGGTAGATGCGGCGCAGGTTCTTGAGCAGGCGGGCCAAGATGGTCCGCGTGTCAACCGCGTTCAACATCTTGGGCGTGAAGCGCACGGGCTCGTCGAAGTGGTCTTCCACGATGCGCTTGCAGTCGTCGGCCGACAGGGTCTGCCCTTCAGCGAACGGGTCGGCCAGCACGAAGCGCTCGCGGTCATCGAAGCGCACGAGGAAATGGCCGGGCAGGGCGATGCCGCTCACGGGCCACTTGAGCCGCCGGCCGACCTCGATCCAGATGGCGGAGAGGGTGATCGGCACGCCGAGGCGGCGGTCGAGCACGCGATTGAGGTAGGCGTTTTCGGGATTGCCGTAGTCGCCAGTGTCGCCGCGCAATTCGAACGAGCGCACCAACACGTCGCGCATGGCCCGGAAGCGCAGCGTTGCGCTCAGTCCGGGACGACGACAAGCGATCTCCTCCGCCAGCCCGTCGAGGATGCGCAGGTAGTGAGGGATGTTGATGTCGGCGTAGGCGTCGCGCGCCAGATGGAGCGCAGCACAATCCAGGCGGATGTCGTCTGTGTGCAGTTCCATCAGCGAATCGAAAGGATGTCGTCCCACCTGCGCTTGCCCCTCCAATCTCCTATGGAAACCGTCTCTGTTCGAGGGCGATGATAGCACTTAGGCCGGGTGGAAATCGAGAGGAAAATACCGCACTGCTTATCAGACGCAGGCGCGCTTGCTCCCATAAGTTTCGGAGCGCGGCGCCGGGCGGCGCGCCGATTCGCGGAGGGTATCAGGCGATCGAGCGCAACTTCAGTGTGGTGCTACAATAGGCGTCATGTGCCGCGCTTCAGTCAACGGGTTGGCCCGCCGGCGGGCCAAGTGGCCGGGCTTGCTGCTGATTGCGCTGACGGCCACGGTGTGTTGTGCGGCGCTGGTTTTGCGCACGCCGCTGCGGGCCCGGTACTGGGCGTGGCAAATAGCACGCAGCACGGATGAGTTGCGGCGGGCGGCCTACCTGTCCGCGCTGTGCCAGGCCGGCCCTGGGGGGCGCTGGGGCATCAACGCGTTGCTGCGCGACGAGCGAGCCGGTGTGCGTCAGTTTGGTGTTTTGGCGCTGCAGCACCTGGATGACTTGTGGGCGTGTGACAGGTTGGTGCAATTACTGCGCGATGAGGATATGGATGTGCGTGCCCTGGCGACAGTCGGGCTGGCCGTGCGCGCGCACGATGATGTTATTCCGGAGCTACAGACGCTCTATCGCGCGGGTGGTGCGGTGGGGGTTGCGGCCTGCCGGGTGCTGGGGCGACTGGGGACGCCGGCGGCGATTGGCGCGCTGGGCGAGCTGGCTGGTGTGTCGGCGGAGGTGGAATGCCGGGCGGCGCTGGTTGATGCGCTGGCGGACATTCGCGCGCCGGGGTGCGTGCCGGCGCTGCTTGAGCTGCTGGACGATGTGCGTCCGGCGGGCCACGTGCCGCTGTTGGCGCAGCAGCGGGCGGTGGAGGTGGCGGCCGCGCTGGGGCTTACGGGTGGTCTCGCAGACGCGGGGGTGGCGGCAGGGCCGGTGCCGGCTACGATCGCCAACCGTGCCGCGGCCGCGCTGGCGCGAATCACCGGCGTGTGCCCGGAGTATGATTCCGCGGCGTCTGAGGAGGTGCGGCGACGGGCGGTGGCTGAGTGGGCGGCGTGGTACAGCGCGCGGGCAGGCGAGCCGTGAGCGGGTGTGCGGTGCGTGGGATTGTGGTTGGACGTTGGGGGCTGACGGTGGTCGGACGCTTGGCCGAGCTGGACTGCGCCAGACGGGATTCGAACCCGTACTGGGGGGATTTTAAGTCCCCTGCCTCTGCCGATTGGGCTACTGGCGCGGGCGGCGCGTGGCGTTAGCCAGCGCGCATTCTACCCGGATAATCATTTACGTTCAGCCGCCGGTGGGGACGGTGGTCGTGGTATTCGGGGCGGACGGGGGTATGGGTGGAAGTCCGGGGCGGACGGGGTATGGCGGCCGCCCGGCGTAGCAGGCGTGGAGATTCGGAGGCGTCTTCGGTGTTCGGCGTTGGCCGGGGGGCGACGCGGTTTCTGCGGCGGGTGCTAGGCGGCATCGGTGGCTTGCTGGCAGAGGAAGAGCACGGCCATGCGGATTGCCAGGCCGTTGGTGACCTGGCGCAGGATGCTGGAATGCGGCCCATCGGCCACGTCGGCGGCCAGCTCGATGCCGCGATTGACGGGACCGGGGTGCATCACGAGCACGTCGGGCTTGCAGCGTCTCAGCCGCTCGCTGTTCATGCCGAAGAGGCGGACGTATTCGCGCAGGGAGGGGAAGACGCTGCTGGAGATGCGCTCCTTCTGGATGCGCAGCATGTTGATGACGTCCATTTCGGGCAGGATGCTGTCGAAGTCGTGGACGACGCGCGCCCCGAGCGATTCGAAGGCGCGCGGCACCAGCGTTGGCGGTCCGACGAAGGTGACGTTGGCCCCGAGCGTCTGCAGGCCGCGCATGTCCGAGCGGGCCACGCGCGAGTGGGCGATGTCGCCGACGATCGCCACGTTGAGCCCGTCCACGCGGCCCTTGCGTTCGCGGATGGTGAACAGGTCGAGCAAGGCCTGGGTGGGATGGGCGTGCTGTCCGTCGCCGGCGTTGATCACGCAGCAGTTCACCGCGCGGGAGAGGTGATAGGCGGCTCCGGCGGCGCCGTGCCGCAGGATCATGATATCGACGCCCATGGCCTCGATGTTGCGGGCCGTGTCGAGCAGTGTCTCGCCCTTCTTGGTGGAGGACATCCTGACGGAGAAGTCGATGACGTCGGCGGACAGCCGCTGGGCCGCCAACTCGAAACTCATGCGGGTGCGCGTGCTTTCCTCAAAGAACATATTGACGACGACGCGGCCGCGCAGGGCCGGGACTTTCTTCACGCTGCGGGTTGAGACCTCCTTGAAGCTTTCAGCCGTATCGAGGACGTGTACGATCTCCTCGCGGCTGAGCTCGGCGAGGTTGAGCAGGTGCTTGCGGGTCCAGACGGGCTGGTCAGATGTCTCTGCGGTCATTGAGTTCGACCTTGTCGACGCCGTCCAGCTCGGTGAACTGCACGTCGACGGTGTGATGGGGTTCGGTATCAGTCCGGAGGCCGACGAAATCGGCCTGGATGGGCAGCTCGCGCAGGCCGCGATCGACCAGTACGGCGAGGCGAATGGCCTTCGGGCGGCCCAGGTCCGTGAGGGCGTCGAGTGCGGAGCGTACCGAGCGGCCGGTGTACAGGACGTCATCCACCAGCAACAGCCAGGTGTCCGTGATATCGAAGTCGATTTCCGTTTTGCGCACCACGGCGCTGGGGCCGATCGTCGTGAGATCGTCGCGGTAGAGCGTGATGTCGAGGGCTCCGTGGTGGGCCGGCTGCAAGCCGGCGTGCTGGAGGGCCGGCAGGAGCCGGCGGGCCAGGATCTCGCCGCGGCGCCGGATGCCGACGACCGCGACGGGCACGTCCTTCGGGGCGGCGGCGGCGATCTTGCGGGCCATGCGATCCAAGGTGTGATGCAGCTCGTTGGTGTTAAGGAGCGTGGTCATGGCGAATAGCGTAACGTTGTTGGTACGGCGTGCAAGGATGCCGGATGGTGGTTGAGCGCTTTTCGGGCAAGGCGTTTCTGGCGTATACTGGGTTGGGTTGGCACGTGCCGCGGCCCGCGGTCGCGGCCTGATGCGCCCTGGAGAAATACATGAGTAGCAAGGGTCTGATTCCTCCGCATGGAGGTGAACTGGTTAATCTGGTCGGCGACGCCGGCCGGCGGCAGGAGTTGGAGTCCCAGAGCGGGAAGCTGCTGCGCATTCCGCTGGCGGAGCGTGAGCAATGCGACCTGGAACTGCTGGCGGTCGGGGCGCTGAGCCCGCTGCGCGGGTTCGTCGGGGCGGCGGATTTTCACGCGATCTGCGACGACATGCGGCTGGCCGACGGCCCGATCTGGAGCGTGCCCATCACGTGCTCGGTGGACGCGGACACCGCGGCCCGGATTGACACGGGCCAGGCGGTGGCCCTGACGGACGAGCGGGATCGGCTGCTGGCCGTTCTGACGGTCGGCGAGAAGTACGCGCACGACAAGCGCAAGGAGATCGAGCAGGTATACCGTACGAGCGACGACGCCCATCCGGGGGTGGCGGTGACGATGTCGCAGGGGGAGGTATGCCTGGCGGGGCCGCTGGAAGTCGTGTGTGTGCGCCATGAGCCGGAATTCGCGCGTTATCGGTTGACGCCGGCCCAGACCCGGGCGGCCTTCGCGGCGCACGGCTGGGCAACGATAGTGGCGTTCCAGACGCGCAATCCGATCCATCGGGCGCACGAGTACATCACGAAATGCGCGCTGGAGATTTGTGACGGTCTATTGATCCACCCGCTGGTGGGTCAGACGCAGGCGGGGGATATTCCGGCGGACGTGCGGCTGCGCTGCTACGAGGTGCTGCTGGCGAACTACTACAACCCGAAGAACACGATGATGAGCGTCTGGCCGGCGGCGATGCGTTACGCGGGTCCGCGCGAGGCCGTGCTGCACGCTCTGGTGCGGAAGAACTACGGCTGCACGCATTTCATTGTGGGTCGTGATCATGCCGGCGTGGGCAACTACTACGGCACCTACGACGCCCAGCGGATCTTTGATGACTTGGATCCGGCCGCGGTGGGCATTAGGCCGCTGAATTTTGAGCATTCGTTCTGGTGCCGGAAGTCCGGGGCGATGGCCAGCGACAAGACGACCAACAGCGGTAAGGCAGACAGGGTGTTCTTATCCGGTACGGCGGTGCGTGAGATGCTGGGGCGCGGCGAGCGTCCGCCGGTGGAGTTCACGCGGCCGGAGATAGCGGACCTGCTGATCGCGGCGATGAAGGCGGGATAGCGGGGGCGGGAGACGGCGGTTCGATGCGGTGGGCAGAGGTGGGCGACGCCGGGGGTCTGGCGTTGCGGTGGCGTCTTGTGGGTGGAGATTCTGGTCGGGCGGTTTCGTGTGTGCGCAATTAGCTGAAGCGTGTTCGGCGTGGGAACAGAACGGGCCGCGTCGCAGAGCGGCGCGGCCCGTTTCGGTCAAACTTGCTTGGCGAAGACCGGGCTAATTGACCAGCAGTTTGTTGTACGTGGGATCCTGGGGATACTGGTACTGAATCCAGCCCGACCAGATGTTCTGGTACAGCGTCGTGAGCGGGTCGTTCATCCAGGCGTCGAGGGTCTGGTTGTTCAAGGTTGCCATGGCCTCATCGACGCCGACCTGGACGGCATACTGCCCGATGTCATCGACGAAGTTGACGTAGGGCTGGTTCTGGGCGAAGGGATGGCAGGCCCAGCCAGTGAGCCCCATCGCGAACGTCATGCCACCGAGGCTGACCAGAGCAAGGACACGTTTGAACCGGTTGTTCATTCTGAGTTCCTCCGTGAAACCGATAGTGTTCGGAGTTTGAGAAATAGTGCTGTTAATCTGACACTCTATACGACTAGAAAGCCACCTGCAGTTGCATGCGGAAGATCAGGGCATTGTCATTCACGTTGGCCAGGCTGGCATAGCTGCTGGTGATCGGGACTTCATAGAGGTAGGTCAAGTCGGTCTGCAGCTTGACCTTCTCGTCGAAGTAGTAGTTGAGCCCGAGCATGTACTCCCAGGTGCCTTCCTGGTCGCCGGCCAGCGTGGAGATTCCACCGACGCGCGTTACGGCTTCGAGCTTGTCCTCGAGGCCAGGGACCGGGAGGAACCATCCGAGCTGGACGTAGGCGCCGTGCTGGGCGACGGTTGAGCTGTCGCCGGTGAGGAGCCACCAGGGGGTGAAGGGCGTACGGCCGGCGCGGCGCGGATCAACCACGCGGATGATGTACTCGCCGGTGGCGGAGAAGCCCATGAACTTGAAGCCGGCATCCAGGCCGAACTGGTTGATCTGAATGCCGCTGTCGTCGGTGAGGCCGAAGCCGCCGGGCAGCACAGATCTGCGTGGGAATGGCAGGCGGGTGTTGCCGGCGCGGTCACCGTAGTTGTCGTTGAAGGCGTAGTGGAAGCCGATGTCCAAGGCGGGGACTTCGCGGCGCGCGCGGTCACTCTGGGTGGCGAAGTCGTTCTCGGGATCCTCGCCGAGGGCATGCCAGACGAGCCGGAAGACGATGGCGGGGTTGCCGTCGTTCTCGGCGGGATCGGTGGTTACTGTGCGACCCCAGTAGGTGTTCTCGCCATCGGACAGGCCGTTATAGACGCCCAGGTTGTACACGAGGCGTTTGTCGGCGAGTTGGCCCCAGAACTGGACGCCGACCGAGGTGCCGAAGCCGAACACGGTGTGGGCGAGGGAGCGATCGATGGATTGCTGGTTAAGGCCGGACACGGTTGATTCCCGCGTGGCCACAACGTTCAGGATACCGGCGCGGAACTGGAACTCGTCGGCCATGCGGTAGTTCGCGTAGGCTTCGGAGGCGACTACATCGTAAGCATTCGGTGCATCGGCCTTGAGCTCGATGTAGTAGGTGAGGTCCTGCGAGTAGGCATGGCCGCTGAAGGCCAGGCGCAGGCGTTGCACGTCGAAGCCGGAGCGGTCATGGCGCTCCAGGCGCGGGGAGAGGTAGCGGTTTCGCTCCCGAGTGTTGTAGTACGTGTACCGGAATTGCATTCCGGCGTTGATCTTCATGAGGAACAGGTCGTCACTGCTGCGAATGAAGAAGCCGTTGTCGTAGCCGGCCTGCAACATGGACGGCATCAGGCTCTCACGGAACTCCTGCTCGCTGAGGATGCTCCGAATCTGCTGCCGCATCATTGCCTCATCCACTCGCGCGGCATCCGCATCCGCCCTGCCGGCGGCAGCCACCTGGTGCTCAAGCATCTGGATCTGCTCCTGTTGATGTTGGAGCAGGGCCTCCAGACGCGCGAGCGCCTCGTCACGGTCGTGAGCCGAACCGTCCGCTGCCACCGGGCCGGCTAAGACGGCGACCGTCAAGAGCAGTGGCACGGCAGCGCGAAACATAACTTTGGCCATAGACTTCTCCTTGTTTGTTACTACGCTTGTGGGACCGGAGCACAACAACAGCCCAATCAGCCGCGTAGCGTTTATACCCACAGCTTCAAAAACGGCGGCGCAAACCAAGACCGCGCCAATTGAAGCTGACGTATTAGCACGTTGCGCGCCAGACATGAGCAGAATGGGTAGCGAAACACAAGGCGTTTGCGGCAATGGTGTTACAGTCTTGATAGTGATGAGCCGCAAGTCGGGTGAGTTCTTTGTGTATGGCGGCAGTCCGTCATCGGAACAGTTTGTTTCGGTAAACACTTATCTATGAGCCATTTAGGATATGCGCTGCTTGGGGTCGGGTTCGCCTGATGACGAAAAACCGCCAGCACTGGTTCGCGGAATTTCCGGCCATTCTGCGTCATTTGGCGAGGAATGATCACGTGTGCCCCTGGAGCGCGGTTCGCGACAGGCTTTCGGTGCGACCGAAGTGCCGCGCTGGGGGGCGTTGGCAGGGAACGGCTTTCGGCCGCGCCGACCCTGGCGAGCGATATGGCGACACGCCATAGGCGGGCATGCCGGGGCACGGAGAACGAGCGGGCGTTGCGGGGCGTCAAGGTGCTGGGGTAGCACCGGGAAGCAGCCGGAGTGATAAGGCGGAACGGGCGGTCGCGGCGGGGGATGTTTATCGCGGATTGCCAGAGTCTGTCTGGGTTTGGGAGGATGGAGGTGTGAGCGTGTGGTGTCAGTTTGGGCTGCCGGGCGCTCGTTGGACGGATGTCGTTGACACGGGGGGGATGGTCGGGTAACAAGACCGCGTTCGCAGCGGTTTGCTCGGGTTTGGAGAGACAGTCGCAGGAGCGTGTTATGACTGAGACGTTGATGCTGGCCGAGTTCATAGGCAGCTTCTGGTATTACGTTCTGCTGGTGGGCGTGTTGGTGGCTCTGATTGTCGGCCTGAAGATTTATCGTTCGCGCGCCAGCTAGACGTTGGCGGAGGGCGGACGCGACGGCGCGTATCGGATCTTCTCCGTCGGCAGAATGGGCAGGAACCGCAATTCCTGGCCGGCAAGAACACGTCAAGCATCGCAATTGGTAAACGGTGCCGCATCCGGTGCTAGCTGGAGTGGCTGCACTGGAGCACTGCGGCGTTGTCATGCCATGAGTATCGAGGGCTTGGAGTACTCGCCCGCAGGCAACTCGTCGCACCGGCCTCGGCATTTGGGAGGCCACGATGAACGGCGAAACCAACGTCACGTCTTCCTGGCCCGCGTATGCACGGCGCGTGATTGAGCGTGCCGTGGGGGGGGCTGACACCCGTATTGTGCCGCCGCCGATTGTCGCCGCCGCGCACGGCGGTGCGTTCGTGACGTTGCGGAAGTTTCGGCAGCTACGCGGGTGCATGGGGACGCTGAGTCCGGAGGAGTCGCTGGCGGATGCGGTGCGGCAAGCCGCCGTTTCGGCCGCGTTGCACGATCCACGTTTTCCGGCGGTTGCGGCGGGTGAGTTGGCGGATCTGCGCATCGAGGTGTCGGTGCTTTCGGCGCCGTGGCCAATGGGGAATCTGGCGGAGCTCGAACTGGGCCGTCACGGCATACTGATTCGCCGGCAGAATCAGCGCGGGCTATTCTTGCCGCAGGTGGCCACGGAGCATCGTCTCGACAAGGAGACGTTTTTGTCCCGGTGCTGCAGTGAGAAGGCTGGGCTGCCGGCGGATGCCTGGCGCGATGTCGACACCGAGGTCCTGTTGTTCACGGCGGACGTCTACGCCGAGGATGAGTAGGGCTTCTGCGCCCGGGGGCAGCGTTGTTGCGGGGGGCGGGTCCAGCGGCTACAACCGCTGCATGTTCCTGCCGCACTCGATGGTGTTGGGCTGCGTGCTGCGCTGTGTGGGCGCGCTCGTTCTGGCCGTGGCGAGCTCGGCGGTCGCGGCTGAGCCGCGCCTGATGTACCGGGGTGAGCCGGGGGACTGCCTGATTTATGAGCGGCGTGGCGCGATTTCGTCACTTTCCGGCGCGGCTCGTGAGAGCGAGCTGGTCGACCAGATTCGCGTCTGGTATCTCGCGGTGGAGGGTGGGGAGTTGCTGGTCCTGCTGGATCGCGTGGCCATTGTTGACGGGCGTCCGGCAGCACTATGTGGGGGGCTGGCATACGTGGACTCATATGGGCGTGTGCGCATGCCTGAGTCGACGCAGCGTCGGGCAGTTGAGCTTGACGCGGCCCTGGAGCTTTTCCTGGTGCAACGTCGGCCGTTGCAGGAGGAGTTGAGCTGGCAGACGCCGGCGAACCTGTTCGGCCGCGTTCGGCACTGCGAGCGGATGGGACGGGACGCACAGCAAGCCGGGCACGTGCGCATTGAGTGTAGCGTCGAGTACGGCGGGCGAATTGGTGCGGAGTTCGGCCGTTCCGGTCGGGAGCGCTACTGGTTTGATCAGGCCGGCGGGCACATCAGCCGCCTGGAGATTGCGCGAGAGGACCGCGCGGGGGACGTGCGGCTGACGGCGGTGACGGTTCTCCGACAGCGGCAGGAGTATTCTGCTGACTGGGTGGCGCGTCGGATCAGTGAAGCGCAGCGCTACTTGGCGGCGCAGCGGCGTGAGGACAGCCTGTTGGATGAGATCGCGGCGCAGCCGGACGGCGTGGGGCAGGCCCTGGAGCGGTTGGAGCGTTTGTGGGCGGGGATGCTGGTTGAGTTTGCGGGCGCGGGTGAGTCCCCGTTTCACGCCTTGTGCCGCGCGCGGCAGCGGGCGTTGCGGGAGGAGCGCGCCGGGCTGCGTGCGCGGGCGCGCTATGTCGGCCGCTGGCTGGGGCGGCCGGCCACGCCGTGGAGTTTGCCGGACTGCAACGGCACGTCGTTGATGAGTGAGCAGGTTCGGCTCGGGCCGGTCGTGGAGTGCTTATGGAGTGTCGGGGCGCCGCAGGCGGATGGGACGGTGGTGGCGCTGCACGCCATGCAGCGGGAGTTGGCGGCGGATGGGATTACGGTCATCTGCTTGAACCTGGATCAGGATCCGCAGGCGGCTCGGCAGTGGCTGGCGGAGTTGCCGGAGGGCGTGGTGCGCGTGTTGGCGGGGCCGCTGGGCGCCGTGGAGCGGCCGGTGGCGTTGCCGGTTGTGCGGGTGCTGGATGGTGCGGGGGTGGTCCGTTACGTGCGAGTCGGCTGGCAGCCGTCGTATGGGGATGTGGTGGCGGAAGTGCGCCGGCTGGCGGAGTAGCGGGCCGCGGCGCTGTTGAACCGGCGGGGTACAATCAGGTGACTGAGGCCGATGTCGGCGCAGCGGAGTGGTTGGACGCGGGCGGGCCGTGTTCTGGCGGTTCGAGGGAATGGTGACCTGATGGGATTCCCCACATTGCTGACGCGTGTGGCGGCGGGTTTGGTGCTTGTTGGTGGCGCGCTGCTGTGTGGCTGTGCGGCGGATGCGCGGCGGATCGATATCGAGCCGGCGCGCGTCGTGGAGTTGCCGCCGGTCACGGCTGACGCCAAGGCGGCGGCCGTTCGGCGTGATCCAGTCGGGTATCTCCGCCAGGTGGCGGCCAAGTGCAGCGAGCTTGATTACTACACGCTGCGGTTTACGCGTTACGAGCGCCGCGGGCTGCTGCAACTCATGTACGGGCCGGAGCACATTGCCTGCTGGTTTCGCCGCGCGCCGTTCAGTGTGCGGATGCTGTGGCTGGACGAGAGCCTGAAGTACGGCGAGTCGACGTATGTTGAAGGGGCGGCGGACAACAAAGTGCGGTTCACGACGCGCTGGTGGGTCCCGCCGCTGAAGCCGCCGCCGGGCGTGAACAAGGTGGATTTGCAGACGCCGGTTATCTGGGGCGAATCCAAGCGTCCGCTGACGGACTTCGGGCTGGAGCGGCTCATGGAGCGCACGCTGGCGGCACTGGACGAGGCGGGCGAAGACGTCATTGTGACGTACCTGGGGTTGGCGCAATTGCCGGAGCGCGCGGGGACGGTACACCACCTGCAACTGGAGTATCCGGCGACGCGGCAGCGCACGCCGGTGCAGGAGCTCTATATTGACATCGTCACCGATCTGCCGGCCGGCACGCTGCTGAAGCTGTCGTCAGGCGCGCTGGATGCGGCGTACTTCTATGATGACGTTGACACGAGTGTGACACTGGGCGACGAGGACTTCCTGCTGTCGGCGGAGCGCGGCACGCCGGCGGCGACCGGCCCGAGCGGCGCGTAGCGATTTTCGACGCGGCCGGGCCGCGTGGTCCGGCCGGGAGCAGGCATGCCCACACGGAGAGCGGACGAGTCGAGGTTTATGCGCCGGGCGCTGCAGCTCGCGGCCCGCGGGCGTGGCTATGTCGAGCCCAACCCGCTGGTTGGGTGCGTAGTGGTGCGGCGGGGGCGCGTCATCGGTGAGGGCTACCACGAGCGGTTTGGCGGGCCGCACGCGGAGGTTGAGGCGCTGCGGGAGTGCGGGGGTCGGGCGCGTGGGGCCACCGTGTACGTGACGCTGGAGCCGTGCTGCTTTCATGGCAAGACACCGCCGTGTACGGATGCGCTCATGGCGGCGGGCGTGGGGCGCGTGGTGGCGGCCATGCGCGATCCGAACCCGCGCGTGGCCGGCCGGGGCTTGCGGCTGTTGCGGCGGGCCGGGATCGCGACCGAGGTCGGGCTGCTGGCGGCCGAGGCGGCGGCGCTGAATGCGCCGTTTGCGAAGCTGATGAAGGAGCGGCGGCCGTGGGTGATCCTGAAATGGGCCCAGAGCCTGGACGGCAAGATCGCCACGCACACGCGTGACTCGAAGTGGATCACGGACGAGACGATGCGGGCCCACGCCCATCGGACGCGCGGGCGCGTGGATGGCGTCATCGTTGGCAGCGGCACGGTCTTGGCGGATGATCCGCTGTTGACGTGTCGGGTGGGCCGGCCGCGGCGCGTGGCAACGCGTATCGTGCTGGATACGAAGCTGCGCACGCCGGCGGCTTGCCGGCTGGTGCGGACGGCGGGCGAGATTCCGACATGGGTTTTCTGTGGGCTGCGGGCGCCGTGGTTGCGCTCGCGCACCCTGGAGTCGGCCGGCTGCGTGGTGCGGCGCGTGCCGCTGGCTGCGGGCGGCAGCGGGCTTGATCTGCCGGCGGTTCTGGATGTGCTGGCGCAGGCGGAGATGACGAACGTACTGGTCGAGGGCGGCGGGGCGCTGCTGGGGAGCTTCTTTGATCAGCAACTGGCCGACGAGGCGCAGGTATACGTGGCCCCGCGCCTGATCGGCGGCCGGGAGGCGCCGGGCGCGCTGCAGGGACGAGGGATAGAGCGGGTTGGCGAAAGCGTGCTACTGCGAGAAGCACAGCCGCGGCGGCTGGGCGCGGGCTGGCTGTGGCAGGGGCGCTTGCTGTAGAAACGGGTGGCCAGCTGCGGGTTCGTGTGCTGCGGTCCGCGCGGTCGCTGCAGGGGCATTATGGCAGATCTGGCACAGTGACCGGATCGCGCTCGGCAATGGGTTTGGCCGGCGCGCCGACGGCGATTCTCCACGGCTCGATGTCCTTGCTCACGACCGCGTTAGCGCCGACTACGGCACCTTCGCCCACGGTCACGCCGGGGAGGATCACGGCGTTCAGGCCAATGAACACGTCCTTCTTGATCGTCACGGCTGCGCGGTTCAGATTGCGGTGCTCATCCGGCACCATCGGGCCGCAGACGCGCTTGCCTTTGCCGGGCCAGTCGCTGATCGAGAAGATGCGCGCACCGGCGGCGATGGCCACGTAGTCCTCGATCACGACGCCGCCATGACCCAACACCATGGCGTAAGGCGCGAAGTGGCAGCGCTCGCCGATGCGGATGCTGCCCGTGCCGGCGTGCAGGGAGACGTACTTGTCAACGAGCGTGTAGCGCCCGATATGAACAGACTGTGGGTTGGTAATCTCAACGCCAATGTCGATGAGCGCGCCCTTGCCCTGATACGCGAGCGAATGCTGGTATAACCATTGGCGCGACTTGAAGCCGATCGTTCCTCCCAGGAACTTGAAGAACATCCAGAACGGTTGTGTCAGGGCGTCGCGCAATCCCAGTCGCACGATGGCTGATAGGGGTAACCGTCCGGTGCGGACGTATTCATTGCGCCAACGGTTTCGCGCCTCCGACTTGGACTCCGCAGCACTCATTCCGGTCACTCCTCGGGCATGATAGCCAGTGTGCCGCCAGCAGCGGTTCGTTGTTCAGCCGGTCGCGACTGCCTCCTTGAGCACATGCTCCAGCCTATCAGCCAGTATGTCGCGCGCGAATTCGCGCTCTGCCAGGGCGCGTGCGTTCCGCCCCATCTCGGTACACAGTTCCGGGTTAGTTGACAGCGCCGTGACCGCGTCGGCAAGCGCCTCCGGATGGTCCGGATCGACGTAGCGCCCGCACTCATTCTGCTCGATTGTATCACCCAGCCAGCCCGGGACGTTTATCAGCACCGGCTGCCCTGCCGCCAGTGCGTCGAACATCTTGTTGGGCGACCAGGTCTGCTCCTCCTTGGTGTTGGCGTATATGGTCATGCAGGCATTGCAGCCGGCGACAATCTCCGCCACCGCGGCCTTGTCCGGCACCGGGTCGCTGAACACCAGGTTGGACAGGTCGTACTTGCGCGCCAACGCTTCTAGGTGCGGGCGTCGTCCGCCCTTGCCGTGCAGCACCAGCTTGACGCGCCCGTTCCCACGTTGCTTCAGGATGCGGGCCGCCTCCACGACATATTCCAGCCCGTTGGCCAGCCCCATCGCGCCGAAGTAGACCGCCGCGAAACTGTCACCCAGGCCGAGCCGTCGGCGTGCCGCGCTGCCGTCTATGTCAGGCCGGAAAAGATCAAGATCACTGGCATTCGTTATGACCGTCACGCGCGCCGCCGGAATACCGGCCCGCACTACGCCGGCCTTCATCCCCGGCGAAAGCACCACGATGTGCTGGGCGGCGTGGTAGATCTTGTGTTCCAGCCGGCGCAAGTACCAGATGGCCAGCGGGTTCTTCAGGGCGCCGCAGTTGACCAACGCGTCCGGCCACAGGTCACGCACCTCGAAGACGAACGGCACGCCGAAATGGCGGGCCAGCTTTATGCCCGGCAGACCGATCGTCAGCGGCGTATGCGTGGCAAAGACGACGTCCGGCCTGTCAAGCTGCCGCCCCACCTTGGCCGCCAGCCGGGCGAAGTGGTGAAAATGGGCCATGCGCACATAGCCGCTCATTCCGGTGCCCTTCAGCCCGTCGGCGTAGGCGGCTGCGATTGGCACGACCTGGATGCCGTCCACCTCCACCCTGATGAACCGCGCGCCCGGCGGAACCGTCAGGCGCTCCTCCGTGCAACGGCCCGAGGTCATCAGCGTGACGCGATGGCCCTTCTCGACCAGTCGGCGCGCGAACTCGTAGGAACGCGTGCCGCTGGTGCCCGTCCGCGTGTGGAAATACTGGTGCAGGTACAGAACGTGCACGATCGCCTTCCTTCGTTGCTCCCGTTACCAGGCGATGCCCTCGTAGCCCGGCACGCCACGCGGCACGCCCTGGATACTTGCCAAATCGATGATCCCCACACCGGCCGCTAGCCACTTCTGCACGCGCTGGGCATCGATCGTCGGGTGGTTGACCAGGATCAGGTCGCAGGCGTTCAGATCGTCGAGGTTAGGCACCAGCAGGGCCTCGAGGTGCCCCAGCGCAGTCTGCACCGCCTCCTTGTTGCTGCCGATCAGGCGGCGCGTGTCCACGCTCGGATCGTAAATCCGCAGCTTGACGCCCTCGCCGATGAGCCGCTTGGCCACCGCGACGTACGGGCTCTCGCGCATGTCATCCGTCTTGGGCTTGAACGCCAGGCCGACCATACCGACCACCGCCGGCCGCTTGGCCAGCACGCGGGCGACGAACTCCTCCAGCTGCACCTTGTTGCTGTCCAACACGCCGTCGAACATCGGGACCTTCACGGAGCGCACGTGCGCGAACCGCAGAATCGCCCGCAGGTCCTTCGGCAGACATGAGCCGCCGAATGCAAAGCCCGGGCGCAGGTAATACGGGTTGATGTTGAGCTTCGTGTCCGAAACAAAGATCTCGGCCACTTCGCGGGCATCCGCTCCGACCGCCCGGGCGATGGCCCCGATCTCGTTCGCGAACACAACCTTGACCGCGTGAAACAGGTTGTCCGAGTACTTGACCATCTCCGCGACTTCCAGCGAGGTGCGGAAACGCGGCGCCTGGTACTTGTCACCGTACGCCTTCATCAGCACGTCGCCACCGCCCGGGTGCGCCTCGCCGACGACGATCTTGGGCGGGTTGTCGAAGTCGTACACCGCCGAGCCTTCGCGCAGAAACTCGGGGTGAAACACCACGTGGATGCCCTTCCCGACCCTCAGCCCGCTCGCTTCCTCCAGGGCGGGAATGACGCGGCCGCGCGTCGTGCCCGGCAATGACGTGCTGCGGACAACAATCAGCGGGCGCGCCGCCATGCTCCGCAGGCACTTGCCAATCTCGCGAATGCAGCGCTCCACGTAGTCGAGGTTGATGCCGCCGTCCGGCTTGGAGGGCGTGCCGACACAGATCCAGGCCATGTCGCAATGGGCCAGTCCGTCGGCCGGATTCGTGCTCGCGGCCATGCGGCCGTCGCGCTGCCCGGCTGCCAGCATCTCCGCTACGCCGGGCTCCTGGATCGGCGTACGGCCCACCGCAACGTCCTCGGCCTTCGCCGCAATCGGATCAACGCCGAAGATCTTGTGGCCGTCCCGCAGCAGACACGCCGAGCTGACGATACCGACGTAACCCATCCCGAAGATCGATATGTTCACTACTGCACTCCTTGATCAGCCGAGTCGGCCGGCGCCTTGGCACAACCGAGCAGCACGGACTCCGCCCCGCGCTCCGGCGGTCCCAGTTCCAATATCGAGCGGTCTGCGACCAATCCCGCCCGCCAGCGCTGCTGCCCGGCCGAATCCGTCATAAGACGCGGGATGATAATCCCTTGGGGTCCGAGTGTCGTTAGAATCCGCAGTGGCAATTCAGTCCTATAACTCACCTCAAGCGTTGGAATTGGTCGACGCTCGCCGTAGTAGGGCGACACGAAACCCTGGACGCGTCCGGGCTCGTCGCGGCCGCGCACGACCTCGACACGCTCCGGCCGCCGGTCGCCCGCACTAAGCGCCACGCTGAAGCTGCCGCGGGCGGTGTGCAGTGTCAGAGTCGGACCGTTTGCGTCGAATTCGAACGGGAAGTCGGCCAGGTGCCAGCGCAGCAGGGCGCGGTGCCGGCCGGTCCCGAGGACATCATCGACTACTACCCAGACGTCGCCGGCGAGGCTCACGACCGTTCGCCGGAGCAAGACGTGGCACGGCGCGCGATCGTAGTCGTAATGCTCGGCCTCGCAGCACTGCCAGCCGGCGTCAGCCGCTTCAAAGCGGCGCACGCGCCCGCGCGGCCAGGGGAAGTACAGGAAGCGGGAGACCAGCTCGACCGGCAATGCGTCGTCGATCTCGATGGTGTTGTGGGCGGCGATGGACTTGAAGTAGTACTCCAGGTCCGGGCGGCCGGGCACGTAGTACTTGTGCGTCCCGCAATCCTGAACGACGTTCTGACCCCGGTACCACAAATCCAGATGGAGTTGGTCGTATTGGCCGGGGCGGTCGCGATACGTGTGGCAGCGCAGCATGCCCCAGCTTTCTGGCCGCCGAAGCGTGTAGTAGCCGCCGGCCGTGAGCGCGCACGATGCGGCGGGTCCGGCGGTTGAGACGCTGCTGTCCAGTGCGGCGGGGCCGAATAGCCAGAGCAGGTCCTCGTCCCAGATGCCGGGCGGGAGGCGCCGCTCGCGGTGGGCGAGGTAATGGGTCGCCTGGATGATCGGGCGGAAGTCAGTGAAGTCGCACTCGCTTAGCGGCAGGACATGGGCGCCGTCGTTGGCGCCGTATTGCGGCAGCCGGCCGGTTTCCGGGTCCATCATCTGGAACAGGAACTCGCCGCAACGACCTAGCCGGTCATACACGCCGCGTTCGAACGGCTCACCCGCCAGTTCCGCCAGGCGCAGCCCGAGCACCGAGCCGGCCAGCATGACGCGCTGGTAGTTCATCGAGTGCTGGACGTAGCTGCCGTCGGCATAGGTCTGGCGGCGGATCTCCTGAGCCAGCACGCGGCGGCCGAGGCGCCACCAGCGCTGGGCCTCGCGCAGCTCGGGGAAGAGCCGGCTGACCAGCAGCAGGCCGCAGGCCTCGGATATGGCGTGGTTGTTCTTCTGCGAGATGGCGTAGTTGATGTGGTGGGCGATGCGGTAGCCGGTTGCCCAGGCGAGCCGGGCGAACTGCTGCCAGCGCAGCGGCGTTGTGGCCGGATCGTCCGCCAGGCTCCAGAAGCCGAGTGCCAGGGCGATGAAGCGGACGGCGCTTTCCTGGCCGCATTTCCAGTGGAAGCCCTGCCAGGGCGGGCAGGCGTGCATCCACGAATCGACCCAGCGCCAGTACAGTGAGCCGGCGTCGACGGCGAGGCCGTGACTGCGGGCGCGGGCCAGATCGATTGCCCAGGCGGCGCGGGCCGGCTCCCACAACGCGCGCGGATCGCCCTGCTCCGGCAGGTAGTCGGGGATGTCGGACCATACCCGCCCCGGCTCGGAGCGGTGCCCGTCGAACGGGTTGGCGTACCAGTCGATGGCCGTTGGCGCCGGCTGGCGGAAGAAGTACACGCAGCGGTCCTGCGCGAGCAGCTTGAGCCGCTCGGGTAGGGGTGGCTGGCGCTCGGCGGTGCCGGTGGGCCACGGCTGCGGCAGCTCGGGCGGCCGGCCGAGTGGGAAGAGGAACTCGGATGGATGGTCGCGTTTGTACTGGGCGTAATCCGCGGGGTCGGCCGGCGCCTCGGGGCGCAGCAGGTCGGCGAGCTTCAGGTCCTCCCATTCTCGCGCGGCATAGACGCGGGCGGCGCGGCCGGTCCACTTGGCGGCGTACACCCCCAGGCGCAGCCAGACGACGCGAGGGCCGAGGTATTTGAGGATGTAGTACGCCTTCTTGAGCCGGGTCACCGTATCACCGTTGCCGCCGGCGGCGGCGGGTTGTCGCTAGGCTTGGTCCGCGGTCCAAAGCGACTGGTAGATTCTCAGATGGCTGGCCGTGACGTTTTGCCAGGTGAGAAGCTGCCTAGCCAATGCTTGGGCGTTGCGCCCCATCTGCGCCACATCGTCGGGATGCGTCACGAAGTACTCAATAGCGCGCCCGAGCGCAACGCGGTCGCCGTAGTCGACGCCGATGCCAGTATGGAAGTCCATTACCAGCCATTGCGCTACGCCGACGCGGCTACTGATGACGGCTTTCCCGCCTGCCATCGGCTCTACAATAGTGTGACCGAATGTCTCCGACCGAGAGGTAATGATGCCGGCGTTGCTTTGCGCAATCACCCACGGGACGTACCGTCGGTCGATGAAACCCGGGAAGTGCACCTGCTCACAGATGTTGGCGGTCCGACAATGCTCGCGCACTGCCGCGAGCGCCCGCGGATGTCCGCGGCCTGCCAGTATCAGCCGAACGTGCCGGTGGCGATGCAGTACTGGCCCCGCGCCTTCGATGAGCCAATGATGTCCCTTGCCGTCATTGGGGTGGAAGGTCGCCAGATAGAGGAAGCAGAACATGTCTGGGTCGAGCAATACAGAGCGAGTCTGCTCTTCGAGTTGTCCCGGGCCCGGAACCTCCGGCCCCTCGGGCGGCCACTCTTCGACGCCCGAGATCATGACTCCGCCTCGGCCACCCGCGAGGACCTTGTCGTGGTTGACGAACTCCTGCGCGGCCCGCGGGCACAGGAACACGGTGTAGTCCACGTAGCGCCGCATCAGGCGCGACACCACCCATGAGTATGGTATACGCCGCCAACCGGCGTTGCGGAAGGAGTGGACCGTGTAAACGATTTTGAGCCGATCCGGGCACCGGCGCTTCAGTGGGGCTACCGCCCGAAGCTGCTGGTTACCTTGTACATGAATGACCAGCCGTCCTTCACGCTCGAGCACCTGCTCGGCCGCGCGCGCCAGCGCGGCGGTTTCATTCTCGAGCACGAAGATGCGGTCCTCGGGGTAGTGCTGGCGAATCAACGCCCACAGGCCGGGCGTCTGCTCCTGGGCAGGTGCAGCCACGTATACGCGCACGCCGGCCCGCGTGGCAACCTGCTGAAGCGCCACCGTGGTCTGGGCGAGGTTGAAGAACACTCCCTGTTCCTTGGAGTAGGGCGGTATCAACACCGCGAAGCTCATCGGCACACCTCCTCGCCAGCATCATCCCGTGGCATCCGCGCTGCGCGTACTGCGCGAATCAAGGACAGGCAGCCGCCGGGCGCGAATATGGCCAGCGCATTGTAGATGATTCCAGTAACTAGGACGCCCAGCGCGGCCCCCAGGACTCCGTACAGCTTGACGGCGAACCAGCTTGCCGGAATGACCATGAGTCCGCCGATGATGCCGAAGATCAGCAGGGCGGCCATGCGTTGGTGAACCTTGAAGAACATCTGCAGCAGCATGCCCAGACATATCAGGTAACGCGCGGCCGCCACACACGCCAGCGTCGTTGCCGGCAGAACGTAATCCGCGGTAGTCAACAGCCGGAGGAGATGCTGGCCGCAGAACCAATATGCCACCACCATCAATGCCCCGACCACGATGTAGCAGCCGACACCCAGCAGCAGTATACGGTCACCGGCGTACACCTGGGACGCGTCGCTGATGTCCTTGGCACGCTGGTAGGCAACCGGCAGGACGAGCACGCTTAGGACGGCATGGAGCAGCATGAACGGTATTCCGCAAACCTGATAGGCCGCCACGTAGAGCCCGACAGCGTCCAAGTCAAGCTGAATCGTGAGCACGTACCGCTCGGAGAAGCTCTGCAGCCACTGGCAGACGAGCAGAAGTCCCAACGGAGCCCCGAAGGTCAGGAACATGCGACGCAGGTCGGCGGACTCGCCGGGCGGTCGGCGGCGCAGGTCGCGCAGGAGGCCACGTAGCCCGATGGCGCCGAATATGGTTGCGGCGGCCGCGTAGGCGAATAGCGCGGTCGTGGCACGCGGCGAGATCAAGTAGACGGCTAGCGCGGTCAAGACGGTCTGCGTCGCGAAGAACCCGACATTGTGTATGGCACAGGCGGCACGCTCCCGCCGCACGTCCAGCACTTCCACCCACAACGAGCGCCACCGATTAGGCAAGAAAATGAGGCCAGCCGCCAAGATGGTCAGCGGTTCAAACCCGAAGAGCCTGGACGCCGGCAAGGTCAGGACGGCGGCCAGCACGGTTACGCCAATGGTGACAAACGCCAACCAGCGCATGGTTTGGGCCAGCGCCGCGCGCCCCGTGCCATTGGCTTCCACCGTGTGGTAGCTGCGTTGGTACGTATGCGCTATTGGGATGGCCAACAGATCGGCTGCCAGCAGCAGGCCGGTCAGGGCGATGTTGTACTCGCCAAAGACCGCCTTGGAGACGAGGTTGGTGAGCAGCTTAAGCGCGGCGAACGTAACGAGGAACTCGACGAACTTGTGCCCGAGCACCCACGCGGCTTCCGAGCGTAGTCGCGGGTTGAGCCACACTGTGCGGATCAGTTGCATGTCACCCTCGCCCGGCATAGCGCCGCGGCCGCGCTCGCACCAGTCGGCCAGCGGGGGTTCGCGGCGTGGCGGCACCGCGCAGGCATTATGGAGTGCTCCGCCCCGGAAATGCCGGCGGGCGCGCCGCGCCGCGGACCTGGTCTACTTGACGCGCTAGCGAACCGTACGCTGCCAGCACATTGCGATTGAACTGCCGCACCCAAAGATTGGCCGGCCGGTAGGCAAACATACACACTATTCCGAGTAGCCAGACAAACGCGATCCGGCTCATGCCGACCGTCAGAATCTCATATGGCGAGCCGCGCACCGCCATCAATGCGAACCAGGCAAATGCTGGACCAACCACCAGGAACCATAACACGTTCTCACGCATTCTGCGCACGGCAAATGCGAATAGCATGCCGTTCAGTACCATGATAATGACGACCCCCGGTAGGCCCCAGAAGTTGATGTAGCCGTCACCCATGATCGTCGGCATGATCGTCGTCAGTGTTGCCGGATCATGCAGAATGACGCGCGCAAAGGTGTTATGCGTATCTGGTGGTTTGATCCAGGCGAAGTGCTTTCGCGGCAGGTAGAAGACCAACAGGCGACCATATGTGGCGCCGTTCAGAAAGTCGTGGTCGCGCGGAAAATGCTCCACGGCGGCAACCAGCATCTGGTGATAGCTGAGTGGGTCACGCGTGAGGGCGCCTTGGTACGTCTGGGCCGACAAGACCATATCCGCCATCTCACCCAGGGATGCGCGCGCCATCACCTTGCGAACCTCGTACATGGCGATAGCCAACATGAAGACGACCGCTGCGCCTGCCGCAAGCAAGCCGAACCGATACGCCGTCAGACGGTGCCGCAGCGCATAGGCCAAGACCAGCGCCCCCATCATCCCCATCGGGAAGCCTCGGCCGCCCTTGGTCTGAATCAGAATCAGGCCCGCCATAAGCAGCGTGAACACGATGCCGATCAGGCGATAACGGCGCGGCAGGAAGAACCCCAAGAAACCGGGGATAATCATCAGGTGGATGATGTGCATCATGATGGCATTGAAGTACATGTACGGACCGACGCGATGCTCGAACCGGGCGGCCTCAAACGCGGCCGCGACCGAGCCGGCCACAACGATCATGTTCACCAGCCAGGCCCCGACACTCACCGCCATCGAGACCCAGAAGAACCGGCGCAAGAGCCGTTGCCCGGTCGCGCTGTCGAGCAGTGCTTGCAGTCCCGGCGACAACCCCGCCCAGTCCGGCCTGCTGCGCTCGTAGATGCGCCAGCCGACCGAGAACATGACTATGCCCAGCAGAGCCGCCAGGGCCGCCAACGTTACGCTGGCGTCACTGGCCATGCCCCACATGAGCGCCCGAGGCGTCAGGATCGGCACCAAGCCGTGGACGATCCCGAGGCTGGCGAACATCGCAATCCTGGGTGCCTGCCCGCGCGAGTTGGCCAGCGCGCGGAAGACCTCGTACGCACAGAACACAACCACTAGCGCATGCAGGACCAGGTACATTCCGGTCTCGTTGCCCGGTCGCCCTTTGGCGGCGACGCGACTCCATCTCGCCGACCACCTTCATCAAGCGGCGCCCCACTCAGGGGCGGCTCTCCAGTCGCTTGGGGAGCACCATGATACACAGCCGTTGCGTCGGCACGATAATCGGCCGGCCCAGATAATGAAACGCCTGTCCGGAACGACCGTGCCAGTTGTCCACCACGAACAAGCTCGTCCCCTCACGATCTTCGAAGCGGCGTACGTCAATGCCATCGGGCAAGTCAGAGATGCCCGCGCGGTCCCGGTAGACGGGCCGGCGGTCCCACCAGCCGACGCGTTCCCACTCGCCTACGATGAGCTCCACTGCCTGGTTCACCGGATTGATCCAGCCGCGCTGACCCTTGAAGAGTGTGGGCGCATCCAGCTTGGCCCCCAGTAGAAACGCCTGGCGCTCGGTCCAGTAGTCGTGCCCGCGATACGGGCCCCACCACATGAAGTCGCCGTTGCTGTAGCCCAGGAACATGACCCGGTCGTCCAGGAGGTACCGGCCGAAACGGGGAAACGTCACGCGCGGCAGTTCCGGGCCCAGATCCGCCGGCGTCTGGCCGGGCTCCGTGTGCCAGCGCCTGAGCCCCCACAGGCTCCCGCCAATCAGTGCGCTGGTTGGATATATGTCCTGGACGTACTCCGTCAGCGTCAAGGCCGGGAACGTGTGCTGAAACAGCCGCGCCACCGCCAGCGGCGCTCCGAAATCGCGTACCCCCACGACGTCCAGGTACAACACGTTCGCGCCGTCGCGACGGTTCTCCTCGATCCACTGCGTCAGAAACGCCAAGTCCGGACTGTCAGGCCCATCCAGCCGCTGGTACGGCGACATGGGCCGTGCGTAGTAACCCATCAACCCGCCGCGCGCCGTGATCTCGCGCGCCAGCGCCGGCAAATCCGGCCGGTAGCGCGCGTGCATCCGCGGCTCGTCCACGCAGCAACCTGTCCGCTCATTCGGCTCCAATGGGGGCTCCGGAAAGTCCGCCCGGCCGTCCAGGGGCGAGCGCTGGTAGTTGCTCATCTGTCCCCAGCACTGGATCCACGGGAAGACTTGGCGATGCCGCTCGTAAACGGCGCGAAGCTCTGCGACATCAAAGCGCGCCAGATGGTGCAGCTGCACGTTGAGCCAGCCGTGCGCCTTGCGAAACGCCTCCGGGTACTCGATCGGATGCAGCCCCTCCGCCTCCATGTGCGGGCGCAGCCAATCCTTGTACTTGTCCAGGACCAGGTGCCAGGCGTGCACGCCGTTGGCCGGATCCCCGGTGGCGGCCGCCACCAGCGCCCGGTACTGCCCAGTCTGGCCTGCCGGCAAGCCTCCGTAGCGCAGGCCGACGCGCCCCCGAGAAATCACTGGCGATACGCGCTCAGGCGGCCAGTTGACCGCCGCCACAATCCGCGCTGCGCGCTCGTCCGCGACGACAACCAGAGGTGCAAAGCAATGACCCGGGTATGACTCACCCCACCAACTGCTTTCTTCGAGCTGATCGGCCTTCTCCGCCACGCCCACAAATCGGGGGTAGTACACGATGTCGTCCGCCAGGTCGCCGTTGACGGCCGTTGCTTCGGGCTCCCACGGGAACCACACTTCCAGGAACGCCTGCTGGCCGGCGTTGCGGAGTGACAACTCCCATTGCTCATCACCAACGGACGTCACGCTGGCCGCCAGCGTCTCGTCATCGACAGAGTAGCCCGCCCCCAACGGTGCAGCCGCAGGGAACGCCAGCAGCCGCCCTTCGGCCGTCCGCACGGCGAACAGCGGCGGCCCAGTCTGCCCATCCGCCGGCGCCGCGGACCACGATACCGCCAGTAACAGCAGCAGGCCGGTCATCCGATACGTGCCCGCGCTGCCGAGCGGTGCGGCGGACTTCTCTGTCGCGATCAACCGCGCCTGCATCGAATCCTCCGTGATCGCGGCGTGGCGGTCATGGTCGTAAGTCCTTTATGCACAGTCTTTAACTGCTCGCATCTATCGCCGGCGGCGGTGTTCTGCGGTGCTCGCTGCTCCACTGTCCTAAAACCATCGGGGCGGCCGCCGTTGCGGTGCCCTTTCACATAATCGGACGTCCCATCCGGGCTGCTCCAGATTGGAAACGGCGTCTGTGCTGCTCCGCAGCGCAAACCGCGTCCGTGCTGGTCGGGGGACCATGCTGCGGCGAGTTCATAACGACAACCTCGCCAGCGCCTCCGCGATCCGCTCGCTGGCGCGGCCGTCGCCGTAGGGATTGTGCCGGCCGGCGTGGGGCTCGCCGGCCGAATTCAGGGCGGTGGCCACGGCGTCGACGATCCGTTCCCGGGTAGTGCCGACCAGGCGGACGCAGCCGGCTTCGACGCCTTCGGGGCGTTCGGTGCACGCGCGCATCACCAGCACGGGCTTGCCCAGGCTCGGGGCTTCCTCCTGTATGCCGCCGGAGTCCGTCAGAATCAGCGTGCTGGCGCTCATCAGCCAGCAGAAGGCGGCGTAGGGCAGCGGATCGAGCAGATGAACGTTCCGCCGACCAGACAGTAGCCGACTTACGGGCTCCCGCACGTTCGGATTCAGGTGAACCGGGTACACGAAGTGTGTGTCCGGGTAGCGGTCGGCGAGGGTGTTGATCGCCGCACAGATGTGCTCCAGGCCGGGGCCGAATGACTCGCGCCGGTGGGCGGTTATCAGCACGTAAGGACTTTCTCCCAAGTTACTTGCGATCCAGTCGCGCAGCGCGCGCACTTCAGGCGGCGGGTTTTCGCGCACCCGAGCTAGCACCCAGTGCAGGGCGTCGACGACGGTGTTGCCGGTTACGACGATGCGCTCGTCGGGAGTTGCCTCGGCCAGGAGATTCTGTCGGGCGCGCTCGGTCGGGGCGAAGTGCAGGTCGGCTAGTTGGGTGCACAGTCGCCGATTGATCTCCTCTGGGAAGGGCTGGCGCTTGTCGAACGTGCGCAGCCCGGCCTCGACGTGGCCGACGCGGACGCCCTCGTAGAAAGCGGCGAGGGCGGCGGTCCAGACGGTGGTCGTGTCGCCCTGGACGAGGACCCAATCAGGGTGTTCGGACCGTAGCACGGGTTTCATGGCGGTCAGGACCCGCGCGGTGAGGCCGAACAGATCTTGGCCGGGGGACATAAGGTCGAGGTCGACGTCCGGCGTGATCTCGAACAGCTCAAGGACCTGGTCGAGCATCTGGCGGTGTTGGGCTGTGGCACAGACGCGGACCGTGAACGCTCCCGGCCGCGACTTGAGGCACCTGACGACGGGGGCCAGCTTGATGGCCTCCGGCCGGGTGCCAAGCACAACCAGGATCCGTTGCGGAAGGCCCATGGCCACCTCCGTGGCGTCGCGTGTGCTATTCCGGCGTATGCTGGGCCAGGATGGCCGCAATGCGCTCGGCCGCCTGGCCGTCCCACAGCTCCGGAGCAGGCGGCTTGGAGGCGGCCTGTGCGCGACAGCGCCGGTAGGCCGTGATGATCCGGTCCGGGTCAGTCCCGACCAGGGTGTTGGTTCCGCTGTCGATGGTAATCGGCCGCTCGGTGTTTTCCCGCACGGTCAGGCACCAGACGCCGAGGATGGTGGTTTCCTCCTGGATGCCGCCGGAGTCGGTGAGCACGACGTTGGCCTGGCTCATCAGTCGGAGGAAGTCGAGGTATCCGAGGGGTTCGATGATGCGCAGGCCGGCGAGGCGCTGGACGCGCTCGGCCAGTCCCAGGCGACCCAGGTTGTGGAGCGTGCGGGGGTGCATGGGGAAGACGGTCGGCAGGTCGGCGGTGATGACTTCCAGCGCGTCGGCGATGCGCCGGAACGTGGCGGGGTCATCGACGTTGCTGGGCCGATGCAGCGTGACTACGTTGTATTGCCCGGGCTTCAGGCCGTGCGTTTCGAGCACGGTGGACTGCTCGGCCTTCGTCAGGTTGAACCGGAGCGTATCAATCATCACGTTGCCGACGAAGTGCACTTGCTCGTCGGGGCGGCCCTCACGGCGGAGGTTCTCCAGGGCGCTGCGCTCGGTCACGAACAGCAGGTCGGAGAGCGCATCGGTCAGGAGGCGATTAACCTCCTCGGGCATTGTGCGGTCGAAGCTGCGCAGGCCGGCCTCGACGTGTGCGACGCGGACGCCGAGCTTAACGGCCACGAGGGCACAGGCGATCGTGCTGTTCACGTCACCGACTACTACGACCCATTCGGGGCGGTGTTCGAGCAGGAGCGGCTCGAATCGCATCATAATCTGGGCGGTCTGTTGGGCGTGGCTGCCGGAGCCGACCTCGAGGTTGACGTCGGGTTCGGGGATTCGGAGCTGGCGGAAGAAGAGGTCGGACATGTTCTGGTCGTAGTGCTGGCCGGTGTGGATGAGCAGCGGGGCGAGGTGTGGGTACGCCTGGTATGCGCGCATCAGGGGCGCGATTTTCATGAAGTTGGGCCGGGCCCCACACACGTTTACCACTCGTGCCATGCTCGTCCTCCGGTGCGTGTTATGTCACAAGTCCCGCAGTTTATATCCGGCCCTGTCCGGTGTGGCCAGCGTGGGCGGACTTTGGGGGGGCGCTTTCGGGAGCGGTTACGGCGGCGTCCGCGTCAGTTCGGCGCGTGAGAGAGATTGTCTTGGCGGGCCCATGTTTTCTAAGCTTGTCGTAGAAGGGCCCCTTCTGCGGGCAAGTGACCGGCGTGACAGTTTCCACCCTCCGGAGGGGAAAGAAGCCCATGACGACCGACGGCTATCCATCTCGTTTTACTGGTGACCGGCCCGGCGACCTGGCACCTGGCCAGGGCGATCCTGGGCGACGTCCCATTCTTCGGCGGGGGACGCTGCAGGGTCTTTCGCTGGTATGCCTGGCGGTGATCATCTATGGCACGGTGGGGCCGCTGGGCGTACAGGGCCGCCAGTGGATTGACCCTTCGTCGAGCTGGCAGGCTATTCCGCCCTGGCAGCATTCCGACGCGAACGATCTGTTTACGAACTTCCTGGTGTACATTCCGGTGGGGTTGGCGTTTCGGCTGCTGGTGAGGCGGCGGGGCCGGGCGGGGATGCCGGACCTGGTGGTTGCGCTGGGGTTGTCCGCTGCTCTTAGTTATGGGACCGAGTTTGCGCAGCAGTTCATGCCGGCGCGGTCCGCCAACCTGCAGGATTGCGTTGTCAACACGTTGGCTGCCCTGGTTGGCTGCCTGATAGCACCGGGGCTGCAACGCCGACTGCGGCAGATCCACGCGTACGCCTATGAGACGGTACACGTGGATTCCTGGACGCTGCTGGCCTGGGCCGCCGCGCTGGTGACGGGTGGTCTGATGTTGGTTCCGTTGCGTTTGGCGTCGCCCAGCATGGAGCTTGATCTGACGCGGCGGTTGGACCTGGACGACGTTCGGCGGTTCGGGATGTTCGTCATCCTGGGTTTCTGCGTGGCGGCCGCCGCGATTCAGCGACACGGCAATACCTGGAGGGCGGTGCGGGCGGCGGTGAAGCCGATAGCGGCGCTGGCGATTGGGCTGGAGCTGGCCCAGATCTTCATTTCCACGCACGCCTGCGGGTTGTTGGATATGGTGGTGGCGTTGATGGGCGGAGTAGCGGGTTGCGGGATGGCGGCGAAGTGCGCGGAGTTGGGGATAATCCCCGATGGTTCGCGCAACCGCCGCGCCCGCCACGGTCGACACGGGCGGACGCTTCAGGCGGTGGTCCTGGTTGTTGCCGCGCTGTTCGCCCTGGCTTCTGGGGCGCATAACATGCCGGTTTCGGCGCGCTTTGGCGCAGCGGAGCTTGTCGTGAACTGGACGCCGTTCCACTACCACTTCAGCCAGCCGTTTGACCGGGTGGTTGCGTCGCTGGCAGAAACGGTGTCACTCTACGGCTTCATTACGATGCTCTGTCTGATGGTTGCTCGTGCGCGCGGGGCGGCAGTGGCCTTCATGATGACGATCGGCCTGGCAACGCTGATAGAGTCCCTGCGCCTGCTGTTGGGGTCCGGGGTGGCGGATGTAACCGCGCCGCTGTTGGCGTTCGTGGCGTGGTTGCTGGCAACGCGGGTCTGGAACGCGCTGTTGCCGCGGCGGCGGGAGCGAGAGCGCGACAGCGAGGCTTCGGCAGCGGAGCTTCCGGCCTCTCAGGCGGTGTAACCCGCACGGTGGAGTCGCCAGTTTGGCGGTTGCGGCGCGCTGAGCGCACGCCCCATAACCACGTCTCATCGCAGTAGACCGGCCGGCGCCGGGCGTGTGGGCCCGGGAACAAGTCCTGCGCTGAACTGTCACACTCAAAGTTATGGCCCGTTGTGGCTTAAGTCGGGCCGCCACACTTACCACCCCTGCTGCGGCAACCGATAAAGACTCTGGACTGTTTACGTCGTTCCGGCTCGCAGCGCGCCGGCGATTGGGATGCATGGGTCGTATTGGTGCCGCCAGGTTGCCGCATGAATATCGGACTAGATGCCCGTACCGTGTTCTCTTCGCAGCCGCGCGGCACGGGTCGCAACTTGTTTGACGCGTACAGCCGGATACCAGCCCTGCGGCCTGACTGGCGGTTCACGTTCTGCCATCGGCGGCGCGACAACCGGTGCTCGCTGCTTGAGGCTGACGCCGGTTTGGTTGAAGCAGGCGGAGGGGGAAGCGCGCGTTGGCCGGACAATGTGCGGCTGCGCTTGATCGATCTGCCGGGCGACCGTTGGGATGCGTGGTTCCAGGTACGGCTGCCGTTGGCGGCGTGGGCCGACGGGCTGGATTTGCTGCACCTGCCGGCCAACGCGGCGCCGTGGTGGTGCCCGGTTCCGTGCGTGGTGACGATACACGACTTGGCGCCGCTGAAGGTGCAGGATGCGCCGTCGGCGCGGGCCCGGCGCCGGTTTCTGCAGGGTGTGCGGCGGGGCGTGCGGCACGCGCGGCACATCATCACGCCTTCGCGGGCTACGCGGGACGAGTTATGTGCGGAGTTCGGAGTGGCGGCGGAGCGGATCACGGTGATACCGTGGGCGCCGGATCGCGGCATAGTGGCGGAGAGCGGGCGCGCCGGTGAAGCCGGCGTGCTGGCGGCGGTGCGTGAGCGTTATGGGTTGGACAGGCCGTGGGTGCTGAACTTCTCCGGGGCGTCCCGGCGCAAGAACGCGCCGGGTGTGCTGGCGGCGCTGGGGCACCTGCCGGCGGAAGTGCGGCAGCGTTATCACTGGGTGCTGACCGGCTGTAACTCGGCGGAACACCGGGCCAAGCTGATGGCGCAGGCCGGAGCGCTGGGCGTGGCGGCGGACTGCCGCATCCTGGGTTTCGTGCCGCACGGCGACCTGCCGGTGCTGCTGGGCAACGCGGCGGCCCTGTTGATGCCCAGTTTGCACGAGGGCTTCGGGCTGCCGCTGCTGGATGCGTTTGCCTGTGGCGTGCCGGTGCTGACAGCGCGGTGCAGCAGCATGCCGGAGGTGGCCGGCGACGCGGCGGTGTACTGTGATCCGACGGACGCGCGGTCAATTGCAATGGGCATCGCGCAGGTGCTTGAGCCGGAGTGTGCGGCCGAGCTGGTTCGGCGCGGCCGTGAGCGGGTGCGCGAGTACACGTGGGAGCGCACGGCGCGGGCGATGTGCGAGGTCTATGAGCGGGCTGCGCTGGGAGTGCGGCCGGTTACTGCCGCCGTGGGCGGGGAGGTCCCATGCCGCTGACCGCGATTGCATTCTGGCTGGTGTACATCGGCGGCGTGTGTGCGGCGGTCATCTACCCGGTGGTGGGCGTGGCGCTATACGTACTGGTGTACCACGTAAACCCGCAGGCGCAGTGGTGGGGGAGCAGCTTTGTGCAATCGGGTATTCGGACTTCGCTGACCGTGGCGGTGGCCACGGTGATCGGGGTGCTGCTGCGCCGCCCGCGCCTGCCGCAGGGGGCCCGGCAGTTCCCGTTGCCGATCGTGCTGATGCTGCTGCTGTTTGGCTACGCGCTGCTGACGCTGACGTGGGTGGACACGATTGATCTGCCCATCACTATTCTGACTGACAAGATCGTCAAGCAGGCGATCTTCGTGCTCATTCTGGTGCGCTGCATTCACAAGCCGGAGCATTACACGCTACTGACGCTGACGTGGGTGATCGGCGTGGCGTACATTGGCTATCAGGCGACGGGCGGTGGCGGACACGTATCGGGCGGTCGGCTTGACGCCGGGCTGGGCGGGCCCGATTTCGCCGAATCAAGCGGGCTGGCGGTGCACCTGGTGGCGTCGCTGCCGTTGATCGGGGCGCAGTTCTTCATGTCGCGCACGTGGTGGGGTCGCGGCTTTGCGCTGCTGGCGGGCGCGCTGGTAGTGAATGCGATCATCATGACGCGCACACGCAGCGCCATCTTCGGCGTGGCGGCCATGGCGGCGTTGGGGATCTTCTGGCTTCCGAGGGGGTATCGCCTGAAGGGCTTGCTCGCGATGGTCATCGGGTTGTTGCTGTCGATGCAGTTGATCGACCGCGGCTGGTGGGAGCGGATGTCCACCATCAGAGACTACCAACAGGATTTGTCGGCTACGAGCCGCCTGGCCTACTGGCGGGCGGCCGTGGAGATGGCCTACGAGCAGCCTCAGGGAATCGGTCTCGGGCAGTTCAAGCACAAGGTGGGCGCGTACCTGCTAGACCCGACCGCCCGCCGCAGCACCCACAACACGTTTCTAAATTGTCTGGCCGAGCAGGGTCTGCCGGGTATTGTGCTGTTTCTGGGTCTGCTGGCGATTGCGCTGGCGCGGCTCAGGCGTTTGCAGCTTGAGTCCTACACGTTCCCATCAGACGTGTCGGTGGACCTGGGCACGTGGCGCACGCGGTTCCACCTGGCCTGGCACGCCATGGCATTGCGTGCGGCGCTGGTGGGCTACCTGGTCTGCGGCATGTTTACGATGCGGCTGTGGGCGGAGGGGCTCTGGCTGCTGGTTGGCATGTCGTGCTGCCTGGTCAACGTGACAGCGCAGTTGCGCGCTCAGGAGAGCGCCGTGCCGGCCGGCGTGGCGGAACCGCGCGTATCGGAAGAGACGGCGGGCGCCGTCCCGGCAGCGCCGGCGCTACTGCCCAAGGGCGTCTCATGAGGATCGCGTTGCTCATCGACACGCTCGACGGCGGCGGTGCTGAGCGCGTGGTGCAGCTTCTGGCGACCGGCCTGGCGCGTCGTGGGCACCAGACTTTCGTCTACTGTCTGAAGACGGCGGCGCGATCCGTGTCGCATCTAGCCGCCGCGGGGGTGGTGGTGCGCGAGGCGCGCAGCAGAGGGCGTGATCCGTTACTCACGGGGCGCCTGGCGTGCTGGCTATGGCATGACCGGGTTGAACTCGCGCACCTGCACAGCAGCGCTGCGGTTGTCTGCGGCTTGCCGGCCGCGCGGCTGCTGGGCATAGCGACCGTACACGTGCGGCATGGCGCCCTGCTGGGCCGGCCCAGCAAGTACCAGCGGCTCGCGGACCGGCTGGACGCCTGCGCCGACGAGGTCGTCATAGTCTCTGAGTCGCAGCGCCGGGGGCTGCCGACGCCCCGGTTGGCACGGCGCGCCGTGCACGTCCCCAACGGCCGTGACCTGGCGCCGGTGGCGCCGACCGAAGCGCGGACACTGCTTGAGCGGCACGTCGGTCGGCCGCTGGCAGGCCCGGTCGTGGTCAGTGTCGGCACTATCTGTCCGGAGAAGGACATCTGCGGGCTGTTGCGGGCCTTCGCGCTGGTTCAGCGCTGTCAGTCGACCGCGGCGCTCGTGTGTGTTGGGCAGGCGCGCGGGGATGACTATGCTCGGGCGGTGTTGGCGGAGTGCCGCCGGCTGGGCTTGGAAGAGCAGGTGTGGTTTCCCGGGCCCATGGACGAAGCCTGGCGGTTGATGGCGGGCGCGGACGTCTTCTGCCTCAGCAGCACTACCGAGGCCATGCCCATGGTCATAATCGAGGCGATGAGCCAGGGCGTGCCGATCGTGGCCACCGCGGTCGGCGATGTCGGCTGCCTTGATGGGGGTGATTCTGCTGGCCGGTACGCCCTGCTGCGCCACCACGATAATGCGCTGCTGGTGTCGCCCGGCGACCCGTCGGCGCTGGCCGAGGCGCTGCTGCACACGCTTGGCGATCGTGCCGTGGCGCGGACGCGCGCCCGGCGGGCTGCCGCTGACTACGCCCGGCACTTCACTACCGACCAGATGGTCACTCGGTACGAGCAGCTCGGCATGGCCCGTCGCGTTCGTGGATCACGGACCGGCCGAGTGGGCGATTCGCGCCGTTCGTGGCGGTCCGGCGTCATAATGATCGGCCCGGCGCCTGAGAGCATTGGCGGCATGGCCGCCGTAATCGATAACCTGCTGGCCAGTCCGCTGAGGCGGCGTTTCCGGCTCGAGCGGTTCTGGCATCCGGACGCGGGAGCGCAGCGGCGGCGCGCGGCGGGTGGGTCCGGGCAGGTGCTGCGTGTCGTGCGGGCCGCCGTCAGGCACGGCCGAGCGCTCGGGCAGCTTGCCGGCCGGATATGCCGGACGCGGGCGGACGTGGTTCATATTCACACGTGCAGCTTCTTTTCCTTCTACCGCAGCCTGCTCGATTTGCTTGTTGCCAGGCTTCTGCGGCGCCGCGTCTGCCTGCACATTCACGGCGGCCGGTTTGCCGAGTTCTGCGCCGCGGCCGGCCGTAGTGGCCAGTGGTTGATCCGGCACGGCTGCCAGGCGGCTGACGCGGTGATAGTCCTGTCGCAGCGCTGGCGGCAGACATTGCAGCCGTTTCTCGGCAGCAGCCGCATCGAGGTTGTTCCGAACGGTGTGGCGTCGGCCGTGTCTCATGCCGATCGGCGGCCGGCTCGGGCGTGCCACTTTCTCTTTTTGGGGGCGCTGCGTCGGCGGAAGGGACTGGCGGAGCTAATCGAGGCTGCCGCGACGCTGCGTGACGCCGACGTCGCATATGAACTGACCATTGCGGGTCCGGACGAGGCGTCGGAGCGGCACGACTGGCGCAGCGATGTGCAAGACCGGGGGCTGCAAGCGCACGTGAGGTTCATTGGGCCGGTGCGGGGGGCGGCCAAACAGGCGCTGCTGGCAGCGGCTGACTGTCTGGTGCTGCCAAGCCATAGCGAAGGCTTGCCATTGGTGCTGCTTGAGGCCGCCGCAGCCGACCTGGCGGTGATTGCCACGAGCGTGGGCAGCATTCCGGAGTTCGTGGCGGCGGTGCCTTCGTCAGGGTCGAGCCGCGGCGCGAATCTGGCGCCGCTGGTGGCTCCTGGTGATGCCGCGGGCCTGGCCCGCGAGATGGACCGGCTGGCGCGCGACGCGGAGCTTCGTCGCCGAATTGGCCGGGCGCTGGGGGCGCATGTCAGGGCGCGTTACGGGATGGCGCAGATCGCCCGGCAACTGGGGGACCTGTACGACGAGCTGTTGAGCCGCCGGCGGCCGTGTCGGCAGGCACAGCCGGCCGTGGCGCCGCGACGGTCATTAGCTGGTCCCGCTGTGTCTGCCGCGCAGCCGGAGTTGGTTGGTGCGGCGGGGCAGTGAGCATCCAGCGAGCATGAGCGCATCAGATTGGATCGCCAGGCACTGCACGTATCCGGCCTACGAGTGGTTGCGGCGCCGGCCGACGCTGCGTGAGCTGCGCGAGTTGGCGGCACTGACCCCGCGGTCGCCCGATGTCGTGCAGGCGGACGTGCAAGGTCGCTTGCGGCGGCTGCTCCAGTTCGCCGCGCAGCACCTGCCGTACTATGCGCACTCATTCGCGGACCATGGCGTCAATCCGGATGGAGAAGATGCGCTGGCCGAGTTGGCTAAGCTGCCGGTGCTGAGGAAGGCGGACGTGCGGGCGCACGCCGCCGGCATGGTCTGGCGGGCGGTTCCTGGCGGACTGATTCCGTGCCGTAGCGGTGGCACGAGCGGCGACACGCTCGCGTTCTTCATCGATCGCGTGCGTCAGGCGCAGCCGATGGCCGCGCGGCTGTTCATGCAGGGGCTGCTGGGCGTGCCGGTCGGGGCGCGGCGTGCTTACCTGTGGGGCGCGCCGCTCGAATCGCGCACCACGCGCCTGAAGCGCTGGCGCGATCGGCTGATTAACGAGTTGCTGCTGGACGCGTTCGAGATGTCGCCGGTCCAGATTGACGCCCATCTGGCCCGGCTGCGCAGCTTCCGGCCGCGCGTGATCTACGGCTATCCGTCGGCGGTTGCGCTGCTGGCGCGGCAGGCCGCCGAGCGCTACAGTCCGGACGATTTCGCCTGGCTGCGGCTGGTGGTGCTCACTGGGGAGGAGATCCGGCCGGACCATGTGGCGCAGATCCGCAGCGCGCTGGGTTGTCCCGTGGTTTCCGAGTATGGCAGTCGCGAGGTGGGGTTGATCGCGCACGAATGCTCGCGCGGGCACCTGCACATCATCTCGCCGCACGTGCTGGTCGAGGTTCTCAACGATGGTCGGCCGGCGGCGCCGGGCGAGTGCGGGGAGATTGTGTGCACGACGTTGAACACGCGGGCGCAGCCGCTGATCCGTTACGCGCTGGGCGACTGCGGCGCGCTAGCGCCCGGTTCGTGCGGCTGCGGGCTGCCGCTGCCGTTGCTGCACCTGGCCGGCGGCAAGGTTACGGGCTTCATCGTGCTGGCGGATGGGCGACTGTGTCATGGCGCCGTTACGTCGCACGTGCTGCGCGACCAGCCGGGGATTGTCGAGTTCAAGACGTACCAGCGACGCACGGACGCGTTTGAGGTTCTGCTGGTGGTTGACGAGCATTTTCAGGCCCGGACGCCGGCGCTGGTGCGGCAGCGCTACCGCGCACTGTTCGGTGACGAGGTGCAGGTGGACTGCCGCATCGTAGATGCCATACCGCCTGATCCGTCCGGGAAGCGGCGCTACGTGGTTTCGGACGTGGCGCCGGAGCACCATCATTTCGAGGTGGTGACGTCGGCGGCCAGCGTGAATTCCGGTAGAGCACCCTGTTGCACAACACACTGAAGCACGTTGGCGGCGGTGTCGAACGTGAAGCGTTCGAGCAGCCGTTCCAGCTTGCCGGCCGTCTTCTCCAGGTTGACGCGGTGGCGCCAGCGTGACAGGCGGCCGATTGCCGGCGTGGGCTGATCGGGGTCCAGCTCCCACGGGTGCAGGTATAGCATGGTGGGTTGGCCGCGGCGCTGGCGGTGTTGCAGGGCGCGGTGAAACAGGGCTTCGGGCAGGAGCCGCAAGTACCCGCCGCCGCCCAGCGGCAGGCGCAGGAGGCCCGCGTCGAGCGTGAGCGGCGGGAACTCCAGCAGGCGTGCGCCGCCGGGCGCGACGACGCGAAACGGCAGGAGCGGCGCATCTGGAACGCCGTAGCGATCGTGCCGTACGGGGAAGATGCTCGAGTCGTAATGGAAGCCGGCGGCAGCAATCACGTCGAGCGCCCAGGCGGTGCGGCGTGTTACGGAGAAGGTTGGCGCGCGGTAGCCGCGCGGCCGCAGTCCCAGGACGTCTTCAATGACGCTGCGGGCGCGGCGCAGGTCCTCAGCCAAGTCGCGTGGACTCAAGCGTGCCAGGTGTTCGTGGGCATAGCCGTGGCAGGCGATCTCGTGTCCGGCGGCACGCAGCTCGCGCAGCAGCGGGGCCAGGCGTTCGACCAGCCATCCGAGGACGAAGAATGTCGCGCGGCAGCGATGACGCGCCAGGAGTTCCGCGATCAGTTCCAGGGCCGGGCGGGCGCGGCGCTCGAGCCGCGTCCAGTCGGAGCGGGGGATTGCGCCGGCGAAGACTTCGCACTGGAAGTACTCCTCGACGTCCACGCTTAGGCAGTGCAGTGTGGCGGCGACGGCGCGGCGTTCGAGGCTGCGGGCGGGCGGTAGTACGACCGCCGGTGGTGCGATCACGCTGGTGGCCGTCGCGGCGAGGCTGCTCATATAGTTGTTATCGGGTGCGTAGGGGGCCTTCGGTTGTTGTTTCCGGCCGGGCCCGGGAAATTGTTGGCTGCATTTACGGTGCTGACGGTTGGGGACGATAAAGCCCATATGGTATTAGTTCGTGATGGCCCAGCTTCGCGTGAGCGACTGACCCAACCCGCCGGGCTGCAGTGGCCCCCCGTGCCCCTGGCGGCCCTCGGGACCACGCACTTCCTGCCCCAACGCGAACCGCCGGCGGCCACGGGCGGGCAGCCGATTTTCCGCTGCGGTCACTGTCTAGCCCCAGTACCGATGGAGAGTGTCGAAGCGGGTCTGCGGTGTCCGAGTTGCGGACTGCGCAACGGCCTGCCGGCGCGGGTCTGGGTCTGTTGCGATCATTGCGGCTTCGAGCAGCAGGTGCGCACGCGTCTGCTGAAGAGCGAACCGCGCTGCGTGAGTTGCGGTCAGGTCGCCATGCCGGAGGACGTCATCATGACACGGCTGGTCCGACATCGTCGACGCGTGGGTAGTTATCAGCCCCTCGGCCACGTGCACCACGCGCGTCATAGCCACGGCAGCCGCCCGCACGACCGGGCCACGGTGATGCTGCTGCTGTTCGCGGCCGGCGTGCTGCTATCACTCAAGTTCTTCAACGTGTGGTAGCCGGCTCCCGGATCGGCGTATGCGGCCGGGCGGCCGCACCCTGCCCCACGCCAATCCCCATCACGATTCGCGACAAGTCCTCGACCCGACAGCGCCAGCTTTCCCGACGCATCAGGTCCTGACGAGCAGTGCGCTCCGCGGGCCGGCAGACCTGCAATGCCGCCGATCCAGCGGCCAGGAACTCATCCAGCGTTTGGGCTGGAAACACGGCGGGCACGTAGTTCATGACCGCTGCCATGGGTGCGGATACGACCGGCAGACCGGCGGCCAGGTACTCGCGCAGCTTGATGGGGTTCACGGCCCGCACGAGGCGGTTCATGTGGAATGGGATCAGGCCCACGTCGAAGCACGAGCAGTAGGCGGGCAGGGCTTCGTACGGTCGGCCGCCCAGCACGTGCACATTGGGCAGCCGGGCCAGACCTTCAAGCGGGCAGGTCGCATCGCCAATCAGGACGAACGACCAGTCCGGTCGGCGGCGCGCCGCGGCGGCGATCAGTTCCAGATCAACATAGTCGCTGATGAGGCCGCAATAGCCGAAGATCGGCCGCGGAAGGCGGGCGATGTCGGCCGGGATGCGGTCGGCCGGCCAGTCGGCCGCGGCGGCGAAGTGCTCGAAATCGACGCCGTGGGGTACCAGGTGGGTATTTGCGTGCAGGCGGCGGCGCGTATCGAAGAGCTCCTGGGACGTGGTGATGACGACATCGCTGGCGGCGATGGTGCGGGCCTCGAGCGTTTCCGTGAGCCGGGCGTTGTAGCCGCTGAAGGCGGCGAAATCGTCGACGCAGTAGTACACGACGCGTTCGGCGTCCAGGCGCGGAATCAGGCCGGGCACGTCCGGGGCGAAGAGCCAGAGCTGGGTAGGTCGCTGCGGCAGGCGTTGCAGGGCGCGACGAATCTGACGGGCCAGGATGCCGACGTTGAGCCAGCGTGCCGCGGCCGACTCGGGCAGTGGTATTACCAGGGGTGAGAGGACGTTGATGCCGCCGTCCACGCGGCGTGGGCCGGCGCAACTGCGGCGCAAGCGCTGGCAGATGGCCAGGGCGTCATTGCGGCTGAAGGTGGGTCGGCGCGAGGCGTGGTAGTTGACCCACACGACGTGGTTGTACTGCGACAGAATGCGCATTACGTGGTGCTTGCTGGTCGGGTGCGCGTACCAACTGCTGGCGATGCAGACGATGTTCCGGTTGCGGATCATCCGAGCACCTCGGCTGCCAAGGGCGCCGGCTCTGGCCGGGGCGGCAGCTCATGCACTCTGGGGCGGTTTTCGGTGGCTGCGGGTGGCATTCCTGCGAGCCAGCGCTCGACGCAGTCGACCTGTGTTTCGGCCCGATAACTTGCGTGGGCCACTGTTCGAGCGCGGCGGCTCAAGCTTTGCCAGAGTTCGGCGTCAGTGGCGATGCGCACCACTGCCGCGGCGAACTCGTCGGGCTGATCGGCTATGAGGAGCGGCGCTGGGCCATTGTAGGTCAGGCCGGCCGCCGTGTCGGAGGTGACCACGCACGCCCGTCCGGCTGCCATCGCCACGACCACCTTGGACTGGACGCCGAGGTTGCCGACGACCGGGTTCACGAATACGCGCATTTGGGCCAGGTATGGTTGGACGTCCGGGACGTAGCCGGTGACCTCCACGCCGGGTTGATGGCGCCACCGTCGTACGCTGCGCGTGGGGCGACTGCCGACGATGAGCCAGCGTGCCCGCGGCAGGCGGGCACGTACGAGCGGCCAGACGTTGCGGCCGAACCAGTTCACGGCGCGCACGTTGGGCGGATAGAACATGGAGCCGACCATGCCGATTATCGGGCTTGGCGGGGTGGCGAGCGCGGCATCTGGCAAGGCGGAACCCGACGGTGTGACCGTGGTCGGCACGACGTCTGTCAGGGCGGCGGGCACGGCCGTGGCGAGCTTTCGCCGTTCGCGCTCGTTCACGAGCAGGCAGACGTCGTGGCTGCGGGCGACGTACGCCTCAAGTGCCGCGACGCGCCGGCCCTCGAGGACATACAGCCAGCGCAACGGCGGCAGGCTCTGTCGGGCGTAGGTCAGCCACTTGCTGCTGTCCACGTCGCACATGTCCAGCACGCGGCGTCGGGCGGCAATGGCCTCCGCCGCGGGGGCCAGCGCTGATGAGTAGGTCAGGACTGCATCAAACGGGACGGTTTCCGACCAGTGCCGCACCGTCGCGATCAGCCGTGCATCGTGGAAGTACGCCGCGCTCAGGCTGTGACCAGCCAGGAGGCTCAGCGTGCCATGGCAGAGGCTGCGTAAGCGGGAGCGCTCGAACACTGCCACCGTGCGGCAGCAATCGCGAACGCGCGCCAGGTGGTCCGGCTGGGGGCGGCCCTGCGTGAGCGTGGCGAGCCAGACTTCGTGCCGGCGGGCCAGGCCGGACAAAGCCGTCCAGGATCGCACGGTGTCGCCGCGATCGGGCGGGTAAGGCAGGCGCGGCGTCAGCATGAGTATTCGCATCAGCGTTCCGCCTACCCCGGAATGGACTTAGCAAGCCAGCCGCCGAGCAACCGGGTGGCCCACAAGGGCAGGCGCGGCCACACTCGCCGCACTAAGTTGAACCGACGGTTTGCGGGCGTCAGGTCGGGCGCCGACAGGCCGGGCGGGACGTAGCGTTGATAGCCGAGCTGCCGCGGTTCGAAGCCCTGGTTTCTCTTGAAGCCGGCCGAGCCGGAATTGGCGCGGCGGCTGCGGCCGAAATCGAAGCGTCGGAGGCCGGCCCGCACGGCGCGCTCCATGATTGCGAAGTAGAGGAGGTTGCTTCCGCCGTAACAGCGTACGCGCTCATCGAGCCCGATAACATAGGGCATGACGGTGTCGCGGTGGACCAGGCTGATAACGCCGCCGATTAGTTGCTCGGCGCGCCAAAGCGTGGTCAGCCAGGCGCGCTGGCCGAGTTGGGCGAATAGTTCGGCGAAGAGAGCGTAGGGGTAGTTGATGGATCCCAGGCGGCGCATGCTGCGGGCGTAGAGGTGCCAGACGGCGGCCAGGTGTTGGCGGTCGTGGCGGATGTCGGCGCCCTCGCGTTGGCGGGCCTGGCGGGTGGCGGCGCGGGCCCGGCGGGGCAGGTAGTTTTCCAGCTCGTCGGGATGGAGCGGTAGTTCGCGGACGTAGGTGTCGTAGTGTTCGACGCGTTCGAGTCCGGGCACCAGGGCCTCGGCCGAGCGTAGATCGAGCAGGCGGGCCCCGGAGGTTTGCGTCAGGCGGACGGCCTCGTCCGCCAGGGCCTGGCAGGTGGCGGCGTCATCCGCGAGGATGCCGCCGTAAGTTCCGTAGGGGACGCTGACCAGCAGGCGGCCGGCGAGCAGGCTGCGTACTTCGACGAGTGGCAGCACTCCCACGACGTCGGCGGCGCGCCTGGCCAGCAGGTGGTGGCCGCGGTGGCCGAAGACGTGCTCCACGGCCCGGCACCAGGTCGGCTCGTGGAAGACGGTGGCATTGGGGTGGCGCGCGACGTAGGCGTACCAGAGCGCATCGGCCCGGCTGTTCGGTGCCGGCTCGATCGTCAGTGCCGCCGTATGTTCGCGTGCGCGTCCCCGCCTAACCGTCGCGGTAATAGTAGGTGTAACGGTCATAGTAATGCGTTCGCTGGTCGTCGTGGCGCGTGACGATGCAGCCCAGGACCTTGACGTTGTTGGCCTGGAGCGTGCGAACCGCTTGCTGGGCGGTGGGCTCGGGCGTGCGGTGCATTTCGACCACGAGGATGACGCCGTCGCAGTAGGGCGCCAGCATGCTGACGTCGGAGACGGTGTTCACCGGCGGCGTGTCCAGGAAGGTGTAGTCGAACGACTGCCGCATCACTGCCAGGGCCTCGCGCGTGCTGGTTGACCCGAGCAGTTCGGATACGCCGTGATTGGCGTCCGGGCCGGCGGGCAAGAGCTTGAGATTCGAGTATGGTGTCGGCATGAGTGCCGACTCGAAGGTGGCGTGGCCTCTGAGCACATCGGCCAGACCGCATTCGGGCCGCAGTCCGAGCAAGCGTGTCAGTGTTGCGCAGCGGAAGTCCATATCGGCGATCAGTGTGCGGTACTCGCCGCCCTCGGCCATCACGAGTCCGAGGTTAGTGGCCGTCACGCTCTTGCCCTCGCGGGGCAGGCTGCTGGCGATGGCAATCACGCGGTGCGTGTTGGCGGTGTTCATGCTCAGCAGGCGGGCCCGGATGGAGCGGAACTGCTCGCACACGGAAGAGTAGCGGTCGTGAAAAGCGACGATGGCCGGGTCGACGCGCTGGGCGTCCCATTCAACGGTTTGGCTGTCCGGAACGAAGCCGCCGGTGTCCTGGTCGTCGGCCGGCGCGAAGTTGCTCGGCGCGGGCGCGGCCGGCATGGACTCCGCGGTGGCGACCGACTGGGGTTCGGACTTCAGCTCCTCTTCGAGGGGCGTGTCTTCCCGAACCTTCTTCATGATCTCGAACATCGAGCCCATCAGTGCGCCTCACCGTCCGATAGCGGTCATACCGCCGGCCCGGGCCGGCAGGATTGAACTTGGCAATACGGTTTCCAGTCGTGTCAGCGCCTGTTCGTGGAATTCGGGCCGTTGCAGGCTGGTGTAGGCCAGCGTGCCCGCCAGCAGTAGAGCGATCACCAGCACGGCCAGCGTGGGCGTCCAGACGGCGCGTGAGATCAGACGCTTGCGCCGCACCTCGGGGGTGGAGATCACGCCGACGCTTTCGAGCACGGGGATGCCCAGGGCCCGCGCCACTTGTCCGGTGGTGCGGAAGGAGCGGTCGAGCAGTTCGGCCAGGGCCACGAGCAGTGCGGCGGCCGCCAGGCCGGAGCCCGTGCACACGGCAAAGACCGAACTGAGCCGCGGGTTGATCGCGCGGGTTGGTCCCTTGGGCTCTTCGAGCAGGGCGAACTGCGTGCCGCGCTGCCCGGTATCGGCGCTCAGGATGCGGTCCAGCTCGGAGATGTGCTGGCGCCAGAGGGCCATGGTGGAGCGGTCCTGTTCGATCCTCTCGCGCAGCTTGCGGAGTTCGTCATCGCGGCCCACCAACTGCTCGTAGAGGGCCGCGAAGCGTTCGACGCGCTGGTCGGCCGCGTTGAAGCTGGTCTGCACGAGTTCCAACTGCGGACGCAGAGCTTCCAGCTCCATTTCGCAGCGCAGCCGCTGGGCGCTCTTGGGCGTGTCAGTGAGGGCCGGCGCCGCGCTGGCGACGGTGGGCGTGCCGTCGCTACGGAGCTGCTCGATCTGCTCGTAGAGGGCCAACTGCTTGCGGCGCAGGGCCTTGACCTCGGGGTGTTCTTCGGTCATGCGGCGTACGAGGCGGCGTTCGGCAAGCTCGTTTTCCAGCCCTTTGATGGCCTGGAGAATAACGGCCTCGGACTGGCTGGGGCCCAGGGCGACGCCGGTCGGCGTGGTGGTCGCGGCCTCATCGGCGTCGCGCACGGCCGTTTCGATCAGAAGCTGTTCGCGGGCGCGGATCTGGGCTTCCAGTTCGGCCCGGCGTTCGAGCAAGCGCATGCGTTCCTGGCGGAGCATCTCCAGGCGACTACCGACGGCGACGACGTCGTTGGGATCCAGGCCGGGGAACTCCTCGAACGGCTGGGTCATGGACTCAGTGGATTCCTGGAGCTCCACGCGATGGCGCTCCACTTCCGCGGCGAAGAAATCGCGGGCGCCGGTCAGGATCTCGGTGATGCGGTCGCGCGTGCTGTCCACGTAGCGATCGCGCAGGGCGACCACGAAGCGTTGGGCCAATTCGGGGTTGTTGGCCTCGCAGCTCAGGTGGATGGTGTCGAGGTCGGGGGAGCTGTGCAGCAATCGCACGGCCGGCCGCAACTCGTATTGGACCAGAGCCGCATCCAGGGCCTGCAGAGCCGGTTCGGACATGGCCGCGCCCGGACCGGTCAGGGTTGTTTCGGGCAGGATTCCGACTGCTACTGCCGCCTCGGCCAACGCCCGCGAGCCGGTCATGTCCATGGCCATGGTCGACTTCAGATTTCCGAAACTGTATGGCGAGCGCTGGTCAATCAGGTTGCGCAGAACGACGTCGTCGCGTCGTTCGAAGACCGTGCTGGCGGAGTAGCGGCGCGGCAGGTACTGGCTGTACCAGAAGGCCAGCGAGCCGATGACGCCGATTCCAATCAGCGCCAGCCGCCAGCGGTACTGCAAGATGCGCACGTACTCGCCGAGCGTGTTGCGAACGTCGTCCAGAGCTCGGTCTTGGTGGGTCATCATGCTCTACACAGTTCCTGCTGCTTAGGTCCGTTGAACGCGTCAGTTCTCGCTGCCCCAGTGATCCTCGTACGTATCGTGCGTATCCAGTATCCGGGCCGGTCCGTCGTACAGCTCCACGACCGGCGAGATCGGGAAGAGCAGCTCGCGCACGCGCAGGCCCACCCAGCCCAGCGGCGTGGGCGGCACGTATATGACGTCGCCCGGCTGGAGCAGGAAGTTCATGGTCATGTCGCCGCTCTGGACCATCTTGTCCAGGTCGATGGTGACTGTTTTGGGCTGGTTGTCCGTGGGTGACGGCCGGACCAGGCGGATCTGCGAGCGCCAGGCGATCATGTTGGGCTGGCTGGCGGCGAGCGCGTCCAGGAGGGTGTCATGTCCGGTACAGACCTGGGCTCCGGCCCGGAACACCTCGCCGAACACGTAGTAGAGCTTGCTACCGGCCGTCGAGATATCCACTACTACTTCGGGATCGACATAGAAGCGGGCCAGTGCCAGCTCGAGCTTGTCGGCGATCTGCTCGGTGGTCAGTCCGGCGATGTCGATTTCGCCGAGGAGGCGCAGGGCGACGCGGCCGTCGGGCCGCACGCGGGCGGTGGCGCCGTCGATTTCGGGTGCGACGGGGGCATGGATGCGGATGGCGTCGCGGGGCATGACCACGTACTGGCCGGTGGAGGTTGCCTGCTCGTGGGCGCGCAAGAATGCGACCATGTTGCCGTGCTTCGATGCGGCGCAGCCGGCGGCGGCCCAGAGCAGGGCGGCCACGGCGACGCCGGCGGCGGTAAGCCGCTGAGGCCGGCGCGGATGGTTCTCCGCGGTTGGCGTTGAGCGGCGCAATGGAATGGTGCCACGCATGAGCCTGAAGGTCCTATAAGCCAGCAGTCACCATCCCTGGCGGTAATCGCACACGGTCTGTCTTCCTGACGCGGGAGATATCGTCGCAATACGGACCCAAGTGAAATACCTTATGAGAAGTCTTCATTTTCTATCGGGACCGCGCCGCATACTTCAGCACCCCCCCGGGTGAACCGATGTTTCCCGAGTGCGATAATTATGGAGCGTAGCGATGAAGCCTTATCACGAATTCGGGCTCCAGCGGCCCCCCTTTGAAGCCACCCCGGATCCGCAGGTCTTCTACGCGGCCGGCTCCCATAAGGAGGCGCGGGCCACGCTCGAGTATGCTCACTACGCCAAGAAGACATGTACTGTAGTGGTGGCCGACTCCGGGCTGGGGAAGTCGCTGCTGGCCCGGGTTATTGCGGCGTCGGCCTCCCGGCAGTCCAACGTGCTCTGGCTGCACGGGCTGGGGCAGTCCAACCAGGACATCGAGTTGACCCTTTTCCAGTCGGGAGCCCTAACCGGCTCGGCGCCGTCGCAATGCCCGGAGCACATTCCGTTTGAGGACTGGCTGCGCGCCGCGCCGCGCTTCGCACACTCTCCATTACTTATTGTTGATAACGCCGACGAATTGCCCGAGCACGGCTGGCGCAGCCTGCTGGCCCTGCTCTCGCGCGACGTGCACCTGCAGGAGCCGGCCCGGCTGGCGCTGTTCGGCACTCCGCGGGTGCTCAAGCGTCTGGCCGCGGCCGACATGGTGCGGCTGCGCCGGCGGATTTTCCGCACCTGCACGCTCAAGCCATTCACGCGCCGGGAGGCGGTCGAATACGTGCATTGTCGGCTCACGGCGGCGGGCGGGACGGACATGGGTCTATTCAGTCCGGCCGCCCTGAATCAGATGTATCGGCTGAGCGAGGGCAATCCCGGGCTGATCAACCAGATTTGCGACAATGCCATGCTGGAGGCCTTCAGCGAAGGCCACCAGCGCATCAGTGCGGCCGACGTGCTGACGGCTGCCCAGGCGCTCACGGGCACGAACGGTCTGCTTAATACCGTTTGGGCAGGGCGCCGGGCCATGGACGCCGGCGGGCCGCGCGCCTTGCTGACAGCGCAATGCCGGATGCGGCCGACCCCCGCCACCGCGACCATCTCCGCCGCCGGGGAGCCGGTCGAGACGGTCAGCGAGCCGGCCGACGCCGTTACCGTCCCGCCGTTCAGCACCGGCCGACAGGCACAAATCGAACTGCGCCTCTGGCAGCTCGAAGCCCGGCTGGGGCAGGCTCTGGCGACCGTTCGGCGAGCCGGGCAGCGCGCCGACGCGCTGGAAGGCGATGTTCGGCGCAGCCGCACGGCGACCGTTGCGGTCGATCCCGACGGTGACGGGGACGGGGGGTCGGAACTCGCGCCGGTCGTCGCCGCTGACGAACCCGCCGCAGTAGCCGGTTAGCCTGGTTAACCCTGAGCGAGCCTGTGCACAGCCGCGCGGGATCGGTGTAGAACCGACCCCGCGTTGGTGGCTGTTTCGGTCACGATTCTGCTGTGTTGGTGAAGTCGCCGGGCGTCAGGCGGGCTCCAGTTCCCACGGTATCGGCACGGCGACGTGGCCCTGGCGGGGCTTGTGGAACAGGCACGAGGCGAAGCTGCTGACGTCGTCAATGCGGAAAACCGGTCCGCGCACCGAGTCGTATACGGCGTGGCGCGGCGCTAGTAATTGAACGAGCACGTGGTATTCGCCGCAGTTCAGTAGAGGGGCGGGAATAGTCGCCCGGGCGACGTAGTTGCCGCGACTGCGCGGCGCAGCGCCGGGCCGCTCGTCGGCCCAATGGTTGTCCTCATCGACATGCGTGGAGACGAACACGACATCGTCGGTCGGCGTGCAGACCTGGAGGACTGCGACCAGGTCGTCAAGCTCTTCGCGCACGGTGAACGCCGCCTCGACCGTGATGGGGTCGAGGAGGTCGTAGTCGCAGGTGGCGCGCGCCGCGGCGTTGTAGAGCCTTATGCGCTGCACCTGGGCCGGCTTCTCGGCTGCTTCGGGGAAGACCTTTTCCGGCCCGCCGCCGACGTTGGCGTCCAAGCCGGCCATGTACTTCCGGATCATCGCCTCGGGCGTGCCGTCGGCGACTATGGTCCCGCCCTCCATCAAGACGGCGCGTGTGCACAGTCCGGCCACGGCGCGCATGTTGTGGCTGACGAACAGGACGGTGCGACCGCCCTGGGCCACGTCACCCATCTTGCCCAGGCACTTGCGCTGAAAGGCGACGTCGCCGACGGCCAGGACCTCGTCCACTATCAGGATTTCCGGGTCCAGATGGGCTGCCACGGCGAACGCCAGGCGCACGTACATCCCGCTGGAATAGCGCTTGACCGGCGTGTCCAAGAAGCGTTCGACCTCGGAGAACGCGACGATCTCGTCGAACTTGCGGCGGATCTCCGCCTGGCGCATGCCGAGGATTGCCCCGTTGAGGTAGATGTTCTCGCGGCCGGTCAGCTCGGGATGGAACCCGACGCCGACCTCGAGCAGGCTGCCGACGCGGCCGCGAATCTCGGCGCGGCCCACCGTGGGGCTGACGACGCGCGAGAGGATCTTGAGCAGCGTGCTCTTGCCGGCGCCGTTGCGGCCGATCAGACCCACCACTTCCCCTGGCAGAACGTCGAGAGAGATGTCGCGCAGGGCCCAGAACAGCTCGCCGCCGTAGCTTGATTCGCCCAACGTGCGCAGCCGTCGCAGGGGTGCCCCAAGAATGCTCATGAGCACTTCGCTGAAGCTGTACTGGTTTGCGACGCGCAGGCCGAGCTTGACCTGCTTGCCGAGCCGTTCGACATGGATGGCGGGTGTGCTCATTTGTTCAGGCCACGTCTGCGAAGCGCCGTTCGAGGCGCTGGAAGCTGCTCACGCCGAAGATCAGGACCGCAAACGTTATCACGGTGGAGGCGGCCAGGGCCGTCCAGTCCAGGGGCTGGTTCAGCAGTACGCTACGGAAGCCGCCGATGATGCCCGTCATAGGATTCAGCAGCATGATCCAGCGGTACTGCTCGGGCACCAGCGAGAGGGGAAACACGACCGGGCTGATGTGCATCCACGCCTGCAGGAGGAAGGGCACGACCGTGCGGAAGTCGCGGTAGACCACGGTCAGACCCGACAGGAACATGCCGACGCCCAGCGCCAGCAGCGTGGTCAGGAGCACGAGCACGGGCACCAGCAACACGGACGGTCCGGGCAGGTGCGCGTACCACAACATAATGCCGACGTACACGCCTAGCCGGACGGCGAAATCGACCAGTCCGAGGCCGGCGCTGGCGGTTGGTAGGAGTAGTCGGGGGAAATACACCTTCTTCAGAAGGTTCGCTTGCGCCACGAGCCCCAGGCTGGCCTGGCTGACGGCCTCGGCAAAGAAGGTCCAGGGCAGTATGGCGGCGAACACAAAGACGGGGTAAGGCACGCCGTCGGAGGGTATTTTCGCAAACGAGCCGAAGATGATGGAGAAGACGACCATCGTGCAGACGGGCTGTATGATGGCCCAGCCGGCGCCGACGACGGTTTGTTTGTATCGGACCTTGACGTCGCGCCAGACGAGGAAATACAGCAACTCGCGGTAGCGCCACAGCTCGGCCAGATCGACGCCATACCACCCGTGCCGCGGTTCGATGACCGTCAGGGCAACTTCGGGAGGCTGTTCGACGGGCTTGTGGACCGTGCCGACTTCGGCCCGGCCCAGGTCGATCTTGGCGCCAACCGCGATTCCGGAGCTGTGTTCCATTTTTCCTGATTAGTCGGTTCGCCGGCCGGCGCGGCGAAGCCGTGCGCGCTGCGCGGCTTGCATTGCCGGCCGGGCGCAGTATGCGACCGGACGCCTGGACCGCCCGCCGGGTTTTCACAACGCTTATCGGTGCCCATTGGCAGCCCCTTGATCGTGAGCGCGCCGGTAGGGGCGGGCTGGCGTCTGACAGACCGGCGAGACGTAAGGCCACGGTGGCGGTGGAAACGGTTGTGCAGGGTCGGGCGCATGAGGCGTGTGGCTCCCAGGGTAGGCGTGCAGGTCCCGGTGCTGCAATCAGCTTGTAGCGACCTTCTTCGGTGCACAACGTCCGGAAAAACGAGAAAACACGGGGCGCGATTGGAGTTGAACGCCTATAATTCACTTGCCCGGCTCGGCTGCGGAGGCGGGCGCGGCGGTCATTGGGGAAATGTGGGCTGGGTGTCCAGGCCCGATTTCGCCATCATTGTCGCACGCTCGGGCTCCTAAGAGGATCTACAATGAAGAGAATCCAGTTCGGAGCGGTGGCCGTTGTGTTGGCCCCGGCGGCGTTGTGTTTATGGGGGTGTGCTTCGTCGACGGGCGAGCCGACGGTGGTGCCGCGGGTCGTGGACGCGCGCGCCGACGAACAGCTTACGCGCATGACGTCCTGCCTGGCGGGGCTCGGCAGCTTCAGCTTCGAGGCCGACGTGCGTTACGACGACTACCTGGTGGACTCGCAGAAGGTGCAGTTCGGCAGGCGCGTCGTGGTTGACGTGCAGCGGCCCAACCGGGTCCATGCCATGATGGACGGGGATATCAAGCGCATGCGGTACTGGTATGACGGCAGCCGCACCGTGGTTCTCGATATTGACGGCAAGCAGTATTCGGAGGCTCCCGCGCCGCCGACCATCGACGACACCTTGACGGAGATGGCTGAGAAGTACGGGTTCGTGCTGCCGCTGGCGGAGCTGATTGCGACGGACTCGTACCGGTGGCTGATGAACGAGGTGGAATCGGCGGCGTACGTCGGGGAGCGCATGATCGACGGGCGGAGGTGCCACCATCTGGCGTACGAGCAGCCGACACTGGACTGGCAAATCTGGATCGATGTCGAGGCGCCGGCGGTCCCGCGCCGATTGGTGATTTCGTACAAGGAGCTGCCCAACTGCCCGCAGTACGAGGTTGCCTTCAAGCGCTGGTTGCCGGGTGCGAAGTTCAGCGAGACTGACTTCGCGGTGGAGTTGCCTGAGGGGGCAACCAAGGTCGATTATCGGATGCCCGATCGGACCGTAGGCACCAAGACGACGGGCGGGAAGTAGTCTGAGGCTACGCATTTCGCGCACGAGGCGCGACAGGAGGCGATTATGAACCGGCGTCTGAATTCGCTGCTGGCGGGCGCGGTGGTTGCGCTACTTGTGCTGGTTCCGGATCCGGCACAGAGCCAGGAGCGTGGTCGCGAGTCCAGGCGCGATGCACGGGGATCGCGGCGGCACACTTCCGGTTCGGTTGGGCGGCCGACGCAGCGACAGGCGGCGCCCGCAGCCGAGCGGGGCCGCGGGAGCACGCAAGCTACGCCGGCGCGCCGACCGCAGCCGGTGGTGCTGCCGGAGCGGCGGGCGGCACCCGCCGCAACGCCGGCACCGCGGCGCGTCACGGTGGTTCCGCGTCGGGAGCGAGCGGTAAGACCGGTGTATCACCGGGCCGTCGTCATTGACCGGCCGATCAGCCGGCCAACGTATCGCCCGATTCGCTGGGGCACGACAGTGACGCGGCTGCCGCGGCAGCACAGAGTCGTGCAGTTTGACGCTGGTACGTATTTCGTCGCGGATGGCGTTTACTATGGTCGGGGCCCGCGCGCGAGCGAATACGTTGTCGTGCGGCCGCCGATCGGGGCGCGCGTGGCGTACCTGCCGTCGGATGCGGTCATGGTGGGGGTCGGCCGGCACACCTACTACTTCTATGATGACGTCTGGTATGACGACACGCTGACGGTCGTGCCCTGTCCGTATGGTGGCTGGGTGTACACGCTTCCGTATGACTACGAGGTAATCCATTACGGTCCCGAGCGTTATTATCGCGTGGGCGGTGCGGTCTATGAGCCGGGGTGGCGTGACGGCCGGAGCGTGTATTTCCGGGTTGAGATCGACTTCTAGGCGGGCGTAGCGCCAGTATTGTGCATACAGGGCCGGCGCGTTCGCGGGCCGGCGCGAGTTTTGGGAGAGTTGCATGTCCAGAGTACGGTACCTGCTACTGTCGTGGACGGCCTTGGCCGTCCTTCTGATCGGCGGCTGCCCGGACTTCACGTTCATTGTCGATCCCCCGATCACCGTCCGGGTAATCAACAACACGGATTTCGAGGTCGATCCGGGGATCGAGTACGGGCAAACGGCCGCTACCCTGCGTTGGCTTGATATCGGGCTCCTGGCGCCGGGTGAGGTGGTAGACGTGGATTTCGACTGTGAGCTGCTGGGCGTGCTGACGACTACAGACTCGACGCAGCTCGGCTACTCGGTGGACTACGTGCTCGATCCGCTACCGCTTTTCCTGCTTGATGTGGATTACTTCTGCGGCGAGCTGATTGTGATTGAGTTCGTCGGCAACGGGTTGGACTTCGACGTCTACGTGGATGCCGGCGGCGAGAGTATCTACTGACGACGGGCCTGCGGGCCCGGCGCGCGGGAGTGTCAAAGACCCGGTTCTCGCAACGGCGGCCGGCGGGCCTGCCGGTTGGCGGGCGACCGTGGTACGATGCGGGCCATGAAGACGATTGGCCTGATCGGCGGGTTGAGTTGGGAATCCTCCGTCACGTACTACCGCGTTATCAACGAGCATGTTGGGCGGCGGTTGGGGGGGTTGCACTCGGCGCGGTGTCTGCTCTGGTCGTTTGACTTTGACGCCATTCAGAGCCTCCAGCGGGATGGCCGGTGGGACGAAGCCACGCGCTTGATGATCGGCGCAGCGGGGGCGCTGCAGCGCGGCGGGGCGGATTTCCTGGTCATCTGCGCGAATACGATGCACCGAATGGCGGACGAGGTGCAGGCGGCCGCCGGGTTGCCGTTGCTGCATATAGCGGATGCCACTGCCGGGCGCATCAAGGCGGCGGGCCTCCAGCACGTCGGGTTGCTCGGCACGCGCTTCACGATGGAGCAGGATTTCTATCGCGGCCGGTTGATCGCGCGGCATGGCCTGGACGTCAGTGTGCCCGCGGAAGCTGACCGCCGGTTCGTGCATGATGTTATCTACGGCGAGTTGTGTCGCGGGGTGGTGTCCGCCGCCGCACGCGCGCGGTTTCGGGTGATTCTCGGGGACCTCGCGGCGGCTGGTTGCGGCGGTACGATTCTCGGCTGCACTGAGCTGGGCTTGCTCATAACGCCGGACGACAGCCCGGTGCCGCTGTTCGACACGGCGGTCATTCACGCGGAAGCGGCGGCGGAGTTGTCGCTGGAGCCGTAGGGGCGTTTGGGAGCGGTGCGGATCGTCTGCGGTTGCGGGTGCGCGTAGAATCTCTTGGTGGCGGGCGCGGCCGGAAATGGGACAGGCGTGCCGGCCGGTGATGGTCCGTGGGTGGTGGCGCGGTCCGACTTCAGGGAAGACTATGAAAGAGTTCGCCGAAGCGCACACATATCAGGTCATCCTCGATTCCATCGCCGACGGTGTGTTCACCGTTGATCTGGACTGGCGGATCACGTCGTTCAACGCGGCGGCTGAGCGGATCACGGGCGTGCAGCGTGCGGAGGCCCTGGGTCGGCATTGCTGCGACGTCTTTCGGGCGAGCATCTGCGAGACTGAATGCGCCCTGAAAGGGACGCATCGCACGGGTCGGCCGGTGGTGAACAAGGCCGTGTACATTCTGCGGGCGGATGGCGAGCGCATTCCGATCAGCATTTCGACCGCCGTACTGAAGGACGAGCACGGGCAGGTAATCGGCGGGGTGGAGACGTTTCGCGACCTGAGCCAGGTGGAGGAGCTGCGCAAGGAGCTTGAGGGGCGCTACACGTTTGCGGACATTGTCGGCCGCAGCGCGGCCATGCAGCGGGTGTTCGAGTTGCTGGCGCAGGTGGCGGACAGTGCCAGCACGGTGTTGATCGAGGGCGCGAGCGGCACGGGCAAGGAACTCGTGGCGCGGGCGATTCACAATCTATCGCCGCGCGGCAAGCGGCGCTTCGTGGCGCTGAACTGCGGCGCCTTGCCCGACACGCTGCTGGAGTCCGAGCTGTTCGGCTACAAGGCGGGGGCGTTCACGGATGCCAAGCGGGACAAGCCTGGGCGGCTCGCGGTAGCTGATCGCGGCACGCTTTTTCTGGATGAGATCGGCGATGTTTCGCCGGCGATGCAGACGCGGCTGCTGCGCGTGCTGCAAGAGCGTGTCTTCGAGCCGCTCGGGTCGGTCGAGCCGGTGCCGGTGGACGTGCGGATCGTGGCCGCCACGCATCGCGAGCTGGATGAATTGGTGCGTGCGGGTAAGTTTCGGGAGGATCTATACTATCGCATCAACGTTGTGCGCCTGCGACTGCCGCCGTTGCGCGAGCGGCGCGAGGATATCCCGCTGCTGATCGAGCGCTTTGTCACGCGCTTCAATCGCGTGCAGAACAAGGACGTGGTCGGCGTTTCCGATGCGGCGCTGGCGCTGCTGATGGCGCACGACTATCCGGGCAACGTGCGGGAGCTGGAGAACATCATTGAGCACGCGTTCGTGCTGTGTCGCGGCGGGCTCATCGAGCCGCAGCATTTGCCGCCGGCGCTGCACGGCGCGGTGGGTAAGGTGCCGCGCCGTCTGAAGACGGCCCTGACGCTGGCGGAGCTCGAGGCCATTCACATCGGCGATGCGCTGCGGCGGCATGGCGGCAACCGGGCGGCCGCGGCGCGGGAACTGGGCATCAACGCGAGCACGCTGTTTCGCAAGCTGCGCAAGCTCGGCATTGACGAGACGGCCGAGGCGCGGCCGCGGTCGCGTTCCACGCGCGGCGGCTGACGACTGCTCCAGACCATGCACTTTGGGGCCGGCGCCGTTCCGTTCAATGAGTGGGCGGCTGTCTCCGCCCGCGCGCCCGCGCCGACTGCTCGTCCACCGCCTCCAGCCAGCCGGTCCGCACGTCGGTGCGGCAGTCGAAGCGCGGCACGTAGGGCTTGATATCAAGCAGCGGTGTGCCGTCGAGGACATCCACGTCCTCCAGGTGCAGGACGCAGCCTTCGCGGCCCACCAGGCGCACGAGGCTCAGGCCGAGCGGATTGGGCCGTGTGGGGGCGCGCGTGGCAAAGACACCGTGCTCGGCGTCCTGGAGGAACGGCTGCACGATCAGCCGGGCCGGGCCGGCCTGGTGCAGCCAGTAGAGCAGCCAGATGTGCGAGAAGCCCTCCAGATCCCGCAGGCCGTCGGCGAACTCCGGCAGGATTTCGGCCCGACCCTGAACGCCTTCGGCGAATACGGGGTGGATCGGCGTTTCATCGGCGCGCATGTGGGGGGTACAGAGCACGCCGATCGGGTGGATGGCGTGCGATTCGCCGGCGGGGCCATGCCCGGACATTGCGGTTCTCCTGCGGTGCGTGCGGCACATTGTAGACGGAGCCGGCGGCAGCCGTCGAATCATTGCATTATGCAACTACAAGCGGTTCGGGTAGTTGCGTTATGCAATACGGGCGTCATGCGGCCGCGGCTGGCTTTCTGAATGTAAAGAGATGTACCTCAATATCTTATGCGCCTGTGCGAAATCGGTTTACGCTGCGGCATGCCTCATGCACGGATAGCTTGCCATGAACGTGGCGATTCCGATGCTTGAGGACCGCGTGTCGCCGGTGTTTGACGTGGCGCGGATGATCGTGCTCGTCGAGCTTGATGGTGGTCGCGAGGCGCGTCGGCAGATGGTTCCGCTGCGTTCGCAGGACGTTTTGAGACGTGTGGGTGAGCTGTCGCAGCACGGCGTGCAGGTGCTGATCTGCGGTGCTGTCTCACGGCCGCTGGAAGCGGCGCTAAGCGCCGCGGGAATCCGCGTGATCCCGCAGACCTGCGGCCCGGTGGAGGAGGTTCTGGGGGCATTTGTGGCCGGTCGGCTTGACGATCCGGTCTTCCTGATGCCGGGTTGCTGCGGGCGCAGGCGGCATGGCTGGGGTGGTGGCGGACGCGGACAGCGCGGTTCGGGCGGCGGGCGGCGCGGCGGCGATCAGCGCCGGCCCATGCGTGGCTGATGGCAGCGGCGCGGGCCGGTTGTAGATCGGAAGTTATTTAAAAGAAAGGAGATATGACATGCCTGGTGGAGATCACACGGGACCGCTTGGGCAAGGTCCTCAGACTGGGCGCGCGGCGGGTTACTGCGCGGGTTACGACATGCCTGGTTACATGAACCCTGTTCCTGGTTACGGCCGAGGCCGCGGCGGCGCGTGGGGTGGCGGCGGGTGGGGTGGTGGCGGTCGTGGCTGGCGGCACCGCTTCTATGCCACGGGTCTTTTCGGTTGGCAGCGCGGCGGCCGCGGAGGCTGGTGGCGCGGGAACGCGCCGTACCCGGCGTATGACGTGCCGGCGCCCACGCGCGAGCAGCAGGCGAGCATGTTGGAGGCGGACTTGCAGAATCTGGAGCAGCACGCCGAGGAGCTTCGTCGCCGAATCAGGGAGCTCGAGGCACAACAGTCCCAGCAGTCCGGCGCTTAGCGGCGGGCGGCCGGGGCCGCATCTGGAAAAGAGGTAGAAGATGAAGATAGCAGTAACGGCTGCGGAGCCGCAGCTTGAGGCGGCGGTGGACCCGCGTTTCGGGCGCTGCCCGTTCTTCCTTATCGTCGAGACGGACGACCTGAGCTTTGAAGCGGTGAACAATGATAACCAGGCCCTGGGGCAAGGTGCGGGCATTCAGTCCGCACGTTTGCTGGCCGACCGGGGTGTGCGGTTCGTCCTGACGGGCAACTGTGGACCCAATGCGCACCAGACGCTGAGCGCGGCCGGGATTGGCGTGGTGGTGGGCTGCGCCGGCACGGTGCGCCAGGCGGTGGCGCAGTTCCAGGCGGGGCAGTTGCAGCCGGCGCCGGCCGCGAATGTTCCTGGGCACAGCGGGCTTGGGCAACCGGGCGGCAACCCGCCGGGTGTGGCGGGTTCCCCGCCGACCCCGCCCGTTGGGCCCGGCATGGGCCGTGGCATGGGTCGCGGGCGTGGCATGGGTGGTGGCGGCGGCATGGGGGGTGGCCGCGGACAAGGCGGTCGCGGACAGGGCGGGGGCGGTGGTCGTGGTCGCGGCGGGGCCTGATTCCGTCCAGATCGACTGTTGAACTAATGGTCGTTGGGTGCAGGTGGACACGGTATAGAGAGCAGGACTGGTGAAGATTGCAATTGCGAGCGGCAAAGGCGGGACAGGCAAGACCACGCTGGCTACGAACCTGGCGGTCGTGGCCGCGGAGCTCGGGCGCAAGGTGGCGTACGTTGACTGTGACGTCGAGGAGCCCAACGGTCACCTGTTTCTGAAGCCCACGATTGAGCACCGCGAGGCAGTTACGCTGCCGGTTCCGCAGGTGTTAGTCGATGCGTGCGACCGGTGCGGGCGCTGCGCCGAGGTGTGCGAGTTCAGTGCCCTGGTCTGGGTGGGGGACAAACCGCTGGTGTTTCCCGAGCTGTGCCACGGCTGTGGCGGATGTGCGTTGGCGTGTCCGAAGAAGGCCATCATCGAGGTGCCGCGCGAGACCGGGATGGTCGAGACTGGGCAGGCGGGAGCCGTGCGGTTTGTTCATGGTTTGCTCAAAGTAGGCGAGGCGAAGAGTCCGCCGGTCATTCGCGCAGTGCGGGCGGCGGCGCCCGGCGACTGTTGGCAGATTATCGATGCGCCGCCGGGGACCTCGTGCCCGGTGGTCGCGTCGTTGCGTGATTGCGACTTCGTGTTGCTGGTGACGGAGCCGACGCCCTTCGGCCTGCATGATCTGACGCTGGCCGTGGCGGCCGTGCGTCAGATTGGGATACCGCTGGGGGTGGTCATAAATCGCGCGGATATCGGAGACGACCGCGTGGTTAACTACTGCAATGCCGAGGGGCTACCGGTGTTGCTGACCATACCGGATGACCGCGGGATTGCTGAGGCGTACTCGCGCGGGAAGCTGCTGGTTGCGGTGCGGCCGGATCTGCGTGCCGTGCTGGCGGGTTTGTGGGAACAGGTGGAGGGGCTGGCCGCGGGTGGTGAGGAAGTGAGCCGCAGCGCATGAAGGAACTAGTCATCATCAGCGGCAAGGGCGGCACGGGGAAGACGAGCATAACGGCGTCGTTTGCCGTGCTGGCGGGCAATGCGGTCGTGGCGGATTGTGACGTGGATGCGGCGGATCTGGCGTTGGTTCTGGAGCCGCAGACGAGGCGGCGCGAGGAGTTTGTCAGCGGTCACGAGGCGGTGATTCGCCAGCAGGACTGCGTGCGCTGCGGAGCGTGCGCCGCGTACTGCCGGTTTGAGGCGATAAGACAGTACAGCGGTGAGCATGATGCGCCGGCGCCGGGTGGCGACCATCTGGCCTGCAAGGGCTGCGACTTCTGCAAGCGTTCCTGCTCGTTGCGGACCTGTGAGATCATGCGGGAGATGTGGGAGGCCTGTGGGGGTGTGGGGCAGGCGGTCTTCGCGATTGATCCGCTGGCGTGCGAGGGGTGCGGCGTTTGTGTGAGCGTCTGTTCCGTCCGGGCCATCGACTTCGTGGAGCGCAACTGCGGGGAGTGGTTCGTGTCGGATGCGCGCTGCGGACCGTTGGTCCACGCCCGGCTCGCCCCGGCGGCGGAGAACTCGGGCAAGCTGGTGAGCGTGGTGCGCAGCGCGGCGCGGGCCGTCGCGCAGGACGCGGGGCGGGAATTGGTTATCATCGACGGCGCGCCCGGCATCGGCTGCCCGGTGATTGCCTCGCTCACCGGTGCGACTGCCGCGCTGGTCGTCACGGAGCCGACGGTCAGCGGTCTGCACGACCTGCAGCGGGTGGCGGACGTGGCGGGGCACTTTGGGGTGCCCACGTGGATCTGCGTGAACAAATGGGATCTCAATGCGGAGATGGCGGAGCGGATTGAGGCGGCGGCGCGCCGGCAGTGCCTGCGGATTGCCGGACGGGTACGGTATGACAGAAGCGTCACCGCGGCCCAGGTGGCGGCACGCACGATTGTTGAGTTCGCTCCTGACGGCGCGGCGTCGGACGTGCGGGCCTTGTGGCAGGAGCTGAGTGCCGGCCTGCAGGGGCTGGCCGGGCGGCCGGCGTTCGCAGACGATGCGGCGTGCGGGCCGGCAGTTGAGTTGAGGAGTACTCCATGACTGATTGTTGTCCGAGTTCACCCCCGCAGCCGGTTGATCCGGAGCAGGAGCTTGAGAACGAGATTCTGCGCGGGCGCATGCAGCACATTGGAGAGAAGCTGCTCGTGCTGTCCGGCAAGGGCGGTGTGGGCAAGAGCACCGTGGCGGCCAATCTCGCGGTGGCCCTGGCCGCGGCCGGCTCCCGGGTTGGGCTGCTGGACGTTGACATTCACGGGCCGAGCATCCCCAAGCTGCTGGGGCTGGAAGGCCGCCAGCCCGAGATTGTCCGGGGCGTGCTGGGACCGGTGCGGTTCAACGAGCGCCTGGCCGTCATCTCGATTGGATTCTTCCTGCCGGACGCGCAGGCGGCGGTTATCTGGCGCGGGCCGCGCAAGTTCGGCGCGATCAAGCAGTTTCTCAAGGACGTGCGTTGGGGTGAGTTGGACTACCTGGTTGTGGATTCGCCGCCGGGCACGGGTGACGAGCCGCTCGCGGTGGCGGAGTTGGTCGGACAGCCGGCCCGGGCGGTGATCGTAACGACGCCGCAGGAGTTGGCCGTGGCCGACGTGCGTCGTTGTGTCTCATTCTGTCGGACGTTGAACCTGGGGGTGGCCGGCATCGTGGAGAACATGAGCGGGTTTGCCTGTCCGAACTGCGGGCAGGTCTTTGACCTGTTCAAGCGCGGCGGTGGACAGCGGTTGGCGGAGGAGATGGGCGTGCCCTTCCTGGGGTCAATCCCCATCGATCCGCACGTCGTCACGGGGGGTGACGCCGGCGCGCCGGTGACAGATGGAGCGAGTGACGGCCCCGCGGCGCGGGCATTCGCAACGCTCGTGCAAACACTGCAGAACCTGCCGGCTGCGGCCCGGACGACAGACGAAACTCCTGAGGATACAGCGGAGACTCGACAGATGAGAATCGCGATTCCAGTTGAAGACGGGCGGCTCTGCACGCACTTTGGCCACTGCTCGGAGTTTGCGTTGTATGACGTCGATCCGGCGGCCAAGGCGGTCACAACCAAGGCGTCGCATTGCCCCCCGGCTCACGAGCCCGGCGTCCTGCCGCGCTGGCTGCACGAGCAAGGCGCCAATGTGATCATCACCGGCGGGATGGGCCAGCGCGCCCAGCAGCTCTTTGCACAGAACGGCATCCAGGTGGTGCTGGGCGCGCCGCCGGATCAGGCTGACGAGGTCGTGTCCGCCTACCTGGCCGGCACGCTGCAAACCGGAGCGAATCCCTGTGACCACTGATGGAGTTCATGCACTGATCAGCCGCGAACAACAAGCGATGATATTCTGGAGTAGTATACATGAAAGACACCGATGTGGTGATCGTTGGCGGTAGTGCGGCGGGATTGACAGCGGCGCTTACTGCACGGCGTCATTATCCGGACCGGCGCATTCTCGTGATCCGTAGGGAGCAGCAGGTTCCAGTGCCCTGCGGTATCCCGTACATCTTCGGCACACTGAAGGACCCGCTCAAGAATGTTATGCCGGATACCCCCTACGGTGCCAACCGGATCGACCTGATGATCGCGGAGGTGCGCGGTCTTGAGCCTGCCAAGAGAGTGCTGCGCACCACGGTTGATGACGTACAGTATGAGCGCCTCATCCTGGCAACCGGGTCGTTGCCGGCCATGCCACCGATTCCCGGCTTCGACAAGGAGGGGGTGTTCGCGATTCAGAAGGAAATGGATTACCTGCAGCGGCTGCTTGAGCATTTGCAGGGTGCTCAGGATGTGGTGGTGGTCGGCGGCGGCTTCATCGGTATCGAGTTCGCCGACGAGATTCACAAGCTGGGCCACGCCCGCATCACGATCGTAGAGGTGGCGCCGCACTGTCTCAGTCTGGCGTACGACGACGAGTTCTGTGTTGAAATGGAGCAACTCCTGAAAGAACGCGGCATCGTACTCAAGACGTCTGCTCGTGTGGAGTCAATTGAGGGACGCGAGCGTGTGGCCGCCGTGCGATTATCCGACGGAACTCGGATTGATGCTGACACGGTTATCATTGGGATTGGCGCTGTTCCGAACGTTGATCTTGCGAAGAAGGCCGGGCTGCGCGTCGGTGTCACCGGTGGCATCGCCGTCGACCAGACCATGCTGACTTCGGATCCGGCGATCTTCGCCTGTGGTGACTGTGCCGAGAAGGTTTCCTTCTTCGGTGGCCGCCCGACCAATCTGAAGCTGGCCTCCATTGCCCAGACCGAGGCGCGCATTGCCGGCGCCAATCTCTTTGGGATCACGCGCCAGAATAACGGTACCGTCGGCGTATGGTCCACGTGCGTCGGTGAGTTGGCGCTGGGTACGGCGGGGTTGACGGAAGCAATGGCCAGACAGCGCGGCTACGACGTCGTCACGGCAACGATTGAGGGTCCCAACCGTCATCCGGGGGGAATGCCCGGTGCGCGGTCAACGAAGTTGAAGGGGGTATTCGAGGCGAACTCGGGTGTCATTCTGGGTGCCCAGGTGCGTGGCGACACGGCGACGGGCGAGTTGATCAACGCGGCCTCGGCCTGCGTCCAAATGCGGATGACCGTGGAGGACATCGCGACCTTCCAGATTGGCACGCACCCGGCGCTCACCGCGTCACCCGTCGCCTACCCCCTGGTCAACGCGGCTGAGGTGGCGATTAGCAAGATGCGTCAACGTTGAACAGGTATCATAGGGAGCGACGTCATGCCGAAGATTCTCGTTATCGATGACGACCAAGATTTCCTGGACGCGACCCGCATGGTGCTTGAGAGGGCCCGGTATGACGTGGCGGTCGCTGTTACCCCCGACGAGGGGCTCAAGCTGATCAAGTCGCTCGACCCCGATCTGGTGATACTGGACGTCATGATGCCCAGTGATTACGAGGGTTTTGCCGTTGCGCGCGCGATACGCGAGGACCTCAATCTGCGCGACCTGCCGATTATCATCCTGTCGGCGGTTCACGAGCGCAAGCAAGTGCCATATCGGTTCGGGGCAGATCCAGACTATCTCCCGGTTGACACATTCCTGGACAAGCCGCTCGACGTGGCTCGGTTGGTGGATAGTGTCAGAAGACTGTTGGGCGAGGAGCGCGTCGAGCCGGAGCATCCGTTATGAGCACCGGTTCGTACGCCGCGACGGGGCCGCGCGGAAGCCAGCAGCCCCCACCACGGGACGCCGAATGTTCGCAGCAACGGCTCGCCGAGACACGCGCCCGTGCTCATGCCCGGTGTGTTGTTTGTGGAGCACGTGACGACGGACCGGCACGCCTGTGTTTCACCGTCACAGACAACGGCGGCGTTGAGGCGCACATCTGCATCAACGACGATTTCGAGGGCTATGACGGCATTCTGCACGGTGGCATAATCGCCACGCTTTTGGATGCCGCGATGACCAACTGCCTGTTTGCGCAGGGTCGGCGCGGCCTGACCGCCGAACTCCTGGTTCGTTTTCGGCATCCGGTCGTAACGGGAACGCCCTTGCGGTTGTGGGCGGGCGTGGAGCGGTCGTCGCCGCCGTTGTTCGTGCTGCGTGCCGAGATTCGGCAGACCGGGCAGGTGCGGGCGACGGCCGTCGGCAAGTTCATGGCCCCAAGTTCCGGGCGGGACTGATGGGCGGCGCGGCAGTGACGGGCGTGTTGGTGTGCGGTTGAATCGCCGAACGGTGTGGTTACGATGCGCGTATGAATGGGTCCTGTAACAATCGCATGGTTTGGCGGTGGCTGCGGGGTTGGGCGGCGCTGGTGCTGCTCGTGCTGGTTTCGTGCGAGCGGCGGCCGCAGCCGGCCGAATCGCAACCTCCTGAAGCGGCCCAGACACCGGCCGAGTCGGCGGTGGACGCAGACCGGCAGGAACGCCCGGAGACGCCCTGGTATGAGGATCTGACCTTCAGCGCGGCGTGCGAGCGTGCTGAGGCCGAGCAGCGGATCGTGGTCGCGCTCGCGTACACTGATGACTGCCCGGTCTGTATCGGGTTGCAGAGGCAGACGCTGAACGACGCCTCCGTCCGCGAGTTCCTCGGGCGGCACACCGTGCCCATCAGATTCGACGTGCGCAGCGAGGCGGCGCTGGCCCAGCGTTACGAGATCGCGGGTGTGCCGACGGTGCTGTTCCTCAGGGCGGATGGATCTGAGATCGAGCGCATCACGGGCCTTGCGCCAGCGGACACGTTCCTGTCTTTGTCGCATTCATTCCTGGCGGGCAGGGACCTGGTCGATCTGGCCCTTGGGAATGTCGTCGATGCGCACGTCCAGTTGGCGGATACGCTGGTTGAGAAGGGGCGCTACGCGGAGGCATTGGCGGAGTACGAATGGGCGCTGGCGCGCTGTCTGTCGTCGCCGAAGCTTTTCGAGGATAGCGGTCGTGACGTCTTGCAGGGCTTGCACGATCTGGCCCAATCATACGGTCCGGCGCAGGAGACAGTGCGGCAGGCCTATGCGGCGGCGCGTGATCGCCTGCGTGCGGGTACGGCCGGGGTCAGTGACATGCTGCTGGTGAGCACGCTCAACTACCTGCGTGACGAGCCGCAGAGAACGCTGGCGCTGTTTGACGAAGCCCGCGGGCAGTGCTCCGATCCGGCCGTGCTGGCGGCCTGGACGCAGGAGGTTTTCCACCTGCTTTGCCAGGAACGCCGGTATGCGGACATTGCCGCCGGCATGGATGTCGCGCAGGCCGTTGATGAGATCCTGCGCTGGGACGAGCGGACGGCCCCCGCGCGTGAAAATTACGCGACGGATCGCGACTACGCGGCCGCGCGGCGGGCACACCTCGATCGCCTGGAACCACGGGTTTGTAGCTGGTACCAGGTGCTGATCGGCCTGGATCGGCTGGAACTGGCGGACCGGCTGGCGGATCACCTGCTCCAGCAGCGGCGCCGTGCGCAAACGCTCAATAACCTGGCGTGGGCCGGGTACCTGGCCGGGCGTCCGACCGAGCAGAACGTCGCGCAGGCGCGCGCGGCCTACGAGATGTCCCATGGGAACAACGCCGCGATCATCGACACGTTGGCGCGGGTTCATGCGGCGCGCGGTGAGCGCGACGAGGCCCTGCGTGTGTTGGACGAGAGCATCGAGCGCATGAACAACCCGGACGACCGCGCCGGGTTGGAGCAGTGCCGCGCGGACATACTTGACGGTCGGCCGTGACGGGGCCGTCGGCGGGTTCAAGACGACGACGGGCTCCTGGTGGCGTCGCCGGCGGCTTGAGGGGGCACGGCGACAATGATGGGGCAGACTACCCGCCGCAAAGGAGGCAAGTGTGAGACGAGCACGAATGGGCGCACTGGTTGTGGTCGTGGCGCTGGCGCTGCCCAGTCTAGTTGGCTGCGCGGATTGGCTGCTGGCCGGGTTCTGGCCGGCGGCCGGCGATACGGCGAAGCCGCTGGGTCTGATGCAGTTGATTGAGTTTCACGACATCCAGGGACTGCGCAACTGGGCGCATGAGCTGGAGCAGCGCGGCCTGAAATCGCTGGTCTTCGTGCAGAAGAACATGCTGGAAGCGCACCCCACGGAGCTTCGGTGGCTGGCGGACCGCGGCCACGAGATCGCGGGCGGGCATGCGGATGAGCCGTTCTGGGATGTCGCTTACGAGACGCAGCACCAACTGATGAGTGAGACGAAGACGCTGGTCGAAGCGGTAACGGGCCGGCCGATGCGGGCCTTCGGCAGCCGCTACTTCGCCTACGACGAGAACACGCTCAGGGCCGCGGACGCCTTGGGGATCGAGTACATCCTGGCACGCGGCACCAGCGACGTAGAGGCGTTGATCTACGAGCCGGACGAGTATGACTGCAAGATCATCTCGGTCAGCAATGTCACGTTTGAAGACATGGGCCGCGGCAGCCTGTGCGATTACTCGCTGTGGGCGCGGGGCTCGACGGCGGCCGAGTTTGCGCAGGTGCTCCAGGAAGCGCTGACCAAGCAGCCGAAGCGGATCATGGTGGCGTCGCACGCGTACCTCGGCGGCATGAAACAGAGTTGGTGGGCGGCCTACGAGGACTTGCTGGACAGCAGCGATATTCGGTGGGCGGCGGATTTCGACGCGTGGGCGGCCCCGGAAAGCGGCGTGAACATCCAAGTGCCGTTGAGCCAGATTCCGGTCAACCGGGAAGTCAAGTACGACACACCCACGCCCTCCGAGCCACTGGACGAGCTGGAGGACGTGGACGAGATGTACAACCCATGTGCAGTGCCATGAGAAGCGGGACAATCATTGCCCTGGCGGTGTGGACGTCGGTTGGCGGCTGCCCGGCGGCCCCGTCCGTTGTCGCGCCGCCGGACGAGGACACGCTGGCCGTCTTTCACAACAACAGCGGGCCGATGTGCCTGGACGCGCTGGAGTGGCTGGCGGACGTGCAGGCTGCCCATCCAACCTTGGCCGTCGAAGTGCGCCTGACATATGAGCCGGGTGCGACCGACCGGCTGTTGCAGTTCACCGCGCTGTATGGGGTCAGCCAGGGCGTGTCCACAAGTTTTGAGTACCTGCCAATTATCTTCTTTCAAGGGCAGGCTTTCTCTGGCTTCGATGATGAGATCGCCGCCGCGTTGGAGGCGCTGCTGACCGCGGCGGCGACTACTCCGTAGCGCGGGTCGCACACAAGCACGCTGCCGCAGACGAGCCGAACAAACGATGAGCACCGTGCGGATTACGATCCTGATTGACAACTACGTGCGGCGGCGCGGCCTGCTGGCCGAGCATGGTTGGGCATGCTGGGTCGAAACGCCCGCCGAACGCCTGCTGTTCGATACGGGTCAGGGACAGGCGCTGCGGCACAACGCCGGGGAGCTTGGTGTGCCGCTGGCGACGGCTTCGGCCATCGCGCTGAGTCACGGCCACTACGACCACACGGGCGGCCTGGCGACGGCTTTAGAGCTGGCTCCGACCGCGCGCGTCTTCGCGCATCCGGCGGCTCTGGAGGCGAAGTACAAGCGCGGGCCGGACGGTCGCATTCGGGCGATCGGCCTGCCCGACCAGCTCGCTGAGCGGCGCGCTCGACTGGCGGCGAGCCTGGTTGCGACCCGCACGCCGACGCAGGTCGGACCCGGCCTGTGGCTGACGGGAGAAGTGCCGCGCGTGACGGATTTCGAACGGGACGACAACGCCTTTCGGCTTGACGCGGCCGGCGAACAGCGCGACGCATTGCCGGACGATCAAGCGCTGGTGGTGCGGTATGCGGCGGGCCTTGTCGTCGTGCTGGGGTGCGCGCACGCCGGCGTTATCAACACGCTGCGATTCGTGCGGACGCTGCATCCCGGGGTTCCGCTGGCCGCCGTTGTGGGCGGCATGCACCTGTATGACGCATCCGAGCAGCGCGTCGCTCGAACTATCAGGGAGCTTGCGGCCTTGGACGTTGGTCGGGTGATTCCATCACACTGCACGGGACGCCGCGCCTTGGCGGCCTTCGCGGCGGGGCTGCCGGACCGGTGCACACCTGGTGAGGTGGGTACGGTGCTGGAATTCGAGTTGGGGGGCGTCTGACGGTCCGCTGCAGGTCACCTGGCGGCGGACTTGGCAATCAATGGAGATGGCCTGACGCGGCGCTTCGTCGGCTCGTGGACATGAAGAATCTGCTCACCGACCTGGACCGGACGCGGCGGTCTGTGTAAAAGGCCAGTTGGTTCTTTCTGCGCTAACCCAACACCTGCGGGATTCAATAGCCATGTCGCAACCAGCCATTCAGGACGCGTACCCCGATGATCTCGCCCATTGCTACGGCTGTGGGCGGCGCAACGAACACGGCCTGCACATCCGCAGCCACTGGGACGGGGAAGAGACCGTCGCGGTGCTTACGCCGCGTCCCTATCACACGGCTGTTCCGGGTTTCGTCTACGGCGGCCTGATCGCGTCGCTGGTCGATTGCCATGGCACTGGGTCGGCGGCGCTGGCGGCGTACCGGGCTGCCGGACGTGAGCCGGGCACCGAACCGCCGCTGCGGTTCGTCACGGCGTCGCTGAAGGTTGACTATCTGCGGCCGACGCCGCTGGGCGTTCCACTCGAGGCGCGCGGCTGCATCCTGGAGGTGAAGCCGCGCAAGGTGGTGGTGGAGGTCACGGTCCTGGCCGGCGACGCGGTTTGTGCGCGCGGCCAGGTGGTGGCGGTGCTGATGCCGGAGAGCATGCTGCCGACCGGCGCGACTCCCGCGCGGCAGTGAGTGTTGCTGGGGGCCGACCGTGGCCGCGCGCTGCAAGAAGCTGCCGCCAGCCACGTTATGCCGAATGCGGTGACAGTACGCCGCCGCCGCACTCGACGGGCCACGAATGCGCTGGAGGCTTGGCTCCATCATGAGGCAACAAGTGCTGAACTTCGTGATCGACCTGGTCACGCTGGTGGTCATGCTGGGCGTGAGCGCGACGGGCTTGCTGCTGAGGTGGATCCTGGTGCCCGGCAGTCGCGGCGGCCGTGGCCTGGAATTCCTGGGTCTGGGACGCCGCGACTGGGGCGACATCCACTTCTGGCTGTCGGTCGCCTTGTTGGTGCTCGTGCTCGTTCATGTAGCCCTGCATTGGACGTGGGTATGCGCGCTCGTCGCGCGCTGGACGCGCCGGTCGTCGTCGCAGCGTCCGGTCGTGACACCCGCAAAGCAGTGGCTCTACGGCGTCGGCTTCCTGGTCGTATGCTGCCTGCTGGTGGGCGGGTTTCTGTGGATGGCAAGCGCGCTGACGACGCGTGAGGGCGGCGAGGCGGCGGGCGCTAGGGCGGGCGCGTGGACTGAGCACACTGCGGTCGCCCATGGTCACGATATCATTCAACCAGATCTCAGGAAGCAGTATCTGTCTGACAAGGGTTGGAGAGCGTCGCCGCCAACGGCCCCGGCGACGATGTGCGCGACGCGGCTTTGGTATCGCCAGGGCCGCCGATGGCTATGCCGGACGGCTGCTCGGGCGGAGCGCGGCGAGTTCCGGGGCCTGGCCTACTCCTGGTCCGCTGGTACGGGCGCCGCGTCCCAGACCTGGAGCCAGTCATCAAGCGTCTGGTCGTCGCCGGCGGCGGCACGCTCCCAGGTGCCCGCGGCGGTCAGTTCATACAGTGAAGGCCCGTCGTACCAGTCCGGTAACGAGCACGTGTACGTTAGCCAGCGGCCCGCATCGGCCCTGCTGCGCGGCATCTCGAAAACAGCCAGTTCGCCGTCGGTCTGCTCGACCCAGTAGAACCCGGCCCCCAGTTCCTGAAGCTCAAACGTCACAGAGTCCACGAAGTCCGCCGGCAAGACACAGCCGCCGGCCAACAGCAGGCCGGCCAGCATCAGGAGCATCGAGTATTGCGTCAGCAAAGGCTTCATGTCGCCCTCCTCCAGGCGCTCGGCGAGTGGCTGAGTGCTGGATTCTAGGCCGGCGAAGCTGGGTCGGGCAGAGGGATTGCGGCATTCCCTGACGACGATCGGGCGGGCCCCGGGGCGGCGGGCCCGGGCGACGAATTATGCGGCACGGGACACAGCCAACCGCCAGGCAACGACTGATAAACCAGTCATTTGCTTGGCGTTGCCGATAATGGCAGCCGGGCCGTGGGGCGTCAGCGAAAACGCATCCTGACCGACCCGTTGGAGGTATGGGCCGAGACGCGGCCGCCGGCAGCGTCGTTCAGGTCGGCACGCAGGTGTTGTCGGCCGCCGCTGGCGTTCGACACTGTGGCGCTGCCGAAGTCGGCGCTGACCGTGCCGTTGCTGGTGCGCAGCTCGACCGCGGCGGACAGGCTGGCGCACAAGGTAGCGTCGATGGACCCGTTGGACGCGCGGAGGGTGACGGCGGCGGTGGTCGGCGGGCTGGCGCTGGCGTGGATGGAGCCGTTGGTCGTGCGGATGTCCAGGCTGCCGCTGGCGTCTACGACCTTGATACCGCCGTTGGAGGTGCGCACGACGCAGTCGCCGGCGACGCGCTGCACGTCAACGCGGCCGTTGCTGGTCTCGACGCTCAGCGTTCCAAGTACATCGGCCACCCGGACGGCACCGTTATTGCTCTCCAAGGCCGCGTCGCCCGCGAGGTTCTCGGCGTGGATTGCCCCATTGCTGGTCTTGACGTCCGCCGTGCAATCCTGGGGGAGCGTGATACTGATTGTCGCGCCCGGTGAGCGGTTGGCGAGGTGGCCGGGAACCACCAGCTCGACCAGGAGCGTGCGCGGATGGCCGGGGGCGGGTTTGGCGCGGAGTTCGAGTGCTTCGAGGGCCGTTCTCGCTTCAGCAGCGGTTGGACCTTGGACGTACAACTCGGCGTCTATCAGCACGTCGGCGACGTCACTGCCACGCAGGGCCACCCGGCCATTGTCTGTTCGAACTGCGATGCGGTCGTAGTCCTGCCATGGCACGGCCAGTTCCAGCTTCCGTGAGGCCCGGGCATGCAGGCCGGGGGACGTGCAGGCGGCCAAGCAGAGGGCAACCATGGCCAGCAGGCAAAGCAAGACGGCGCGTGACATGGCAAGTGCTCCAGGAGTCTGGTCGTCGCAGGTTGACTGCGGGTCGGGGCCACGCGGCCTCACCCGGGATGGTATTCTCGCACCCACGGGAAGTATTTCGAGGTGGCCGGCAGCAGATACCGGAACAGAGAAAAGAGCGAGCCCGGCTGATTCGGCCGGGCTCGGCAGAGTGCTTATCGAATGGCCAAGTGTTGGCGGCGGCCTACTCGATGGCTACGGTCGCGCCGGCCTCTTCGAGCTGCTTGGCCCACTTATCGGCTTCTTCCTTGGAGACCTCTTCGAGGAGGGTCTTCGGGGCGGTGTCAACGAGGGCCTTGGCCTCCTTGAGGCCGAGGTCGCTGCGGGCGGCCCGGACGACCTTGATGACCTGGAGCTTCTTGTCACCGGCGGCCTTGATGACGAGGTTGAACTCGGTCTTCTCCTCGGCCGCGGCGCCGGCACCGGCCGAACCGGCGGCGGGCGCCATCATGACAGCGCCGCCGGCGGCGGGCTCGATGCCGTAGGCTTCCTTGAGGTAATCAGTAAGGTCCTTGGCCTGGATCAGGGTAAGCTGGGCGATCTTGTCGCCGAGGTCCTTGATGGCCACGTCAAACTGCTTGGCGGGAGCAGCGGTTTCTTCCGACATTGTCCGAATCTCCACAGAAAGGCGTTTCGCTCGCCCCGATAGCTGAGGCCCCAGCGGCCTCATTTAATCCCGACCGGGAGCAGTCGGCGGCGCAGCGGTTCTTAGCAGAAACACTTGCCGACGGGCTAGGCCGCGTCGGCGTTGTCAGCGTCCTTTTCGAGCTTCTCGATCAGGGCCTTGAGGCAGCCGGCCACGTTCGCTCCGGGGGCGCGAATGGCACTGGCAAGCTTGCCACCCGGAGAGAGAATGATCATCGCGACCTTGGCCAGGAGATCGGCCTTGCTCTCCATCTTGGCCAGGTTGACGACGGCTTGCTCGTCCAGGAACTCGCCCTCGAGCAACGCACCGCGGAGGCGCAGGCCACTGATTTTGGGCAGCCAGTCCTCGATGGCCTTGGCGGCATCGATGGCGGATTCCCCGCCGGTGATCAGTGCGGCCGGCCCGGTCAGCGCTTTGGCCAGCGGGGCGAGGGGTCCGTCGCCAACGGCGCGGCGGAGGAGTTCATTGCGGACGATCTCAATACGGAGGCTCTTCGAGTGCAAGTCGCGGCGGAAATCGTTGGTGGTGATTCCATCGACGCCAATAAGCTCGACCCAGAGGGCGTTCTCGACCTGGCTGTAGCGAGCCTGCAACTCCTTGGTGATGAGGTCTTTGACGAGCTTGCTCATGCGAGGCTACTCCAGGAGGCCGCCACTGATCGAAGTGTCGACCAGCACCGCCGGGGTCATGGTTCCGCTGAGGCAGACTTTCTTGATGTACTGGCCCTTGGCCGCCGCCGGCCGGGTGCGACGAATGTGCTCGACGAAGGCGAGGATGTTGGCCTTGAGATCCTCCGGCGAGAAACTCACTTTGCCGACGACGGCATGGACGTTGCCGCCCTTGTCGTTGCGGTACTCGAGCTTCCCGGCCGCATACTCGGTGACGGCGGTGGCTATGTCGGGAGTAACGGTACCGCTCTTGGGCGAAGGCATCTTGCCCTGCGGGCCGAGCACGCGGCCGAGCTTGCCGACCTTGCCCATCATGGATGGGTGGGCGATGGCGACATCGAAGTCCATCCAGCCCTTCTGGATCTTGTCGACCAGTTCATCGCCGCCGGCCTCGGTTGCACCGGCGGCCTTGGCGCCGGCCACTTCGCCTTCGGGGCAGAAGGCGATGACGCGCTTGGTGGCGCCGATGCCCTTGGGCAGACTGAGTGAGCCGCGCACCATCTGGTCGGCCTGGCGGGCGTCAATGCCCAAATGACAGACGATGTCCACGGTCTGGTCGAATCGGGTGGCAGCGAAGGACTTGACGGTTTTGATGGCCTCGTCCAAATGGACGGGCGTCTGCGGGACTTTCTTGATGTCCTGTCGATAGCGCTTGCTGCGTTGTTGCATGCGAAGCTCCCACTATACGCGGCCCGTGGTCAGGCCAGGGTTGTCAACCGGCCGAGTGGCCGGGGTCAGTCTACGATATCGATTCCCATGGAACGCGCGGTGCCGGCGATGATCCGCTCGGCGGCTTCAGGCTCGAACGCGTTCAGGTCTTTCATCTTGGTTTCGGCGATCTTGCGGACGTCGTCGCGCGTGACGCGGCCGACCCTGGTCCGGTTGGGCTCACCGGAGCCCTTCTCGACGATCGCAAGGCCTTCGCCGGTGGGCTTGGCGGCCCGGCGCAGCAAAACGGCGGCCGGCGGGCTCTTGACGATGAACTCGAAGGACTTGTCCTTGAAGACGGTGATCTCGACCGGGCAAGTGATGCCGTCCATGTTCTTCGTCTTCTCGTTGAACTGAGAGACGAATTGCCCGATGTTGACGCCGTGCTGGCCGAGGGCGGGGCCGACCGGCGGTGCCGGGGTAGCCTTGCCACCGGGGGCCTGCAACTTGATTTTGGCGATGATGGCCTTGGCCATGAGTCGATCCTGCTGTGTTCGAGCGAGTTACCCAGTCGCCGCGAGGCGACAAGACCGAGAAGTATAGCACGAACCGGCCGACTTTTTCAAGCACCCCGGCCGGCGGAAATGCGGGCGATCGACGGCTGCACCCGGCATGCTCAGTTCCGGGACGGACAGGGGGCGGGTGGCGAGCTTAGCGGGCATTCTCAACCGGGGGGTGACACGGACCGCGAGGCCGGCGGTTAGACCATCTCGACCTGCCAGTACTCGATCTCAATGGGCGTGGCGCGGCCAAAGATGGTCACAATGACGCGGACGGTGCCCTTCTGCGAGTTAATCTCGTCCACGACGCCCTCGAAGTTCTCGAAGGGGCCCTCGGTGACCTTGACGCGGTCGCCCTTGCTGAAGCCGAGATTGGCGAGCGTAGGTGTCTCCTCCGGACGAATGGCGGCGGCCAACATGCGTTCGACGTCGTGCAGGGGCATGGGGGAGGGCTTGCCGCCGGAGCCGATGAAGTCTCCGACGCCGGTGGTTTCCTTGATGACGAACCAGACGTTTTCCGGGATGCGACCATCCGCGTCGGTAGCCATTTCGACGAAGACGTAGCCGGGGTAGAGCTTGCGGTGATAGACGCGGGCGGCGCCGCCGCGAATGCGTTTTTCGCGTTGGGTTGGCACTAGCACGCGGCCGACGAAGTTCTCGAGCTGCTCGATCTTCATCTTGCGTTCGAGGGCTTCCCGGACGCGGTCTTCCTTGTTGGCCGCGACGCGGAGGACGTACCAGTCCATGCCCTCGCGGACGAGTTGCTGGTCTGCGTCAGAATCGCCGCGGGCAGTGCGCGAACGGCCTTTGGCGCCGGGAGCGTCTGCTGAAGCGGACGGCTGCGCGGCTTGGTCGGGCGAGTCCGCCGGGGCGGAATCAAGAGCCGCGTCAGGGGGGCCGCCAGGCGCACCGTCGGTCGGTGCAAGGTCAGCCTGTTTGGGCTCCTCATGCATAACTAGTCACCCATGCCGAAGAGTCGCTGCCAAACGGGGAGTTTGAGGACGCCAATCCAACTGAAGAACAGGATGAACAGGAGGTCGACAACGGAAAGCAGGAATCCGAGGGCCAGGACGGTGAAAATGACCACCTTGGTGGCGCCCAGGACCTCCTTGCGTGTGGACCAATTGACCTTCTTCATCTCGCCCTCGGTGGCGATCATGAAGTCCACCGAGGAGGGTCGCTTGCCGACGAGCCAGTATACCAGGTAGGCGCCAAGGAGGATCAGGGCGACGGGGATCAGATAGCGGGCCCAGAGATTTTCGCCGAACGGCAGCCGCAACCAGGTGTAAACGAAGTGTCCTCCGGAGAGGATGATGATTCCGGCGCCAGCGGCAGTAAGCCAGCGGACGTGCAGGCCTTGGCCGGGTTTGAAGACACGGAAGGGTGCAGCCGCGGGTGGTCGGGCGGCGGGTCGCGGCTCGCCCGAGCGCTGCTGCTCAGAAGTAAGAGCTTCGTCTGCCATATAGGAGCTCCTCCGGCGACGGTGACCAGCGTGCGAGAGTCGGGGTCTGCCGCGCGGGGCCCGTTACAACCATGGTGCCAGAACCAGCGACCGTTTGGCGGTCGGCGAACAAACAGGAGCGGAGGGACTCGAACCCCCAACCGCCGGTTTTGGAAACCGGTGCTCTGCCAAATTGAGCTACGCTCCTATGCGGGAGTTACTTTCGCTTGATCTTGTGTACCGTGTGCTTGCGGAGGCGTGGGCAGTATTTCTTCAACTGCAGCTTTGGCACGCCGCCTTGGACGTTCACGGTGGTCCGATAATTAAGATCTCCGGTTTCGGTGCACTGGAGCCAAACATATTCGCGTTTTTGGGCCTTCGCCATGCGTTGCACTCCGACAGTAAGGCATCGGCGGCGGGTGGTGCCGGCGTATGTTAGCGCCGGCACGTGCAATCGCCGCGATTATATCGACGCAGATGCGGTGGGTCGTGGACTACTCGAGGATCTTGGTCACCACGCCGGAGCCGACCGTGCGGCCGCCTTCGCGGATAGCGAATCGGAGGCCGTCTTCCATGGCGATCGGGTTAATGATTTCGACGCGCATCTGGATGTTATCGCCGGGCATGCACATTTCGGCGCTGCCGCCGTCACGTGCGACGAGCTCGACGATGGAACCGGTAACGTCAGTGGTACGGAAGTAGAACTGCGGCCGGTATCCGGGGAAGAAGGGTGTGTGGCGGCCGCCTTCCTCCTTGGTCAGGACGTAGACTTCGCCCATGAACTTGGTGTGCGGGGTGATGCTCTTGGGCTTGGCCAGGACCTGGCCGCGTTCGAGTTCCTGCTTTTCGACACCGCGGAGTAGCAGGCCGACGTTGTCGCCGGCGATGCCGGATTCAAGCGTTTTGTTGAACATTTCCACGCCGGTGACGACGGTCTTGCGGCCGGGCTCGGCGTGCAGGCCGATGATCTCGACTTCCTCGCCGACGCGGATGGCGCCGCGTTCGATACGGCCGGTACCGACGGTGCCGCGGCCCTTGATGCTGAAGACGTCCTCGACGGGCATCAGGAAGGGCTTGTCCTGCTCGCGGACAGGCTCGGGGATAGCGCTGTCCAGGGCGGCCATGAGGTCGACGATGGCGGTGTAGCCGGACTCGTCCTTCTCGGCGGCGGCCTTGAGGCAATCGGTGGCGGAGCCCTTGATGAAGGGGATGTTGTCGCCGTCGAACTCGTACTTATTGAGCAGGTCGCGGACCTCCATCTCGACCAGCTCGAGAAGCTCGGGGTCGTCGACGAGGTCGACCTTGTTCATGAAGACGACCAGGGCCGGGACGTTGACCTGGCGGGCCAGCAGGATGTGCTCGCGGGTCTGGGGCATGGGGCCGTCCGCGGCACTGACGACCACGATCGCACCGTCCATCTGGGCCGCGCCGGTGATCATGTTCTTGACGTAGTCGGCGTGGCCGGGGCAGTCGATGTGGGCATAGTGACGATTGTCACTCTCATACTCGACGTGGGCGGTGGCAATAGTAAGGATCTTGGTCGCATCACGGCGCCCATCCTTCTCCGAGGCCTTCGCGATGTCATCGTAAGGCTTGTACTCGGCCAGGCCGCGGGCGGCCTGGACAGCCGTGATAGCCGCCGTCAGCGTGGTCTTGCCGTGATCGACGTGTCCGATCGTCCCAACGTTCACGTGCGGTTTGGTCCGCTGGAATACGCCTTTCGCCATGTATGCTCTCCACTCAACGCCCGGGAAGGGTCGCGCCCGGTGCGGCCGCTTGGCGGCCGCCAGTCCTTTTCGTCAACTCCCAAAGGTCCAACTGTCCGGCCCCGACGCGGGTCCGCAGCAGAGCTATAGCTGCTGATGGGGGTTGAACCCATGACCTCCTCCTTACCAAGGAGGCGCTCTACCACTGAGCTACAGCAGCAGCCTGCGGTGTTTACGCACCGGCCGGTTGCCGCAGCGCGCCTGCATAAGCCAGGCGGCACGGACCAGAATGCCGCATTGTAGACCCCGTGGCGAGGTTGTCAAAAGGAAAAATGGTGGGATCCCGGCACGATGTGGGGTATCCTCTGGACCGGCCGGCCGGCCGGCCGCAGGGGCGGTGCGGCCTGGGAAAGGTGGCGCATGACCGGGCAACGACTGCCGTCGCTGAGTGATCTGCCGCATCGCATCCGGGACGGCCTGGCAACCTGGCCGGACCGGCTGCGGGACTGGTGGCACGAGGTTGAGCGTGAACCAGCGATACTGTGGCGAACGACCGGCGTGCGGGTGTTGCTCTGGATTCTCCTGGGGGCGGTGTTGATCCTGGGGGCGCGCTGGCTGACGGCGGCCCTGACGCCAGGGGCCGCCGGCCTGCGGGACGGGCAGGCGACGCCGTACGCCATACTCTATGTCGCGTGCACGGCCGAGGAGTGTCGCACGCACTTCACGACGCGCGAGGCGATGGATTTTGACGCCTGGCCGCTGAAATGCCCAAGCTGCGGGGCGGATACGGTTTATCGGGCGACTTTTTGCGATCGTTGTCGGAAGTGGTACGCGACCGCCCCGGGCCAGCCGAGCCGATGTCCATTCTGCGCTAAAAAGGAATTACAGGCCCCCGTTGTGCCGCAACCGACTGAACGCGCGAATGACCATCCGGATGACCGGGAGGATCCGTGGCCGTAGAGGTCGCGTCTTTCATGGAGGGCAGGTGACACGCGTTACATGCCCGTCCTCGACGGGTCGGTGATAGGGTCAGAATGCGGCGCGGCAGGGTGATGGGTGCAAACGCCGGGTAGCCCAGAGGCCTGCATATGTTTGACGGAGGGCCAGCGCGAAGCGCGGGGCGTCAACTCATGTCGTGAGTAGCACGTCGGCCAGACGAGGGGAACTTGCGATCGGGGGCCGCGCTGCGGTTGTGCGTGAGCAGGTCGGCAGCTTCGAACCTGGCGAGATGTCGCGGGCGCGGGGCGGGTGCCTCCGTGCGGAGGCTGGCAGTCTGGCCGCGGCAGGCTATCGTGACGGCGCGGGATGCGGGCCGGCGGATTTCGACATCGGTTTCGTCGCCGCAGTTGCGCTGATGTTGGGGCGTTTGAGACTGCGGAGGTTGCCGGGGAGTTCGCTGGGGTGGTCGCGTGGCACCGCAGGTGGGGACTCGGAGCGCGCTACTGGAGGTGCGAATGGTGGACGTTGGGGAAGGGTCCGCGGGGGGTTTATTTTTGACTGATCATAATGGGACGACTATTCTATAGAGTAAGCGGGAGGCGTGCAGCGTGGGCGCGCTGCGGCGGACACGTGCGCGATCCGAGGCTCAACCCGACGCCCCAAGTCGAAGCAAAAGGAGCGGCGTGGCCGGGTGTAGCGGATGGAAGTGGAATGTCGCAGATACTGTCGCAACTCCCCCGCCAACTTCTGCAGCAGCAGCAGCGTCTAACGCCGCAGTTAATCCAGGCTATGGACATTCTCCAGTTGCCGCTGATGGCGCTGGAGGCGCGCATTGCACAGGAGATTGACAGCAATCCGGCGCTGGAACTGGTGTCACCGGAGGAGGAGGCGGCTGAGGCGCCGGTAGTTGCGACGGAGGATGCGGGGGACGAGCGGGCTTCGGGGGAACAGGCCCTGGTGGTTGGGGAGGGGGACGCCCAGGATTTTGAGCGACTGGACAACCTGGTCCGCGAATACGACTGGATCGACGAGGATAGCGAGCACCGGGGGACTAAGTCGCGCGCCCGGAGTCTGGAAGAGAGTGACATCAAGATGGAGGCGATGGCGAACACGGCGGCGCGGCCGGTCAGCCTCCAGGAATACCTGCTGCAACAGTGGAACCTGGTTGAGATGGACGCGGTGCAGCACGAGTTGGGGGCGCGCATCATCGATTTCCTGGACGACACGGGCCGGCTGAGCACGCCCTTGGAGGAGATTGCCCGCGAGTTGCCCGAGCCGCCGGCGCCGGGGGCGCTGGAGAGCGCGCTGCGGGCGGTGCAGCAGCTTGATCCGCCGGGCATCGGGGCGCGTGATCTGCAGGAATGCCTGCTCCTGCAACTCAAGGCCTTGCCGGGGGACACGGAGTTGGAGCGGCGCATCATCGCGGAGCATTTCGGGGACTTGCAGAAGAACCGGTTGCCGGCGATTGCGAAAGCGCTGGGTGTGGGTCTGGCGGATGTGCGCGCGGCGCTGGACGTGATTGTGCGCCTTTCGCTGCGGCCGGGGCTGGAAGTGAGCGAGCAGCAGGTTCCGCCGATCGTTCCGGACATTATCGTTGAGTACAACGAGGAAGAAGACCGCTACGATGTGCGGCTGACGCGGGGGAACGCGCGTGAGTTGCGGATTTCGCCGGAGTTTCGCGAAGCGCTCGAGCGGGCGGGCAAGGACAAGAAGTCGCGGGAGTTCATCACGCAGAAGATCCAGGCGGCTAACGCGATTATCGACGCGGTGAAGTACCGGCGGGATCGGCTGCTGGACGTGGCGAAGGCGGTGGTCGAGGCGCAGCGCGAGTTTCTGGATCATGGCGAGCAGCATCTGAAAGTGCTGCGGATGAGCGACCTGGCGGCGCGGTTCGGCTGTGATCCCTCGACGATCAGCCGCACGGTCGATGAGAAGTACATGCAGACGCCGCGGGGCGTGTACCCGCTGCGGCGATTTTTCACGGGGGGGACGGAGTCGGGCAATGGAGAGGTGCTGGGGTGGGACAGCATCAAGGCCAAGGTGCAGGAGATCGTGGACCGGGAAGACAAGCGGAACCCACTCAGCGACGACGAGATCGTGGTGCGGCTGAAAGAGCTGGGCATCGTGATTAAGCGCCGGACGGTCGCGAAGTACCGCGCGCAGCTCGACATTCCAACGGCCCGGCAGCGGCGACAGTACTAGCACGGTCGTGCTGCTGAGCTTGTGCAGGCCACGTGGGGAACCATACGATTAGAGCATGACCACGGGTCGTGAGCAGGAGCCGCACTGTCCGCGCTGCGGGTACATGCTGCGCGGCTTGCCGGGCCTGCGCTGTCCGGAATGCGGTTTGACGTTCACGGCGGAGGAACTGGCCAGCGGGTTGCTGCGTGAGAACAGGGCGACATGGCTGGACGGGGTTGATTCGTGGCGGCCGGTGCAGGTACTGATCCGCAGCGCCTATGAGTTTATGCGCGGCATCGCACGACCGCGCCGGCTGCTGCTGACGGTGGACGTGAACGGGCCGATAGCGCCGGCGGTGCTGATGTTGGTGTGTGGTATCGGCTGGTTGTGGCTGCTGACGGGTGCGTTGGCGGCGTTGGGCGTGTGGTTGCATACGGATACGAGTCCGGCGGCGGCGCTGCGGGCCGGGCTGCTGCTGTGGGGGCCGCTGGCAACTGGGACGGCGCTGTTCGCGATGGCGGGGCCGCTGCTGCTGATTCTGCGGGGAGACGTGATGCGCGTGGCGCGGCCGACGCGGCGGCAGCGCTGGCGGCTGGGCTGTTACGCGGCGCCGATGCTGGCGGCGTACGCGTGCCTGCCGGCGGCATGCAGTATGTGCCTGCTGGCCGAGATGAATGTGCTCGTGTTGGTTATGGGCGCGTGGTTATCGCTGATGGTGGCGGCGATGTGCGTACTGCCGCGATGGCGGTGGGAGATTGGTGCGGCGGTGTTGGCGGTGTGCGTGTGTTGGGTGGCGTTGGCGGCGGTGGTGTGTGCGAAGCTGATGTGGGGGACGCTTGTGCCGCCCTGGTGGGTATACGGGTTGTGAGGGGGCGGTGAATCGACGCTTCGACGTTGTCATAAGGTGCCAGCCGGAAGCTACGGGCGCCAGCCGGCGCCAATTCGTCTCTCATTTCTAGCTTTTCTATTCGGCGCGGCTATGCTTGAGGGTGTTGCACCGGCGGGCGGCCCGCGGGTGCGGCGGGTCCCAGGAGAGGTGCCGTGCTCAAGACGACGCGCGAACGAATTGCCGGCCTGTTTCGCTCGGCCGGCTCGCTGTTGCCGGGGCGAACCGGTCCGGCGCGCGGAACGGGGGCAGTCGTACGACCGTGGCGGCAGGACAGCCAGCGCGCCTACCCCACGGTCGGACTGACGCCGGCCCGATTACTGACGTACTTGCAGGCGGCCGACGGGGGCTGGCCGCAGATGCAGTACGAGTTGTACGGTGACATGCTGGCGCGTTGGCCGCGGCTGGTGGCGGTGGAGGCCACGCGGCGGCTGGCGCTGACCGGGCTGGACTGGGAGCTTATGCCGGGGAGAACTGCCGGGGCCGCAGCGGCGGACGCGCGGTCTGACGCGGCAGTCGAATTCTGTCGAGAGATTCTACTCTCCCTCGACCGTCTCCGCGAGGTGCTGGGCCATCTGGCCACGGCCGTTGGCTTCGGCCTCGCGGTGGCGGAAGTTGTGTGGGAGCGGGGGCGGCTGGTGGACATCGTGCCGGTGCCGCACGGGCGGCTGTGCGGCGATCCGCAGGAACCATGGCGGCTGAGGATTCTCACTGAGGAGGAGCCCAGTCGCGGGGTGGCATTGGATGAGTACCCCAACAAGTGGGTGGTGCATCGGCCGCGGTCGCTGGTGGGACGTCCGTTCGAGGGGGGCCTGCTGCGTGCGTCGGCGCTGCTGTACCTGGCGCAGAACCTGAGCTTCAAGGACTGGCTGACATACTCGCAGATTGCGGGGATGCCGGTGCGGGTGGCGCAGTTCGAGCCGGGCACGCCCGAGGTGGACAAGCGCGAGCTGCTGCGGATGCTGGAGGCGTTGGGGACGGACGCGGTGGCGGCGTTTGGGAAGAACGTTGAGTTGAAGTTCATGGAGCCGCGCCGGGGGGACGCGGGGCCGTACAAGCCGCTGCAGGAGTACTGCAACACCGAGGTCACGATTCTATGGCTCGGGCAGCATCTGACGACGGACATCAAGCTGTCGGGTTCGCGGGCAGCGGCCGAGGTGCATGACCGGGTGCGGGAGGACTTGCTGGTTGAGGACATCTGTGCCGAGGCACAGACGCTGCGGCGCGACGTGCTGACGCCGTTGGTGCGGGCGCGCTTCGGGGCGGACGTGCCGGTGCCGGTGTTCCGGCGGTCGTTGATCCAGTCGGTGGATACGAAGGTGCTGGCCGAGACGCTGGCGGTGGCAGTGAAGGAGTTGGGGCTGGCGGTGCCGGCGCGGTGGGTACACCAGGCGTTGGGGATACCGGAGCCCGTGGCGGACGAGACGGTGTTGCAGGCGGGGGGCAGGTCATGAACGAAGTGCGCGACAAGAGCAAGCGGAAGGCGGCGCGGCGGCCGGCGCGGCTGACGGTGCGGCGGGCGCGGCCCGGCGACCTGGTGCCGCTGGGCTTCTTCTTCGACGCCCTGCTGCGGCGGGACTACTTCATGCGGCGCGGGCAATTGCAGGCGATGCTGGCGAGCGAGCACCACGAGGTGTACGTGGCCGAGCTGGACACGATCCTGGTGGGGGCGGCGATCACGACGCGCGGGACGCAACTGGTTAACACGCTGGTGCATCCGGCGTATCGGCGGCTGGGGATCGGGCGGGCACTGGTGGAACAGAGCGGCGCCGAGTCCGTGCGGGCGAAGCTGGATATGAGCGACGGCGATCCGCGGCGGTTCTATGAGGCGCTGGGGTTTGAGGCGACCGGGCGCCGCAACGCCAAGGGGAACATCGAGCTGCTGGAGCTGCGTGCGGGGCGGGCGAAGTCGTCATCGGCGATTGGCGGCGCCGCGGGCAAGACGCAGTCGGAGCGTGCGGGTACTGACCGGGCCAGGGGCGCGTGAGTCACAGAACGGAGGCTAGAGCATTGGAAACGGCAGACAGGGAACATGGAGCAGGACGGGCGGCGGCGTTGACCGACGTGGCGCGAGCGCAGATTTGCGCGCGGTTGGAGGCCGCCCGGGAACTGGCCGGCGGCGACCTGGGGAGCCAGGTGGCCGAGTTGCGCGAGTTGCTGAACGATGTCATTGATCGCGCGGACGCGTTGGAAACGGTTCGCTGGGCGACGGTGGGCGGCACGTCATGCCACAGCGCGCTGTTGTGCCGGGAGATCCTGGCGACGGACGAACACAGTCCGCGGACGGAGTTTCTGTTGATTCCATTCGGGGAAGTGCAGGTTGAGCGGCCGCAGGCCGGCGGGGACTTCGTGTTCACGCCGGAACATGCCGAGGCGGCCGTGCGCTGGTTCGAGCGCATGGGGCGGAAGCTGGCGATCGACTACGAACACCAGAGTTTCGAGCAGTTCAATCGGCGTCCGGACGGGCTGCGGCCGGCGGCGGGGTGGATCGGCGGGTTGGAGATTCGCGCGGACGGGCTGTGGGCCGTGGATGTCACGTGGACGGGCCGGGCCCGGGAGCTGCTGTCGTCGGGTGAGTATCGCTACTTCTCGCCGGTGATTTTCTGGGCGGATGAAGACTATACGACACTGGCGGCCCTCGGCCCGGTGGCGTTGACGAACGATCCGGCGATGCGCGGTGTGCGGCCGCTGGCGGCGGCGCGGCGGCTGGATGAGGGTGACCGTGCGGACGAGCAGGCTGACGATGAGCGCTTGCTCGACGCGGCGGCGGAGCAGGTGGTCGAGCAGATGCTGCGGACGGAACTGGAGGCGGCGCGGGCCGAGGTGGCCGTGCTGCGAGGGCGGTTGCAGGCGCAGGCGGCGGACGCGTTTGTCGAGCGCGGGATGCGGCTGGGGAAGATCGTGGACGCCACGAGCATGGATTGGCGGGCGGACTACCTGCGTGACGCGGAGGGAGCGGAGGAGAAGCTGGCGCGGGCGGCGGTGGTGCTGCCGCCGGGGCGCCTGGTGGCGCTGAATCAGCAGGGCGCGGTGGCGGCGTTGGGGGAGAGTGAAGGTCGATTTGCGCGGGACACCGAGGCGTATCGGCGGTGGGGCATTGGGCCGGAGGACTTGCGGGCTTACGAGCGGGCCGTCGCCGACGGGCGTGTCAAGCGGGTCGGCGCTACGGGTTGAGCGATGGGCGTGGTCGAGCGGGGCGAGATTAAACGGACAAGACAGGAGAAACGAGCATGGCATTGACGAACGATCGGGACGTTGTGTTGTACACGTCGCAGGAGCTGATCGACCTTCCCGTTGACGACGGGGTGACGATCTACAAAGGCGCCTTCGTGGGGCGCAACCGCGCGAGCGGGTATGCGCGCGGGCTGGTGGCCGGCGACGAACTCCTGGGGGTGGCGTACAGGCAGGCGAACAATGCCGGGGCCGGACACGTGGCGGGCGGCATCAACGTGCGGCTGCACCAGGCGGTTGACGTGGTGCACACGTTGACGGGCGTGACGGCGGCGGACGTCGGGCGGGAGGTGTACGCCAGTGATGACGAGACGCTGACGCTGACGCCGACGGGCAACAGCCCGGTCGGGCGGGTCGCGGCAGTGGAAGGCGTGAACACGGCACGGGTGCGTTGTCAGCCGGTGGGCGGGCTGAGCGGGCTGCTGGGCAATCTGCCGGTGGTTGCGCTGGCGGACGCCAGTGCGACACTGACGCTGGATCACATGAACCGCGTGCTGCTGATGGGGAACACGGCGGCGCGGACGCTGACGCTGCCGCCGGTGAGCACGGTGCGGGCGGGCGGGTGGTTCTGGATCGTGAAGACGTCGGTGGCCGCGGCGGCCATCACGCTGGACGGACACGGATTGGAGAAGATCGACAACGCGACGACTTACGCGGCGATTGATGCGGCGTACGACACGGCCCTGCTGGTGTGCACGGGCACGGAGTGGATCATCCTCAGTCGCGATATTGCGTAGGCAGGCAGGATACTGAGGCGCGCGCCCCGGCTGGCGTGAGGCGGCCGGAGGCGCGGCGCCTGGTAACAGGAGAGACACATGGCAGTTGTAGACACGGGTTTGACTTCGCGGGCGATCATCGGGCGTTTCTATCGCCGGCTGGAGGAATACGCCCAGGGGGCCTGGTGGACCAAGCTGGCGCTGCAGTTTCCAAGCACGCAGGAGAGCGAGACATACCGGTGGCTAGGGATGGTGCCGCAGGTGCGCGAGTGGGTCGGCGGGCGGCAGGTGCGGCCGCTGCGCGCCAACGGGGTGACGATCGTCAACAAGGTGTGGGAATCCACGATTCGCGTGGATGCCGACGAGCAGCGGCGCGACAAGACCGGCCAGATCATGGTGCGGGTGAACGAGATGGCGCGGCGGGTGGCGACGCACCCGAACAAGCTGTTGACGGCGTTGCTGCTGGGCGGGGCCGGTACGGCCTGCTACGACGGGCAGTACTACTTCGATGATGATCACAGCGAGGGTGATTCGGGCGTGCAAAGCAACTCGATCGAGTCGGACGCCAGCACGCCGACCGCGCCGACGGACACGGAGATGTTCCACGCGATCGTGGACGGCGTCGGGCAGATTCTGAGCTTCAAGGACGATCACGGGGAGCCGATGAACGAAGGCGCGCGGCGCTTCCTGGTGATGGTGCCGATGACGTTCTGGTCGGCGACGATGATCGCGCTTTCGGACTACAACCGGGACTCGGTGAATCCGCTGCGCATCCAGGAAGGCTTTGACGTGGAGTGGGTGGCGAACCCGCGCCTGACGTGGACGACGCAGTTCGCGGTGTTCCGGACGGACGGCGAGACGCGGCCGTTCATCTTCCAAGAGGAATTGCCCGTGCAGGTGCAGGCGCTGGCCGAAGGTAGCGAGCTGGAAGTGAATGAGAATCAGCACCAGTACGGCGTGAAGGCGGTGCACGCGGCGGGCTATGGCTTCTGGCAGGATGCCTGCCTGGTGACGTTCGTCTAGGCGGCGAGCGGAACGCGAAGGGGAGTCATCGCGGAGGCGGGGCCTGGGGGAGACGTTTCCCGGGCCCCGCGTGATTCCCCGCCGCGTCATACGGCCGACAAGGAGGCACGAGCGCATGGCATATGCGAGCAGGACAGAGCTGAGTGAGCGGCTGGGGGCGACGCTGTACGCGCGGCTGACCGATCGCGTGAGCGGCACGACGGCGGATGATGCCGTGGCGGACCGCATCGTGGCGGAAGCGGAGGCCGAGGCGGACAGTTACCTGGCCGTGCGCTACGCCACGCCGATTGACCTGATGCTGCATCCGGAGCTCGGCGAGGTGCTTAGGCAGCGGGTACTGGACCTGGCGGAATACATAGCGTGGCGTAGTTCGCCGTTTGTGGCGGATCTGCCAGGGCGGGTCGAGGCGCTGTACGCGGAAGCGCGGGCGTGGTTCTCGGCGGTTGGCACGGGTCGGCTCAGTCTGCCGGCGGTGACGCCGCCGGCCGGACGGGTGGCGGCGGATGATTCTCCGCGGTACCGGGCGAGTCCGCGGCGATTCACGGCGGAGGAGTTGGAAGGGTTGTGAGCGGGCGGCGTGTGCGGGTCGCGCGGTTAACCGGGACGTGGGAGTTGGCGAGATGATGGTTTGCGGGCGAAGTTTCGCGGGGATGCAGGATCAGCACATTCTTGTGCCGGGTGTGGGGGGCCGGCTGATCCGAGTGTTGCGGGTGTGCATTTCGACGAGCCGGGCGGGCACATTCGAGCTGTGGTCGGACCCGGGTGGCTCAACGGCGGTGGAGCTGATGCCGCCGGTGCACGTGGCGGCAAACGCGACGCTCGACCTGCGGTTGGGGGCGCGCTACGGGCTGACGGCGGCGCGTGGGCGGGCGCTGGGTTTCTCCAGTGTGCTGGATGAGCCGGCGGCGCGGCACAGCGTACTGCTGTGGTACGAGCTGGTGAACTGATGCTCGAGGACGTGGTGCAACACTTGCCGTCGCTGGGCATCGGGGGCCTGTTGTTTGTGATGTGGTGGTTTGAGCGGCATGAACGGTTGCGAGGTGTAAGCGTGGTCCGCGAGGCAGCGGTGCATGTCAGCCGGAGCGTTGAGATCAACGATCACCTGCTGGATGTGATTCGCAGCAACACGGAAGCGCTGATCGCGTTGCGGGAGGAGCTGCGCTCGCACCGGATGAACGAGACGGAATGGTTGAGCCGGCTGTCGCGGCAGATTGAGCAGTTGGAGTTGGCGTAAGCGGGCCCGGGCGCCGGGCCGACGAGGCGGATTGAGATGAACCTGAGTGCGATTATTCAACACCTGGATGCCGAGCAGGCGCGCGCGTTTGTGCGGGCGGCGCGGCATGTGATTGACGCGTTGTTGATCGAGGCGGAGCGGGTGCGGGCGGTGCAGACACCGGAGCGGCGTGACTACAGCAGCGCGGCGTTGACGGCGGCGACGCCGGCAGGCGGCTGGCTGTCGCACGAGGAGCTGCGGGTGACGGCGCAGCGGCTGGCGGAGGCGATCGCGGCGGAGAAGTGGGTGGATGGGGCGGTGTGGGCGTTGCAGTTGCTGCGGGGTGTGGGAGGTGTGCTGTGAGGGCAAGGGTTGGCGCAGGACGATTGGCGGCGGTGGGCGCGGTTTGCTGGGCGGCGGTGCTGCTGGGCGGCTGCACGCGCGAGTCGGTGCGGACGGCGATCACGGCGCAGCGGCGGGCCGACCAGGTGCAGCACGCTGTGTTTGCGCAGCAGCACGAGGCGCTGCGGATCCTGTTGTATCGCGACATGCTGCAACGGCTGGAGCGGGCTGGAGGCACTGAGCTTTCGGAGCCGGCGCGGGCCGTGCTGAACGAGTGCTGGAATGACCGTGATCTGCTGGAGTTTTGGGCGCTGCAGGAGGAGCGGGCACGGGCGCTGCGGCTGGTTGGCGTGGATGCGCAGTTGGCCAGTGCCCAGGCGGTCATTGACCTGCTCATCAAGTCGGTCGAAGCGCGGGTCGAGCGTGTGAAGACGAAGGTGGCGGAGGAAGCGGCGGCGGCGCTCTATCCGGCGGCGCCGGCGGAATGACGGCGGCATGGAGGCGGACAATCCTGGCAGGGAGTTTGGGCATGAGGGACACGGATACTGGCTGGAAGCGTTGGGTTTGGCCGTTGCACAGCCGGAAGGTGCAGGTGGCCGTGGCGACGGTGCTGGTGGCGTATGCCGCCCAGGCGGGCTGGGCGTTGAGCGAGGACACGGTGATAGCCGTGTTGAGCGTGGGTGTGGCGCTGATTCTGGGGATTGCGCATGAGGACGCCGGGCGACAACGCGGCGAGTCCGCGGTGAAGTGACCAACTCGGCGGGGAGTGGCGACGCGGCTAGCTGATTTCGCGGCCGAGCGTGAAGCCGGTGAGGGCGCCGAGTTGGAGCACGGCGGCGAAGGCCAGCTTCATCAGCACGCCTTCACGGGGTTCCTCGAAGACCCAGTCGGAGAGGGCCCACAGCACCATGCCGATGACGAGGGCTTGCAGGACTGAGGCGATCAGGCGGGCGGGTGAAAACTCGCGGTGGCGCTGCTCGCGGGCGGTGCTTTGGAGCGTGCGGCGGATCTCTTCGAGCGTGTGTTCGATGCGGTGCAGGGTAGCGACGGCATCTTCGTCGTCGTAATCGTCGGGCGCTTGCGCTTCGGGCGCGGGCGCGGGCGGCGGCGCGGGCATAGGTGGGCGGCCAGGCTGGTCGCAGGGTTGGGCTGAGATCGTTGTGCCGACCGGGCGTACGGGGACGATGCGTTCCTCAGGTTCGTCGGTGAAGAGCTTAGCGGGGTTGTCGCGACTCATTAGTCGGCTCCTGCCTGCAATTGCTCGACAATGGCCTGCCGCAGCAGCGGCACGAGGATTTCGTGTTGCCCTATTAGCGCGTGGCCGAAGCCGCGCTCGACCGGGCGGGTGAGGACGTTTTGAACGGGGCGGTAGTGCGAAAGCATGTCCAGGTTGGCGGTGTGCATGCCGGCGAGGGGGTGGCCGAGGTTGCGGGCGACGGAGACGGCTTTGAGGAAGACCTCCGGCATGACAACGGCCGAGCCGACGTTAAGCCAGACGCCGCCCGGCTGGCCGGCGGTGGCGGCGCCGAGGTCGGCCACGACGGCGCAAAGCAGGCGGAAGTCAGCGAGCGTAGCGGCACCGAGGGCGGCGCCGTCGAGCTGCGGATCAACGTGCACCGTGTCGGTCCCGACCGCAACGTGGACTGTTGCGGGAATGTCGAGGCGGGCGGCGGTGGCGAAGAGGCTCAGATCGCGATAGGGGACGTCCGGCGTGTTCAACAACTCGCCCAGGGCGCGGCCCAGGCCGATGCCGGTCGCGCCGCGGGCGGCGGCGGCGGTCATGCGGGCGCAGGTTTCGCGAACCATGCCGAAGCTGCCGTCGCGGATGGTGTCGGCGACCTCCTCGCTGGTGGCGCCAGTCTCCGCCAATTCGAGGTCGTGGATGGCGCCGGAGCCGTTGGTGGCCAGGGCGGTAATGATGCCGCGCTGCATGAGGTCGATTACAAGCGGGGCGCAGCCGGTCTTGATGAGATGGCCGCCGAAGGCGAAGACGACGGGTCGGCCGGCCCGGCGGGCGGTAATGATGGCGGCGACGACCTGGCGGAGTTGGGCGGCGCCGAGGAAGTCTGGCATGGCGGCCAGCCACTGGCTGAAGGAGCAGCCGGGTTCGGTGGGCCGGCCCAGGGCGGCGATGGCCACCTTGTGTTCGCGCTGGGTGCGGGATTTCAGGCGCAGGTTGGCCAAGTCGAGCGGGGCGGGCCTGGCACAGGCATGCTGCGGATCGCTCACGGGTGCTCCTCGAACAGCCGGCGCAGGCGCTGGTCGAACTCGCCGCGCGGGTCGGCCAGGACGGTGCGGGCTTCCAGGCGATACAGCTTGACCGCGGGTGCGGGCCCGTCCGCAGGCGGCCAGCACGGGCTCAGTTTGACCCAATCCTTGCGGGTTGTCACGACGCACTCGACCTGGCGTTGCCGGGCGACGGCGGCGATGCGTTCGGCGTCGCGCCGGCGGTAGTGGTGGTGGTCGGGGAAGATCAGGGGTTCGCCGATGATGCGGGCCAGTTCGCCGACGAGGCGGTTGAAGCTGGCGGGGTTGCCGATGCCGCAGACGGGCAGGACGCGGCGTTGTGCTAGTGCGGCGGCCGGCTCGACGCGACCGTTTCCGGAGATGAATCCGGACGGCGCGACGGCGGCCTTGGAGACGGGCACGCCGGGGGCATGGGTGTGCAATTCGGCGACGATTTCCTGGACGAGGGTGGGGTCAACCTGGTTGGTGCGTGTGATGATGAGCCAATCGGCGCGGCGCAGGTTGGCGAGGGGCTCGCGCAGGCGGCCGGCGGGCAGTAGGCGGCGGCCACCCCAGGGATCGAGCGCATCGATCAGCACGATGTCGAGGTCGCGGCGTAGTCGGCGGTGCTGAAAGCCGTCGTCGAGGACCAGGCAGTCGGCGTGATAAACGCGACGAGCGTGGGCCGCTCCAGCCAGGCGATTGGGGTTGACGACAACCGGCACGTCCGGCACGGCCAGGCGGAACTCGCGGACCTCGTCGGCCTCATGGCCGGGCGGGGCCGCGTAGCCGCGGGTGAGGATGGCGGGTTGCCGGCCGGCGGCTTGCAGACGGGTGACGATCTCGACCACCAGGGGCGTTTTGCCGGTGCCGCCGGCGGTCAGGTTACCGACGCTGATGACCGCTACGTCGACGGCGTGGGAGGCGCCCGGGACGCGCTCGTAGCGCCAATTGCGGGCGCGGACCAGGCCGCCATAGAGAGCTGCCAGCGGGTTAAGCAGGTTGCTCCGGCGGCTGGCTGGTAGGTTTTGGCCGGTCATGCCGATTTGTATCCCGTTGCGCGGGCGCTGATACTTTACAGTAGGCCGTGCGCGCGTTGCCACTTGATGGCGCGGGGCACGCCGGCGGTCAACGAGGTCTGGGGCTGATATCCCAGGAAGGCGCGGGCCTTGCTGATGTCGGCGACGTAGCGCGTGACCTCGCCGGTCCGCGAGGGCTCCCAGCGCACGCGGGGTTCCTGCTGCAAGGCGAGACCGATTAGGTTCACGAGGTCTTCGAGAGTCGCGCCCTGTCCGCAGGCGAGGTTGATTGTCTCGCGCGTGACCTGGCCGGCGGCCAGGATGTCGATGGCGCGCAGCACGCCGGCGACGCAGTCGTCTATGTAGGTGAAATCGAGCACCTTGTCGCGGCCGTAGACGACGATCGGCTCCTGTTGTTGGATGCGCCGGATGAAGAGCGGGATGACGCGTTCCAGGCGTTCGATGTCGCAGTCGTAGCGGCCGTAAACGTTGCTGAAGCGAAAGACGAGATAGGGCAGGTCGTAGCACTCGGCGAAGGAGTAGATGAAGGCCTCGGCGGCGATCTTGGAGGCGCTGTAGGGGCTCTCGGCGACGACGAAGTCGGCCTGGGATTCGTCGGTCACGTGGCGCAGGATGTCGCCGTAGACCTCGCGTGAGCTGCCGAAGATGAGCGGGGTGCGGGTGCGGCGGCAGTAATCGAGCACGTGGAAAGCCATGGTGACGTTTTCCATGGCGCGGGCGGGATGCTCGACGAGCTCGAAGACCTTGGCGTGGGCGGCCAGGTGCAAAACGACGTCGAAGTGCCCGGCGGCCTGTAGCTCGCCGTTCGGGCAGTGGCACAGGTCCTGGATCGTATGGGGAATCCGGTCGGTCCAGGTATTGGGGCGGATGTCGATGCCGTGGACCTCGTCGCCGCGGTCCAGTAGTGCCAGGCCGACGTTAGTACCGATCTGTCCGCTCGAACCAGTGATCAGAACGCGCATTACCGCACCTACCCTCTCGCTTGCAGGGTGCTTTGTACCGTGGGCATTGCGGGCCCGTCAACGCGAGGGGGCGGTCGGGCGGCATGGCGGCGGCCGGTCAGCATGATGCGGCTCAAGGTGATCGGGGCGAACTAGCGATATATCTGGGCAGATTGCGTGCTGCGCCGGCGGGCGTGGCGGCCGCCAATTCGGGTCGGCCTGGAATGCTGCCGGCCGCGCCGCCGGGCAACGCATAAGGACACCGGATTTGTCGGAGCCGGAATCGTCAGAGCGGGTCTTGCGGCACCGTCACGAGGCGGTCGAAGCCATCCTGAACGAACTCGACAGCGCGCAGCGGACGCCGGAGCGGTTCGATGCGCGGCGCTTCGAACGTCAAGCCTGCCGCGACGTCGTGCCCGTGATGATCGATCAGCCGAACGGGGAGCGGATTCGCTACGCGGTCTACACGCGCAATATCAGCCCGAGTGGCATGAGTTTCCTGGTCGGGCACTATGTTTACACCGGCCAGCGCTGCCAGGCGAACCTGCGTGACGCGCGCGGCGAGTGGTTGACGGTGGAGGGCGTTATCAGGCGCTGTCGCTACCTGTCGGGGACCAGGTCGCTGCATGAAGTCGGGGTGGAGTTCTACGATGTGTTCGACGTGGCCGTGTTGGAGGAGCGCCAACGGCCGCGGACGTGCAGTAACGTGCTGGTGGCGGAGAGTGATCCGGCGGCGCACGGCGCGATCGCGCGGTTGTTTGACGACGTGCAGGTCGAGGCGCGGTGCGTTGCCAGTGCCGCGGAGCTCCTGACGGTCACGCAGGAGGCGTACTACGATCTGATCATCATCGACGTTGACCTGCCGGACGCGGACGGGCTGGGCATCGTGGAGCGGCTGCGGGAGGAAGGGCAATCGCAACCCATCTACGCGTTGGTCAGCCGCGACACGCCGCTCATGCGGGAGACCTGCGAGGCGGCGGGGTGCACGGACATGGCCGTCCGCCCGCTGACGGCCGCGACTGTCGAGCACATCATAAACGACGTAACGGCGCAACCGGTCAGCAGCGCGCTGGCCAAGCGGCCCGAACTCGCTGACCTGGTTCGGCAGTTCCTGGATAGCCTGCCCGAGAAGGTGACGCGCCTGGAGCACGCGTGCAGCCACCGGAATTACGCGATAGCCGACGTGCTGGCGGGTATCCTGCGCAACGAAGGGACGGCGTACGGCTTCGACGTAATCGCACGGCGGGCCGGCGCGCTGCAGCAGTGCCTGCACGCCGCCCCCGACGTTGGCACTATCCGCGCGGCCTTGGACAATCTGATCGCGTGGTGCGCCGCGGCGATGCCGCCGACCGGCGAAGATGAAGACCGCGCGGCTTCGAATGCGGATGATGAGGACCCAGAGTCATAATGCTCAGGCGGTCGGGGGGCGGGGGCCTAAGGTGTCCTGCGGTTGGGCGGCGTTCTGCAGCCACTCAACGCCGTGTTGGGCCACCTGCTGAATCACTTCCGGGTACAGCTCGCGCTCCTGCACGCCGACGCGGCCGGCCAGGGTTTCCGGCGTGTCGCCGGGCAGTACGGGCACGCGGCGTTGGGCGATGATCGGGCCGTGGTCGTACTGGTTGTCCACAAGATGAACGGTGCAGCCGCTCTCGCGGTGACCGGCGGCCAGGACGGCGGCATGAACGCGCAACCCGTACATACCCCTACCACCGTGGCGTGGCAGGAGGGCCGGGTGGATGTTGAGGACGCGGCCGGCGTACTGGGGCGGCACGTGCCAGAAACGGAGGAATCCGCCCATGACGATCAGATCAACCGCGGCGCGCGCGAGCGCGGCCGTCAGCGCGTCAGAGTAGGCCAGATCATCGGGGTAATCCCGCCGACGGATGATTTCGAGCGGCAGCCCGGCCTGCCGGGCAATCTCGACGCCGCGCACGTCGCGCCGCGAGCTAATGACGAGGCTGACCTCGACGCCGGTGAGGCGGCCGTCGGCGATGCGATCCAGCAGGTTCGCGAGCGTGCTGCCGCCGCCGGAGATCAACACGGCCAGGCGAAGCGGCCGATAAACTGGTGACGATGCGGACATGCGCGGGATGATAATGCCTCCGGGGCCGGTCTGGGAGCGGCCCGGTGGCGGGGACGGTGTGCGGCGGTATAATGCGGCCGCGTCGCCTGAACGCCACGGGGAGGCCGTGGCGGGGCGTGGCCGGAGCAAATGGTGGTACCGCCGGCCGGCGCTGAGTTGACGCGAGCCGAAGCAGGTCCGCGGACGAGGGCTGCAAAGTGGCCAAGAAGAACACTTACGAACTGCAGGCGAAACTCAGTGTGATTCTGGCAGTGGTGGGCGCGTTCCTGCTGGTGCTGGTGGCGGCCGCGATACTGAGCGCGGTTGACTGGGACAATCGCTGGATCCCGTATAGTGGCCGCGGCAAGCGTGTGCTGGCGGTTGTCGTGGGTCTGGGTCTGAGCCTGGCGGCGAGCGGTATAGGGTTCCTGGCGGGTATAAACAGCGCCGGTCAGCGGCTCAATGCTCTAAGCAGGCTGTCCTGGACGGGTTTTTTCCTCAACGCCGCCGTGATTGCACTGAGCCTGTGCTGCGCCGTGTTCTTCTTCGTATGGCGGCTGGAGATCAACCCGGTGACGACCGGCTGATGGGGGTTAAGGCTGCGCCGGGCGGCAAGGGGAGGCGCCGGCTGTTCACTTCGCAGCGTGTTGTCCAGGGGCGGCGGCGGATGCGGGAGTGGAGTCCGGTTTGCGCGTTTCGGCGTTCACTGCGTCCGGCTCTTCCGGGGCGTTGCCCAGTGTTTCCATCGGGAACTCAACCTGGTCGTAGCCGTTCGCCCGGGCCTGATCCACGATGGCGGCACGCAGAAGTTCCGGGGCATCGGTGTGGGGCATGATCATCGCGTAAGTGCGGTTGCTGCCGGTCTGGGCGGCGACGCTGGCCAGGGCCACCAGGCGCGGCCCGCGGAAGGCGGCCTTGAGGTGGCAGGCTCCGGCTTCGAGCTGGCTTATCAGGGTGAGGGAAGTCTGTTCCGCCGAGACGGCGGTTTCGTCAGGCGATACGCGCGGATCCGGGCCGGGCCGGTTGTATAGCAGGACCGCCATGGTTGGCCAGTTGGCGCGCGATACGTCGTGCACGGTGAGCGGCCCGCTGCCGTCAAGCAGTGGATCCTCCGGGGCGTCCGTCGCCGTCCGGAGGATAACGGCCGCGTCGCTGGGTGAGCGCGGGGCGCGCCTGATGATGCGGAAGCCGAAGTGGCCGAAGAAGTCCGCGAACAGGTCAGCGGTGGTCGTGGCGTAGAGCCAGCGGCCGCCGGTCATGTCGAACCAGGACAGCAGGGCGATGGTTATCTGGCGGGCGAGTCCGGCGCGGCGATGTTCGGGATGTGTGAAGACGCGGTTCAGCACGCCGACGTCGTGGCGCTTGCAGATGCAGCCGGTGGCCAGGGCTTTCCCGCCGTCGGCAATTACGGCGAATGCGTCCTGGGTGCGTGGCAGGCCGATGGCGAGGCGCTTTTGGAGATCATCCTGCCAGAGTGGGTCGTCATGAAGGGGTAGTTGCTGGATGAGCGGCCAACGTGCCGGTGCGGGCGGAATAATCAGGAGAGGCTTCACGACAGGCTCACCGTGGCATTGCAGGAAACGGGGCTGAACTAACGCGGCCGGGTTAATGCTACCCCAGGGGTGGCGGCAGGCCAAGCAGGCGTCGCGGCGTTTGGCGGGACGCCGAGCGGGGATTTGGTGTGCCTGTAGGTCCTATAAGTACCGCAGAAGGCTGTGCAGGTGGCCCTGAACTTCCAATTGTGTCTGCAAGGGCGTTCTCAGCGGACAAGTGTGCTTGAAACGATGCTGCGGGAGCCGCATAATGACGCTGTGAGACCGGCTGGGACTTGCAGGGCTGCGTCCGCGTGGAAAGAACCGCTTCAAGCCCGAGCACTACAACCCCGACCTTATTCCCAGCGACCCACTAACTTTAGGTCTGAAACGCTGACGAGGTTTCGTATGGAAGGCCGGCCGGGGATCCGCCCGGGTCGGCAAGAACAGGGCGCAGGCGAACTGCGACCGCCGAGGCGTGAGCCGCTTAGGCAGGCTCCCGCTGCAGTGCACCCCTGGAGGATTACTTCAATGTACGCAGGCCGTAAGTGTCACAAAGTGTTTGTAGCTCTGGCGTTACTTGCCTTGGTGTTTGCGCCTGCGGTCTTCGCTGACGCTTGGCTTACGGTTACGCCGGCCGGGGCGCCCGGGCTGAAAGAGGTGGTTCCGGCTTCGTGGCCGGAATTGCGCGTTGCTGACGCGGGTTCGGATGGCTTCCAGGTGGCGGTTAAGCTGGATGGCCTGGTCGTCAAGCAGCGGAAATCCGAACTTGGGGATTTTCTGGCGTTGACGTTGCCGGACGGGGCGGTGGCGGGCGAAGTTGGCACGCCGGGGATTCCCGTGCTTCGGCGGCTGTTCGTTGCGCTGCCAGGGGCGGAAGTGAGCGCGCGGGTGCGGACGGGACCGGTGTACGTGGCGGATGATGGTGTGCTGGGGATGCCGGTGCGGCTGGCGCCGGTGCAGCCGCCGGTCGAGAAGACGCCGGGTGCGGGGAAGAGCATGCCGTTCGAGTATGACGCGGAAGCTTATCGGGCTAACCGGGATTGCGCCCCGCAGCGTGTGACGCTGAGGGAGGTGGGGAAGGTTCGCGAGCAGCGGCTGTTTCTGCTGGAGATCTGGCCGGTATCGTACAACCCGGCGATTGGCCGGCTGACTTTTTGGACTGACCTGGTTGTGGACGTGGAGATGACCGGGGGGACGGGCGGGCGGAGTGATGTGGCGCCGGCGCAGGGCCTGGAGCGGGTGGTGCTGAACCCGAGCCTGGTGCCGGAGCGCACGGGGCGCGGCGGCAACAACTACCTGATAGTCGTGGCGGAAGCCTACACCGTGGGGATAACCGACTTCGTCAACTTCAAGCAGAGCCAGGGCTTCAACGTCACGACTTACGTGGTTCCGCCGGGGACCACGAACACGACGATCAAGAACTACATTCAGAGTTTGTGGGGCGGGTTGGGCGCGCCGGAGTACATTCTGATCGTGGGCGACACGGACAAGGTGCCGTGCTGGACGGGCAGTGGCACTGGCAGCCCGTCCACGGATCTGAACTACGCTTGCGTGTCGGGCAGCGATTATCTCCCGGACATTGCCATCGGGCGTTTCAGCGTACGCAGTCTGGAGGAGTTGCAGAACATCGTGCAGAAGACGATCGACCTCGAAACCGGTGCCTGGGGTGATCCGGAGTATGCCGAGCGGGCCTGCTTCATGGCGTCGGTGGACAATTACCTGATCAGCGAGGGCACACACAATTACGTGATAGACACTCATCTGGAACCGGCCGGCATTGCCTGCGACAAGTTGTACCAGGTCAGCTACGGGGCCACGACGCAGGATGTGCGCAACTCGTTCAACGGCGGGGTGGTGTACGGAATCTTCTCGGGGCACGGCAGCAGCACGAGTTGGGCGGATGGTCCGTCCTTCTCGCAGACGGACGTGCGCAACCTGTACAACTTGCAGATGTACCCGCTGGTGCTCAGCTTCGCCTGCTCGACCGGGGACTACAAGAACTACGACGAGTGCTTCACGGAGACCTGGCTGCGCGAGGGCGGCAAGGGCGCCGCGGCGATATACGGCGCGTCGGTGAGCAGCTACTGGACCGAGGACGACATCCTTGAGAAGCGCTTCTTCGACGTGGTCTACGACGACGGCAACCCGATCCGCGAAGTCAGCCCGGCCTGGCAGGCCGGCTTCCTGCTCTACTACGCGCACTTCGGTGACAGCGGCACGACGCGCCGCTACATGGAGATGTACAACCTGATGGGCGACCCGAGTCTGCGGATTCCGGAGCCGGGCGGCGGCGCGGACATGCCCGTTCAGCCGGGCGGCAATCTGCAGACGGAGGGCATGGCCGGCGGTCCATTTGTGCCGGACAGCCAGCTCTACACGCTCGGCAACAACACGGCCGCGCCGCTGGACTACAGCGTGTCAACGCCGGCGACCTGGGTCGAAATCATTAACGACACGGGGACGATACCGGTGGGTGACAGTGTTCAGGTGACCGTTGCGCTGGGAGCCGAGGCGTACACGCTTGGGCAAGGCCGCTACGAAGCCGTGGTGGATTTCGTCAATGAGAGCACGCACGACGGCGACACGACGCGTATGGTAATCCTTGACGTCGGCCGGACGATCATTGACGTGGCGCCCACGCACGGCCTGCAGACCGGCGGCCCGACCGGCGGGCCGTTCACGGGGTCCGTGACTTATAGCGTCACCAGTCTGCGGCCCACGCCGGTCACTGTGGAGGTTGTGGCTGATGCCCCCTGGATCGCTATTGACGGGGTTGCGGCGCCGGCGAGCTTCGTGCTGAGCGGCACGGGCGCGACGCAGGAGGTGGCCGTAAGCATCGACCCGTCCGCTGAGTTGCTGGACGTCGGCCTGTACACGGGCAACGTTACGTTCACGAACCTGACGAGCGGCGAGGGCGACACGGCCCGCAGCGTGCTGCTCGAGGTTGGCCGAGTGCTGTACGTGCCGCTTGACGTGCCGCAGCCGATCAGCGACTACACCTCGACGATCAGCCACATTCAGATCGCTGACGCGTACTGCGTCGGCGACGTGGACGTCGAGGTGGACATCACGCACACGTTCATCGGCGACCTGACGGTCGATCTGGCTTCGCCGGCCGGCGTGACGGTGCGACTGCACGACCGTTCGGGCGGCAGCACGAACAACCTGGTTACGACCTATGACGAGCCGGACGGCACGCTACCGGATGGTCCCGGTTCGCTGGCCGACTTCAGCTACGCCGGCGTGACCGGCACGTGGACGCTGACGGTTCATGACCACGCCGGTTCGGACCAGGGCACGCTGAATAGCTGGGCTTTGCGGATAGTGCCGCTGGGCGAGACGTGTCCGCCGATCGCGGACGACATTGCGGTGACCGTTCCCGAGATGCAGCCGGCCGATATTGCGCTGTCCGGGACCTCGCTGCACGGCCTGACGCTGACGTACATCATCACCAGCCTGCCGGAGCATGGCACGCTGCGCGATCCGGCCGCGGGAATCATCCAGACGGTGCCGTACGCGCTGGCGCTGGAAGAGTATGTGGTCCGCTATGATCCGGCGGGTCTGTATAGCGGCCCGGACGGCTTCACTTACAAGGTGAACGACGGCCAGGATTCGGCGATTGCGACGGTGGCGATAACCGTCGGCGGCCCGCAGCCCGTGTACGTCTTCAACTTGGACGCGAGTCCCGGCTGGACCACGCAGGGGCTCTGGCAGTTTGGCGTGCCGACGGGGCAGTCCGGCTCATCCGGCGGACCCGATCCGACCAGCGGCTACACCGGCAGCAACGTCTACGGCTACAACCTCAACGGCGGCTACAGCAACAACATGCCGGAGACGTACCTGATTACGACGCCGCTTGACTGCGTCGGCGTTGCGGACGTTGAGTTGCGTTTCTGGAAGTGGCTCGGTATCGAGTCATCGACGTGGGACCATGCCCACGTGGCCGTCTCCAACGACGGGACCAACTGGGTGACGGTCTGGGAACACACCGGCGGCTCGTTCACCGACACCGTGTGGTCGCAGATGATTCTCGATATCTCCGAGGTGGCGGATGACCAGCCGACGGTGTACGTCCGCTGGTGCATGGGCCCGACCGACGGTTGGGTTACCTACTGCGGTTGGAACATTGACGACATCGAGATCTGGGGCCTCGTGCCGTTCCAGGGTCTGATCGGCGACCTGAACTGTGACAGCCTGCTGAACGCCTTCGACATCGACCCGTTCGTGCTGGCGCTCACTGATCCGGCGGCGTATGCGGCGGCGTATCCGAACTGCGATCATATGTTGGCCGACATCAACGGCGATGGCCTGGTGAACGCGTTTGACATTGACCCGTTCGTGCAGTTGCTGACCGGCGGCGGTTAAGGCACGCCCGGTTGGACGCGGTATTGCGAGGTTTGTCATGGCGCTTCGAACGAGACTCGTGTGTGCTGTCGCGCTGGCTCTCGCGGCGGCCGGGTGGTGCTGGGCTGACGACGTGCGCGTGTTCCTGGTCGCCGGCCAGTCCAACGCCGTGGGCTACGGGGCGAATCCCGCCGGTCTGCCGCCGGAACTGTACGCGCCGCAGCCGGACATCCTGTTCTGGTTCGAGGAAGGGCCCTGGGACGCGGTGCACAACCCGGGGCGGCGCATCCGCTCCGGCGGCTGGGTGCCGCTCCAGTTTCAGAGCGACCGGCACTACAGCACGTTCGGCTGGCTTACGGACGGTTTCGGGCCCGAGATCAAGCTGGGCCGCGTGCTGGCGGACAGTCTGGCCGACGACGTTGCTGTCTTCAAGTTCGCCATCAACGCCACCAGCCTGGCGACCGACTGGGATCCCGATACGCCTGACTCTCTCTACCTGCAAATGCTGGATATCTGGGATGAGGCACAGGCCGTACTGGCTGACCTTGGGCATACGGGCACGCCGGCGGGCTGTTTCTGGATGCAGGGCGAGTGGGACGCGCTGAGCGGGTCGCCGGCTGCGGCCTACGAGGAGAATCTGACGGCGTTCATCGCGGAAATGCGGGCCGCCTGCGGCGATCCTGCGCTGCCCTTCATCCTGGGCCGGCTGAACGCGTCGATCTATCAGTGCCCCTACTTCAGCTTCCCGTATCTCAGCACCGTGCGCGCCGCGCAGGAGGCCGTGGCCGCGTCGGTCCCACGTACCGCCCTGGTCAACACCGACGACCTGCCGCTGAACAGCGACTACCTGCATTTCACGGCCGCCGGGCAGCTCGGCTTGGGCGAGCGGTTCGCGGAGGCGTACCTGGCGCTGGTGTTCCAGGTTGGCGACGTCAACTGCGACGGGGCCGTAAATGCATTCGATATTGACCCGTTCGTGCTAGCGCTGGCTGATCCGGCGACGTATGCCGCGGCGTACCCGCACTGCGATTACATGCTGGCCGACATCAACGGCGACGGGTTGGTGAACGCGTTTGACATCGATCCGTTCGTGCAGTTGCTGACCGGCGGGGGCGGATAGCGTTCGCCCGTGGGGGTTTATGGCAAAGGCGGCTACTCCCGGGCCTGCGCCGCGCGAGCGTCAAACGCGTCGGTGACGTACTTGAACACCAGCAGCGCCAGGAACGCCACGATGCCCACGAGCGTGAAAGCGTACCACAGGTAGTGTGCCCGGTCGTACACGGCCGGAACGGGCGGCATCTCGGCCCGCGGCCGTTGCCTCGATGAGATGACCACGTACTCGACGAGCTTGGCGCGCTGCCGGCCCTCGGCGGGTTCGATCAACACCTTAGGGTGGTCCTCCGCCTCGAGCTGCGCCACCAGGTCGCGCGGCAGATCGTTGACGTTGTAGCTGACGCGTTTGATCTGGTACTTGGTTTCGCCGTCGAGCTTGATCGCCCAGGTGTCGGTCGTCTTCACCGCCCAGCGGCCCTCCGGGTGATCCTCCTCAAGCTGAACCTCCGGCGGCAATTCCAGGTCGTGCCCGGCGAAGGCTGCCTGCAGCGCGGCGCTCACGGGCGCACCGGCAGCCACCTCGCCGAAGAGCTGATTGTCCAGGGCGAAGCGGTAGCCCGGATCGGTCGCCAAACGCCAGTCGTGCCGGACTTCGGGCCGCAGGGTCTTGGGATCGGGGCAGTAGCCGGCCAGGAGGTAGCCGGCCAGCACGAAGCCGAACAGCCAGGCGAAGAAGGTGGTCAGGTGCGAGTAGCCCAGGTAGAGACCGACTTCGCCCGGGGGGGCCTGCTTCGATGCGAACTCTAGCCACTTGGGCGAGAGGAAACACTCGGCCACGCCCTGGAACGCGATGCCCACGATGAACACGAGCACCAGCGGGTGCAGTGTTACGATCCAGAGGTTGATCGACTCACCCGTGAGCTTTGTGACTACCGGGCCCAGGGCGACGACGAGGGCAGTGAACGGGATGATCGCCAGCCCGATGCCGATGGCGTTGGCCGGCTTGAAGTTGCGCACTAGGTGCGTGATCGGTACCACGAGCAGCACGACCACAAGTGGATTGATGTTGGCCAGCCACTCCGGCTTGTAGCCCACGCCCAGCAGTCGCTCGATGTACGACGGCATGGACGCGTAGAGCTGCCCCTGGATGGCCCAGAATCCACCTATGATCAGAATCATGACGCCGAAGCGCACGTTGCCCAGCACCTTCACCAGTCCGAGCAGGGCTTGGCGCACGGTCTTGCCGGTGCCGGCCGCATCCGGATTGCGGTAGAAGAACACAATCAGGATTAGCGCACAGAAGGCCATGGCGGCCGCGTAGAAGTTGATCTTGTCCAGGCCGAAGAACTCGTTCAGCGGGGCGGCGACGCTCTTGCCCAGGAAGGAGCCGATGTTCACGACCATGTAGAAGATCGACATGGCCCGGGCGCGGTTGATCGAGTCGCTGCACTTGGCCACCGTGCCCGAAATCACCGGCTTGACAATCGCCCCGCCGACAACGATCACGCCCAGGGCAATCACCGCGGTGGACTTGGCTTGGTACGCCCCGAGCAGACCGTACCCGACGGTGAGCAGGGCGAAGGCCAGCGTCAGGGCCTGCTTGAAGCCGATCTTGTCCGCCATGATGCCCATGAAGGTCGGCAGGAAGTACAGGCTGGCGGCGAATGTGCCGGTGATCCAGCCCGCTTCCACGTCGGAAAACCCCACTGAGATCGTCAGATAGCGGAAGATCGTGATGAACATGCCGTAGAAGGCGGCTCGTTCAAACAGCTCGGCTCCGTTCGCGAACCAGAACGTGGGCGGGTATTGCCAGCTCAGCTTCTCCGGGCCGGCTGGCGGTATTGCTGCATCTGCCATTCTGCGGGGTCTCCTGCCTGCGCGCGGCTTCCATGAAGTCCGGGGATACTATCCGGGCGTGCCGCCTGCGCCCATCCCTCAGCGGCCGGAAGCCGGGCAGCACATCTGTCAGCGCTTGCGCGCCGCTGCTTGCCGCGCTGCCTTGGGTGGCAGTGGTAGCGCGCCGGGCGGGAGGTTATTATCTGCTTGGGAGCGCCCGTAGCTCAGCAGGATAGAGCGACGGTTTCCTAAACCGTAGGTCGCAGGTTCGAATCCTGCCGGGCGCGTTCTGTCCTCCAGCGACATGCGTGCACTACTCGCGTCAACGTCGCGACTTACGGCAATCCCGCCCGAGAGACGATCAACAGCCGTTTTATCAGTCGTTGTCCACCCTGCACGCGGCTTGCCGGCAGTTGCTGCAACTGTCGATGCGTCGGATTCCGCTCGTGACGGCAGGCTACGCCTGGAACTTCTTGACGGTGGCGCCGCCTGGACAACAGAACGCACGCCCGTTGCGGGCCCATCAATCGTTCCGGACGATCCAGGTGCCGCTTTCGCTGCGCAGGGCTGCGGGCATGTGTTCGCAGTCGCAGATGATGACGACGGGGTCATCGGACTTGGCGTTTTCAAGGAAATCGATGGCGGCTTCGATCTTCGGGCCCATCGAGCCGGGGGGAAACTGGCCGTCGGCCAGGTGGCGTCGCGCGTCGGCGAGCGACAGGCGTTCGAGCAACCGCTCGTTCGGCTTGTGGTAATTGATGGCGACGCGCTCGATGTTGGTGCCGATGACGAGGGTGCCGGCCTCGATCTCGCGGGCGAGGAGGGCGGAGGTGCGGTCCTTGTCGATGACGGCCTCGACGCCGTGGTAATCGCCGGACGGTTGTCGGACGACGGGGATGCCGCCGCCGCCGGCCACGACCAGCAGCTCGCCCCGGGCGGCCAGGCGCCGAATTATGTCGATTTCGATGATTTGTCTGGGAAGCGGCGAGGGCACGACGCGGCGCAGGCCGCGCTGCGGGATCTCGGTCATCTGCCAGCCGCAGTCGCGGATGAGCTCGGCGGCGCGCTCGGGGGTGAAGAAGGAGCCGATGGGCTTGGTCGGGTTGGCGAAGGCCGGGTCGGCCGGGTCGACCTCGACGCTGGTCATGAGGGCGGTGACGTTGCGTTCGTGGCCGCGCTGGCGCAGCTCGTTCTGGAGGCACTGGGCGACCATGTATTCCATGCCGCCCTGGGTAAGCGAGACGCAGCAATCCAAGGGCAGACGGTAGAGCTCGCCGGCGGAGAGGTCGACGCGGCGAAGCAGGTTGCCGACCTGCGGGCCGTTGCCGTGGGTGATGACCAGGTGGCAGCCGGCCTCGATGAGGTCGGCCAAGTGGACGGACGTGGCGCGCGTGTTGGCGAATTGCTGGGCGTAGTTGCCCTCTTCATCGGGGCGGGAGATGGCGTTGCCGCCCAGCGCTACCACGATCGGACTCTCCGTACGCATAAGCATGTAATTATATGGATCGGAGGGGGCGGTTCCCAGCTTGACCGCCGCGGCGCGCGTGCGGCTTCAAAGAAGGCCGCGACCGGCAGGGCACTGGCCGCGCCGGTCGCCTATGCATGTGGGCCGTTTGAAACGCCGGTTGAAACGGCGATCAGGTGCCCTCGCCGGAGCTGGCGAGGTAGACCGCCTGCTCCTTGGTGAGCCGATCAATGCTGACGTTCATGGCCTGCAGTTTGAGCTTGGCCACGGTGTCCTCGATTGATTTGGGGACCTCGTGGACGGCGACGGCCAGCTTGCGCCCCCGCCGGTGCGCCCACTCGGCAGCCAGGCCCTGGGTGGCGAAGCTCATGTCCATGACGCTGGCGGGGTGGCCGGTGGCGGCGCTGAGGTTGACCAGTCGGCCGTCGGCCAGCAGGTGGATGCTCTTGTTGCGACTGATCACGTATTCATCCACGTGTTGGCGGACGCCGCGCACGACCTGGCGGGCCAGCTTGCGCAGGGCGGGAATGTCGATCTCGACGTCGAAGTGGCCGCTATTGCAGACGACCGCGCCGGTGCGCATCTTGCGGAAGTGCTCGGCGCGGAGGACGTGCTTGTTGCCGGTGACGGTTATGAAGACCTCGCCGAACGCGGCGGCTTCGCTCATTGGCCGGACGTCGAAGCCGTCCATGACGGCCTCGAGGGCCTTTAGCGGATTGACCTCGGTGATAGTGACGATCGCGCCGGCGCCGCGGGCGCGCATGGCGACGCCGCGGCCGCACCAGCCGTAGCCGGCGACGACGACGTGCTTGCCGGCCAGCAGCATGTCAGTGGCGCGAACAACACCGTCCAGCGTGCTTTGGCCGGTGCCGTAGCGGTTGTCGAACAGGTGCTTGGTGTCGGCGTCGTTGACGGCGATGACGGGGAACTTAAGGAGGCCGCTGGCGGCCATGGCCCGCAGGCGGATGACGCCGGTGGTGGTCTCCTCCATGCTGGCGATGATGTTGGCGGCGTCCTTCAGCCGCTTGGTGTGCAGCGTGTTCACCAGGTCGGCGCCGTCGTCCATGGTAATCTGGGGCTTGGTATCGATGACGGCGTTGACGTGGTCGTAGAAGACCTTGACGCTCTCGCCGCGGCGGGCATAGACGGAGATGCCGAAGTCCTTGACCATGCTGGCGGCGGTATCGTCCTGGGTGCTGAGGGGGTTGGAGGCACACAGGGCGACCTGGGCGCCGCCGGCCTTGAGCGTGCGCATCAGGTTGGCGGTTTCGCTGGTCACGTGCATGCAGCAGCCCATGCGCAAGCCGCGCAACGGCTTGGTCTTGGCGAAACGTTCGCGGACGAGGGCCAGCACGGGCATGTCGCGGTCGGCCCAGAGGATGCGCTTCTTGCCGGCGGGGGCCAGGCGCAGGTCAGTTACGTCGTAAGACTTCTTCGGCATTGCCGCAGCTCCTGTGAGGAATCGCTCAGAGGCTCGCGCCGCGCGCCGCGGCGCGCCGCACGGCCGTGTCACTCGCGGCCGCGCGGGGCCAGTAGCCTATTCGCTCGGGGGCGATGATACAACTCGCGCGGGGTCGTGACGCACCGCTGCGGACGCCTGACAACCCGTTGTCCTAAGTCGCGTGCCGGCTGCGCGGCGGGCGCACCACGAGCATCAGCACGGCGGCCACCAGGCACATGACGCCGGAGACGACGAATGCCAGCCAGTAGTTGCCGACGTCGAAGTTCTTGGTCACGCCGGCGTCGTCCCCGACGATGTACGGAACGTTGCGGGTGATACGCATCAGCCACGCGGCCAGGTATGGCCCGAGCAGGCCGCCCACGCCGTAGGCGCTGAACATCCAGCCGTAGTTGATGCCGTAGTGCTTAGTGCCGTAGAAGTCGGCGGTGAAAGCAGGGTACAGCGCCAGGTAGCCGCCGAAGCACAGGCCGACGACGCAGATGCCGACCAGGTACAAGGAGTAGGCCTGGAACGAGTTGAGTGCCAGCATGGCGGCGCCGCACAAGAGGAACATGACAACGAGCGTCGCTTTGCGTCCGAGGTTGTCTGAGACCTTGCCCCACACTATGCGGCCGAGGGAGTTGAAGATCGCCAGGACGGCGACCGCCATGGCCCCGGCGTCGCCGATGGCCTTGAAGGTGTTCGCCGGGACGGGCGGATCGAGCGGCGTGATGGCGAACGACTGCCAGATCGGCGAAGCCTTCATGATGACCTGGAGGCCGGCGGTGCAGCCGGCCAGGTACGTGATCCACAGCACCCAGAACTGCCAGGTGCTGAGCATTTCGCCGGGGGTGAAGTCAACGCGGTGGGCGGGGCCGGCGACCGGCTGCGGCGGATTCCAGCCGGCGGGCTTGTAGCCGGCCGGCGGGTTGCGCAGAAACTGCGCCCCGACGACAACGGCGACCAGGAAGATAAGGCCGAGGGCCAGGAAGGTGTTGAACACGCCCAGGCTCGGGAGAGCAAACAGGTCGGCACCCAGCAGCCGGTAGTGCCCGCCCGCGATCAGGGCTTTGGCCAGCGGGGCGAAGAAGAACGCGCCGGCGCCGAAGCCGGCCACGGCCAGGCCGGTGATGAGCCCGCGCTTGTCGGGAAACCACTTGACGCAGGTGGCGATGGGGCAGACGTAGGCCATGCCGATGCCGATGCCGCCCAGGACGGCGAAGGTGAAGATCAGCCACACGAGTGCGGCCGTTGGCTCGAACGCGCCGGAGAAGCGCGCCAGCGCCAGCCCGCCGCCGAGCACCAGGCCGCCGATCGTGGCGACCAGGCGCGGCCCCCAGCGGTCCTGGAGCTTTCCGCCGAAGATGACCGCGGCGGCGAAGGCGGCCAGGACGATCTGGGCCGGCAAGGTGACCATGGTCTCGGTCCAGGTTGGGAAGAAGCCTTTTAGGGGGGTTTGAAAGACGCTCCAGATGTACACGGCGCCGAGACTCACCTGGATGATGAGGGCGCCGATGACCACGAGCCACCGATTCATGACCGGAGAGGCTGCCGGCGTGGCCGCCGCATCGTCACTTGCCACTTGTTCGTCTCCCGTTGAGAGGTTGCGGATGATTCCGCGCGGTCGGGAATCTCAAGATGGTGGGCCGGTCCGGGCTCTCCGCGCCAGGTGAGCACCGGCCGGCATGAGACCGCGGCGCGGATGAACCCGCGCCGCGGTCGTTGCCGTGTCGCCTAAGCAGGCTTGTTGTCGATCAGGTTCTGCACGACGCTCGGGTCGGCGAGCGTGGAGGTGTCGCCGATGGCCTCCACCTGGTTTTCAGCAATCTTGCGGAGGATACGCCGCATGATCTTGCCGGAGCGCGTCTTGGGCAGGCCCGGGGCCCAGTGAATCACATCGGGCGTCGCGATCGGGCCGATCTCCTTGCGCACGTGATTGACCAGTTCCTTCTTGAGGGCGTCGGTGTACTCCTGGCCGGCGATCAGGGTGACGTAGGCGTAGATGCCCTGGCCCTTGATGTCGTGCGGATAGCCGACTACGGCCGCCTCGGCCACGGCCGGGTGCGAAACCAGGGCGCTCTCCACTTCGGCGGTGCCCATGCGATGGCCGGAGACGTTGATGACGTCGTCGACGCGGCCGGTAATCCAGTAGTAGCCGTCCTCATCGCGGCGGCAGCCGTCGCCGGTGAAGTACAGACCGGGATAGGTCGAGAAGTAGGTTTCCTTGAAGCGCTCGTGCTGGCCGTAGACGGTGCGCATGATGCCCGGCCAGGGCTCCTCGATGCACAGCACGCCCGCACCGGGACCGTCGATGGGCTGGCCTTCGGCAGTCAGCAGCTTGGGCTTGACGCCGAAGAACGGCAGCGTGGCCGAACCGGGCTTGAGGCCCCAGGCGCCGGGCAGGGGTGTGATCAGGATGCCGCCGGTCTCGGTCTGCCACCAGGTGTCGACGATCGGGCAGCGTTCCTTGCCGACGTGCCTGTGGTACCACAGCCAGGCCTCGGGGTTGATGGGCTCGCCGACCGAACCGAGCAGCCGCAGGCTGGAGAGGTCGCGCTTCAGGACGTGGGACTCGCCCTCGCGCATCAGGGCGCGGATAGCGGTGGGAGCCGTGTAGAACTGGGTGACGCGGTACTTGTCGCAGACATCCCAGAAGCGGCCGGCGTCGGGGTAGGTCGGGACGCCTTCGAACATGATGGATTTGGCGCCGCAGGCCAGCGGACCGTAGACGATGTACGAGTGCCCGGTGACCCAGCCGATGTCGGCGGTGCACCAGAACATGTCGCCGTCGTGGTAGTCGAAGATGTACTTGAAGGTGGTGGCGGTGAAGACCATGTAGCCGCCGATAGTGTGCAGCACGCCCTTGGGCTTGCCGGTCGAGCCGGAGGTGTACAGGATGAAGAGCGGATCCTCGGCGTCCATCCACTCGCAATCGCACTGTGGGGCGGCCTTGGCCATCACGTCGTGCCACCAGTGATCGCGGCCGGGCTTCATGTCAATCTTGATCTTGTCGCCGACGCGCTGGTAGACGATGCAGGTCTTGACCGTCACGTTCCGCTTGGCGCACAGGTCCATGGCGGCATCGGCGTTGGCCTTGAGCGTCACGGCCTTGGCGCCGCGCATCACGCCGTCGGTGGTGACGAGGAAGGTGCAGGTCGAGTCGACGATGCGGTCGGCCAGCGAGTCGGGGCTGAAGCCGCCGAAGACGATCGAGTGAATGGCGCCGATGCGGGCACAGGCCAGCATGGCAATGGCTAGTTCCTTGACCATGGGCATGTAGATGGAAACGCGGTCGCCCTTCTTGACGCCGTACTGCTTGAGCACATTGGCGAACTTGCAGACCTCGGCGTGCAGTTGGCGATAGGTGAGCCGGGCTTCCTCGCCGGGCTCGTTGCCTTCCCAGATGATGGCGTCCTGGTCGCCGCGGGTTTCGAGGTGCCGGTCCAGGCAGTTGTAGGTGATGTTGGTCTTGGCGCCCTGGAACCACTTGATGGAGATACCGCCCTTGAAGTCGTACTCGCGGACCTTGGTCCACTTCGTTTTCCAGTAGAAGTTCTTCTCGGCGATCTCGGCCCAGAAGCCTTCCGGGTCCTTGATCGAGCGATCGTACATCTCCTTGTACTGCTCGAACGAGTTGATGTGTGCTTTCTTGACGAAGTCGGCCGGGGGATGGAAGAGCCCTTCCTGCGCCATGCTGTTCTCCTATCGGGTAAACTCTACGCCTGTCGTTCCTGACCCATCAGCTCCAGGTCGCCGGTGGGCGTCCCCGGTCGCTTCCGAACTGCTTGGGCGCTGTCGGCAAGTAAGCGGCGGTGCCCGAGAATCCTGCGCGTTGCCGCCAGGATCGCCTTAACTCCGTGTACCAAGACCGCGACACAGTCGTCGCGATCACCCGTGTCTTGCACCCCCCCGTTGTCGGCTGCCGGGACCCCGGGCGGCCTCCACCTGCATTGGACAGCGCGTCTGCAGACAATCCGCGTGTTGTAGCAGATTTCCGGCGCCGGTCAACCAGTGGGGGCCGCCCAACGTCGATCGTGGGATCCATGACCGAAGGCCACTCGGGCTGCAGGTACGGGCGGCCGGCGGTTCGCGCCCGGCGGCTAATGGCCAACCCTCGCATTAAGTCTTTGTTAACAAGAGAATAACGGCGGCGGGCAGCCTCGATACCGCGTGCCGAGTGCCGCTGCGGCCAGCGCCGGGCCGGCCGCGTGAGCGACTGTTGCCGGCAACACTCTGGCGTTTGAGGCCGGTTGCGGTAGGCTACCGTTCCGCGGCGCGCGCGAAGCGACGGAAGCGCCTGCCCGGTCTGCAAACGGCCGACAGGGGGCGCGATGAGTTGTTGGCAGTGTGGCCGGACGTTGGCGGAGGTTGGCGGCAGATGATGACGGTAAACGGTCTGGACGTCGAGCCGATCATCGGGCTGGAAATCCACGTGCAACTGGCGACGCGGACCAAGATGTTCTGCGGCTGTCCGGTGGAGTTTGGCGCCGAGCCCAACACGCACGTCTGTCCGGTCTGCCTGGGCTTGCCGGGCGCCTTGCCGGTGATCAACCGGCGGGCCGTCGAGTTGGCCGTGCGCGCGGCCCTGGCACTCAACTGCACGGTGGCGGAGTTCACCAAGTGGGATCGGAAGAACTACTACTACCCCGACCTGCCGAAGAACTACCAAATCTCACAGTATGACCTGCCGATCAGCCGGGGGGGCTGCTTCGAGTTCACGGTGGACGGCTGCCCGCGGCGCGTCCGGCTCATCCGGGCGCATCTGGAGGAGGATGCGGGCAAGAACGTCCACGATTTCCCCGGCTTCAGCGGCGTGGACCTCAACCGGGCCGGCACGCCGCTGCTGGAGATTGTCACCGAGCCGGACCTGCGTTCGGCCGAAGAGGTGCGCGAGTTCGCCGTGCAGCTTCAGCGGCTGGTCAGCTACCTGGGCGTGAGCCACGCGAACATGCAGCAGGGGCAGATGCGTTTTGAGCCGAACATCAACTTGCGCATCAGCGCGAACGGACAGGAGTGCCGCACGCCCATTGTGGAGGTGAAGAACCTGAACTCATTCCGGTCGCTGTACGGGGCCGTGCGGTACGAGATTGAGCGCCAGGTCGCCGAGTGGCGCGAGACGGGCGAGATGGCGGCAGTGGGCAACAAGCGCAACCGTGGGTGGGACGACGTCAAGGAGATCACGCTGCCGCAGCGCGAGAAGGAGGAGGCCAACGATTACCGCTATCTGCCCGACCCGGACCTCGTGCCACTGACGATCGACCAGACCTGGGTTCGGCAGCTCAAGGCTGAGATGCCCGAGTTGCCGTTGTGCCGGACTGAGCGGTTCATCTGCCAGTACAAGATCCCGGCCAAGGACGCGCCGGCCCTGGTGGACGACCGCGCCACGGCTGACTTACTGGACGACGCCGCCGACGCCGGCGGTGACAAGGTGACGTTGGCCAAGCATTTCCTGAGCTTCTGGTCGCGGCACGCCAACGAGCGCGGGACGACGATTGCGGGGCTGGGGCTTTCACCCGGCCGGCTGGCCGAACTGGCCAACCTGGTTGAGAGCGGGCAGATTAACGCGACGGCGGCGGCCCAGGTGGCCGAGCAGATGCTGACCACCTACGAGGCGCCGGCCTCGATCGCCAAGCGGCTGGGCGTTATCCAGAGCCGGGATGAGGATCAGATTGCGGCGTGGGTGGCGCAGGCCCTGGCCGAGAATGACCAGGCCGTGCGGGACGCGGTCTCGAACCCCAAGAAGATGAAGGCGGCGCGCGGTTTCCTGACGGGGCAGGTGATGAAGATCTCCGGCGGCCGGGCCGACCCGAAGATCGTTGGCCAGCTCATTGGCCAGCGGCTCGACGAGTTGGCGCAGGGGGACGGGGCGTAGGGCGGCGGGCGGAAGCGGGCCGGGTCGGAACCCAGCCCGCCGCCGGTTGCCGCTCTGTCTCTAGCTGCTGAGTTGCTCGCGGATCAGGGCCTCAAAGCCGCCCTTGACGACGAGTTCCTGCGCCACGCGGCCCAGCGGTGCGAACGCGTAACTGCGGGTGGCGCCGCCGTCGGTCACGCTGATGGTCGAGGCGCGGAAGTCCACGGTGGCCTGTCGGCCGGTCCGGATGGTCGCCAGTTCAGTGCCTCGGTGAGCGCTGCGCAGGTCGTCCACCAACTCGGGGCATTCGATGCACACGAAGCCGTTGTTGAACGCGTTGCGCTTGTAGGTCTGGCTGAACGAGCCGGCGATGATGAGCTGGATGCCGCGGTACTTCAGCGCGGTGGCGGCCTGCTCGCGGCTCGAGCCGGTGCCGAAGTTGTAGCCGCCGACCAGCAAGTCGCTATCCCGGGCGATGGACTGGAACGTGGGGTCGTAGTTGGCCATGGCGACCTTGGCCATCTCGTCGGGCGGCAACTCGCGGTAGGTGTAGTCCTTGCCGTAGATGCCGTCGGTATTGAGGTTGTCGGCGGGGACGAGGAGCAATTCGCCGGCGAGGCTGGTTGGGAAGCCGGGCAGTATTTCCACCTGTTGCGTACTGACGGCCGGGGGCGCATTTCGGCGGCAGGTGGCGAAGTCGGCCGGGCGGCGTGGCGGCAAGTCCGCCGCGCCGGTCAGACGCGCCGGGGAGCCGATGTGCCCGAGTACGGCGCTGGCCGCCACGACGGCCGGACTGGCGAGGTGCACCGAGGCGTCGCGTGAGCCCATGCGGCCCTTGAAGTTGCGGTTGGTGGCCGAGATGCCGACCTGGCCGGCTTCGAGCAGGCCCTGTCCCAGGCCGATGCAGGCGCCACAGCCGGGCGGTAGCTCGATCGCGCCGGCGTCCACGAGGGCCTGCCAGTAGCCTTGCTCGCGGGCCTGCCGCTCGATTCCGTCGGAGGCGGCGGCGATGTACAGCTCCACACCGGGCGCGACCCGTCGGCCCTTGATGACCGCGGCGGCGGCGGCGAAGTCCGGGAGCCGACCGTTCACGCAACTCATTAGGTACGCCTTGTCGATCTTGACGTGCCGCGCCTCGATCTCCGGCAGTGCGGCCATGAGCTTGACTGTGTCCGGCCCGGAAACGTGCGGCGTGACGCCGGCCAGATCCAGCTCGATTGTCTTGGCGTAGTAGGCGTCCGCGTCGGCGCGCGGGGCATCTTGCTCGATCTTCGCGACCAGCCCGGCGGTCAGGCGGGGCGCCTGGTCGCCGCGCTGCTTGACGACCTCGGCCCGCGCCAGGAGGTAATCGCGCGTGGCCTGGTCGTAGGGGAACACGCCCGCCAGCGCGCCCCACTCGGTGGTCATGTTGGCGATTGCCAGGCGTTCTTCGATGCTGAGGGTGGCCACGCCGGGCCCGGTGAATTCGATGCAGCAGTTGAGCACTTCGTCGCTGTTGAAGAGGCCGCACAGGACGATGATGACATCCTTGCCGGTGGCGCCGGGGCTGAGCCGACCGGTGAAATTGACCTTGACGATATCGGGCACCTGCCACCAGGTGCGGCCGGTGGCCCAGATAGCGGCCGCGTCGGTGCGAACGACGGGGGTGCCCAGCGCGGCCAGGCCACCGTAGATGTTCGAGTGTGAATCGGAGGCGACCACGAAGGAGCCGGGCAGGACGAAGCCTTCCTCGATCATGATCTGGTGGCCGATTCCGCGGCCGGCCGGATGGAAGGCGATGCCGTGGTCGCGTGCGAACTGCTCGATCTTGGCGTACTTGGCGAGGTTGTCGTCGGCCTGGTTCTGGATGTCGTGGTCGAGGGCGAAGACGGGTTGGCGTGGGTCGCGGACCTTCTTCGCCCCGATGGATGCGAACTTCGGAATGACGGCCGACGTGTTGTCATGCGTCATGACGTGGGCCGGCTGAATGGATAGAAAGTCCCCGGCATGCACCTCGTGGCCGGCGGGCAGACCGACGGCGTATTTCTGAGCGATCTTCTCAATCAGCGTTTGAGCCATGTAATAAGTCTCCGAATCTGACCGCCGGCCGCCCGCGGGCCAGGGCCGCATGATGCCCGGGCGACGCTACAGCTTGGCTATGATGGCGTCGGTCATCTGCGTAGTCGTGGCGGCGCCCTGCTTGATCACGTCCGGGCCGCCCTTGAGCTTGAGCATGTCGTACACGCGCACGCGGCCTTCGGCGATGACGGCGGCGATGGCGCTTCGAATCCGCGTGGCCTTGTCCGCCTCGCCGATGTGGTCGAGCATCATGCAGGCGCTCAATACCATCGCGATCGGGTTGACAATCGGCGGATCCAGCCGCTCGTACTTGGGGGCGGAGCCGTGTGTTGGCTCGAAGACGGCGATCTCGTCGCCGATGTTGGCGCTGCAGGCGAAGCCCAAGCCGCCCACCAGGCCGGCGAAACCGTCTGACACGATATCGCCGAACATGTTGCCGGCCACGATGACACCATAGTCCTCGGGGTTCTTGGTCAGCCACATCATCTGGGCGTCGATGTTGGTCTCCCAGACCTCGATGCCGGGGTAGTCGCGGCCCACGGCGCGAGTCTCGAAGGTCAGCATGCCGGAGGTTTCGCGAATGACGTTGGGCTTCTCGCAGATGGTGACCGACTTATAGCCAAACTTCTTGGCGTACTCGAAGGCCGCGCGGGCGATGCGGCGGCAGGCGTTGCGAGTGAAAATGCGGGTCGAGACGGCCAGGTCCGCGCGCGGGCAATCCTTGAAGGCGGCGAACTTGGGGTGCGTGGCCAGGGCCGCGTAGACCTGGTCGGGCGGGTTGGTCCATTCGACACCGCCGTAGAGACCCTCGGTGTTCTGCCGGAAGATGACGGCGTTGACCGGCGGCTCCTCAATGGTGTCCCCCGGGCCGCGCCGCACGAAGTTGAGCGGGTTGCCGGGAAAAGAACGACACGGCCGGATGCAAACGTCCAGGTTGAAATGCTGACGCAGGCCGACGATCGGGCTGTAGTAGACGTAGCCCTTGTCGCGCAGCTCAGGTGCCAACTCGGCGGCGGCCTTGTCCTTGGGCTTGGAAGTAATGGCCCCAAACAGGCCGATCTTGTGCTGTTCGAGCGCCTTGATGGTCCGCTCGGGCAGGGCATTGCCCTCTTTGATCCAGAACTCCCAGCCGATGTCGGCGTGCACGTAATCGGCCTGGAATCCCGCTGCTTCGAGGACGCGGATTGCCTCGGGCAGCACAACTTTGCCGATGCCATCGCCCGGCAGACTGACGATCGTTCGCTTGGGCACGATAGTGGCCTCCGTAGTAGAAGGTCGCTAATCCGCTCCCGGCGGATCGACACGGCGAGCCCGTCAGGGGCGAGAGCGGATCCGCATGATCCAGAACCCAAGACTCTACCACGGCAGTCAAGGGGGCCGGAAGCCGGCCGTGGGCCGAGGCTTGCGGAATACCGCCGCGGCGGTGTAGGTTTGGAGAAGTAGGACGCGGCCCCACAGGGTGCGCAGTGCCCCGGTAGTCCCAGAACCTAGGAGCGTTCATGTACAAGTTACGACACGCCGTGGTAACGCTGGTTGTGCTGACTCTGACCGGTGCCGCCGCGGTGGCCCTGGAGCTGGGTAGCCCCGCCCCGCCGCTCCAGATCAAGGAGTGGCTGAAGGGCCAGCCGGTCAACGTGCGTGACGGGCTGGACAAGCACGTATACGTCGTGAAGTTCTGGGCCACGTGGTGCGGGCCGTGCCGGCAGAGCATTCCGCACTTGAGCGCCATCCAGAAGAAGTATGCGGACCGCGGCGTCGTCGTGATTGCCGTGACGAGCGGGGAGGAGCCGGAGGCCGTTCAGAAGTTCATGAAGGAACGCGGCAACAGCATGGAGTACACGGTCGCCTTCGACGACGGCAAGGCTACGCACGCCGCCTACATGACCGCCTTCGGCCGCCAGGGCATTCCGCAGATCTTCGTGGTCGACAAGAAAGGCCGCATCGTTTGGGAAGGCCACCCGATGCTGGGGCTCGACGAGGTCGTGGAGCAGGTCGTCTCCGGCCAGTACGACGTTAAGTCGCTGCAAGCCGTCACCTCGCGGATAATGGAGCGCATGGCTCGGCAGGAGGCGCTGTTGGGTGAGTACTTGATGCTCGTATCGGTATCAGACGACGCCCGGCGCGCCGCTGAGCTCGGCGAGAAGGTCCTCAAGGAGCTGGACGGCGAGGCCAACCTGCTCAATATGCTCTCCTGGACCATTCTCACGGCCGAGGGCGTCAAGACGCGCGACCTGCAGCTCGCCCTGCGGGCCGCCCGCAGCGCCAACGAAGCCACCGGCGGCGAAGACTTCAGCATCCTCGACACTTACGCCCGCGCCTTGTGGGACAACGGCCAGAAGGCCGAGGCCATTGAGCTGCAGAAGAAGGCGGTTGCGCGCGCCCCCAATGACGCCATCAAGGCCGAGCTGCAGCGCATTCTGGAAAACTACGAGAAGCAGATGTGACGCCCGTCGTGGTTGCTGGTCCGCTTTCGGCCTAGGCGCTTCCAATACCGCCGCTTTGCCCGCCCGCACCCAAAGGGACTTCCCGCCGGCCGGTGATGCCTTCACGCCCACTACCTCCGCCGGTAGGCTGCGCGACATGCTCAGCGACTTGATTCCAGAGTGGGCACACATTCGGCGACCGGTCATCGGCATGCTCCATGCGCCCCCGCTGCCGGGTGCACCGCGCTGCTCAAGCGAGATGCGAGGAATCACGCAGTTCGTGCTCCGCGACGCCGAAACGCTGATTCGTGGCGGCGTGAACGGGCTGCTGCTGGAGAACTTCGGCGACGCCCCATTTGCGCGGCGCCGCGTGTCGGCTGGCACGGTGGCCGCCCTGACCACGCTCGCGACGGCCGTCCGCAGCCGCTTCGACGTGCCCTTCGGAATCAACGTGCTGCGCAACGACGCGCTCAGCGCGTTGGCGATTGCCGTGGCGGTGGACGCCGCCTTCATTCGCGTCAATGTTCTGACGGGGGCCCGGCTGACCGACCAGGGCATCATCCAGGGCAACGCGCACACTCTCTTGCGGGAGCGCTCCCGGCTGCGGGCCGACCGAATTCGGATCTTCGCCGACGTGAATGTCAAACACTCAGTCGCACTGGGCGTCGAGCGGCCGATCGAGGAGGAGGCCGCTGAGACCGTCCAGCGCGGCGGCGCTGACGGCCTGATCGTCTCCGGCGTCGGGACAGGCCGGCCGGCCGATGTCGCGGAGCTGCGCCGGGTCAAGCAGGCCGGCGGCGCTACGCCGGTTGTGGTGGGCAGCGGCCTTGACCCTGAGTCGGCGGCAGCCTACGCCGCAGACGCCGACGGTTTCATCGTGGGCACGGGTCTGAAGCGCGACGGCGTGGTGACGAATCCGGTTGATGAAGGGCGCGTGGCTGCCTTGCTGGCGCTCCTGGCGTAGCGGGCGGGCGTGGGCACGGTGTTTGGCGGGTGGCGCCGAGGCATCATAAGATATTGTCGTGACATGCTTTATATGTGCCATCGCCACCGGCGGCGTGCTTGGTTGGGCACTGTTCCCTGCGGCTCTGTTGGCGTGAATGCTGCCGTCCGGCGCGGTCGCATCGCAATGGCCAGAACATAAGTGTGCCGCTCGGCGCCCGGCGGCGGTTTCACATCCGGCGGCTGCTTGTTATGCTGTACTTCTTCGGTTTCGCCCGTGACAGCCGGTGTTCGAGTAATGGGCACGTCGGCGTCGGGCTCCTTTTTGGAGATAAGGGGAACGCCCATGAAGCGTCTGCTCTCATTACTGCTTGTGCTGACTGTTGTTCCTGTGCTCGCGGCCCAGAACGCGCCGGGGTCGCAGCCCCCCGCCGCAACGGGTGATCCGGAAGCACGCCCGACTCAGAACGTGCCCAATGCGCAGGCACCGGCAGCGCAGCCGGCGCCGACCAGCCTGGCCGGGACGGACCGGCCGGCCAAACCGGCGGAACCAGCCACACCAGCCGAGCCGGCTGCGCAGGCCACCCCGACCGAGTCCGCCCCGGCGGACCAGCCCAAGGAGCGGTCGGTCGACCTGACCGATCCGGCGGGACTGATGGTGCGGGTGAAGCTCGAAACGACACTGGGAGACATCGTTCTTGAGCTGGACGGCCAGAAGGCGCCCGTCACGACGCACAACTTCGTGCGCTACACCGAGGAGGGCTTCTACACCGGGACGGTCTTCCACCGCGTCGTCAAGGACTTCATGATCCAGGGCGGTCAGCACCTGCCCGACATGAGCCAGAAGAAGGAGGGCCTGCATCCGCCCATCCTGAACGAGTGGAAGAACGGACTCACGAATGAGCGCGGCACGATCGCGATGGCCCGCCGCGGTGGGCAGGCCGACTCGGCTACCGCCCAGTTCTTCATCAATGTCGTGAACAACAGGAATCTGGATCAGCCGCGCGACGGAGCCGGCTACGCCGTGTTCGGCAAGGTCGTCGAGGGCATGGACGTAGTCGACAAGATCCGCAACGTCGAAGTCCACTCGCATCCGCGCTACGTGTCCGCCACGGCCGTGGTGCCAAAGGAGCCGGTCGTAATCAACAAGGCTGCGGTTGCTGGGGAATATGATTCGGCGAAGCTGGCGGCGGCCGTGGCCGCGGCTCAACGGGCGGCGGTCGAAGAGAAGCAACGCGCCGCTGAGGAGGAGAGGCTCGCCGACATCGAGCGGCAGAAGGCCGTCGAGGAAGCGATCAGCAAGATCGAGGAGGGAACCGGGCAGAAGATGGAGAAGACTCCCTCCGGTCTGATGTACGTGATGCTGGCCGCGGGTGACGGCCCGTCGCCCAAGCCCACCGACAGGGTGAAGGTGCACTACGTCGGCTGGCTGCTGGACAGCACCGTGTTCGACAGCTCGGTGAGCCGCGGCGCGCCGGTCGACTTCGCGTTGGACAAGGTTATCCGCGGCTGGACGGAAGGGGTTGGCCTGATGAAGGTTGGTGGCAAGGCCAAGTTCCTGATCCCGTACGAACTGGCCTATGGTGAGCGCGGCATGCCGCCGCGCATCCCACCCAAGTCGCCGCTGATCTTCGAGATCGAGTTGCTGGAGATCGTGGGCGACACACCGGCGCGCCCGGCCACGGCCGAGCCCGACCCGGCGCTCGCGGCGGCTTTGAAGAGGATCAAGGAAGAGACCGGCAAGCCCATGCAGATCACCTCGTCGGGCCTGATGTACGTGATGCTGACTGAGGGAACCGGCCCTTCCCCCGCGCCCACTGATAAGGTGAAGGTACACTACACGGGTTGGCTGTTGGACGGCACGAAGTTCGACAGCTCGGTGGACCGCGGCGCGCCGATCGATTTCCCGCTGAACCAAGTCATTAGAGGCTGGACCGAGGGCGTGGGCCTGATGAAGGTCGGCGGCAAGGCCAAGTTCCTGATCCCGTACGAGCTGGCTTATGGCGAGCGCGGCCGCCCGCCGACAATCCCGCCGAAGGCGCCGTTGATCTTCGAGGTCGAGTTGCTGGATATCGTCGGGCGCTAGCGCGCGGTGCCGCGGGCTTAAGGTGGGGCATCGCCGACGGCAAGGAGCCGCCGGCGGAATGGCCGAGGTGAGCATACAACCGGCCGGCCGATCGGGCGCGATCGGCCGGCCGTGTCATTTCATCATCAGAGCGCTCAGGCCGCCGCGCCATTGGGCGTACTGGCGGCAAACTTCCTGCGCGTGGCGAAGTAGAAGATGATCATGCCGAGCGTGCCGCCCAGCCCGAAAACGCCCAGGTAGACCCAGACCATATAGGGGCGGTAGGAGTCCCAGAGCACGTTACGGGCCGCCTTATCGTCGCTGGCAGCCAGGGCGCGGGCCGCATGCGCGTTCATGGCCATGAGCTGGGCCGCCTGCTGAGGCGACCTGGTCCAGTCCTTGGCGCTCAGCGCCTTCTGGATGAGGTCCTGTTTCGTGGCGAGTCGGGAGTAGTCGATGCCTTCGTCGGTGACAACGCCGACCTCGTCCCTATCGCCGACCAGCGCGCGAATCGCCGTGACCGCGCGTTCCAGCAAACCGATCCTGTCGATGCTCGCGAGCACGATCTCGCGGGCCTGCTCGTCGTCGCGGATGAGCGTCCGCAGGAGTTCCTTGTTGTGCCGCCAATCCATATCACGGACGGCTTTGTAGCGGTGTGTTCCCTGCATGGCGAGATGTACAAGGACGCGCTCCTCGTCGCTGGCCTCGGGTACATCCAGCCGGGCCAGGGCGGCGTCCACCGCAGTTGCGTCGTGGCCGAGAGCTACGCTGAGCGCGTCAAACGCCTTGGACTTGTTAACGCCGATCCAGCGTTCGATCTCCTGCATGCGCTCCTTGATCTTGTTCGCGGGGTACTTGAACTCCCGGCCACGCAGTGCCGCGCTGACGCGCTCGGTTGCCTGGGCACAGTATTCGAGGGCTAGGTTGTTCAGAACATCCGGGTCGCCGCCGTGTCGGTCCCAAAGCAGCGCAATGACCTCCTGGTCGTCGGCGCGGTCGGCCGGTTCGCGGTCCTGGTTCTCGATATCGCGCACGGCGCCGAGCGCTTCGTCGCGCTGTTTGCCGACGATGGTCGGGAGGTGATGCACGATGCTCGCCAGCCCGGCCTGCGCGATCGTGATTTCGCCGCGCGCGAGTTGCTGTACAGCTAGCGTATGCCTCTTGATCTCGTCCACGTCCTCGATGAGGTCGCCGGCTGCGGGAAGCTCGGCGGCGACTTGGGTGACAGCGCCGGGCTCGGTAGCCGGCTCCGCCGCCACGGACTCGACCGGCGCGTCGGCCTGGTTTGCGGTCTTGCCCTCGGCGCCCACCGCTTCCTTCACCTCACCCACGAACCGCTTCGAATCATCCTGAAGGCGTTCGGCCAGCTTCCGCACGACGCCCGCGTATCCTGCAATCACCTTGTCGCGCATGTCCGGCTGAAGCGCCAGGTGCAGCAGGGCCAGGTTCTCCACCTGCCCGCGATCGTAGCGGAAGGTTTCGCGCAGCCGCTCGGCCGTCGCGGCGGCGTCCAGTCGCAGCTCCTGCTGCGCCAGGGCGAAGGCAGCGCCGCGGCTGATGTCCAGCAGGCCGGGCAGCCGCTCCAGAGAGTCGCTCCAATCGACGGCGCGGGCGGCCTGGGCGACGAGCTGGGTGTCGGAGGCCAGGTGTTTCATGGCCAGTTCGGCGCGGGCGCCGCGGTGTTCATAGAAGTACCCGCCGACCAGGTTTCCGAGTGCCCAGCCGATGGCGAAGGGTATGTTCGAGTAGCCCATGTAGAGGGCTTTCTTGTCCTTGGGGGCGATCAGGCCGATGTAGGCGCTGAACGTCGGGCTGCACATCATTTCGCCGATCGCGAAGATGAAGATGGCCAGGCAGCAGAGCCAGCCCAGCATCGTGTAGCCGGCGCCGACGAAGCCCACCAGCGAGATGAGCATGCCGACGATCATGGCGACGACCTTGTTCATCTTGCGGATCAGCCAGGAGACGACCAATACAAGGGCGATGATGGCGATGGAATCGATGTTGATCAGCATCTCGGGCTTGACCTGGCCATTCGCCTGCACCCAGCCTTCGGAAAACCAACCGAAGAACGGGGCCACGTCGGAGGTGTCCACCCACTCGTCGATGAAGTTGGGCAGCAGGTCCCAGAGCTGCATGAACATGAGCCAGAAGCACGAGAAGATGAGCAGGAAGACCACCAGCCGAGGGTCTTTGAAGATTGTCATGATGGAGTGGAGAAACACCCCGACCGGACCGCGCTGCTCGTCTTCGGCTTTCTGCCCGTCCTTTGCGGGCTCGCGGTAGAGGATGAACAGCGGCAGGAAATTGAGCGCGGTGACGATGGCGGCCGCGTAGAAGACGTAGTGCCAGTCGATCTCACCGCGCAACTGGGCCGCGGCCATGGGGGCCAGCGCGCCGCCGATGTTCACGACCCAGTAGAACACGCCCCAGCCCATCGAGGACGTTTTCTCGTCGGTGGTCTTGGCGATCGTGCCGTGACAGGGTGGCTTGAAGACGGCGGTGCCGAACGCGACGCAGCAGGCGGAGAACAGAAAGACCCAGAAGCCGGAGCCGGTGTAGCCGTGCGCGCCGAGGAAATTGGTCACTGGTAGCGAGTTCGCCATGCACAGGTAGCCGACGATGTTCACGAGGAAGGCAACGGCGAGGCTCTTGCGGTAACCGTAGCGCTCGGTGTAGCCACCGGAGACCATTGGCACGAGGCACTGAATAAGCGCCCAAATGGAGTAGATCCAGCCCTTCTGGGTGTAGGTCAGGCCCAGGCCGTTGTCACCGGCGCTGGCCACGAGATAGAGTGGGGCGATGGCGCGCACGCCGAAGAAAGCCAGGCGCTCCAGGATTTCCATCAGGTTGGCGTACCAGAAATTGGCGGGGAAGCTGAGAACTAGCGCGAGGGTGGAGGTCTTCTTCGCTGGCTGATCCATGCCACGCTCCTGTTGCAGTGGTACGTTCCGGATGACGTGGCAGCACTTATAACCGGGATGGGCGGATGCTTCACGTGGTCCGCGCCGGGCGGACCAGCGGCGGCCCTTCCGCACCCGCTGGTTGCCAGGAGAGGTTTGCCGTATCCTGCCGCGGTATCTGGCGCCGCGACCGTAGGTTGCGCGCGTGTTTGTCTGAGCGGCTGGAGCGCGGTCTTCGTGGACCCGACGACCCGTGCGCTTCAGCCCGGGAGATCGTCGTGTCCAGCCAATCCGCCACGCTTGAGTTGCCGGGCCGGCGCCCGGGCGAGCTCTTCGGCCACCCGACCTGTCTGTTCACGCTCTTCTTCACCGAGTTCTGGGAGCGCTTCAGCTTCTACGGCATGAAGGCGCTGCTGATCCTCTACCTGGTCAACTACCTGTTCTGGCGCCAGGCCGACGCCTCGTATGTATTCGCCTGGTATGCCGGCCTGGTCTATGCCACCCCCATTCTGGGCGGAATCATCGCCGACCGCTGGCTGGGGGCACGCTGGTCAGTGGTTGTGGGGGGCGTGATCATAGCGATCGGCCACTTCCTGCTGGCCTTCGAGCCGATGCCGTTCTTCTACTCCGGTCTGGGCTGCCTCATTGTCGGCACGGGCTTCCTGAAGCCAAACATCTCGACGCAGGTGGGTGCGCTGTACCGCTCCGGTGACGGGCGGCGCGACAGTGCTTTCACGATCTTCTACATGGGCATCAACCTTGGCGCTTTCTTCGGCCCATTGGTTTGTGGCTGGTTGCGAATCAACAAGGGCTATCACTACGGCTTCGCCGCCGCGGGCGTCGGCATGGTGATCGGACTTATCCTCTACATAATTGGCATGAAACGTGTTGTGGCCCGCGAGCGGCTCATCGCGGCCGAGGAGGCCGGGGCAACGCCGGCCGGTCCGGATGCCGCGGCCGCCGCCGTTTCGCCCGCCAACCCCGGCCCGACCGGCAGCACGCCGGCCAAGCATGTCTATCGCGACCGGTGCATTGTCCTGATCGTGATCTGCGTATTCGCGATCCTCTTCTGGGTCGGATTCGAGCAGGCGGCCAACGTGATGAACCTCTGGGCCGATCAACACACGAACATGCACATCTTCAGGGCAGCAGCGCCCCCGGCAGCAGTCAACTTGCCGGAGTTTACCGACGCCGTTGCGGCGGACGCGCGCGGCGGAATCCGCGATTGGCGGATCAGTGCGGAGATGACCCAGTCGATCAACCCGTTCTTCATCGTGACGCTGGCGGTGGTCTTCGCCTGGCTGTGGCAGTTCCTCGAGCGCCGCCAACGCCAGCCGTCAACGCCGCTGAAGATGGCGTTCGGCGTGTTCTTCCTGTCCCTGGCCTACGGCATCATGCTTCTAGCCGCTCAGGCGGAGAGCCGCCCCACTTCGGCGGCGCTGACGCAGGTGCCCGCCGGCGTGAACCTGCAGGAGTACGGGGCTACGCGGCTGCACTGGGATGAAGGCACGCTCCACATGCGCGGCGTCTTGACGGACAACGACTGGATGCGGGCTCTGGGGGCTTCAAGCTCCCCGGAGTATCAGCAGGCCGTCACAGCGCTTCAGAAGGCGGCTGCGGAACGCCACGAGGAAGTTCGGCGAGCCAAGTCCGCCGGGCTGCTGGCGCGGGACGCCACCTGGGAAGTGCAGGTGCCGGTGCCGTCGGAGGTGGGCGAGCTTGTGCCGGTGGCAGACTGGCCGCTGGAGGGCGAGCAGCCCAAGGTGCGCTGGCTGCCGGAGGAACGCACACTCTGCGCCTCCGGCACGCTGTCTGACAGAGACCGGGCCCAGGTACTGGCCGCGGGGGCGGGTCCGGAATTCCGCGCCGCGCTCACCTCGATCTACGTCGAGTCCTCCGTCTTGAAGGTGTCGATCGTATGGCTGCTGGCGTTTTACCTGGTCATCACCATTGGCGAGCTGTGCCTCTCCCCCGTTGGCCTGTCGCTGGTGACCAAGGCGGCCCCGGCCAGGTATGTCGGCCTGTTCATGGGACTGTGGTTCTTCACAACCGGTTTCATCGCGAACTTCGCCGCCCATACGATCGGCGGCTACTGGGGCACCATGACGCCCGCCGACTACTTCATGATCTTCGGTGTTATCGGAGTAGTGGCCACCGTCATCATGCTGCTGCTGCTGCGCGTGCTGCGCCCCATGCTGCACGGAATCCACTGATCGGGACGGCTCCGCCGCACGGGCCGGCAGCGCAGGTTTTGCGCTGTGCCGGTTTGACGACCGGATTGCTTCAGAATTCCTTTGCCTGGACGCCCAGGGTAGGCTAAAATGATGGTGTCGGGTGGGGTCGGCGCTCGACGGCCCTCAAAAAAATGGGCGAGGGCCGCAAGTCGAAGCACACCCGGCCGAGCGATGCTCACCGCGTCGCGCGATGTGCCCGTCGGCGACGGCCGGCGGGAGGGCTTAGTCCGGCGTCTGAGGACAGCCGGGGCGGCGCCCTTTTGAAAGGAGGTGATCCTTGCCAAGTGATAAACGAAGGTGGCTGCATTAACGCAGCGAACGTGGCTGCCAGAATGCGGCTGCCAACAGATTGTGCCCGCCGCGGCGCCTTTGATCGCGGCGGGCTCTTTAATGCGCTAATGGGCCGTGGGGTTCAGAAAAGGGAGGGACTTGCGGGGATGTCCGGCCCGAGGGCGTACGCCGATCGAGCGCCGGGTGGCACTGCCAGTTACTGCCCCTCGCGGGCCAGATTGCGATTCCAGGACGGTACCTCCACCACCAGGTCCTCCCGTCCGTTCGGGATGCACTGGCAGGCCAGACGGGAGTTGGCCGTTAGCCCGTAGGCCTCGTCAAGCTGGTCCTCTTCCTCATCCGTCGGCTCGCTGCACGCGTCGTAGCCGGAGCGCACGATAACGTGACAGGTGCTGCACGCGCACACGCCGCCGCAGGCGTGGTCGATCGGGACGCCGTGGCCAAGCGCGATTTCGAGCAGGCTCCCCGGCAGCCCGTGCTCATCATAGGGAATCCGCTGCGGGTCCACCTCGACGACCTGCTCGCGGCCCTGCCCGTCGATGTACGTGATCTTGAACGGGCGCGTCGGCCGCTGGACCGGCTGCTCTCTGATGTACGGATTCTGGCCGCCCAAAGCTGTACTCCTCACTCCGGCTGTTCTTTCGCACCCTGAACCAATGCGGCGCGAATGCCGAGTTCCGCCAGCCGGAGCGTGCTGTGCCCGAAGGCGGTCAGGGCCTGGTACAGTTCGTCGAGGTCCTCGGTTCGACCGGCCAGCGCGTACAGCGCGGTCATCTCCTGCTCAATTCGGGCGCGTTCCGTTGGTTCGAGCTGGGCCCCGAAGCGCTCCAGCATCTGCCTGGTCTTGTTCAGGTCAAACTCGACCTGGTTGAGCAGGTCGATGCGGCGATGGGCGTCGATATCGGACCGGGCGAACTGAATGCTCTCCTTGGCCATGCGTTCGACTTCGGCCCGCGTAAGTCCGTGGTTGGGCACGATCTGGATGCTGGCTTGCCGGCCGCTGCGTTGCTCGCGGGCCGAAACGTTCAGAATGCCGTTCGCGTCTATGAGGAACTCGACCTCGATCTTCGGTATGCCCGCCGGCATGGGCGGGATGTCACGCAAGTAGAACTCGCCCAGGCTGCGGCAGTCCGCCGCCAATTCGCGCTCACCCTGCAGCACGTTGAGCTTGATGGCCGTCTGCCCGTCCATGAAGGTCGTGAACATCTCCGTCTCACGACACGGGATCGTCGTGTTGCGCATGATGAGCTTGCCCATGGCGCCGCCCATCGTCTCGATGCCCAGCGAGAGCGGCGTCACGTCCAGCAGCAGCATGTCCGGGTGGGCCCCGCCGAGAATGGCCGCCTGAATGGCGGCACCCAGCGCGACGACCTCGTCCGGGTTGATCGCCGTGTACGGCTCGATCCCGAAATGCTCCCCGACGCGCCGCCGCACGCACGGCATCCGCGTCGAGCCCCCCACGAGGATCATGCGTTCGAGCTGGTCGGGCGCCAGGCCGGCATCGCGCAGCGCCTGGTCGCACAAGGTCAACGTGCGGTCAACCAGGTTGGCGGAGAGCTCTTCGAATTCGTCCCGCGTGATCGTGCGGCGGTAGGTCCGGCCGTGGCCCAGGTCAAGCTCTAGCTGGGCCTCGCGCGCGGCGCTCAGACGCGTCTTGATCGACTCGGCCAGCGAGCGCAGCGCCTGACGCGTGGTCGGTGAATCGATGGACAGCCCGAACTGCTCGTGCACCTCGCGCTGTACGAGGGTGATGATCGTGCGGTCGAAGTCGTCGCCGCCGAGATGCGTATCGCCGGCCGTGCTGAGCACCTGAAACACGCCGTGCTCGATACGCAGCACGGAGACATCGAACGTGCCGCCGCCCAGGTCAAAGACCGCCACGGTGTGCCCGGCACTGGTCGCATCGGCCTCGATACTGACGTTTGCGGGGCACTGCTGCATCGGCAGCGCGAAATGGCCCGGCGTGACCTGCGGCAGCGCTGTCGGCCGGTCCGGCGACCCGAGGCTGATCTGCTCGCGCACGCCCAGGCCGTAAGCGAGCGCGGCGGCGGTCGGCTCGTTCACAATCCGCAGGACTTCCAGGCCGGCGGCGGCCCCGGCGTCGCGGGTGGCCTGCCGCTGGGCGTCATCGAAATACGCCGGTACGGTGATAACCGCCTTGTGCACCGGCCGGCCGAGATGGCGCTCCGCTCGCTCGCGCAGCCCGCGCAGGATCACCGAGGAGATCTCTTCCGGCGAGTAGTGGCGCCCGGCAATCTCCACCTGCACGGTGTCACGCGGCCCCGGGACAACGGCGTAAGCCAGGAACGGCAAGTCCTTGCGAATATCCTCCGGACCGCGCCCGATCAGACGTTTAACCGAGTACACCGTCGTGCGCGGGTTCTCCACCGCGTGGTTGCGCGCCTCCCACCCCAGTGTGACGCGTGGCGGTCGGCCGGGGGCCTCCGGCGTGACGCCGATCACCGAGGGCACGCGGCCGTCGCCCTGTTCATCACGGATGATGTGTGCCCCGCGCTCGTCGGCGTAGGCGACCAGGGAGAAGGTCGTGCCGAGGTCGATGCCGATGATGATCTCTTGCTGGTCCATGGCGCGCAGTCTAGAGCTGTTCGAGCAGCTTGCGGTAGTACTTCACGGCGTTGAGCTGCTCGCGCAGCCGCTGCCGGGTGTCGTCGTTGCCGGGCAGCTCGCGCGCCAGTCCGGCAACGACCTGCAAGGCCTGTTCGCACAGGGTCTGCACCTGCTTCCGCAGGGCGGCCAGGCCGGCACTGTCGTCCGCCGCGCGGGCTTCTTCTGTCTCCTCTCTTAACAGCATGGTCTGTGCGAGCACGTCCGGCGGGGCGCTCTTGTCCTCGGCCGACGAGCGGCCGCCGGCCAGCGCGAGCAGGTGCTCCGCCCTCAGCACGGGATCCCGCAGGACGCGGTAGGACTCGTTGAGCTGCGCCGCAGTGTGCAGGCTCAGGTTGGCGTCCGCCCCGCCGGCGCTGTGATGGTCCGGGTGGATGCAGCGCGAGCAGTACAGGTACTTGCGCCGCAACTCGTCCAGGTCGATGTCGAAGGACGGTGTCAACCCCAGGATGGCGAAGTGCGTAAGTCCCGCAGCAGGATGCAGCGTATGGCAGTTGCCGCAAAAGAGCGGACTATCCAGGGGCCGGTTACACGAGCGGCACTTGGCAGGCAGTACGGCGGTTTGGTCGAAAGCCGATGTCAATATTGGCACCATTATGTCCGGAGTGGGCCGGCCCGGGACGATCCGGCGGCCGGCCGAGGGCGAGTATCAGGCCGTGTAGCTGGATCCGCAACCGCACTTGTGCTTCGCGTTGGGGTTGTTGAACGTGAAACCGGCCCCCATGAGGCCGTCCTGGTAGTCGATCAGCGTGCCGGTGAGATTGCCGACGATGTAGCTTTTCAGGTCGCACACGATCAGGAAGCCGTGCGATTCGAACACCTCGTCGGTGTCGTTGATCGGGGCGTGGCTCTCGTCCCGCAGATCCAGCACGTATTGCAGCCCGCTGCAGCCGCCGCCCTTGACGCCCACGTACAGGTACATGCTGTCCGGGTATTGCTCCTTCGCGATGATACCGCTGAGCTGCGCGGCGGCCTTGTCGCTCAACCGCACGCCCTCACCCTCGCTGGGCGTCGCGGCGCGCCGCCGCGCGCTCAGGCCGGCGCCCGCGGGGGCCGGGCTGTCCGTGGCTTGCTGCTGATTGACTGCCGATTTGTCATTCATGCCTGCTGCGCTCGTCATTGAATGGCTCCGCGTGTCCGGGGCTTCATTTCGATTCGACCGTCTCGGTCCGCGCCTGATGGCCGGCCCGCTTCTTCCGCAGGTCGTCAACCGCGGCGCGAATCGCATCTTCGGCCAATACGCTGCAATGTATCTTAACCGGCGGCAGGGCCAATTCCTTGACAATGTCCGTGTTCTTGATTTCCAGCGCGTCAGCGAGCTTGCGGCCCTTGAGCCACTCGGTCGCCAGCGAACTCGACGCAATCGCCGAACCGCACCCGAACGTCTTGAACCTGGCGTCGACGATGTTGTCGTCGTCGTCGACCTGGATCTGCAGCTTCATGACGTCGCCGCACTCCGGTGCGCCGACGATGCCGGTGCCGACGTTCTCGGCCTGGCGATCGAGCGACCCGACGTTGCGCGGGTGCTCGAAGTGATCGATTATCTTGCCACCATATGCCATCTGCATACTCCTGGCCGCGTCCGGTCGGATGAACGCGTCAATGCCCGCCCCATTCCACCGTGCGCAGGTCAATGCCTTCCTGCGCCATTTCGTACAACGGGCTCATCTCCCGCAGCTTGCGAACCGTGCTGACCACCTTCTCGACCACCAGGTCGATCTCCGCGATCGTGTTGAAGCGCCCCACTGAGAAGCGGATGCTGCTGTGGGCCAGCTCATCGCCGACGCCCAGGGCCTTCAACACGTAGCTGGGCTCCAGCGACGCGCTGGTGCAAGCCGAGCCACTCGATACCGCCACGTCGTTCATACCCATCATCATGCTCTCGCCCTCGACGTAGGCGAACGACAGGTTCAGATTGGTCGGCGTACGCAACGACGGGTGCCCGTTCAGGTGCACCTCGTCAAGCTGGGAGGTAATGCCGTGCTGCAGCCGGTCGCGCAGCGCGGCCACGCGGGCCGGCTCGCGGCCAAGCTCGGACTGGCAGATCTCGGCCGCCCGGCCCAGCCCGACAATCGCCGGGACGTTGAGCGTGCCGCTGCGCATGCCGCGCTCGTGCCCGCCGCCGTGGATAACCGGGGCGCACCGCACGCGCGGCCCCTTGCGCCGCACGTACAACGCCCCCACGCCCTTGGGCCCGTAGATCTTGTGCGCGCTGCACGTCAGCAGGTCGATACCCATCTGCTCAACGTCGATCGGCACCTTGCCGTACGTCTGGCAGCAGTCCGTGTGGAAGAGCACGCCGCGCTCTTTGCACATGCGCCCGATTTCGCCGATCGGCTGCAAAGTCCCGATCTCGTTGTTGCCGTGCATGATCGACACGAGAATCGTATCGTCCGCCAGCGCGGCGCGCAACTGGTCAAGATCGACCAGACCGTCGCGATCGACCGGCAGAAACGTGACCCGATAGCCCTGCTGTTCCAGCCACTGGCACGGATCAATGACGGCCTTGTGCTCCGTAACCTGCGTGATGATGTGGCGGCCGCGTTCAGCGTACAGCGTTGCCACACCCTTGATGGCTATGTTGTTGCCCTCGGTCGCCCCGCTCGTGAAGATGATCTCGCGCGGGTCGGCGCCGATCACCTCCGCCACCTGCCGCCGGGCGGTGTCAACCGCCTCCTCCGCCTCCCAGCCGTAGGCGTGACTGCGCGACGCCGCGTTGCCGAACTTCTCGCAGAAGTACGGCAGCATCGCCTCCAGCACGCGTGGATCAACCGGCGTGGTCGCGTTGTTGTCCAGATAGACACGGCTCATGGCACGGCTACCCTTCCCTGCTTGGGCGCACCGCTCGCCTCGCGGTACTCATCGTCGAAAGCGATGTCCGCCACCGTCACCGAACCCAGGAACTTCAGCAGCTCGTGATGGACCTTGTGAATCGGATGCCGGATCGAGCAGAATGCCAGGCGTTCACAGCCGCGCTGGCGACCACCCGCCCCGGGGGCGCAATTAACGAGCCGCACCGGCCCCTCCACCGCATGTATCACCTGTGCGAGCGTCAACTCATTCGGCGCCACCGCCAACGCGTACCCACCCCGCGCGCCGCGTACCGACCGCACCTGACCGGCCTGGTTAAGCTGCTTGAGCACATTCATGAGCAGCGGCAGCGGCACCTCGTGCAGTTCCGCGATCTCACGCGCGCTGACCACCCGCTGCTCGACGCGCGCCAGGTGACAAATGGCCACCAGGGCGTACTCACATTTCTTCGTCAACGAGAGCATTATCTCAGTTACTCCATCGGTAATATAGCATTCGTGAGGTGCGATTTCAAGTGCGCCTCCCGCTCCGACGCTCCGCCGGCACGCGCCGACCCGGCCAATCGCGGACAACACCGCGCAGCCCGGTTATAGGACCAAGCCTGGGTCACCCCGGCCGGACCTGTGCCCGCGCCTTGCGGGCGCGCGAGTACTCCCACCACGGCTTGCTAGGTTTGCCGTCCGCATAGTCCACAGCCGCCGCGAAAACGTCCCGAACGCACATGTCCACGTGCCGACCCTCAAGGCGACACAGCTCCTGGTACAGCTCGTCGGGATTAGCGCCCGCCAGGTCCTCTACACGCCTGATGCCCAGGCGCAGGAGGTCCTGCGCAATTGCCGGCCCCACGTTCGGAACCCCGCACAACACCTTCATCTCGAATTGCCGTTCTGTCACCGCTACTGCTCCGTGCGGCGTGGTCGCGGTGCCGCCGGCCGCCGCGTGCCGATGATCTGAGCCAACTTCTCGGCTACCGCCGCAGCGCTCATGCCCCGCACGGCCACGCGTTTCACCGGCCGGCTGTGTCCGCTCACCACCGCGACGTCCGCCCGCCTCACACCAAGTATATGCGCCAGGAGCTCCACTACCGCGCCGTTGGCTTTGCCGCCCTCGGGCGGAGCCGCCACCGCCACCTTGAGCGCCTGCCCCCAGACGCCCACAACGGCGGTACGGGATGCACCCGGCACCACCTTGAGGCTGAATTCCACCCCGTGTGCCGCCGCCGTCAGTTCGATCTGGTCCGCTTCATCAGCCATCGCCCGTGCCGAATTCGTCTCCGCGGAAGGTATTGCCGAGGTAGGTCTCGCGCACCATCGGGTCGTTGATGAGCTTCTTGGGCGACCCGGCGCTGATGACCTTGCCCTCGTGTATGACATAGCTGCGATCGGTGACTTTGAGCGTCTCGTGGACGTTGTGATCCGTCAACAGAATCGCAATGCCACGCTCCCGCAACTTGAGAATCTCACGACGGAGCTCCTCGACGGCCTTGGGATCAACCCCGCTGAATGGTTCATCCAGCAGGATAAGGCGCGGCTCGGTTATCAGCGCCCGCGCGATCTCAAGCTTGCGCCGCTCGCCGCCGGAGATGTTCTTGGCGTAGTTCTTGCGGACCACCGCCAGCCCGAACTGCCCCAATAGCTCGTTTACCTTCTTATGACGCGCGGCACGCGTGAACCGCATCGTCTCGCAAATCGCCATCAGGTTCTGCTCGACGGTCAGGCGCTGAAAGACGCTCGGCTCCTGCGACAGGTAGCCGATCCCTCGGCGGGCGCGCTTGTACATCGGCAGGCCGGTCACGTCCACGGAGTCGAAGATCACGCGCCCGCTGTTCGGGGCAATCATGCCCACCGTCATACGGAAACTGGTCGTCTTTCCCGCGCCGTTGGCCCCCAGGAGGCCCACTATTTCCCGTTCATCCACCTGGTAGCTGACGTGGTCGACGACGGTGCGACCGCCATAAGTCTTGACCAGGTCATGGGCCTGCAGAAGCATCAATCAGCTCCCCAAAAGGGGTCGGATGGGATTGTGGATAACGTGTTGAGAGTGGCGCAAGTTCGGCCGCAGTCGTGGGATGTAGACAGTTATCGGCGCTGGCCCGCAGGCCGCCCTGATGGTCGTCTCAACCGGGTGCTCAGAATCACGCACATTCTTGGTACGCATAGGCTTACGTGCGACACCCTCCAGCCAGTATCGGCCGCTGAAACCGGTTTCGGAACGCCCGCCGACCGAGTCCGACCAAGCTACTCCAGAAATCTGCTTCGCCCGCCCAAGTGTTGAAAACCCAGTTTCTGCACAAGTCTGTCCGGTTTGCACGTGGCGACCATTTCAGCGCACGAAACGCACGCGGCCAAGGTCCGGTAACCTCCAATTGCCCGCCGCGTCCAGCGGCTGCAAGCCGGGAAGATACACGAACGCCACCCGTCCGACAATCTGGCTTGCCGGAACCGTCCCGGCCTGCCAATGGCCGGCCGGCAGGTGGTAGGCCTGCTGCTGCCACTCCCGGCTGTCGTGGCTGTCCGGGCTGTTATCGCCCAGCACGAAGTACTCGTCGTGGCCGAGCACGAACGGGCCCGACGCATCCGCCCGCACGGTGCGGCCTGGTCGATAGGTGTAGTGCACGTCCCGATCGATGCGCAGCCGACGCAGTTCCAGATCCACTGAATGGGCCGCAAGCCGCAGCCCGACCGGAGTGCGCCGCTCGAAGGCCCGCAGTGCCGCGACGTCTGGGTTGTACTGCTCATCGCTGGTTGCCAGAACGGTCTGGCCGTTGAGCTTAACGTATACGCGGTAATCAACGTGGGCGAACTCGACCGCGTAAGGACGCCCCGCTCGGAACCGCTCGTGCCGGGCTTGGCCGATGCGGGTCGCTGCCTGCGCGCCGTCCGCCGGTGCCATGTCCAGCGTCAGCGTGCCGTCCCGGCAGAGTGTCAGCATGAAGCGCTGATCATCGCGCGTCAATTCCCACCGGCAAGTCCCTTCGCCGTCCTGGAATGCCACCTCCGCCAGCAGACGCATATCGCCCACGCGGGGAGCCGGCCAGGGCGACGGCCCGCGGTTGTAGCCGCAAACGTCCTGGAAATACCGGTCGTCGTCGGGTTCGAAGCGCATTGCGCGTTCACGGTCGTCCGGGGCATTGAAACGCAGCACACGCGCGCTCAGTCCCTCCCAGCCGGATGCCTCCGAATTCGGCGTCGGCTCCACTATCCAGCGTGGCCACCCGGCAGTCGCCGCGGTTGGCACGGGGATGTGCGCCTGGTCATACACGACAAACCACAGGGCGCGCTGCGCCGCCGGCGTCTTGCGGGCGATGCGGCCGTTGATGTACACATCGCCGTCGAGAATCTGGACCGACTCTCCCGGTAGGCCGACGGCGCGCTTGACGTAGTTCTCGCGGGGATCGGATGGGTTGCGGAAAACGATGACGTCCCAGCGCTGCGGGCCAAATGGGCCGCCCAGCACGTACGGCCACTTGTGAACGAGAATGCGATCGCCGTCCTTCAATGGTACGTTCTCGGCCGCCAGCGGCAAACGCAGGTGGCAGTTCGGGCAGAAGCAGTCGTGCGTGGGGGCGAAATCGTACTCCCAGCCACACGCCGGACAGATCATGGTGGCGTGGGCCCCCAGCAGAGACTCGGCCATCGAGCCGGTCGGGATGATGAAGGCCTCCACCAGGTACGCCCGAAACACGAAAGCCAGCATGAGCGCCGTCAGGACGGTCTGGATCGTTTCCAGCGCGTGCAAAGCCCGGCCACCGGCGCGGACCGGCAGCTCCGTGGCGGTGTCGGGCACAGGTGACAATGGCGACTGGCAGTCGTTCACCGCTCGTGATTCCGCGTGCAGGCCGCCCGCCGGCCGGGTCGGGCCCGCACCTGGCCGCTAATGGATCCAGCGGATCCCGCCCGGCGTGGGCAATTGGTTCAGCAACCGCAAAGGGCGCGGCAACATGTGATCCGGCACCAGTTCGGCGGTACCGGGCCAGTAAACCAGGAAAGCCGGTCCGATGAGTTGATCCGCAGGAACCGTGCCCAGGCGGTACTCGCCCCGCCGGAAGGCCGGCCGCAGATGGGCGCCGACCGCCTCGTCTTCGCGGTTGGCAAACGAGAAGCGGGAATCCAGGCTAGACGGACTGTTGTCGCCCAGCACGTAGTACTCGTCGGGTCCCAGCGTAATCGGGTTGCCCATACCCCCGTAGCCGACCGCGCCGCCGCGCCGGTGGCCCGGGTCAAGGTAATGGACGTCCCGCTCGATCAGCAGATGGGCAAAGGTGGCCTTCACGTTCTCGGCTGCCACGCGCAACCGCGGCGCGACTTTGCGGCTCAGCCGCTCGCGCGCCTGGGCGGCCGTGATCCCGTACTGTTCGCTCGTGCTCGCCAACACCGGCTCCCCGTCAACTTCGATGCTGACAACGTAGTCCACGTTGCTAAGCGCGAGCCGTACGGGCTCGGCGAGCGACGGAAGCGCGACGCTGCCCCATAGCTCTCGGGCCCCGCCGCTCCATGGTGCCCGTTCCAGCGTCAGGCGGCCGTCCCCGTACAGCCGCGCGTAGAACTCGCTGCCGTACTTGCTGGCCGCGAGTTCGACGTAGCCGTCCTCGCCGACCTCCTGGAACGTCACCACCGTGCTGAGCCGCACGTCGGTTACCGTCGCGTGCTGTACCGGCACGACCCTGTCTACCTTCTGACCCAGGTACTGCTCAGCGTACACGCGGTCGTAGCCGTAGATGTCCGCAATCTCGCCGGGCTGCCTGGCCGCGCCCAGACTCGTGACGAACTGAATCTCGCCGCGCTGCCCGCCGAGCCCGTCGAAGACCGGCCGGCGCGCGTCCAGCGCGCTCCACCCCACGTCGTTCGGCCGCGGCACCCAGCGCGGGTGATAAGCGGCACTCGGCGCCGGCCGGCGCGGCAAGTAATCATGATCGTAATACCGAAACCACAAAGTTTCCTGCACGTGGCGCGGCTTGCGCGCAATGGCGGTCTCCCCCGTCTCCGGATCGGTGAAGAAGATGTCGCCGTCGATGATCTCGATCGTCTCGCCCGGCTTGCCGATCAGCCGCTTTATGTAGTTGGTGTGGCCGTCGCTGGGCACCTTGAACACGGCTACGTCCCAACGCTGCGGCTCAAGCCGGCCACCCCACTCGTAAGTCCAGCCATGCACCATGATGCGGTCGCCGGCCCGCTCGTGCAGCGGCCCGGTAATGCCGTCCACCCGGGCCCCGAGCTCTTGCAGGCGTGGTAGCCAGGAGCGCGGCACGGCGGCTGACTCGCAGAACTCGCGCCAGCGGCAGTTGGGACATTGGATCACCGGAACCGAGGCGAGGGGCATCCCGACGGGGTACTCGACGCCACAGTTCGGGCACACGTGCTTGGCGTGGGCGCCGTAGAGCGTCTCCGCCATCGAGCCGGTGGGAATGATGAACAGCGGCAGCAAGTAGCTCTTGAGCACGAGCAAGTAGATGAAGAAGGCCACAAACGACGAAATCTGCTCGATCGCCGTTTCCCGGTGTTCCACTTCCTTCTGCTCGGGCTTCGAAGTGCTCAGCAGGCCGGATGCGTAGAAGGGTTGCTTGCGGACCATCGGGGCTTTGGTATCTCGCACGTTCGGGGAGCGCGGCGCTCGGCCCACCGGCGCCGACGCCGGTTCATCAGCCGGGTCGTAGCCTACCGATGGCCGCGGAGGCGGTCAACTGCCGTTCAGATCGGCCGGCCGGGGGGAACGCGGTTGACTTCCCGGCTTCGCCCAATGCTAATCAGCGTCATGTCACGGCACGGCAGAGTAATCGTCGCCATGTCGGGCGGCGTGGATTCCTCCGTCGCGGCGGCCCTGCTCAAGCAGGCCGGCTACGAATGCGTCGGCGTGTTCATGCGCGTTGGGACGGCCGGCGGGGCTGCGGCGGTGGAGGACGCGGCGACGCCGGGGCGGCGCCTCCGGCACGGCTGCTGTTCGGCTGCCGACGCGGCCGATGCGCGCGCCATGGCCGGTCATCTGGGCATCCCCTTCTACGCTCTGGACTTCGAACGGGATTTCGAGAGCATCATCGCGGAGTTCGTGGACGAGTACGCCGCCGGCCGGACCCCGAATCCCTGCGTGGTGTGCAATATCCGCCTGAAGTTCGGCAAGCTGCTGCGCTACGCCGACATGCTGGACGCTGAGTTCGTGGCTACGGGCCACTATGCCCGCGTGCTGACCGACACCGGGCATGCATGCCTGGCACGCGCCCTAAACCATGAGAAAGACCAATCTTACGTGCTTTTTGGGATCCAGCGCCACGACCTGCCACGCTGCCGCTTTCCGCTGGGTGAGATGGCGGACAAGGCCCAGGTTCGGCAAATCGCGGCTGACCTCCGGCTGCACGTCCGCGACAAGCCCGACAGCCAGGAGATCTGCTTCGTCCCGAATAACGACTACCGGACGCTAGTGCGCCACCGCCGACCCGACACGCTGCGGCCTGGCGAGGTCCACAACCGCGCTGGAGAGGTTATCGGAACGCACGAGGGCATTGCCGGTTACACGATTGGCCAACGACGCGGCCTCGGCATTGCTGCCGGAATCCCAATGTACGTGACCGGGCTGGACGCGGTGGCCAACACCGTCACGCTCGGGCCGCGCGAGGAGCTGTTCAGTCCAGGCCTGCTGGCGAACGGGGTCAACTGGCTCGTTGACCCGCCGCCGTCCGATCAGGCGCGGCCGGCTGCAATCAAGATTCGCTATCAACACACGCCAGCGGCCGGGCGGATTTGGCTGCGGCCCGACGGCAGTGTTGCCGCCCGCTTCGCTGCGCCGCAACTCGCCGTGACGCCGGGCCAGGCGGCCGTCTTCTATGATGATGACATTGTGCTGGCCGGCGGCTGGATCAGCGCGGCCGGCGATCCGGAGATTCCAGAGACAGGCTGAGGCCGGCCGGCCGTCTCCGCAACCGCCGGCCGAACGCGGAGGAACAACATGCGACGGGGAATGCAACCACTGTTCATTGGCACGAACCGCTGGGTGGCCGCGGTCAACCCACGCAACGGCGAGGAACTGTGGCGCACCAAGCTGCCGCGCGGCACCGGCGCGCCCGTAACCCTGCTGGTCAAGGAGCCGTACGTCTTCGCCGGTTGTTACGGACACGTGTACTGCCTCGATGCGCGCACGGGCGACTTGGTGTGGGAGAACGGGCTGCCGCGCATGGGCTACTACACCGTGCTGATGGCGATGGCCGGCGCCGACGCTGTTTCATCGCCTGCCGCCGCCACTGAGGCTGAGCGACAGCGGCGACAGCGCCAGGCGACCGGTGCAACCCCGGCGGCCGGCGCGACGTAGCCCTGCCGCGAGTAAGCGCTTACCCAGGGACGGCGGTTCATGCTGTGCCTGAAGCCGTTGTTGTCCGGCCTTGGCGAGTGCCTGGTATGCGTCCTGACTGGCTGATTCTGCATGGCGGCGCCCTGGGCGACTTGGCCCTGACGGTTCAACTCGCGCTGCGCCTGCCGCCGGCGGACGGCCGCAGGCGCTTGCACGTCATCTCGCGCAGCAACCCCGGCAATCTGTCCGCCTGCCGCCCCGGCATCACGCGTCAATCCGCGGATGCGCTGGGGCTGCATTGGCTGCATGGACAAGAGGCCGGACCAGCGCCTGATGACGTCGCCGGCATAATTCGGGGCGCGCGCGTGCTGAACGCGCTGGCCGGCGCCGATTCGGCCGTGCATCAGCGGCTGGAGCAATTGCGGCCGGGTCTGCTCGTGAGCTTCGACCCGCGGCCGCGCCCGGGGCTGCGCCGGCACATCACGGCCCAATGGCTGTTGGACCTGGAATCTCAGGGGTTGCTGGTGCCGAAGTGTACACACCAGCACCCGCAGCACCGCAGTCTGGGCGTCGCTGCCGAATTGCGCGAGAATGGCGGCGCGGTGCTGCGGCGCGCCGGGGCCGCGCCGGATACGGTACTCATACATCCCGGCAGCGGTGGGCGCGATAAGTGCTGGCCGTTTAAGAACTTCCGCGCAGTGGCCGAGCTGCTGGCCCGGCACGGGCAGGGCGTGTGCTTCCTGATCGGCCCCGTGGAGTTGGAATGGTGGCCCGATGACGCCTTGGCCGAGCTTACGCGCGGCTACCCGGTGCTGCGGCTCCCGTCGCCGGATGAGCTTGCCGCCGCGCTGGCGGCCGCGCATGCGGTCGTGGCGAATGACTCGGGACCGGCGCACCTGGCGGCGCTGCTGGGTACGCGCACAGTGACGATCTTCGGCCCGACGTCGCCAAATGTCTGGCGGCCGCTCGGGCCGGGCGGTCAGGTCGTCCAGGGCAACCCGGAGCGCTGTCCGAGCGACTGGGGCATCAGGCCGGCCCAGGTAGCCGAATTGTTGGCTGCCGTGCCTCGCTGATCGCCGCATTAGCCGAAGCGGTTACGTAGGTGGACCTCAACAGCGCTCCGCCGCGCGGCGCATCGGCCGCGCGCTAGCCGGCGCCCCGATGAGCACAACGGCGGCCAGAATCAGGCCGCCACCCAGTAACATCAGCACGGGGCGCGTTTCCGGCCACACGAACATGCCGGTCAGCGGGTAGCCGCCGAGCAGTTCGCCCACGACTGCGGACAACTGCGGGACCAGTTCGTCCTCCGGCGGCCAGACCGGCGGGAGCGCCGCGGCCGCGAGTTCGCTCTCGGCCAGCTCGCCGGTCTCCAGGGGAATCCGCACAATGCCCGGCGTCTCGATGTTGAGCTGCTCATGCGCCAGCCGCAACACGTAGGCATCGTCAATGCCCAGATGCTCGCGCTGCTTGCGCAGCTTGATGAGTTCGGCTTCCAGCCTCAGGACGCGTTGCTCATGCAGCGCGCGCAATTGCAGCGAGGCCCGGTATTCGAGCCAGGCCGGCAGCACCAGGCATGGCACCAGCAGGGCTCCCCCGGCCAGCACCATTAACCAGAACAGTATGTCGCCCAGCCGGCTGACTGTGCCCATGAAACCTTGCTCAGCCGCAGCGCCAGCAGCACGCCCCAAACACGGCGCCGTCGCCCAGCTCCTCCTCGATCTGCAGCAGCCGGTTGTACTTGGCCACGCGGTCGCTGCGCGAGGTGCTGCCGGTCTTGATCTGACCGGCGTTGGTCGCGACCGCGAAGTCGGCAATCGTCGCGTCCTCGGTCTCGCCGCTGCGATGGCTGATCACCGCCGCGAACCCATTGCGCATGGCCAGGTCAACGGCGGCGAACGTCTCGGTCAGCGAGCCGATCTGGTTGATCTTGACCAGGATGGCGTTGGCGCTGCGCTCGCGAATGCCGCGTTCGAGATACTTGACGTTCGTGACGAAAATGTCGTCGCCGACGAGCTGCACCTTCTCGCCCAGGGCCCGCGTCAGCTTGGCCCAGCCGGCCCAGTCGTTCTCGGCCAGCCCGTCCTCCAGGCTGCGGATCGGGTACTTCTCGCACCAGCCGCGCCACAGGTCGATCATCTCGTCGCTGGTTGCCACGCGCTGCGGATCGGACTTGAAGAAGCGGTAGCCCCCGCGCTCGGCATCCCACATCTCGCTGGTGGCCGGATCGAGCGCGATGAAGATATCCTCGCCCAAGCGATACCCGGCGCGCTCGACCGCAACGGCAATGACCTCGAGGGCCTCATCGTTGCTCTTGAGACTGGGAGCGAAGCCGCCCTCATCGCCGACCGCGGTGTTGTAGCCGCGCTCCTTCAGAACGGCCTTGAGGTTGTGGAAGCACTCGGCGCCCATGCGCAGGGCCTCGCGGAAGTTCGGCGCGCCCCAGGGCTGAATCATGAACTCCTGGAAATCGACGTTGTTGTCGGCGTGCTTGCCGCCGTTCAGGATGTTCATCATTGGCACCGGCAGCATGTGCGCCCCGGCTCCGCCCAAATAGCGATACAACGGCTGCCCGGTGGCCTGGGCGGCGGCCTTGGCCACCGCGACCGACACCGCCAGGATGGCGTTCGCACCCAGCTTGGCCTTGTTGGGTGTGCCGTCCAGGTCCAGCATGGTTTGGTCGATCAGCTCCTGCATCGTCGGGTCCAGCCCGATCAGGGCCGGCGCGATGAGACCGTTGACGTTGGCCACCGCCTTGAGCACGCCTTTGCCCAGGTAGCGGCGCGGATCCTCGTCGCGCAGCTCGACCGCCTCGTTCTCGCCAGTCGAGGCCCCGCTCGGCACGGCCGCCGTGGCCAGGGTGCCGTCGGACAACACGACGTCCGCCTCGACCGTCGGGTTGCCGCGCGAATCCAGTATCTCCCGCGCGTGAACTTCCTCAATCGACATGTTGGCGCACATGGTCACTCCTTATGGATTAGCAGACACTGGTCGCGTGGTGGGCGGCGTGAGCGCCGGCTCGACCGGATCGGGCTGGCTGCGCATGATGTTGACCATGCTGACGACGAAGCGGTCATCCCGACCGCGGTATCCGACGAGCTCGATCACATCGCCGACGTGGATCCCTTCGAGACCGCTGAAGCGGTCGTTGATGTAGATTTCCGATTCCTTGGTGGTCACGCACGGGACGTTGCGGCCGGCGCGCCAGGGCGGCGGCGGATCAAACTGCGGCCGCACGAACAGCTCGCCCGTCTCAACGTCGAGGGCCTTGACGACCCCATTGAACACTTGGTACGGCCGCTGCTCGTCGGGCCCCTCGCACCCGACCAGTGGAGCCAGGAATATGGCCGCCGCTAGGATCCTGATTGACGCCGACCAGACTGCTCGCACGTCGTACGCCCCATCTCCGGGCCGGGCCGTCGCCCTATCCGCTAATCACGCGCGCGGATTGTAACGTCTGGAGCCGGGCGGCGAAGCGCCGCGGCCGATAAGAAACCCTGGCGGCCGACCCGGCCGCGCGGGCCAAACGCACCCCCGTCAGGGCGGCCGACGAGGTCCGTCGCCGACCGAACCACGCGCAGTGCGCGGTTGCGGCCGCCAAAATGGCAGCCGGCTGAATCGGATTGGCCGACCTGGCATCGCGACACGGCCCGGCATTCTGCGAATAATATCTTGTGGATAAGGCCCTTACGGCGGCGTGCCGGCCGGCGCGACGCCTCCGGCGCACGGTTTGCCTTGGCAGGAAGTGCGCTCCCCGGCTAATCTGCCGGGGTGTGCCTGGAGAACTGGACAGGGAGGTGCGTACGATGCGTGCACTGAACAACTTCAAGACCGCCATGCTGCTGAGCTTCATGATGGCCCTCTTCATGGCGATCGGGTACTTCATCCTCGGGCCGCGCGGCGTGATGTTCGGCTTCCTGTTTGGCGGGCTGAGCAACATTCTGGCGTTCTTCTACTCGGACAAGCTGGCCCTGACCGCGATGGGTGCCCGGGAAGTGCAGCGGGACGACTTGCCCTGGCTGCACGACATGGTCGAGCGCCTGGCCGCCCGGGCGGGCCTGCCCAAGCCGCGTGTCTATGTTTGTCCGCAACCCGCGCCGAACGCCTTCGCCACCGGCCGCAACCCGCAGCACTCCGCCGTCGCCGTCACGCAAGGCATGCTGCAGAATTTCCCCGCTCACGAGATCGAGGGCGTCCTCGCGCATGAACTGGCGCACATCAAGCATCGCGATGTCCTGATCAGCACCGTTGCCGCCACGCTGGCCGGCATCATCAGCTACGCAGCCTGGATGATGATGTGGTTCGGCGGGCGCGGCCGGGACAATCCACTCGGCGCGATCGGGGCGCTCGCCATGGTCATTCTGGCGCCTCTGGCCGCCATGCTCATCCAGGCGGCGATCTCGCGGCAGCGCGAGTTCGCGGCCGACTCGTACGGCGGGGAGCTGTGCGGCGACCCGCGCAAGCTGGCGGCGGCGCTGGAGCGCCTGCACGTCGGCAACCAGCGCATACGTACCGATACGAACCCGGCCTTCCACAACATGTACATCATGGAGCCGCTGTCCGGCGGCGGGCTGGCCGGCCTGTTCAGCACGCACCCGCCGACGGAGAAACGCATTGCCGCCCTGCGCAGCCAGGCGCTCGGCGGCTGATTGTTGCGTCGGGCGTGCGGGTCGCGGCTTGTCCAAAATGTCAAAGGGATGCCGTCAGCCGGCGCAACCAGTCCACCACGAACAGCGCGACGACGTTCAGGGCGATTGAGTAGGCGATCGCCGCCCGCCACCAGGCCGCCGGCACCCGGCGCATGCCCAAGGCAACCAGGACGATCAGCACGGGCAGGAAGTCCAGGGTGAAGCGCTGGGCGTTGGTCTGGGCAAAGCCGTTGTTGTAGTAGAACAGCATGTGCACGGTCGGCAGCAGGATTGCCAGCCAGCCCGACCACAGCATCGGCCGCCCCCACCGGGCCAGCACGGCAAAGAGCAGGAACGGGCTGGCGAACGTAACCGAAGTTCCTAGCAGATCAACGCCCGCAACGACCAGTTGCGCCGGCCCCGTAAACTGGATGTGAAAGCCCTGCAGGAACATGTAAACGAGATTCGCCGGTACGTAGGCCGGGTGAAATAGCCCGTACTTCTCGACGCGGGCCGCGAGGAAGCCCTCCAGCGGGATGTGTGCGTAGCCCGTGTCGAATGGGGAGCCGAACCGCACCGCATTCAGCCACAGGTATACCCCCACGCAGGCGGCCAGCGGCAGACCGAACGCGGCGAGCCGCAGAGCACGCCGGCCCGGCCGGTCTTGCGGCCCATGTTGCCACAGCGCCGCCGCCAGGAACACAGCCGAGTAGAGGCACAGGTGGCGCGACAGGAACGCCAGCCCGCAGAACAGGCCCACGAGCAGGCCGCGGCGGGCGCCGAGCGCCTCGCGTACCGCCAGCAGCAGGCACGCGACCGCGACAACGTGCGCGAAATGCCAAGTCTCATAGGTCTGGAATAGCGACGTAGTGTACGCGGTTCCCAGGAAGAACGCGGCCAGCAGCCAGCGTTCCGCGCTGCGTTCTACTTCCAGCCGGCGTAGCGTACTGCGCAACACGCAGAAGCTCAGGGCGGTCAGCACCAGGCAGACCACGGTGGTGCGCGTCTGCATGCCGAACACGGCCACGAGCGGGGTTATCAGGACGGCCGGCAGGGGTGGGAAGACGACGTAGTGCTTGCTCTGGAACGTGGCGACGTCGCCAAAGGATTCATCAATATCGAGCCGCCCCTGTAGGAAGGCTTGGGCCTGGTGGAGGTAGTGCTTGTGAACCCCGGGCGCGGCCCACAGGCGCGGCCACACGCCAATGCCCAGCGCGAGAGCCAATAGCACCAGGATGACCGTCCGTCCGAAACGCTGCACGCCCGCACCTCCGCCGACGGCCTGAAAACCGCCGTTGTCAAACGGCCCGGATTGTACCGGAACCGCCGGGCCGGCGAACCGCGCGGCAGTCGCGATGCCGGACCGGGTGACAGGGGCCGTTATGAGAATCGCCCCATATTCAAATAGGCGGCCTGCGGCAGGCGCTGTATTCTTCTGCATGGATGAACGTGCCGCCGGGGGCCCCGTGCGGCGCCGACACCCCGTCAGTCCAGGAGGTATGTCATGTGCGGAATCGAGTTGCTCGGCGCAGTGCCATTCTTCGACGCGCTGGTCGCCGCGTACTGGATCGGCCTCATCGTCGGCGGCGGATTGCTGCTCGTTTCGGCCTTGGGCGGCGGGGCCGAGGATGCCGAGGTTGATTTCGACACCGCTGTCGACGGCGACCTCGACATGGATGCCGGCGGCGACTTCGACGTGCACGGGGGTACGAACGTTGAGGCCGACTTTCACGCCGCGGATGCCGCGCACGCCGGCGCGTTGGGGCTCTCAAGCTGGTTCTCGGTGCGCTTCGTAGTTTCGACACTGGCGGTGTTCGGCGCGCTGGGCGTGGTGCTCACGCACCTCACCGAGGCGGGCCCCGGCACGACGCTGGCCGTCGCGGCGGTCGGCGGGCTGGTGGCCGGCCAGGGCGTTCACCAGTTGTTCCGGCTGCTGCGGCGGACGTCGGCCAACAGTGCCCCGCGTCCGGCGGACTACGTCAACCGGCTGGCCCGGGTGACCGTCCCCATCAGGCACCCGGACAAGGGCGAGGTGGCCGCCACCGTGCGTACGGCGCGGCGTTGCCTGCCGGCCGTCGCCAGCGGCCAGACCAGGGACTTTGCGGTTGGGGATGAGGTCGTTATCGTCGGCTACCGCGCCGGCGTGGCCCACGTCGTGGCCCGGGCGGAATTCGAGAGCCAATCCGGCTCTGAGGGAGGAGTGCTGTCATGAACTGCTTGTTGATTGCCTCTACGGTCGAGGCCGGCATCGTGCTGGGTCTGGGCGGCCTCGTGCTGATCCTGGTGATTGTGGCAATAATCGCCAAGCTCGTCGTCGTCGGGAACCCCAGCGAGATGCTGATCATCAGCGGGCGCCGCCAGCGCGACGGACTCGGCTACCGCACGCTCATCGGCGGGCGCACGCTGGTCATACCCGTGATCGAGAAGGTCGCGCGGCTCAGCCTGCGCAACATGCAGGTGGCCCTCGAGGTGACGGCCCAGTCCGGCGGCGGGACCATGATGCCGGTGGTCGTCAACGGCGTCGCCAACGTCAAGGTCTCGTCGGACCCCAGCGAGCGGGCCAACGCCATCGAGCGTTTTCTTTCGCAGCCCATGCAGGAGCTGCAGCGCGTGGCGCGTGAAACGCTCGAAGGCGGCTTGCGCGCCGTGATCGGCAAGATGACGCCGGAGGAGATCGTCGAAGACCGCGACAAATTCGTCGCCACGGTGATGAAGGAGGTCTCGGACGATTTCCGCAAGCTCGGGCTGCTGATCGACAGCGTCAATATTCAGAACGTGCACGACAACGAGGAGTACCTGGTATCCATCGCCCGCAAGGCGCGCGCGGAAGTGCTCTCCGCCGCGCGGAAGGCCGAGGCCGAGCGGGCCGCCGAAGCGCTCATCAAGGAGGCCGAAGCCAACGCCGACGCCCGCAAGGCCAAGGCCGACCGGGATTCGGAAGCCAAGCTGACGGAGGCCACCGCCAATCAGCGTGCCGAACAGGCCCGGCTGGCGGCCGAGAAGGCCATTGCCGAGGCGGAGAACGAGCTGCGCATTCGCAAGGCAGAGCTGGCCCGGGAGGCCGCCCTGATCGAAGCCCAGCAGCAGGAAGCCGAGGCCAAGGCCGAGCAGGCCCGCCTGGCCGCCACGGAAGTCGCCAAGGCCGCCGCGGACCGCGACGTCGCCAAGGCCAAGGCGGAGGGCGACGCGGCCCGGACGCTCGAAGAGGGCAAGGCCCGGGCGACCGCGATCGAGCAGATCGGCCAGGCGATTCAGCGCCATCCCGAGGCGCTCCAGGTCATGCTGGTCGAGATGATGCCGACCATCGTGCAGGAGCTGGCGGCGACGGTGCAGAACGTCGATCTCGGCAGCGTTACGGTTATCGACGGCGGCAACGGGCAGGCCATGGCCGGCGCCGCTCTGGGCCGGGCCAGGATACTGTCCGAATCACTCGCGACGCTGGAGTCGGTGTTGGGCGTGGATCTGCGACAGGTCTCGCAGAGCATCGCGCGAAACATGGCCGGCCGCGGACCGGACAACCCGCCGAAGTAAGCGCCGCGCCAGGTTCAGGCTGCCTGGATTACGGTCCGCGGTGCCGCCGGAATGCGGGCGCGCACAGGGGCCGCCGGACGCATCAGTGCCGCTTGCCGCAGCACTGCTTGTACTTCTTGCCCGAGCCGCACGGGCACGGGTCGTTGCGGCCGACCTTGGGCGTTTCCCGGCGAATCGTCTGCGGCTGACCGGCCTCGCCCTGCTTGCGCATGGCCGCCTCCTGGTCCTCCGCCGAGAAGCCCGCCCCGGTCGCGTCGGCGTGCTGGGTCTGAACGTTCGAGTACGCCATGCCTCGGCCGACCAACTCCGGCTCGATCGCCACCTGGACCTTGAAAATCACGTCGGTCACGCGTTCGCGCATGTTGGCGAGCATCTCGTTAAACATCCGCGTGCCTTCGCGCTTGTACTCGATCTTCGGATCACGCTCGGCGTACCCGCGCAGCCCGATGCCGGACCGCAGCAGGTCCATGGCGTACATGTGGTCTTTCCAGGCCGCGTCCAGCGTGCTGAGCAGCACGTGCCGCTCCAGTTGCGTCAGCTCGTACCGCAGCATCTGGTAGGCACAGGTTTGGAGCTGTGCCCGCACGTCGCCCGCCAAGTCCAGCGGATGGCCGTCCATCACCGCCCCGAAACGCTCGCGCGCCCACACCGCCAGCGCCTCGCCCTGATGCTGGGCAACGGCCGCGTCAATCTCTCCGTCCAGCCGCCCGTTGGTCAGGTAATCCTCGTTGAGGGCGCGCAGCTCCTTGAAGGTCTCCGCGGGATTCTTGCCGGCGAAATGTTCGTACGTCCAGTTCAAGCCATACTTGCGATTGCTCCACGCCGCCAGCCGGGCGTAGAACTCGTTGACGTTCGTGCCGGCGGCCCGCAAGGAATAGTCAACTGCCGCGCTGACCGGGAACTCGATCTCACGCTCGCGATACGCGGCGCGCATCTTCTCGCCGAACAGCGCGATGGCGTCCTCGCGGTTGGCCGTCACGATGTCCTCGAGCGGCACTTCCAGCCCGAACTTGTCCCGGGCCCAGCGCACCAGCCGCCCCTTCGCGTACCGCGGATCAACATACTGCGCCAGCGCTTCGAGATCGGCCTCCTCGATCCGCCGCTGCGCGGCATCGCTGAGCTGTTCGAGCAGCTCGGCCGGATTGCTGCGGCGTATCTGGTTCTGCGTCAGGTTCAGGCCGTACTGAGCCGCCCAACTGGCCAGCCCGCGCGCGTCCCACTCGTCCGACGGCACGTCGTCGGAGACATCGTATTCACCAAAAGTCCTCTGGATCGTGCCGCGCACCTCGTAGGACGCCAGGTCGCGGACCTGCCCGGTGAGCGTCTCGAGGTCCGACGTGTCCAGCTTGTTCGGCTCGATCGGGGCGCCCAACTGCTGGGCGACCCATTCGGCCGCGCACTGGGCCGGGTACTTCGGGTCGTAGTAGCGCTCGACGGCGTCCCGCACCGTCTCGTCGATCATCTCCCAGATCAGCTCGCTGAGCCCGCGCCCCTCCAGCACCTGCTGACGCAGGGCATAGAAGGTCTTGCGCTGGTGATCCATGACCTCGTCGTACTCGAGCAGGTTCTTGCGGATGCCGAAGTTCCGCTCCTCGACCTTCTTCTGGGCGCGCTCGATGCCTTTGGAGATCCGGCGATCCTCGATCGCCATGCCCTCCTCAAAGCCGAGCATGTTCAGCATCTTCAGCATCCAATCGCCCATGAAGAGCTTGAGCAGGTCGTCTTCCAGCGACAGGAAGAACCGTGAGCTGCCCGGGTCGCCCTGGCGACCGCAACGACCGCGCAACTGGTTGTCAATCCGGCGCGCCTCGTGCCGCTCCGTGCCCACCACGTGCAGACCGCCGATCGCCGCGACGCCCGGCCCGAGCACGATGTCCGTGCCGCGCCCCGCCATGTTCGTGGCGATGGTGACGTTACCGACCATCTGCTTCTGCTTGCCGCGTGCGCTCTCGTGCTGGAAGCCGGCTTTGGCGACGATCTCCGCCTCGCGGGCGTGCTGCCGGGCGTTGAGCACCTCATGTTCGATGCCGTAGCGGCGCGTCAGCAGCGTGCTCAGCTCCTCCGACGCCTCGACGCTGGTCGTGCCCACCAGCACGGGCCGGCCCGAAACGTTCACGCCCATGAGATCCAGGTAGCCGCGCTCCAGGGCCGTCTCGTTACCGTCGCCGTTGTCGAACGCGGCGATGGCCTGGTCGATGGTGCGGATCTGTTCGCCCAGCGAGTTGCCCCGGTCCGGTCCACTGGTGGCCAGGATCGTTTGCCGGGCCAGCTTCAGCGTGTCCAGCAGTGACCAGGGGTCCGCCGGGTAGCCTTTCTGGCTGCAACTGCGAATCTCCTCGACCAGCGCGTCGCGCTTGCTCACGCGGGTCTTGTAGATCTTGTCGTTGCCGTCCAGGCGGCGGATGGGTTGGTTGGTGGGGATGGCGATGACTTCAAGCCGGTAGATCTTCATGAACTCTTCGGCTTCGGTCATCGCGGTGCCGGTCATGCCGGCGAGCTGGCGGTACATCTTGAACAGGTTCTGCAGCGTGATGGTCGCCAGCGTCTGAGATTCCTGCTTGATCGTGACGCGTTCCTTGGCCTCGACCGCCTGGTGCAGGCCGTCGGACCACTGCCGGCCGTGCATCATGCGGCCGGTGAACTCGTCCACGATGATGATCTGGCCGTCCTGAACGACGTATTCCTTGTCCTTCTGGTAGCACTGGTGCGCCTTGAGGGCGTTGTCGATGTAGTGCGGCCAGTTCATGTTTTGGCTGTCGTAGAAGGTGCCGATGCCCAGTTCGGCCTGGGCGGCCTTGGCGCCGTGCTCGGTCATATGGGCCGACTTGTGGTCGAGCTCGACCACGAAGTACTGCACGTGTCTGATCGCCTCGGCCTCGTCCGAGTTCAGCCAAAACGGATCCTGTCGAAATTTCTTGATGCCGTCGTAGAAATACGCCTTGCGCTTCGGGTCGCCGCTGATCTCCGGAGGTGGGTTCTGCTCCACCTCGTCGATGTGGGCGGCCGTGGCGCGGTTGGCCTGCTGCTGCTTGGCGATGAGCATGCGGGCGACGTTGTCGGCCACGCGATAGTTGTTGACATCGTCGTGGGCCGGACCGGAGATGATCAGCGGGGTGCGGGCTTCGTCTATCAGAATCGAGTCCACCTCGTCCACCACGACGTAGTCCTGCGGCCCCTGGACCTGGTCGCTGGCGCGGTGCTTCATGTTGTCGCGGAGATAGTCGAAGCCGAACTCGCTGTTGGTCCCGTAGGTGATATCGCAGCCGTAGGCCAGGCGGCGCTCCTCAGCACCCGGCCCGTAGGTCTCCATTTCCGAGGTGATGTAGCCCACGCTCACCCCCAGCAGCTCGAAGATCGGCCGGCAGAACTCCGCGTCGCGCTTCACGAGGTAGTCGTTGACGGTGACCATGTGGACCTTCAGGCCCTGGAGCACCTTCATGTAGTTCGCCATGTAGCAGACGATCGTCTTGCCCTCGCCGGTGCGCATCTCGGCAACGTTGCAGTCCTCGAGCACCTTGCCGCCGATGAGCTGACATTCGAACTGGCGATGGGCCCGCGCCCGGCGCGAAGCCTCGCGCACGCAGGCGTAGGCTTCCGCACGCACGGCCTCCAGCGGCGTCCCGGCCGCCAGCCGCGCGCGCAGGTCCGCCGTCCGGCCGCGCAACTCGTCATCACTCAGGTGCCGCACCTGCTCCTCGTGCGGATCGACCGCGTTGCGCACCCATTGCCGCAGCGCAATGATGATGCGGTCGTTGCGCGAGGGCATGAACTTGAGCAGGATCCAAGTGACGTACGCCAGCCAGACCACGACTACCAGCGAAACAACGAGCGCCACCCATTCCCGCCGCAGGAATGCCAGGCCGGTCCCCGCGGGCCCCAGCACCAGCAGCACAATCGACAACAGCAACAGCAGGGTGAGCCCGGCGGCTCCCAGTACCCGCCAGCGCCCGCCGCGCAAGCGATGCCAGAAAACCGCCATCGGGTTAACGGCGTCGCGCAGAATATCCGTATCGCCAATGTTCAGAAGCCAGTTCATCGGCGCTCGTGCTCCTGGCGCGCCCCGCGCGCCGGGGGTGTGGCTTACCCTTTGGCCCGCTCGAGATACTCGCCCGTGCGAGTGTCCACGCGCAGGAGCTCGCCGGTCTCAATGAACGGCGGCACCCTGATGCGCAGCCCGGTCTCCAGCGTGGCTTCCTTGCTCTGGTTGGTGGCCGTGGCGCCCTTCACCATCGGCGGCGTGTCAATGACCTTCAGCTCGACCGTGTTGGGCAGTTCGGCCGTCACGACGTGCCCGTCCACCAGGCCGCACAGCACAACCTCATTGCCCTTCAGGTACCGGTCGGCATCGCCCATCACATCCGCGGAAACGTGGATCTGGTCGTACGTGGCCTGGTCCATGAGCACGAAATCGTCACCATCCCGATAGAGATACTCGAACGGCTTCGTATCCAGGAAGGGCGTCTCGATCCGGTCATCAACCGAGAAGCGCACGTCAATGAGCGCGCCGGACTTCACCGACTTGAGCTTCGTCTGGATGTAGCTGCGCTTGTTGCCTTTGGCGACGTGCTGGGCGGTGTGTACGGTCCAGAGTTCACCGTTGTGGGAAATGAGCTTCCCTTTGCGAAGATCGTTGGCTTTGATCATCGACGCCGACTCCTGTGCGCTGCGTTGCCCGCGCCGCCGATCCTGCCGTTGGCTATCGATCGGCCGCGGAACCTGGTGGCTGCAACCTGCGAACCCTTGGAAACAGGGACTGCGCCGCCAGCCCGGGCGCCGAGCCGGTCGGCTCGGCACCGGCCCCCGACAGGTTGCGACGCCGGCTCCGCAGAACCGACGCGGGCGTCCGGGGACGGGCGGCTAACCCCTTTACAAACCGTGCAATATAGCGGGGTTGTCCGCCGATGGCTAATAGGTCATCCCGACCGGGCGCCGGAATCAGGGCACTTGCCCACCGGTACGGCAAGCCGACCGCAATTGCGTCGCGACGGCGTCACCGAGCGTCCGGTAACTGCCACCAATTCTGCCCCAGGGCCGCCAATTCGCCCATTCACCACCTTAAGACCATGCCGCAACAGGACTTATAAAATCAGGCAGTTCTTAGACCTGACAGTGGAAATCCCGCCGGAAGCCGGCCTAGCATTTGGTGTTCTCGAGACGCTCTGTCCTGGTCTCGCGAGGGATGACGAAGCACACCTTCCCAAAAGCATGGGAGCCTGTCGGGAAGGTAGTCAGCGGTTGACGCCTTTTCTCCCAAAAGGGAGCCGGGAGCCGAGGCACTGAGCACAAGGTAAGCGTCCGGTCATTCACGGGAGCCGAATCGCCGGAGAGTTCGCTACCAGCCCTCGCCTACGCGAGCACCGCCGACAGAGTTGGGAACGCTCAGGAGGCAGGATCGGCCGATCGGCGGTCCTTCCGTCCTTTTTGCAGTGTGCATCGCTAGGCTCCCCTTCGAACGATGAGTGATGCACCTTATTCGGCCGGTGGCTGGGCCGGTGTCCGCGGACATGGCCCTCCACCGGCTTCTTTTCTGCGCCCCCAAATGCGTCCATTTCGGCCAGACGACAAAGATTTGGGCACCCCGCCGCCACGCCCTTCGCGACGAGATGCCCGGATTTTCCGTCACCGTCTCAAACCCGGTCGGCGGCCACGAAGGCCACCCGGCCCGGACGAGTCAACCCCGCCCGCTCAGGGTCGGAAGGCGGGTCCCGGTCGCCGCACGCGTTGCTGCTTGGCCGGTTCCTTCGACACAGTCTCAGAGCGCTTCGACTCCGTCGCCAAGACGTTGGCGAAGTTGGAGTGCTCTTTGAGCCGCGCAAAATCGGCGCATTCCAGGGCGGCCTGCCGGGCATATTCCAGTCGACTGGGTGGGGTCTGTTCAAAGGACCTTGTCAGGGACTTCAGCGCCGCCTGATTCTGGCCCACGCCGGCCTGAAGCCGCGCCAGATCGTAGTAGAACTGGAACCCACCCTGCGACGACACCTTGAGGTTCTTCAACAGCGCTTCCGCCTGAGCGGTGTGGCCTTCACGCGCCAAGGCGATGCCCATCAGCAACCGCAGCTGCGTATCGACCTTCTGCTGGGTAACCGTGCGCAGTCCTTCGGCGGCGTCGGAATTCAACCCGAATTGCAGCCGCGTGCGCGCCAACAGGGCCGCTGACTCCGCCGAACCCTCGCGGCTGTGAATCTCAAGCGCCAGCGTCAGCGCCTGCATGCGGGGATCCTGCGGACAGTGCCGGCAGTAGTACTCGTGCAGCTCGTTGGCGTAATTCAGCCACTGGGCTGACGACTGTGCTGTCTTGAGCTGCTTGCGCAAGTACACCATCTGCCGGGCGTGGCTGGACTGCTCCCGGTACTGCACATTGTCGGGATCGAAACGCACCGCCGTGTAGAGGGTGTCGTAGGCACCGTCAATATCGCCAGTACGGAGCAACTCGCAGCCGCGCGCATAAAGCACGGCCGGATCTACTCTTGATGCGGTCCCGGCTGTCGCAGAACAGACGGCAACACACGTTACGGCCAGGCCCGCCAGCACTTGTCGAAGCGCCATTGCTATCTCCTCAGAATGAAGCTGGTACACACGTGTAACCACCCGTCGGGCAGACCCGACATGCTCCCCATCGGATGCTGGTGCTGTGGGACCTTAGTCGGCCGCCCCCACGCCCCTAGGACGAGCGCGAACCACTGGTCCCGTCAGGCCCGCCACCACCCTGGCGAACGCCACGGGAATCGGCGGTTGCTTAGCCGGCGTAATGCGCGAGGAGAACGGTGATGTCCTCGGGTTGAACTCCCCCTTCAGTGAAGGCTTTGAGGTCCGATAACATCTCCTTCAGCATCGTGCTCGCCAATTGGCCGAAGCCGTCGCAAAGAATCTCCACGAACCGCTCTTCTCCGAAACTGTCGCCAGAACGGTTCCGCGCCGTTACGACGCCCGGCGTGTACACGGCCACCGTTTCGCCCGGCTCAAGTTGTTCCGGCAACACCGCATAGACCGACGACTGCGACAGCCCGAGCTGCGGCGCCGGCTCGTCCGGACCGAGTCGGCGGGCTTCCCCACGGTTATTGATGATGAAGGCACCGGTCTGGCCGGCCAGGCAGTACTGCATCTGGCCGCTCCCGGGGTCTATCTGTGCCACGAAGCAATCGAGCGGATGGTCCTTCTCGCCGTCGTACAGCAGCCAATTCAGCGAGCGCAGGAACACGTTGGGCCCGTGTTGGTGCATGCCGGCGACGCGAAACGCGGCCTGCGCCTGGGCCATCAGCATGCTCGGCATCGCGCCGGTCGCCGTCGTATGCGCGACCATGAATGCCGCGATCCCATTCCGGAGCTTCACGACGTCATAGACGTCCCCCGTCTTCTCAAGCCCCGTCTCCCGGAACGCACCAAACTGCAGTTCCGGCCACTGGGGCAGCTTGCGCGGCGTGACCCGGGCCTGGATCTCGTGCGAGACGGCCACCTGCCCCTCCACAAGGGCCACACGGCCGGCCGCCGAATGCTTGAGAATCGCCGCCAGTTGGGCCGCAACGACGTTCGAGAAGAGGATGAAGAAATCCATGTCCTCAGCGTTGAACCGCCGACCCGTCTCGCCCGTGTCGATATACACCATGCCGATTGCGCTATCCGCCGACCGCAGCGGACCGGCCAGGGCGGAGACGCGCTCCGTACGGCTGAAGACCGGCACCAGCAGATACTGGATCCGATCCAGCACCCGCGGCTTTAGCACCTGCGCAAAGTCGGGCAAATCCGTGGTCTGCCCCGACAGCAGGCGGCCCTCGACGTAGTCCAGCGGCCCGTACGTATAGCGCCGCACACCAATCCAGGCACGCGGGGCGGCAAACGTCTGGAGCAGCGCCTGGAGGGCTACATCCATCAGTTCCGGGATGAGCGTGCATTGCCCGAGCAGAACGTTGAGTTCGCCCAGACGCATGACCTGGTCGGGCTGCACCGTGAGCGGCTCGTTGATCTTCTTGATGATCGTACCGGTTGGCAGACGCGAGGCGGCGAAGCGCTCGAGCTGCGCCTTGGAGGTGCCCAGGCCGGCCTGTGCGGCCACTTGCTCGACTTGCTCGGGATAGACTCGGATCGTGTAGTCGCACAGGCGTATCTCGTCCCCCGTCGAGAGCCTGGCCTTGTCGCGCAACGTGGCCGTGTTGATGTGGACTTCGCACTGGGCGGCCAACTGCTCAATTGCCCAGCCGTCGCGCTCGGGATACAGCACGAGCTGCCGCTCCGCGATGCGCGGATCCGCCAACTGCACGCGGTTGTCGGCGTGCGTGCCGACGTAGACGGCCTCCGTACCAAAGACGAAGTCCGCGACCTTGGCTTCGTGCTGCAGAACGACCAGGCGCATGCTTGTTACCGGACGAGGCCGGCTCCCGGGGCGGCCGGCGCAGCGCGGGTGTGCGAAGCCGCTCGGACCGCGGCGGGCGCCATAACATCGAGGACCGTCAACGGACCAGTCCGCAACCGGGCGGCATCCTATACGCCAAAGTCCAGGCCGACCAGTAAGCGGGCGGTTGACGCGGCGGCCGGTCGTTCGCCGGCCAGACCGGCCGGATGCCGGGTGAATCGCGCTAGCCGGGGGCTCCGGCCCCGATCGCGTTCTTGACCTTGGCCGCCAACTGGTCCGGCGAGAAGGGCTTGATGAGGTAATCGTTGGCGCCGGTCTTAATGGCCTCGATCACGCGGGATTTTTCCGCCTCGGTGGTGACCATGATGACGGGGGTCGTGTTGCCGGCCTGGCGCAGCGCACGCAGCGTGTCGATGCCGCTCATTTTGGGCATGTTCCAGTCCAGCAGGATCAGCCCGAAATCTCCGCCGCGGTTAACCGCTTCCAGGGCCTCGACACCGTCCCCGGCCTCGGTCGTCTCGTTGATACCCACCATTCCGAGCGCTTTGATGACGATTCGCCGAATAGTCATCGAGTCGTCGACCACCAGTGCTTTCATTAGCTGCACCTCAATGCGTCAATTCGGGCAGTAGGTGACTTCCATGCTGAAATCCCCGGCGTCCGAGCTGAAGGGTACTTCCAGCCAGACGGACTTGCTCGGGTATTTCACGCGATAGCCCGAACCCTCCACGACAGTGGGCAAACCGAGCTCCAACGGCGGGTCGGCGTTGAACTTGGCCTTGGCCGATCCGGCTACCATGTTGACGAGTTCCGAGATGGCGTCGATGACCTCGTCGTTGACCTGCGTGATCTCGCTGCCCAGCATCCGACCCGACAACCGCAAGGCCGTCTCGGGCGGGAAGCAGAGCGCCACGCAGCCGCTCATCCGGCCGCTGATGCCAATCAGCGACGTCAGACGCTCGCCGCGCTTCTCCTGACTGTTGATCTTCACCGCGTTCCGCTTGGGGTGCACGTCAAGCATGGTTTGGAAGACGGCATCAACCGCTTCGACAAAGGGGTTCACGTAGGAAACATCCACGGTTCAGCCTCCGCGACCCTGCCCCTCTCAGGTCGCCAAGATCACTCATGCGCAGACCCGCGCCGACTACCATGCAATCCGCTGACACGCACGCTTGGCCGCCACGGAATGCAATCCGGCCTCTTCATCGACCGGACCTCCGGCCGCGTTGACTAGCGCGACTGCCAGGTCGTTTAACGGCTGCCCGGTACACCACATCCCATGCCAGCGGCGTTTTTCCCGCCCGCTGGGCCGCACGCCTTTCGGGGCTCCGGATCGCCGGTCCCATAACACAACCTACCGACACCACGCACAATCACGTTCTCGCCTCGGCACAGGCCCCCTTGCCGATCACCCGCGCTATGGCATGTGGTATCCGCGCCAGCGGCACCACGTGGTCCACGTGCCCGGTCTGCACCGCGGCCTTCGGCATGCCGTAGACCAGCGAGGTATCTTCGTCCTGCGCGATCGTAGGGCAGCCGGCCGTCTTGAGCCGCACGATGCCGTCGGCCCCGTCGTGTCCCATGCCGGTCATGATCACACCCACGCAGCGCGGCGCGCACGCCCGCGCCGCCGAGGAGAACATGAAGTCCGCCGACGGCCGATGCCCGGAGACCAGCGGTCCGCTATCGAGCGCCACCCGCCAGTTCAGGCCGGTACGCCGCAGCCCCAAGTGGCGATCGCCCGGCGCGACCAGGATGAGCCCCGGTTCCGCCACATCACCATCGGCTGCCTCCTTGACACGCATGGCGCATTCCTTGTCAAGGCGACTGGCAAACGTGGCCGTGAACTGCGCCGGCATATGCTGGGTCACGACAATCGGCACGAAGTCGCTCGGGAAGGCCGGCAGCATCTCCATCAGCGTCTGCGGACCGCCGCAACTGATCCCGATCGCTACAATCCAGCCCCGGGCGCAGTTCGGCGGCAGCGTGGGCGCCGCGGTGCGCGTCCGTCCGCTCACGACCGGCCTGCTGCGACCCTTGGCCGCCGCCGCCGCCAGCACCTTCTCCTGGACGGCCTGACGGAAGTCCGGCAGCCCGGCAATGCCGGAACGTTCCGGCTTCGGCACGTAGTCAAAAGCCCCCAGGCGCAGAGCATCGAACGTGACCCGAGCGCCGGCCTGCGTCAGCGTGGAGATCATGACGAAACTGACGGGTACCTTCCCGCTGACGCGCTGCAGCACACCCAGGCCGTTGAGGCGCGGCATCTCGACGTCCAGCGTGACGACATCCGGACGGAGACTGGCGATCTTGGCCAGAGCGTCCAGGCCGTCCGTCGCCAGTCCCACGACCTCGATCCCCGGATGCTGTGAGAGCGCGCTGCGCAGAATCGCGCGCACCATCGCGCTGTCATCAACGATGAGGACCCGAACCTTTCGTGCTTGCCCGGTGCCTGACCTGCCTAACATGACGTTCCGGACTCCTTTCGCCCCTTGTCGCCGGTGCCCCGGCGTTCCAGAGCCGGGGCGCAACGTTAGCCTGCACCGGCCCGCCAGCCAACGTTATCTGTTGTATCGGCGCTGCGGCCGACCCGCTTTCGGGCCGGGCAAGCCGAGGGCGGGGCGCAACCCAGTGACAGATAATGAACCGGGCCCACGTTCGGCCGCCACCGTCCGCTTGCAGCTCGAAATAGCGGCGTTTGACATAACCTGCGGGACCTGTAAAATACCCAGACTCAGGACTCACGCTGACCAGCGTGAGCGAACGATTGGGGCCGTAGCTCAATTGGTCTAGAGCGCCGGCCTGTCACGCCGGAGGTTGCGGGTTCGAGTCCCGTCGGCCTCGTTGCCCCAAGTCGTGCCGAACGCAGGGTTTAGCGTACCTGCCTGAGTAGGGCAGTGCGGCCCGGGAAGCTGGAAAACCCGGTAGTACTACCGGGTAGCCCATCCGGAGGTCGCCCATGCCCCGCACTACGCCCCGCAGAAGCTCAAGAAACGCCCCTCGCAAGCCCGCAGCAGCCGCAGGCCGTGTCCCCGCCTACCGGCTCCACAAAGCCAGCGGGCAGGCCGTCACAACGCTGGACGGCCGGGACCACTACCTAGGACGCCACGGCAGCCCGGAGAGCCGGGAGAAGTACAGCCGGCTCATTGCCGAGTGGGTAGCCCACGGCCGCACGCTGCCGAGCCCGGGGGAGGACCAGCCGAGCATATCCGTGAACGAACTGCTACTGGCCTATCTGCGATTCGCGGAGAGCTACTACCGCGACCGGGACGGGCAGCCGAGCGAAAAAGAGCTTGGCCACCTGCGGGCCGCGCTGCGACCGCTGCGGGAGTTGTACGGGCTCACGCCGGCGGCCGACTTCGGACCCCTGAAGCTCAAGACCGTCCGGGAGCGGTTCGTAGCGGCCGGGCGCACCCGCACGCACGTCAACAAGACCGTCCAACGTATCCGCCGGGTGTTCGCCTGGGCCGTCGAAAACGAGCTATGCCCGGCCAGTGTGTGCCACGCGCTGCAGGCCGTGAAGCACCTGGAGCGCGGCCGGTCTGACGCCCGCGAAGGCGAGCCAGTGCGGCCCGTGCCGGATCACTTTGTGGACGCGACGCTACCGCACGTCGCGCCGGAAGTGGCTGCGATGGTTGAGCTTCAGCGGCTGACCGGCATGCGCTCCGGCGAAGTGACCATCATGCGGACCGGCGACATCGACGCGACCGGGAAGGTTTGGTGCTACACCCCGAGCGTTCACAAAACCGAGCATCATGGCCACGAGCGTCAGATTCGGCTTGGCCCGAAAGCCCAAGAGGTCTTGCGGCCCTGGCTGCGGATGGACCTGACCGAATACCTGTTTTCGCCAGCCCGCGCCCGCGAGCGGCGCTTCGTTGAGCTACGCAGCCGGCGGAAGACACGTGTCCAGCCGTCCCAGCGCAACCGGCGTAAGGCCCGGCCCCGGAAGCTCCCCGGGGAGCGGTGGACGACGAACTCCTACTACGCGGCCGTCCAGCGCGGCATCGCCACGGCGAACCGGCTCCGGCGCGAGCGCGGGGAAGATGAGATTCCGGACTGGCACCCCCACCAGCTGAGGCACTCAGCCGCAACGGCGATGCGGAAGGAATACGGCCTGGAAGTCGCCAAGGCCGTGCTCGGCCACCGGAGCCTAGCCGTTACGCAGGTCTACGCCGAGATGGACGCGACCCGCGCCCGCGACGCGGCGGGGAAGATCGGTTGACGTAGGGCCCCGCAGGCTGGCCGGGTAGCTCCTGGCCGGCTTGGCCCCGTGCGGCGCGTCTGCGAAACCTGGCGCGCCGCGCAGGGTTTTTCGGGGGAAATCCGGGGTTCGCCAAAAAAATCTTCAGCCCGTCGGCCGACACGGCCCGCGCCCGGCGCCGCGCCCAAGGCCCGACTGGATAACGACTTACCGGGACCCTCGATATACCCATATCCGTAGTATACCACCCGTGTACCACTAGGAATCCTGGCGGGGCAAGAAATTCGAGTGGTTGAATTTGGTAAGCAGGTCTAAGGTGGATTCGGCAACCGGGTAGTTTTTAGGAGCCTGCGCCATGATCGACCTTTCGAGTGAAGTTTTGGTCCCGTTGAACAAAGTCCGGGTTCCCGGACGCCCGAGTCTCGCCACGCGCTGGCGCTGGACGGCGGTTGGCGTGCGCGGCGTGCGGCTGGAAAGCATCATGGTCGGCGGTCAGCGGTTCACGACCGAGCAGGCCGTAAACCGCTTCATCGCGGCCTTGAACGCGCCCGGTGCCCTGCCGGAGACGCGCGACCACAAGGCCGAGAAGGCGGGGAAGGCTTTGCAGGCTGCGGGGTGCTGAAGGGATTCCCACGATGGCTGGTGACTGGCTCAAAATGCGCCACGACCTGCCCGACGATCCCGCAGTACTGACCCTCGCCAGTGCTTGCGGGATTGCCCGCCAACACGTCGTCGGCTCCTTGCACGCGGTCTGGTCTTGGTTCGACAAACACTCGCGGGACGGCCGCGCGCCGAACCTGACGCCCGACTTCATCGACGAGTTGGCCGGCGTCGAAAACTTCGCAGAAAACCTTCAGAAGGTCGGCTGGCTCCGCGTTACAAGTAACGCTATCAGCATCCCGCGATTCGAACGGCACATGTCGCAAGGTGCGAAGCAGCGGGTACTTACGGCTAACCGGGTAGCCAAGCATCGGAAACGCAGGTGTAACGCTGGCGGCGTTACAAAATCGTTACCAGAGAAGAGAAGAGAAGAGAAGAATACTTCCCCCCCCAAACCCCCCACGCAATCGCCAGCCCCCCAGCCCCCGGGCGCGCGGCCGGGTGAAGGTGGGGGGGGAGATTTCGGATTGAGAGAGGCGGAGAAGATCGGAGCGGGAGCGGCCCACGGCGAGGCGCCCGGCGAGGCAGCCAACGTGGCCGAAGCTCGGCGGCTCCTGGAGCAACACCCCTTCCCCAGCAACGACCGGCTGGGCGCGGCGGCAGTCCGGCAGATTTCGCAGCACGGCTCGGCGCTGGTGCGGCACGTGTTGGCCGTCGCGGAGCGGTCCCGCTGGGGTCCGGGCATGGTAGCCCGCGAGTTTCAGGACCCGGAACGGCTCGCAATGTATCGGCAAGAGGTCGCGGACCTGGAGCACGAACGGCGGACTGCCGACGAGCGGCGAGCGGCGGCGGCTCGTGAGCGTGAGTATCGGCAGGAGCTTGAGGATTGGAGAAATTCGAGGCGGGCTTGGGCCGCGCGGACGTTTGATGCGCTCCCAGAAGCCGACCGGGCTGCGATGCTCGTTGAAGGGCAGCAGCGGCTCCGGCCCGAAGAACAGCACCTTCTCCGAAAAGGCCATGTTGGCTGGTGCAACCGAACAACGCCCTTGTTCGTCGCGTTGCTGGCGGAGCACGGCCTGCAATTCGGCGAGCCGGAGCCCTTGCCCCTGGAACCCGAGCCCGACCAGCGAATCCATCGACCCAAGAGCCAAGAGCGGGAGCCCGCGACGCCGGAGGTTGCGGGTGCGATGGAGTGCGTAACGTGAGCAGGTGGCGGTACTTACGAGAAGCGGCCCACGGCGAGGCCGACGGAATGGCCGGTACTCTACCGGGTGCCGCCTGTACGGCCGATAAAACCGGCTCTGAATGCTGAGAAAGGAAGGACCAATGCCGACTCTGAGTTTCGATCCGGTGGCGGTGACAGGTGACACAACGGTCCGCGTGCCGTGCGGCCCGCACGCGCCCGCGAACGTGCGCGGCGTGCTTGGTAGCCGGCCCGGTGGGCAGCCGCAGGCCCTTACCAAGAGCTTGGTTGTGGCCGGCGCCCCCGACCCCGAAGAATCGATCGCGCTCTCCAAGTTTGGCGGCGCGGAGTGGCTGACGATCCCCGAGAGTTGCGAGCACGGCGTCCCGTTCGAAATCGAGTTGGACGGCAGCGGCTTGAAGCCGGGCGTGTACTCGGAAGTTGTCACGGCGGCGTGCGACGGCTACACGCCGGCACAGTGCGTTGTTGAGCTTCGAATCGACCCGATGGGTTGACGCTAGGCTGATGGGCTGGGCTGAGGCAGAGTCTTGGCAAGCACGGCGTACAAGCTGACGTTCCGACCGATCGGGCAAGCCCGCGACTACGGCGGCGCGGATGGCGCGATGCGAGTCCGGGCGCTGCTGAAGGTCGCTCTCCGGAGATTCGGCTTGCGATGCGTAAGCGTGGAAGCGGTTACCGAAGCGGTTATGGAAACCGCTGGCGAGGCTCGTAAGCCACGGTCTGGGCGGCGGTTACAACCGCAACCCCTGCGGGCTGGCGCGGCTGCTGGCGCGGAAGTGAGAAGCTGAGGCGGTTTCGTGGCGAGCAAGCAGAACAAGTCGGGCAAGAAAGCCTTGAAGGTGCATCCGTCAGCGCCGTCACCAAACGGCAGTGACGGCGGCTCCGGGCGCGACTCGCGCGGGCGGTTCGCGCGCGGCAACAGCGGCGGGCCCGGCAACCCGCTGGGCGCTCAAGTGGCCCGGCTTCGGTCGGCGCTGATTGCGGCGGTCAGCGAGCAAGACATACGGTCGATCATCGGGCGGCTCGTGAAGGCGGCGCGGAGCGGCGATGCTCAGGCGGCAAAGCTGTTGTTGAGCTACGCGATTGGGCAGCCCATCGCGGCGGATTTGCTTGAGCGTTTGGAGAGCGTTGAGGCGGCGATGGCTGCGGAGCAGGAGCGCGGCACGGCTGGCGGAGCGGTTGGAATATGACCCTGCGGGCGACGGTAGCGCGGTTGGAGGGCCGGCTTCGGTCGGCGGAGCGACAGCGGCGGCGCGTCGCGGACGTGCGGAGCGATGCGGCGCGGCTGGTCGGCTTGATGGTCGCGCGGACGGTCGGCCTTGACGTGTCGAGCGCTGAGGCGGCTCGGGCATTCGAGGGCTTCCCCAGCATCGGCGAGGGCATCGGCAGACTCGAGGCGGCGATTGCGGCCCGAGAGGACAAGACCCCCCAGCGGCGGCGCGCAGCAAGCGCGGCCGGCCGCAAGAAAGGATGTGCAACGTGACGACTATGACGGCCCCGGCAATGATGACGGCAACCCCGACGGCAACCCCCATCGGCCCGCTGGAAAGCGCGCCCGCTGACAACGGCCAAAGCATCCCGCAACGGCGGTTCAAAAAGGAAGTCGTGCGCGTCGGGCGCTACGCGAAAATGAGCGCCGGCGAGGACTTTCAGATCACGCGGGCGCACCTGGACAATTGGATAACGCAATTCGGGCGGATGAAGGCGAACGGCGTCCGCGTGCCGATTCCCGACCAGCACGCGAACCACGGAAGCGCGACCCGCAACATGGGCTGGGTCGATAGCCTTTGGATCGAAGGCGACACGCTTTGGATGGCGTGCACGATCATCGGTGAAGACGCGGTGAACGCTGTGGCCCGCTCGGACGTGTCGCTACAGAGTCCGCCCCGGCTCGTGGACGGCAAGGGCAACGTGTACATGCAGCCCATCGAACACGTGGCGTTGTGTACGAATCCGGTAGTGCCCGGTCTGGGCGACTTCATCCCGCTTTCGCTGTCGCGCGCCGCGCGGACAACCGCGATTGTGAAGGACGCGCTCCGGCGGCGGTGGGCGGCGGCTGCGGCGGCGCAGCGGGCTGGGCAGAAGTAGGCGGCGCCGGCACCGAAGGCAACGGACGGCAACGGAACAGAAAGGACGCAACATGCGAGGCAGACCCCCAAAAACAACGACCCCTTCCGACAAGGGCGGCAAGCCCGACCCGGACCCCTACGCCGCGCGACTGGCGGCGCTTGAGGGCCGCTTGCAGTTGGCTGAGGAACAGCTTGCCTTGATCCGGAAATCACGGCTTGGCTTGGAACTTCGCGCGCTGTCGGCGCACGCTGAGGCACGGCGTATCGATGCGGAGCAAGACCGCGAGCGCGAGCAGCGCCGCGCCGACGCGGCCCCGGAGCGTGCGGCCAAGCTTGCAGACTTCGGACGCGAGCGGTTCGCGGAACACAACGGGCTGGCCGTGAGCGTTTCGGCGTTGCTGGCAGCATTCGATGAGTGGGCCCGCGAGCGCGGCACCCCGGCTTTGTTGCGGTGCGCCGACGATGGCGAGCTTGTCGAGGCGATGCGCGTGGCCTTCCCCGAACACCCGCTGACCGACATCGAATCGCCGGGCTACATGGGCAACCCGATTCCGCTTGTGGACGGCTACGTTGGCATCGCAGTGGCTCCGGTCGGGCAGGACCCGGCGCGACTGGTCGCGGACCTTGAGCGCGACGAAGAGTACGACGCTGAGGAATCCCGGCTCCGGCGAGAAGACCGCGAGCTTCACGCGGGGATTCGGGACGGAATCGTTGAACGCCAGCGTGTTCGCGATGAGGCGGCGGCGATCATGGTGCGGCAGGCTGGGCAGAAGTGACCGAAGGTGACGGACGTGATTGGGGCTCCCTTTGGGACGGTTCGTCGGCGGGCGCGCGCGTAGCGCCCCGTCGGCGGGCTTTTGACGTTTCGCACCAGCCCTGGCACCAGCCGGGCCCGGTGCTGCTTGTAAGTGTGGACGTGACAACGACTTGTGAGAACGGACAGCGGTTTGTGGAACCGCAGACAGGAGCAACACGATGGCGAATGACGCGACCCCGACCCCGGCGGGCAACCTTCCGACCCCGGAGCAAGTGGTTACGCTCGCGGGCAAGACTTTCAGCGTGGCCCCGCTGAGCTTCGAGGGCTGGCACGACTTCGCGCGCTGGGCTGCGGAGCGCTATTCGAAGGCCGTTTGGCAGCACCTTGGCGAGTTGGAGAAGCATCTACCCGCGAAGGCAATCGAGGGCATCGTTGACAGGACGTTGGCCCGCGCGGTGACGATGAGCCCGACCGATCCGGTTGTTCAGGCGGCGACGCGACAGCTTGAGGGCGCGGCCTATCTGTTGTGGCTGGCCACGCGACAGACGCAGCCGGAACTCTCGGCCGAAGAAATCGGCGACCTTCTGGCGAAGGATGGCGAGTTGCGGCCAGCTGATGCGGCTTCGGACGCGGCGGCGGCGCCGGCTGTCAGCATGACCGCGACCAAAGGCAAGTAGCCGAAGGAAGTCTATATGTCTGCACAAGCGATTCTCGATATCATCGCGCGAACAGATGACTTCGAACGCCGCATGAAGGGCGTTGAACAGACTTCGCGGCGTGTCCGCGATGCCATGCGCGGCGTGGCTACCAGCGTCAACAGCATGAACAAGCAGCTTGGCAGCGACTCCGCGTTCGGCAAGTTTGTTCAAATCGGCATGGCCGGCGGCGCGCTGGCCGGCTTGTCGATGGCGGGGCGGCTGCTGGGCGATATGGCTACGCAGGCCGGCGAATTGGCCGCCAAGTTGCGCGCTGGCGAGCTCGCGGCTGAGGACCTGGCCGGCGAGATTCTGAAGATCATACCCATCGTCCGAGACTGGTATCGCGCGGTTGAAGCGATCTACCGAATCTTCGACCCTTTGCCCGCGAACTTAAACAAACAGGTTGAAGCGCAGGGCAAGTTACTTCGCGGGCTGGGGCAGCAGTTGAAGCTTGTCAGCGCGGCGAACGACCTTGAGCGCGCGAAGCTTGAGGCGGAAACGGAATACCAAGCCCGTTTGGTCGAAATTGCGAAGTTGCAGATGGAAGCCCAAGGGCCGCTCCACGAACGCGCGCGCGCGGCGCGGGCAACCGCCGAAGCGACCGAACGCTACGCGCGCGGCTTGCGGGACGCGAAGCTTGCGGCGGCCGAGCTTGTGGCCGAAGAAGCGCGGCGGCGACCAATTGAAGACTTCATTGCGGGCCTGGAGCGCGAGCTTGAGGCGCTGACGCTGAATGAACAGGCGATCATCCATCGCGCGCTTGCGGCCCAAGGCGCGACCGAAGCCGACATTGCCCGCGCGTTGGCAATTCATCAGGCTATCACGGCAATCCACGACGAAACCGAAGCGACGGAGAAGGCCGCGCAGGCTGAAGATCAGTGGCAACAAAGCATCGACTCGGTTATCAACAGCCTACGCGAGCAAGTCGAGACCTTCGGCATGTCTACTGGGCAACTCGCGGCGTGGACGCTGCTGCAACACGATGCGAGCGACGCGACCCTTGAGCTTGCCGAAGCCTTGTCCGAAGAGCTTGACACGATGAACGAACTCGCCAGCGCGCAGCGGCGGGCCGCGTCGATTGCCCAAGCCGTGCGGACGCCCGCTGAGGTTTTCCGCGACACCCTCGCGGAACTGAGCGACCTTCTGTCGCGCGACTTGATCGACCCCGAGACTTTCGCCCGTGCGGGCGAGCAAGCGAAGGCCGCGCTTGAATCCGCGTTGACGGTGGCCCCGGTTCAAGTCCGCGTTCAAGCCTTCGAAACCATCGCGGGCGCGTTCAACCGGATTGCAGCCAGCGCGGCGACCCCCCGACCTGCCGAAGACCAAACGGCTCGCAACACTGGCCGGATGGTTGCCCTGGCCGAGAAGGAAATCAGCGAAATCACCCGTCTGCATCAGGTCACCAAAAACGGGCTTTCCGCTGTCGAGCTCGCGATTGACCATCAAGACCGAACCGCGAGGTTCGCGAATTAGGTCCGTTGTCGTTGCCCTCCACATGGCCCGTCGGTGCCTACACGCTGGCGGGCCGCTTTTCGCCCTGGCGCTTTTCCGGGTGCCAGAGTACCACCCCAACCCGGCGCGCTCAGCAGCGGCCGATTCTCGCGGTCTGGCGGGCTTCTGTGCGCGGGCCCGACCCTTGGCGCCCTTCACCACAAGTCAGCAGGACCCAAGTACCCAAGTCCACAACCGAGCGGGCGCGTGCCACCCCGCGCCACCCCGTGCCACCCGCGACTACCGTTTCGACTACCGTGCGACTACCGTTTACTACCGGATGCGCTCCGCCTACCGCGTGTATTTGCCTAAAAATGCGGGTATCTGATAAGACTTGCAATGCTTGCGTAAATGATGTAAACTACCGGTAGTCAAGAGTTTCCCGGGCTTTTGGCTGTAGGCTTGGAGCCGCTGTCACGCCGGAGGTTGCGGGTTCGAGTCCCGTCGGCCTCGCTTACCCCAATCGATGATCCCCACCTCGGATGGCCGCTACTGCGGCTGCGCGAATACCGCATCCGCCTTGTCCGGGCCCGGCCTACCAGTCCTGCGGCACGCCGCCGGCCGTCGTTCGGCGACGGGCCGGCTCCTGCGCAAGCGACACCCGGCTGGCCAGCACTCGCCGCCGGAACAGTAGTCCGATCAGGACGCAGACAGTGTAGAGCGACAAATGCGTGACCGATCGGACCAGCATCGTCCACGCCCCGCCGCTTACCAGATTCTCAGCGCCTGGAATTAGCACAAAAGCCGCCGCAGTCGTGCAAATCAGCACCAGCACCTGTGCGGGTACCTGGAGCCAGAACAGACGCATCTGGGTGACGAGTACACCAAAGATGCTCGTCACCTGTGACAGCGCCGCTGCCACGGCAATAAGTGTGAATTCGTGGTCGAACTGGGCGTAGTCAGCCCGATACAGGAGTTCCAGCAACCACCGGCCCCAACCCGCCGCGACCGCGAGCGTAGCGGCGCCCACCAGCAGCGCCAAGCCAAACAGCTTCGCCCCTAGTAGGAGAAAGGCGCGCAAGTCGACTTGGTAGGAGCAGGCCAGCCGGTTGGCGGCGGCGGTGGCGGCCTGCAGCACGAGCAGGTTGCCCACCAGCGTGAGCGTGGCCAGGGCACCGAAGTATCCCAGGGCCGCCTTGCCATTAGCCTGCTGTCCGAGAACCAGTTCGGGGATGCTGTTGCACAAGTGCACCACCAGCAGGACGATCCCCAGCGGGAAGGTCTGCCGGGCCAGGCGGCGGACTGCCGACCATGTCCACGTCGGGTCAAGGTCCTTGCCGGCCGCCACCAGCCTGTGGTCGAGCAGCAGAAGGACCGCCACCGAGGCAACCACGTACGCGCTGATTGCCATGGCCGCGCCGTCGGCGATGCGCTGCGGCGGAATCAGGCCCCGCGCGCTCATGTAGGCATACAGCGGCACGCACAGGCCGAAGGCCGCGATCATGGCGATGCCCCGCAGCGTCACCGAGGTGGCCATCCAGTCCAAGCGCTCGCGCTTCTGAAACAACCCCCACCCGATTTCGGCCAGCGACAGCACGACGCGGCTGGCGCACATCCCCGCCAGGATTAGGGTGTAGGCGAGATTGCGCTCCGCGACCGCCTGCCACAACGCCACCGCCGCCAGCAGCACGCCCGCCACCAGCATCGAGAACGAGCGTAGCTTGCGGTAAGTGCCGAAGGTGAATTCGCCGGCGGCGTCGGCCACCAGCGCCCCGCGGAGTTCCAGCGAGAAGAAGGTGATGATCGGCGTGGCAATCGCCAGGCTCAGCCGAACCTGGCCAAGCACATCCGACGGGGCGTACTTCGCCAGCAGCACGATGACGCCGAACTGGGCCGCGTGAAAGACCCCCATGCCGCTGACCGCGAAGAAGATGTTGCTGCGCAGCGAGCGCGCCCCAAGCGACGTCGGCGCGGGCGAACGAGTGCCATTCGGCGGTGCAACAGTGGTCACGGGTGGCCCTAACGGCGACCGCAGGCAACAAGGCGGCCACGCGGCAGTCCGACCTGCCACGTCGCCGCCTCGCAAGGTCTCGGGTTTACGCCGCCGCCTCGGTGGGCGGCCGACACGGACCGTAGCGTATTAGGGCAGCCGGACGGCGTCGAGATTGATTTTCACTTCGGTTTCCTCGACATGCGGGAACACCTCCAGCACTAGCTGCGTGTTCTCGTCCAGCGCGCTGCCCTGGGCCAGGTAGGCGGCTACCGGATCACCACTCATCGTGTTCATCGGCCGCTCGCGGTACCGCACGGGCTTCATCCAACCGTCGAGCAGCTTGATGCCGGCGATCTGCTGGTCGCCCCGCAGGTACTGCAGCGCAATCATCTGATCCGCGGGCGGCGGGCTGCCCGGCAACTCGGCGACCGGCACGACCTTGACCTCGATGCCAAGCTCTTTCAGCCGCGGGTTCTCAATGGTCTGGCCGACGTATTGCAGCGGGTTATCAATGGTGACCTCCTCGCGGTCCGCCGCCTTGACGACACGCACGGAGCCGACCAGCTTGACCGTCTTGGCGCCCCGTGCCGGTGAGCCGAACCGCGTCCCGGTCATCAGGCCCTGCTCGCGGAGACGTTCCGGCGCGGCGTTCACCGGCCGCGTCTGGGTCTTCTGTTCTTCCGTGTAACTCTGCGGGTCGACCAGGCTCTTGCCCGTATCGTCAACCACCTCGGTGAAGATCACTTCTCCGGCCCGCACGATCTTCTTGATGTCCTCGCCCGATATCCGTATCTGCATGCGCATCTCGGATTCACGCGTTCCCGTCCGGGTGTGCTCGAACCAGTAACGGGCGTCAAAGATCGCCACGACGGCCACTGCCAGCGGCCCTTCATCGTATACGGGCGCGTCTTCCGCGGGCTGTTGCGCCTCGGTCGGCACCATGGTCAAATGGGGCGCCGGCTGCAGCAATAAGACGAGAGAACATAGCGACCATATCATGCTCAGTACCTTTCCTGCTTGAACAAGTACTCGTTACCCCGGTACGCCCGGCGGGCCGCACCTGACCGGCGGCCATCCACTAACGCGCCAAAACGCGCTCCATCAGCAACTGCATATACTCGCGTCCTTGCCGCATCGCGTCAACTTCCGGCCGGCCGCTGTCCCGACGGATCGCCAGCGTGCGGTCATGCTCATGCCCGGCCAGAACAGCAAGCAACCGCCGAAAGTCGATCTCCCCCCGGCCGAACGGCGCTTCCTCGGTCTGCTGCCCCACGCGCCGCGCATCACGCAACACGACTCCACCCGCGATGTCGGCACTGGCTTCCAGCGACGCCGGCCCGTCCACCAGTTGCAGCGTGTCAAACCCCAAACGCACGTCCCGACAGCCCAGCGCGCGAATCGCCGCCGCCGTCGCCGCCATCGGCTCCTCCCCTCCATATATCGTGACCTCGGCGCCGAACCGGTCAGCCTGGTTCGCCACTACGGACAGAAGCTCGCCCGCCAGACCCCGCGTACGTTCCTCAGCGAAGCCCCCGAGTGTCACCCCGACGCGGCGCACCTCTAAATCCGCCGCGAACTCCAGACTGCTAGTGCAGCGCTCCAGCCGCGCGTCCACATGTTCGGCCTCCGCCAGGCCGCAGCCGGACCAGGCCAGCACCACTTCACGCAGCACCAGGCCCAGGTCGCGCAGATAGCGCGCCAAGTGGCGGCGCGCGCTGCCGGAGAACCCGCGCGGATCCCAGTCCGGACCCGCCGCGTTCGCGCTCACGGCGCGGAATCCGTCGCGCCGCGCTAGCCGCAACGTGGCCTGCAACCCGGCCCGGTACGAGTCGAGCCAAGCCGCCAGGCGCGCTCCAGCCATACTCAGTCGCTCAGCAGCTTCTCAGTGATTTCCAGTAACCGCTCCATGCGGAACGGCTTGTTCAGGTAGCCGTCGACCCCCAGCGCCTCAGCATACTGCCGGTGGCGACGTCCCTCGTTGCCGGTGATCATGACCACGTATGGCCGGCTGCCGCGCGGCCGGCCCTTGCGCAGCTTCTCCAGAACCAGGAACCCGCTCTTCTGGGGCAACATGATGTCCAGAATCACCAGGTCGGGATCCCGCTCCTCAACCATTCTGCCCGCCGTGATGCCGTCGGATGCCGACTCGACGGTGGCCCCCGTGTCGTCCAGCCCGGCCGTGATCAGCGCCACGATGTCGGGATCATCATCAACGATCAGGATTGTCTTTCCGTCCAGGCTCTTGGCCACGACCGCCTCCTAAGTTAAGCAAGACGAGTAAATAGTGTAGTATGATCACGGCGCGCGGGCAACGGAGCCCCTGCCGCCGGCCCGGCATTCGGCTGCCGCTTTTCTCGCACCTGGGCGACCGGCCCCACGGGAGTGCCAAAACATGCACGAAATGCGCCAGAATCTGCTCGTCGGCTTGTTTGTCCTGGTTGGACTCGGTGTGCTTGGCGTTCTGGTCGTTTTGTTCGGCCGCGGCCCGACCGAACTGCTGGGGGGGGCGGGCTACCCGCTTCACATCGTGTTTGACACTGCCGGCGGAGTCCGCGAAGGCAACCCGGTCACATTGGCCGGAATCCGCGTGGGCCGGATCGACAGTATCAGCTTCGTCAGCACCGAACGCTTTGACCAGGGCGTGCGCGTCACCGCGATAATACGCGACGAATACCGTGGCAGAATCCCGCAAGGCAGCACCGCGGTGACGACCGAGCCCGGCCTGGGTCTGGGCCGTCCGCCCGTTCAGATCGTTCCCGGCGATCCGCGCTTGGGCCACTTGCCGCCCGATGCGGAGATCCGCGGCACCATGCGCCGAGCCGTAGACGCCATTGTGCCGGAGGACATTCGCCTCACCTTCGACCGCACTGCCGCCCAGGTCGGCGAGGCCGCCGCCGCCCTCAAGCCGGTGTTGGAGGACCTCCACGAAATCCTGGTCAAACGTACCCCTGCCGAGGTCGACCGGCCCGGCGGACTCCCGGGGAACCTCGCCAGTGCCGCCGTACGCATCGACAGCGCCCTGGGCCACTTCAACGAAGTGCTCGGCGATCCGCAGGTTAAGAGCCACCTCAGGGAGGCGGTCGCCAATTTCCACGCCGTCAGTGAAGACGCCCGCCAGATGACCGCCGATCTGCAAACCGGCGTCCAGGAGGCCAAGGAGGTTGTCAGCAGTGCTCGACAGTTGATGGAGTCCACCCAGACCGCCGTCGAGCGCATCGACGCCGAAGTCGTGAGCGTGTCCCGCAGCGCGCGCACCGTTCTCGAGCAGGCCAGCGACGGGCTCGGCCTGCTGAACGAGACCCTGGGCCGGATCGCACGGGGCGAGGGCTCGCTGGGTCGGCTGTCACACGATCCGAAGCTCTACGAGGCACTCCTCCTGACGGTAGAACGTCTCGCGGTCACGGTAGAGGAGGTCCGCCTGCTGGTGAAGGAGTGGCAGAAAGGCCGGATCCGCGTGGCGTTGTGACCCGCCGCGTGCCCTGGTCCGCCGCCGGCCCGCGCGTGTGTTTGCGCAACCGGGGGCCAAAAATCCGCAGCGGGCTCCACCTGCAAGCCCACAGAACCGTACGACCCGGCTGCTGCCAGTCTGCTGAACGCCGCCTAAGTCATATGGATACCGATATTATAGGAACAAGAACGCCGGAACGCGGATTGCCCCGCAGCCTGCGGTCATCCGAGGTGCGCTTCGACCGTCTTCGACCCGGGCGGCCGCTACGTTACTCTGGTCGCCGGGCTGATCTGCAGCGCGGCCGGGACGGTATCCTGGCTCGGGTCGCGCATGAGCCGGAAGTGGGTGCGGAATGATCGAACTGACGATCTACGGACGCGGTGGTCGGGGTGGCGTCACGCTCGCGAAGCTGATCGCCACAACCTACTTCCTGCGCGGCAAACATGTGCAGGCCTTCGGCGTCTACGGCGCGGAGCGCTCCGGCGCCCCAATCCAGGCCTACATGCGCGCCGACGACGAGGAGATCACCAATCACAACCAGATCCAGGAGCCGGATCACGTGATTGTGGTCGAGCAGACCCTGCTCGGCCCGCACGTCCTTTCTGGTCTAAAGCCCGACGGCTGGATCATCATCAACACGCACGAGGCCCCGGAGAGTTTCGCCGAGTCTTTGCCCGGCCGCCGCGTCGCGACCGTTGACGCCAATGCCATCGCCGTGGCCCACGGCCTGGGAACCAAGACCGTCCCGATCGTGAACACCGCCCTGCTGGGGGCCGCCGGTAAGCTGCTTGAGCTCGAGTTCGCGGACGTAGAGGCGGCCTTGGCGGAGATGAAATTCGGCGGGGCCAATGTCACGGTGGCCCGCGAGGCCTACGACGCCGTTGTCGGCCAGCGACTGGCCGGCAAGGCGCAGCCCTCGAAGCAGCGCGCCGCCAACGGACCGGTGGTCGGGATCCTCGACGAGGAAGTCGGCGGCATGCCCGTCATTCGCACTGGCACGTGGGCCTCGCGGCGACCAAGCCGACACGAGTTGATGCCTGCCTGTAACGATGGCTGCCCGGCCGGCAACGACGTTCGCGGCTTCGTCCAGGCCGTCGCGCAGCGGAAAGACTACGACGCCGCCCTCGCCATTATTCTCAAGACATCCCCATTCCCCGGCATCTGCGGCCGCGTGTGTCCCGCGCCCTGCATGGAAGCCTGCAATCGGCGCGCGCACGACGAGCCGGTCAATGTTCGCGACATTGAGCGCTACATCTCCGATCACGCCGTCTGGCCGCAGCCCACCCGCCCCACGCGCAACGAGCGCGTCGCGGTCGTCGGCTCCGGCCCGGCCGGCCTGAGCGCCACCTACCACCTGGCCCGCCTGGGTTACCACGTCACGTTGCTCGAGGCCGGCGACGAGATCGGCGGCGTGATGCGCACCGGCATCCCTTCATACCGCCTGCCGCGCCACGTGCTCGACCACGAGATCAGCTTCATCCTGCGGCACGGCGTCGAAGCCAAGACCAGGCAACACGTCGACCGGGCCGCGCTACTGAAGCTCACTAACGAGTATGCCGCCGTCTTCGTGGCAACCGGCCTGCAGGAGCTGCGCTCACTGAACCTGGGCAACCTCGCGGCCGACATGGTCATGCAGGGCATCGACTTCCTCGACCAGGCCCGCCGCGGCCACGTGCACCTGACCGGCCAACGCGTCGTCGTTCTGGGCGGCGGCAACACGGCCATGGACGCGGCCCGCACCGCCCTGCGCGTTGGGGCCCGCAACGTGCGCGTCGTCTATCGCCGCACCCGCGCCGAGATGCCCGCCATCGCCGAGGAGATCGACGAGGCCCTCGAAGAACGCATCCAGTTGGACGAGCTGGTCGCCCCGTTGCGGCTGCACAATAACGCCACGGGCACGGTGCTGACTTGCCAACGGATGAAGCTCGGCGAGCCGGACGAGTCCGGCCGGCGCCGCCCCGTCCCGCTTGAGAGCGAAGACGCCATCTTCGAGATCGAGTGTGACAAGGTCCTCCTCGCCCTCGGCCAGAGCGGCGACCTGTCGATCCTGCCCGAAGGTTCCGACGTCCGCCACGGCGAGCAACTGCTCGGTCTGACGGCCGCACCCGTCTTCGCCGGCGGCGACTTCGCCACCAACGCCGGCACCGTAACCGCCGCCATCGGCAGCGGCCGGCGGGCTGCCTTGCACATCCACAAGACGCTCACGGACGAAGACCTCTTCCCGCCCCCGCCGGCACCGGTCGCCGGCCCGGAAGCCATCCGCATGCACGTCTTCTCCCACCAGCCACGCGAGAAGCCCGCCATCATCCCGGCGGAAGTGCGCCGCGGCAGCTTCACCGAGGTGCGACTGGGCCTGATCGACGAGCCCGGCCACGAAGCGGCCTACGAGGAGGCCCTGCGTTGCTTCAGTTGCGGCGTCTGCAACGAGTGTGACCGCTGCCTGACCTACTGCCCCGAAGGCGTCATGCTCCACGACGGCGACTGCCGGTACAGCTTCAACTTCGACTACTGCAAGGGCTGCGGGATTTGTGCCTCGCAGTGTCCGCGCGGCGTGGTTTTCATGCAGGAACTCTAGAGAGGAGGCCCAGGTGGCACGCACCCTGGTAACCGGGAACCACGCGGCCGGAGCCGCGCTGGCCTTGGCGGGCGAGGCTAATCGCGACGCCCGCGGCTGCTGCGCCGGGGCGTACCCGATCACGCCGCAAACCGAGATCATCGAGTACCTCCGCGCCTTCAATTTCACCAAGGGCCACATCGTCCCGGTCGAATCCGAGCACAGCGCCATGGGCGTCTGCATCGGTGCCGCCCTGGCCGGGGCCCGCTCGTTCACGGCCAGCTCTTCTAACGGCCTGGCCTACATGAACGAGAACGTCTTCGCCGCCGGCTACTACCGCTTGCCCATCGTCATGATCGCGGTCAACCGCACCCTCGGCCCGCCCTGGAACATCTGGGTCGATCAGGGCGACAGCCTGTCGCTGCGCGACGCCGCCTGGACCCAGTTCTACTGCGAATCGCACCAGGACCTGGTTGACACCATCCTGGTCGCGTTTCGCATGTCCGAGGACCACCGCGTACTGCTGCCCGCCCTCGTAGCCGAAGACGGGTTCATCCTCTCGCACACCCAGATGGCCGTGGACATCCCCGCGCAGGACCTCGTCGAGAAATATCTGCCAAAGCTGAACTTGCCGCACCAGCTCGATTTCGAGCACGCCGCCACCGTCGGTGGCCTCACCTGGCCGCGCGAGACCGAGAAGCACCGCCGCGAAATCCAGTCCGCCATGGAGAACGTCCCGGCCGTCCTGAACGAGGCCCTCGACGAGTTCGCGGCCGTGTTTGGACGCCGCCCCGACGGCGCCTTCACCGCCGAATACACCGAAGACGCCGAAACCGTCCTCGTCGCCTGCAACACCATGGCCCGCACGCTGCGCCGCGTCGTCAAGGACCGCCGCGAGCGCGGCGAGAAGGTCGGCATGGTCAAGGTCAAGCTCTTCCGCCCCTTCCTGCGCGACGCCTTCATCCACGCCATCGGCTCGGCCAAACGCGTCGGCGTCCTTGATCGAAATCACTCCCCCGGCTCCGGCGGCATCTTCTGGGGCGAGATCGCCACTACCCTGCGCCAGCGGCCCGACGTCCTGCTGCAGGATTACCTCGTCGGCCTCGGCGGCGGCGACGTCACGCCCCAGATCATCGAAGAGATCCTCGACGACCTCAAGCAGCGCAAGCAGGCCGAAGAGCCCGTCTGGAAAGAGGTGGCGGCATGAGCACGGCAACCAGCGATACCCCCACGAACACCTTCGTCCGCTGCGACGGCATCCTGCGCCCCGGCAACACCAACTGCGCCGGCTGCGGCATGTCCCTCGGCCTCCAATTCCTCGAACAGGGCCTCGACGGCGAAAAACCCACCCTCTGCATCCCCGCTTGCTGCGGCATCGTCACCGCCGGCCAGTTCCCGACCAGCGCCTACGGCGTACCCACCGTCGCCACAACCTTCGCCAGCTCGCCCGCCGTCGCCACCGGCGTCAGCGTCGTCCGCCGCCTCAATCAGGAACCCAACCCCACCGTCTGCTGGACCGGCGACGGCGGCACCTACGACATCGGCATGGCTACCCTCTCCGCCGCCGCCGAACGCAACGAAGACATCATCTACGTCTGCTACGACAACGAAATCTACGGCAACACCGGCGGCCAGCGTAGCAGCGCCACCCCGCTGGGCGTCCGCACCACGACCACCGCGGCCGGCAAGACCGAACGCAAGAAGGACATCATGGGCATCATGGCGGCCCACCGCGTGCCTTATGCCGCCACTCTCTCCGTCGCCCACCGCGACGACTTCCTCCGCAAGATCCGCACCGCCCGCCGCACCCGCGGCTTCCGCTTCCTGCTGCTGCTCTCGCCCTGCCCGACCGGCTGGAAATCCGAACCGACCGAGAGCGTCGACCTGATCCGCGCCGCCGTCGGCTGCGGCCTCTTCCCCATCTACGAGGTCTTCGACGGCGTCCGCTACCGCATCAACATACGCCCGGACGGTACGCCGCTGGCGGAGTACCTAGACGGTCAGCGCCGCTACCATTCCAAAACGATCGATCGCGACGAAATCCGCGCCGAGATCCGCGCCCAGTGGGCCTTCCTTGAAGGCATGGAGAAGGCCTTCCCGGCTGGCAAGGACGAGGGCAACCCGGCCTGACAACATTGCCCGCTTCTCAGACCGGCACTGTCGCATAACCCCGCCGACCAGGTTGAATGTCCACCTCCGGACCGGCCCGGTTGAGTATGCCCACCACCGGTTCCATCTGAATACGGCCCCCGGCCGGGCCGTCCGAACGGTAGGCGCCCGCGCCGGCGGGCCGCCGACTCCACTGGCGTCCCACTGCCGCCGGGCCCACAATGCGCCCTGGAAGGCCTTGGTTGCCGCCGTACTGGGAGTAGGACCATGCCGAATCTCCACGCCGCGCTCTTGCTGATCGTGTCCGGGCTGCTGGTACCCCTGGCGTCCCAGGCTCAAGACAGACAGCCCTTCCAGGTCGAGGTCTGGGCCGTGCGCGCGACGACCAAGAACAAGGACGTCGCCCCCGAGCTGCGCGAGCTGGCCAAGTCGCTCCAGAAGCAGTTCAAGTACACCGGCTTCAAGCTCGAACGCCGCACTTCCCAGCGCGCTGAGCAAGGCAAGCCTTTCACAACCACGCTCATCGAGGGCTACGAGGTCAAGATCACCCCCCAGGCCCGCGCGGACGGCGACAAGCAGGTCAAGCTCGATATCGAAGTCACCAAACGCGAGGGCCAGAAGCAGACCAGCGTACTCAAGTGCACGGTCACCAACCGCGCCGGCACCCTCGTCCCCTACGGCTGCGGCTCACTCGCCAACGACGACTACCTCATAATGGCCATCCGCGCCCGCTGACGCCGGCCCAACGGTCCCGCGGCGACGATGTGGCTTCTGATATCTCCGCCCCTCGATGCCAACGCCGCCGACCCGGCCGGCGGCAGAAGCTTGTGATCGGCTTCTGTTGAGCCGCGCTCGTTTTCCTGCTAAGCTCTTCTAGTGCCTGCACGGTCGGTGTGGGCGGGTGGCTCGTGTCCTTTGGCCCCGTAACACCGCCACTGCGGCACGTTGCAGGAGGTGGTGGCGGGCCGTGGGTGGGATGAACGCGCGGTTGAACGCGCCTTGGCGGAACCGTGGCGGAGTCGTTCGCTGACGGGACATGCATGGAGTGGTCCGTGCCGCCAGGGCTTCTTCTGGTTGGCGCGATGTTGCTGGGCGGTGCCAGCGTTCCTGGTTGTCCGAGTTTGGAGAAGCAAGCGGTGATCATCCGCAGGGGTGTACCGCTTCACGGCAAGTGTCACAGTTGGCCGGGTTGCATTGAGGTTGGCGCTCGGCCAATTGCCTGTTGAAGATCGGGGCTGCAATTTGCGTCCATCCCGCCGGACCATGACCATCGCCGGGCTCGCTGTCGCGGTCATAGCTGCGGCCACAGGAGCAGTGTTCTACGCGAGGTTCCTGGAGCGCGGGTGGTGGGATGTCTTTATCGCTTCGGAGATCAGGAGCCTGGGCTTGGCCGGGATCAAGTATGAGGTGTGCTGTGGCGAATCACCGGCTTCACTTGAAGATCTTGTCGGCGTTGGACTGATCGAGCCCTGGGAACTCATAGAGCCTATCATCATGTCGGCGGCTAAGATCGATAACTGGCCGCAGATTGAGCTGGATTCCATCGATGCGAGCAAGCGAACCGCTCGAATCGAGGCCGAACTCGCCCAAGTGGTCGCAATGCGAAACGCGATCATCGCAGGCCGCTCGACCGGGGACGGCTACGTCGATAGGCACGTTCGCGGGTGCCCTTGCGAGGTGGAGGGTGATGATGCCCGCCCGTAGACCAGGGCCGCGCCGCGGGGTCGCGCAGGGCCTGCCGTTAACCGGCAGGGTGCGGCAACTGCTTCCGTTGGTTGCCTTGGTCGCCATGAGTGCGGGGTGTGATCCCTACCCACTGCATAGGCTGGCTGCCAGCGGCGACGTCACGGGCGTGCAACGTGAGCTGGATCGCGGTACGCCCGTTGACTCGACAGATGGCTACGGGGAAACCGCCCTGCACAGGGCCATGCATGGCGGCGGTCTAAAAGTCGTGACTCTGCTGCTCGAACACGGCGCGAGCGCAAATGCACCACGACGTGACGGTCTGAAGCCGCTGCACTGTGCGGCGGCGTACGGGCGGCCGAATCTGGTCAGGGTTCTGTTGCGGCATGGCGCCCAACTGGAGGGTGTTGACGATCGCGGGCGGACGCCGTTGCACGTGGTGGCATTCTTCGATCGGGAAGAAATGATACCGATCCTCCTGGAAGCCGGCGCACAACTGGAGGCCCGCGACGGTGGAGGCCGTACACCGCTGCACACTGCGGCATGGGCCGGTAACCTGAACGCCGTTCGCGAACTTGTGTCATCTGGGGCGGACATCCGCGCCACTGATGCACTTGGCCGCTTGCCGATGCACTATCTGCGCGGCCGCCTGACAAAGTACAGCCGGCCGCGGCTTCCCATCCTCGCGTTGTTCCTCTCCGCCGGCGTGGAGGTGGACGTCCGCGACGGCCGGGGCCGCACGCCGCTGTGGGAGGCCGCCCGGCTGGGTGACTGCGTGTTCGTTGCCGCGTACATCAAGGCCGGGGCCGACGTGAACGCGCTCGATCCGAGCGGCAGGACGCCGCTGCATGCAGTCTTGCGGGCATCGGTCATGCTGCCCGCCCGCCGGACGGCGGTTGTCCGGCTATTGCTCGACGCCGGGACCGATGTCAACGCAGCCACGCCGGACGGAGTAGCGCCGCTGCACCTGGCCGCGGAGAACGGCTACACGGAGTCGCTGCGGCTGCTGCTCGAGCACGGCGCGGACCGGAACCTGCAAACGCAGGATGGGCACACGCCCCTGGACCTGGCCCGCCGCGCCGGGCAGGAAGACGTGGTGCACACGCTGACCGCCGACGACCATTGACGCGGCCGCCCGTAGAACAGCAGAGCACCGAAGGGGGAAAGGCGGTGACCTTGTGATTGGCGATGGTGTTATGCGTTGAAATGCCGTTGCAGCTCGTGTGTCTCCTCTGAGCCGGAGAATGCTCTTCGTGCTTGTGCTGTTGGGAGTTGTGTTGAGTGGCGTGCATGTCCAGCGAGACACGCGCCAGTGCCAGCGCTCGTTGAGTATCTTGGTAGCGGGCGTTACGATCATGCCGGTACTTGGGGGCTACGAAAAGCGTCGGCCGCGTTCCGAACGCGGCCCGATCGAGGCTTCATGTGAGTCCTGACATGGACAATGGTGCCCGCCGAGTTCTGTGGGTCGTCGTCGTTATTCTTGGTGTTGTTTCTGTGTTGCACATATTCCCGCCGCGCCTGCGCGGGCATCGACTTGATAAGCGTGTGCTTGCCCGATTACACCTGCGCGTCGCCTACGCAGGGCTGGTCGAGTACACCGACAAATACGGCAGTATGCCGACGTCTCTGGGGCGGCTGCGCGAGGAGGGTCTGCTTCTACCAGGCGACTTGATGGACCCAGAGCGTGCGGAGCAAGAAGGTGGCTATTCATACGTTACGAATGTCAGGTTCGATGACCCAATGAACTGGCTGCTGGTTTTTGATGATCGTCCTGACCGGCGCGACGGCTGTCGACATGTTCTGTTCGTCGATGGCCGAGTAGAGCGTCATCCTGAGAAGATGTTTCAGGAGCTCCTGGATCGCATGGCGGCCGAGATGCAGGCGGCCGGGCGACCACCACCGCTGATTGCCGGGGATTAGCGCTTGACGCGGTCGCACCGCTTGCGCACTGCCTGCCAACCAGATTGACGAGTTCGAACAGTGCCACCTACTGCCCGCCACTTGGTTGCCGATGCCCCATCACGCCGAAGCGCCGACATCGAACTCCGCCAATCCCCCGCCAAAATCCGCCAGCCACCAACCAGCTCCACCGGGGCGAAAGCCTATAGCCCGGCGGCGCCAGCCCCGGGAAAGCGCCACGCACCACCCATAAGCCCCACCGGGGCGACACTTTCTTGCGACTGGCAAAACCCGCCATCCCACGCCAGAACCCGCCAGCCACCAGCAACCCCGCCCCAAGAGTTTGACCCCACCCCATTCACGCGCCATATATCAAGTGCTCACGCAGTGCCCGGAACGCCTTGGCGAACCCGTCGGCCCCAGCGCCCAACCGCGCCGGACAAGCTGACCGTCCCGTGACACGTGCGATCGGCGGAGGACCACCGCCGCGATCCGAGCCGCAACGCGAGCCGCAACGCTCGAACCGAGCCGCGACCGTGAGGGAGCGGTGCCTTTGTGCCTTCGCGCCTCTGTGCCTTCGCACCTTCGAGCAAACGCCTCTCGCGTCGCACCCGCTCGCATCGCGACCGTGGTCCTCAGAGGACGCCAATCGCATCGGCTGTGAACCGGGCCGCGGCTGCCTGCAACGGAACCGCCGCCTCGCGGTCACTCAGCGCAGCACCGGAGCGGATCTTTGACAACTAAATACAGAGGCCCCGGGCAGCC